>Ga0184632_10000574_pt1 | contig 14610 bp, 12 predicted proteins | sample PLM31_50_b1_FD_133153 | JGI IMG/M metagenome (GOLD analysis project Ga0184632, IMG submission 133153) | Groundwater sediment microbial communities from an aquifer in East River, Colorado, USA - PLM3-1_50_b1 | ecosystem: Environmental > Terrestrial > Soil > Riparian zone | place: USA: East... | reverse complement strand
GATCCTGGGTCTGCTCCACTTCGCCGGCCACTGTTGACGGGTCTGGAGGGCGGTGGGATAGTGACCGCTCAGCTTCGGACCCACCGGAAGGAGTCCCAATCGCAGAGATAGAGGTCGGAGCGGTCGTTGAGGGGACCGTGCAACGCATCACCCCATACGGGGCATTCCTCCAACTCGAGGATGGCAAGATGGGTCTCGTCCACATCTCTGAGATCGACAGGAACTACGTTCGGTCCGTGGAGGAGCACCTTCGACTGAACGACAAGGTCCAGGCGAAGGTGGTTGCCATCAAGGAAGACGGCAAGATCGACCTCTCGATCAAGGCTCTGCAAGACCCCGCGCCGCGAATCGACCGCCGCTCGGGCAGGGACCCCGAGTTCGAGCAGAAGCTCAAGCGTTTCCTCCGCCAGTCGGAGGAGCGGCAGGTCGACTTCAAGCGCTCCGTCGAGAACAAGCGGAAATAGCTAGCCGGTCCGACCGTCAGGCTGTAGCCGCCCAGCTCGGGCGAGAGCCGCTCATCCCGTTCACGGTCATTGCTCGTTGCGGAGTCGGCCATCCGTTGATCATCAGGAACCATCCGGTCGACTCCGATGGCAACCCCTTCCCAACGCTCTACTGGCTGACGTGCCCTGACACCGTGAAGGCTGTCTCGCGCCTGGAGTCGGAGGCGTGGATCAAGAAGCTCGAAGCGAAGGCCGAGGTCCACCCGGAGCTCCGGACGAAGCTTCGGCGCGCCCACGAGGAATACGCCCGGGAGCGGGGGGCTCTATTGCCCGGCGCCGAGGCGTGGGGTGGTGTAGGCGGCGCGGCGCGCGGAGTGAAGTGCCTGCACGCTCATTTCGCCTATTACCTCGCCGGCGGGGCCGACCCAATCGGACTATGGGTCGCGAGAGAGCTGGCCAAAGGGGAGCCGTTGCACTACGAGAAGCCTGGGCGCCGTGTGGCGGCGATCGACCTGGGGACCAACTCGATCAGGCTGCTGGTGGCGAGATTCACTGAGGGCGAATCGGAGCCGAACGACCTGGCCCGGGACATGGTGATCACCCGGATAGGGGAGGGTGTGGATCGAACGGGGCGGATAGCGCCGGATGCCCTGCGCAGGACGCTACGGGTCCTCGAGACGTATTGCCGGAGGGCTCGGGCGCTTGAAGCCGAACGGATCCACCTGGGTGCCACCAGCGCGGTTCGCGACGCTTCGAACCGGGACGACCTTGCGCGTCCGGTCAATAGGTTGACCGGCGAGCCCATGGAGATCCTGTCGGGGAAGCAGGAAGCCGAACTTTCATTCGTCGGTGCAACCCGGGGCCTCTCTGCGGCGGTTCCTTACCTGGTGCTGGACATCGGGGGAGGAAGCACGGAGTTCGTGGTCGGCGGCGCGGAGATCGCGGGGGCGGTCTCGGCCCAGATAGGGAGCGTGCGCCTGACCGAGCGCTACCTGCACACGGACCCGCCCACGTTCAAGGAGCTGGACAAGCTCGACCTGGCGGTCACCTCGGTGCTGACCCAGGTCGAGGACCGGATCCCGGTACACGAGGCATTGACGCTCGTGCCGGTGGGAGGGACGGCCACCACGGTCCAGGCCATCGCCATGGGATTGGAGGAGTACGACCCGGAGATACTGCATCGTTCCATCCTTCCGAGGGCCGACGCGGAACGTGTGTTCCGGATCCTGGCCGACATGACCACGGAGGAGCGAGGGCGGATCCCGGTCATGGCCCCAGGGCGGGAAGACGTCATCCCGGCCGGTGCCTCGATCCTGGTCGCGGTGATGCAGCGGTGGGGGTTCAGGGAGGCCCTGGTCTCCGAGACCGACATACTCGACGGCCTGGCCATCCGCATGGTCGAAGGAGGCGGCGGCAGCTAGTCTGGTCGCTCCCATATGCCTCAGAGCAGCAAGAAAACCCGAGAGCGCCAGCTCGCGAAGCTCGCCGAGCGTCGGGCGGCCCTGCGCAGGAAGAAGCAGCGCAGGCGGCTGATCGCCGGCAGCGTAGGTGTGGCCGTGGCCGTACTGGGAATGGGCTACGGGTTGCTCGCGCTGACCCGGAATGGCAAGAGCAACTCGAGCGCCTCGCCTACTCCCACGGCCACCGTCAATCCCTCCGCGAGCCCGGGTGCGGATTGCGGCTACACGGCGAACGCCGACGCGACGGGGGCTCCGGGGGCGGTGACCCCGCCGACCTTCACGATCGACGTCGCCAAGACCTACAAGGCGACCGTGAAGACCTCGCTTGGCACCTTCACCATGTCCCTCTTCGCGGATAAGGCGCCCTGCGCCGTGAACAGCTTCGTCTACCTGGCCGACCAGAAGTTCTACGACGGCCTGACGTTCCACCGCATAATCAAGGACTTCGTCATCCAAGGCGGGGACCCGGCGGGGAACGGGTCGGGCGGTCCGGGGTATTCATTCAACGACGAGCTGAACAACGATCTGACATATGAGGTCGGAACGCTCGCAATGGCGAACTCGGGCGCGAACACCAACGGGAGCCAGTGGTTCATCGTGACGGGCGATCAGGGCGTGCAGCTCCCCAAGAGCTACACGATCTTCGGGAAAGTGCTGGATGGGCTGGACGTCGTCAAGAAGATCGGGAAGGTGGAGACGGACGAGAACGACAAACCAAAGGAGCCCGTTACCATCGTCAAGATCACGATCAAAGAGACCGCTGCCCCTACGCCGACGCCGTCCCCGACGCCTACGCCCACCAGCTCCTAGCTGCCCCTACCAGTCCAGGGTCGCCTCGAAGCCGGGGAGCGGCGATCCGATCGGTGCCGCGCCCGAGCCGTCCGACCGCGCTATCCAGAGCTGAAGCGTCCCGGCGCTCGTGCCGACTCGGGCCATCGCGATCTGCCTCCCATCCGGCGACCAGTCCGCGGCCACCACGCCTGAGGTGCCAGTGACCCTGCGGGGGGTCGATCCGTCCGCGTTCACCACCCACAGCTCCCTTGGCTCGTCCAGCGCGCCGGGGGTCCGTCGGACGAAGAGGATCTGGGTCCCGTCGGGCGACCACTTGGGCCGCTCCACGTGCCCGACGTGGGTCACCTGCCGGAGACCCGTGGCATCCTGGTTCACGATCCAGATCTCGCTCTGGTCGGTCGAGGGGCAGTCGAAGGACCGGTCGCAGTCCCGATGCAGGCCCTCGAAGACGATGCCGGTCGCGTGCCAGTCCATATCCAGCGGGGCGAGCGTCGCGGGCAACCTGACCTGGGTTGCCGCCGCTCCAGGAGCGGCCGGAACGATCCAGAGCGCCACACCGTTCCCATAAGCGATCGATCGGCCGTCCGGGCTCCACGCCGGCATCGATAGGAGCTCGCCCTGAACGATGATGGCGTCGATCCCCGTCGACAAGTCGCGAACGAAGACCCCGTCTTCCGAGTAGGCCAACCTGGTCCGGTCCGGTGACCAGGCGCCGTAGCCTGACTGGAAGTCGAGCATGCCGCCGGCCAGCTCGGTTCGTTCTCCGGTCCTTGGGTCGACCAGAAAGACGGTGTGAGCCAGGACGGATAGGGCGATCCGGTCGACCTGCGGGCTGGTTGGGGCCTCCGGCGTGGCCAGCCGCGCGCAGGCGCTCAGCAGAAGGCAGACTAGTGCGAGGGGAAGGGCAGGCAGGGTCCCTCGCTTCATCACGGTCCTTTCTGGCGCAGTGTACAGGCGGATGCAAGTACCTTGGGCACCTGAATTACCTGACGGCCGTTCTCAGGAGGTTGTTCCAGGCCCTTCTACCCCTTCATGTGGCGAAGAGACCCGGCTATAGACTCAAAGGAGAGCCCGGGTGTCGGAACTGGCAGACGATGTGGCCTTAAAAGCCGCGGCGCGCAAGCGCGTGTGGGTTCGAATCCCACCCCGGGCACGTAAACGCGATGATTAGAGGCCTATTCCTGGGACCCATTCCGGCTTCGTGCTCGCAACGTGACTCTCCGAACACCTTGAGGGGCGGACACCGGGCGCTCGGTCTCCACTGTGGCTATTGCTCTCCCACGGCAGCTCGAATGCTTGATGAGTAGTGAGGACGTGATGCTCTCTTGCCAACCCCGTGCGGCTGGCGGAGACTGGCCGCATGGGTGCGGGGGCGCCGAGGGAGGGTGAGCTGGAAGGGGGCCTTGCGGATCCTCGCGCGCCATGGGAAGACCTCGTCGAGGATCCCGGGGCGCCGCGGGCGCTCCTCGCGGTCTTGTTCACCGACATCGTTGGGTCGACTGAGCTGGCGACCACCCTCGGAGACAGGCGCTGGCGCGAGCTGCTGGAGCAGCAGGAAGGCGCGGTACGGGCGCAGATCGCTCGATTCGGTGGCCGCGAGATCGACACGGCAGGGGATGCCTTCTTCGCCACGTTCGACCTGCCCGTCCGAGCGGTGGACTGCGCCCTGGAGTCCATCCGCGCCGCCCGGCGGCTCGGCCTGCGGATCCGAGCCGGCGTCCACATGGGCGAGTGCGTCCTCACCGAGGGGAAGGTTCGTGGCCTTACGGTGCACATTGGCGCTCGCGTGGGCTCGAAGGCTGGCGGCGGCGAGGTGCTGGTATCGAGTACCGTGCGCGAACTCCTCGCCGGTGCAGGGCTCACGTTCCGCGATCGCGGCGAACATCACCTCAAGGGCATCGACGGGCGGTGGCGCCTGTACGCCGCCGAGCCCAGGTCGCGCGATGCGGAGGCAGATCTTCCGCCCCTCCTCGAGGCCCATGTCGCCGGGCCGCCCAAGCCGGCATGGCGGCGGCCGCGCGTCCTCGTCGCGGCGGCCACCGCGCTGGCCCTACTTATCGCCACTGTGGCGTACGTGACCATGCGCGGACCCGGCGGACTCTCCTCAGTTCCCGCGGACTCGGTTGCGGTGATCAACGCCCGCTCCGGCGCCGTCGAGTCGGCCGTCGCCGTTCGCCGGCGTCCTGTAGGGCTGGCGGCGACGCCGGATGGCATCTGGGTGGCGAACTCGATCGATCGGAGCGTCACGCATGTGAGCGGGTCCGGCGGAACTGAAACGATCCCGGTTGGCCCGGGCCCGATCGCCGTCGCGGCGGGCGGGGGCTTCATCTGGGTGGCCAACGCGGACGCCAGCAGCGTCTCGCGCGTCAGCCCCGAGACCGGGGGCGAGGTGGGGGAGCGCATCCAGGCGGGCAACGGCCTGTCGGCCATCGCCTACGGCGCGAACGCGCTTTGGGTGGCCAACTCCGTCGATGGGACTGTCTGGCGCGTCGACCCTTCGTCCGGCCTAAAGACCCTGGAGGTCCAGGTCGGGCCGGCCCTTCGAGGACTCGCTGTCACCGATGACGCCGTGTGGGTGACCAGTGAGACGTCGGGCACACTCACCCGCATCGACCCTGGAACAGGCGTCATCGTTCGGGTGGTCCGGGTCGGCAACGGGCCAGTTGCCCTCGGCGTTGACGGCGGGGCGGTGTGGGTCGCCAATGGCCTCGACAATACGGCCACACGAGTGGATGTCGCCTCGAGCACGGTCACCGCGACCAAGCCCGTGGGACGAGCCCCTCGCTCGGTCGCCATCGGCGGTGGGCGGGTCTTCGTGGCGAACGAAGAGGACGGGACCGTCTCGATGCTCGACGCCGCGACCCGCAATACGATTCGGACCATCCCTCTGCTGAATTCGCCGATGGGGCTGGCCGCTTCCGGTGATCGTGTCTGGGTGTCCGTCCGAGGGGGGATCCTCCGCTACCGGGGCGGGACACTTCGATTCGGGACGATCCAGCTTCCCCAGACGATCGACCCGTCCATCCTCTTCGATCCCGTTCTCACCCCGTTGATGACACCCGCGGTATACGATGGCCTGACGGCCTTCAAACGGGTTGGCGGGCCCGAGGGCAACGAGCTCGTGCCGAACCTCGCCGAGGACATCCGGCCCCCTACCGACGGAGGGACGACCTATTCGTTCACGCTCCGGCCCGGCCTGAAGTATTCGGACGGGACTCCCGTGCGAGCGTCCGACGTCCGCACCACGTTCGAGCGCATCCTTCGCCACGGCGACGTGGCATACGGAGCGGTCTTCCTGCGCCTCATCCAAGGGAGCGAGTCATGTACGCCGGGGAAAGAATGCGACCTCTCCTCAGGCGTGGTCACCGACGATCGCGCGGGAACCGTCGTCTTCCACCTCCTCAGACCACTGGCCGACTTCCCGTACCAGCTCGCCCTGCCGTCACTGGTGATCGTTCCCGGAAACGCTCCCCACGAAGATGCCGGCTTGACACCCATCCCCGGCTCCGGCCCGTATCGCATCGACAGCGCAGAGATCGAACAAGACGAAAACGGAGCGCCCACACGGGGGATGATCGTGCTGGCGCGGAATCCGCATTTCGAGCCGCGCGGCCTGGCTCAACCCGACGGATACCCGGACCGGATCGAGATCACCCTAGGCGGCACCGCAGCCGACCACGTCGCCGCGGTGAGAGAGGGTCGCGAGGACCTGATGACGGACGTTTTCGCGCCCGGCGTGTCGATCGGGCAACTGGCGACGGAGATCCCGGCGCAGGTCCAGCTCATCGACATGCCGTGGACCGCCTTCCTCACACTCAACGCCCGAGTGCCGCCGTTCAACGACGTTCGGGCCCGGCAGGCGCTCAATTACGCGATCGACCGCCGGGCGCTGGCCACTGCCACCCGAGATTCCTTGCTCGCAGGACCGTCGTGCCAGGTCCTTCCCAAGAACACGGTTGGATATATCCCCTACTGCCCGTACACGAAGGATCCCAACGATCTGGGTCAGTGGACGGGACCTGATCTGCAGAAGGCTCGGCAGTTGGTCGCCGCGTCCGGCACGGCAGGGCAGGAGGTGACGATCTGGATCGAGCGCGGCGATAGCCCCTCGGCGCAGGACCGGCGCGAGAAGGCGCCCATCGTCGCATCGGCGCTGCGGTCGATAGGGTACCGGCCATCGATCCGGCCTGTCCCCGGGGACGACTACTTCGGCCCATTCCTCGATCCCAAGAGCCGATATCAGATCGCGGTGACCGGATGGATCAGCGATTATCCGGCCGCCTCGAACTTTGTCCTACCGCTCCTGACCTGCAAGCAAACGCTGGAACGCCTGGCCGGAAAAGGCGCGTTCTTCGGCAACATGTCGCATTTCTGCCTGCCCCAGATCGATGCGATGACGGAACGAGCCCTGGCCGTCCAGCAAGACGACCTGGCCGCAGCTCGTGACCGGTGGGCGGAGGTCGATCGAGCCCTCACCGACGCAGCCGGTCTTGTCCCATTCGCGAGCTTCCGGAACGCCGCTGTGGTGTCGGGCCGTGTCGGCAACGTGCAAGGGCATCCAGCCTACGCGTGGCTCCTGACTCAGATGTGGGTCGCGGAGCCCGGGACTCCTTCGCCGTCGTCCGGTTGAGCGTTCACGTGTGCCGCTCGATTGCCTAGGGCCCGGAGGTCTCCAGCACGGTCTTTGATCCGCGCCAGTCTCTGGCCCCAGACCTGCTGACCCTTTCGGTTGAAGAGAGGAGAGAGCAACTTGAACGGGCCTACCGGGTTGGAATCGCCTCGGAACGTCACCCTCGTTCCCCGGTCCGTCTGCTCGAAGATGAGGTCGCACTTGGGCCGCATTGGTCCGATCTCCGCCTCGAACTCGATCTTCCGATTGGACTCAATCGCAGTAAACCGCGTCGTTGTCTCCCTGATCTTCCCGAGGAACTGCTGACGAAACCGGAACGTCGTTCCTGCCCCCGCGGGTCCGTCCGGCGTCTTCACCACCGACTCAGCGCTCGGGTCAATCCTCGGCGCAGTCTCGTCGAGGGCGAGAAAAAAGCCGAAGACCTTCTCCACAGTACCGGGCCGCGGCCAGAGTGAATAGCCTGCCCCATTAGAGTTTTCCGGAGACAGTATGGAGAGGGCCGACCAGCTCGAGCGTGGCCGGAATGCGTACGCCCGGCAAGCATGGGGGAAGCGTTCGCCCAGCTCACGGTCGCGGATAGGGAGTCACCGCTCGAGCCACCAGACCTCGAGCTCCTGGCGGTGGCCGCCGACCTGCTCGGCAGACTCCGCGACAGCGATGACGTGGCGGCCCGTGCCCATCACTAAGTACCTCCGCTTGGGCGATGTCCCGCGAGCGGCACGGTGCGCGCTTTGGCTGGGCATGTCACTTCTCAAACAGGGCGAGATGGCCCGGGGGGGGCGGGTGGCTCGCCCGAGCCCGGCGGCTGCTCGATGACGAACAGCTTGACTGCGTGGAGCAGGACTTCGTTCTTGTGCCGGTTGCGCTCAAAACCATGCCCCAGGGAGACTTCGCGGCCGCGTACTCCACGTTCGATCAAGCCGGCAAGATCGGCGACCGCTTCGGCGATCAGGACCTGATGACGCTCTCCAGGCTCGGCCGGGGCCAGTGCCTCATCTATCCCAGTGCCTCATCTATCTGGGGGAGATCGCTGAAGGTGCGGCCTGGCTCGACGAGGTCATGGTGGCGGTCACCTGGCCGGTGCCCCACGAGGGGTCCGAGGTGGTCTTGTCTCACGCGTGATACAATCCCTCGCGATGAACGAGGTCACGATCCGCGAGCTGCGGAACCAGGGGGGGAAGGTGGTCGATCGCGTCATGAAGGGCGAGCGGGTCACTGTCACACGCGGTGGGAAGCCAGTCGCGGAGCTTCGCCCGCTGCCCAGTAAGGGACTTACGGCCAGAGCGCTCCTAGAGCGATGGCGGCGGCTGCCGCTCGTGGATCCCGACCGCCTTCGGACCCACATCGACGCCGTCCTAGAACGTTCCGTGTGAGCGTCCAGGCGCGAGCCACCCGGGGGTTGCTCGACACCAGCACCCTCATCCTGCTCACGCGGATCACCGATCCCGAGCTGCTTCCAGCGGAGCCTCTCATCTCCGCTGTCACGCTTGCGGAGCTTTCGGTCGGTCCGCTGGTCGCGACCACGGAGGGAGAGCGGTCCGCACGACAGGCGCACCTTCAGCAGGCCGAAGCCGATTTCGATCCGATCTCCTTCGATGCGGCGGCGGCTCGCGCGTTCGGTCGGGTCGCCGCCTCGTTGCGGCAAGCAGGACGCAAGCCCGCCGCGCGGGCCTACGACGCGATGATCGCGGCGGTGGCCGTCGCGAATGGCCTTCCTCTGTACACGTGCAACCCGGAGGACTTCGTCGGCATCGATGACCTTGACGTGGTCACCATTCCACACCCGGATGCGGGGCGATAGTCCGTCGGCGTCCCGCGCTCCCAACGGATCCAACGGCTCGTGGACTATTCCCCTGCCGATCCGAGATGATGGTTTCTCCAACCCAGAGAGACTTGGTGGAGCGACTGGCTGACCCTCCATCGGGCCGGATGACCGAGGGTTCGTGCTCGCGCGGTGCTCGCTAACCACGCAGCACACTATGTCATCGGACGGCAGGCACCGACCCGAACGGCTGGAAAACGCCCCACGCAACGGAATCCGCCGTCACTACCTGACACAAGGCATCACGACGGGGTCGAAGTTCGAATCCCACCCCGGGCACTGTCTATATCGCCTCCTCGCGTGCCATCGGAGTCGCAAGATGGATTGGGCCGCACGGCGTTCGTCCCCCTGGAGATCGAGTGGTGGTACCAGTGCCGATCGTCGGGCGAGCACCCTTCCCCCCTGCTCGCCGCGATGGCACCGTAGGGAGTGGAGGGAGCCGTGAGAGCTCGAACCGCGAGCGTCCTGGTGTGGTGGGTCCTCGCTCTGGCTGGCCTGCTCATCGCGACGGGCGGGTGGCTCGCCGCAATCAACGTTGGGACGCCGATCCCCGATGAGCTCGGCGATGTCACTCCGGGGAGCGCCGCTCGCGCCAACGCATCGTGGCGGCGCAGGACGAGGAGCGACGCCGGCTCGAGCGGAATCTGCACGACGGCGCCCAGCAGCAGCTCGTTGCGCTCGCCGTGAAGCTTCGGCTCGTGGAATCGCTGATCCCCAAGGACCCCGAGACCGCGGTCCAGATGACTCGTGAGGTGAGCTCGGACGCCGGGGAGGCACTCGGCACCCTCCGCGATCTCGCGCGCGGCATCTACCCGCCACTCCTCGCGGATCTGGGCCTAGCTGCGGCCCTCGAGGCGCAGGCCCGCAAGGCGGCCGTGCCGGTCACCATCGACGCCGACGGCGTCGGCCGGTACCCACAGGACGTCGAGGCGGCGGTGTACTTCTCGTGCCTCGAGGCCCTGCAGAATGTGGCGTACGCGGAGGCCTCCTCGGCGACGGTCCTCCTGTCGTCCCACGACGGGCTCGAATTCGAGATCCGCGACGACGGTCGTGGGTTCGATGCTTCAACCACCTCGCTCGGGACCGGGCTCCAGGGCATCGTCGACCGCGTCGCCGCGATCGGCGGCACCGTCGAAGTGCGTTCGTCGCCCGGTCGAGGAACCACGATCACCGGGCGGATCCCCATTGACCCGCTCGACTAGAAGCGGGCCAGGCGCTCGGCTCGACGGGAACCTTGAGCGCTCAGCAGGGCACGAAGTGCTGAGTCTCGGTGTATCGCTTTCCGTTGTCCGAGTAGTACCACCCGGCGGTCCACGCCTCCCCTGAGGGCAAGGCGTCCACGGCCTCGAGAGTGTTCTCGTCTGCCCATCCCGAGCTTGGCACCACGGTGAGCGATGCGCCGTCCCAATGCTCGACGTGCGTTTCCGCTTCCGGGGGACCGAAGCCCGTCATCCATACATCGTCAGGCGCCGCGCCATCGACGGCGTTCAACTGAGAGTAGGGAGGTCGCGGTCCATCCACAGGATGCCAGCCAGAGCCGTCCCAGCGCTCGACGAACACCCGTCCGGATCCCGACCCTTGGCCGGTGAACCCGACCGCCCACACGTCCGTCGCCGACATCGCCGCGACACCCGCCAGCTGGAACTCAGCCTTGGGCCTGAAGCTCCTCACGAAGGACCATCGCGATCCGTCCCAGTGCTGTATCAGAGGGGCCTTGCCGGCTCGACGCCAGCCCACCGCCCACACATCCGTCGCCGAAGTTCCAGACACCTCGTTCAGTTGTTGATCGAGGTCTGTGCTGGGCGAAGGCACGACAGTCCAGGAGGAGCCATTCCAATGCTCGATCAATGTCTTGTCTTGGCCTGGGATCGCCCCTTCTCTCCACCCGACCGCCCAGACGTCGTTCGGGGCCAGGGCCGTGACCCCCAACAGCTCAGCGCTAGGTCGACCCGGATTGGGGACGGGGACGGATGACCAATAGACTCCGTCCCAGTGCGCGGCAAAGGGGCTGCGCGTGTTGCTTACATACCTCGATCCGATCACCCAGACGTCGTCCGAGGCAAGGGCGGCCGCATCGTAGAGGATCGCGTCCACCGGGAGGGACGTGACGACCTCCGTCCATGCAGTCCCGTCCCAGTGTTCGATCAAGGGCCGGTCGGGTCCGTACTCGTCGAACGCGTGCCCGACCGCCCACGCATCCGTCGCAGAGACTGCCGTGACGCCGTGGAGCACATCCTCGTCCAACGGATTTGCGCTGTACACGAGGGTCCAGGATCCGCAGCCTCCGGTCCCCCCATGGGAGCCGAGGGTCGCGGGCTGGGCGATCGTCGGCAAGCCGAGAGCTTGTCCTGCCCACATGACCAGGCAGAGCGAGGTTGTCATCGAGAGTCGACGAATGCGTCTCATGTTCAACCTCTGGATCGTGTCCGAGGAAGACACGCAGGCTACCAAGCCCGCAGTTATGCGGTCAATTTGGCGCAGGCAACCTCGTCGCGGCGGAGAGGCTCGGCGAGTAGGCCGTACCCGAAACCGGTTCCCAGGCTGACCGTCCCCCAGGTTCTCGAGTTGCAAAGGAAGCCTGGACGGGATTAGAAAGAGGCCGGAACGGACATGGGCGCCCGCTCGGTCATAGGAGCCTACCCCGGTGGCTGAGATCACGCTCGACGGAGTTTCCAAGATCTACTCTGACGGCACGCAGGCCGTTTCCTCGCTCGACCTCGGCATCGACGACGGCGAATTCATGGTCCTTGTGGGCCCCTCCGGCTGCGGGAAGACGACCGCCCTGCGGATGGTGGCCGGGCTGGAGGAGATCAGCCAGGGTTCGATCCGAATCGGCGAGCGGGTGGTGAACGACGTCCCGCCCAGGGATCGAGACATCGCGATGGTCTTCCAGAACTACGCGTTGTACCCGCACATGTCCGTCTACGAGAACATGGCCTTCGGGCTAAAACTGCGGAAGCTGCCCAAGGAGGAGATCAATAAGCGCGTGATGCGGGCCGCCGATATCCTCGGACTGGAAGAGTTCCTCCGGCGAAAGCCAAGAGCCCTATCGGGTGGCCAGCGCCAGCGGGTGGCTATGGGGAGGGCGATCGTTCGGGAGCCCCAGGCCTTCCTGATGGACGAGCCGCTGTCGAACCTCGACGCGAAGCTCCGCGTACAGATGCGTTCGGAGATCGCCAAGATCCAGCATGACCTGAAAGTCACCACGATTTACGTAACCCACGACCAGACCGAGGCCATGACCATGGGCGACCGGGTGGCCGTCATCAAGAAGGGAAAGCTGCAGCAGGTCGACGCACCACAGACTTTGTACGATCACCCGAACAACCTCTTTGTGGCGGGGTTCATCGGCTCGCCGGCCATGAATATGGTGACGGCCAACGTCAGCCGTTCCGACGGAAGCATGGTCGCGGAATTCGGGGGGTTCCGGATCCGCATCGGCGACGAGGCTATGAGGTCGCGGCCGGATCTGGCGAAGTTCGACGACAAGCAGGTGGTCATGGGCGTCCGGCCGGAGGACATGGAAGACTCGTCGCTCGTCCCAGACGCCCCGCCGGACCGCAGGATCAATTCGACCGTTGACCTCCGCGAGGCCCTGGGTTCGGAGGTCCTCGTGCATTTCACGATCGATGCTCCGATCGTCCTGACTGAAGACACCCGGGAGCTTGCCGTGGACGTGGGTGCTGAAGCGCTCGAGGATCTGGAGGAGCGGGCCAGGGCGGCGAAGTCGAAGTTCGTCGCCCAGCTAAGCCCCCGGACCAGGCTGAGGGAAGGCGACCGGATGGAGGTGGTGGTCGATACGGACCGCCTTCACTTCTTCGACCCCGAGACGGGACTCGGAATCTACGGATCCAGTGGCGACCGGTGACGCAGCGACCCTGACCACGGCCCCAGCACCTCGGGACCGCCAGGGCAACGGGTTCGTCTCTTGGTTCAGCCGGTTTAGGTTCGAGATCGCGCTCATCTCGCCGTTGGTGATCTATGTCCTGATCTTGACGGTCGCCCCCATCATCGACACGTTTCGACGATCGTTCGCATCCCCCACAGGGGGATTCGGCACCCTGGAGAACTATCGCTTCATCTTCAAGAGCCAGCGATTCCGGGACGCAACGATCAATACGGTCGTCGTCGCCCTGCTCTCGCTTACCCTCGAGGTGGGCATCGGCCTGGCCATCGCCCTGGCTCTCCACGTCAAGTTCCGAGGCCGAGGCTTCGTTCGGACCGTGCTGCTGGTGCCTCTGGGCGTACCTACGATCGTGTCCGGTGCGATCATGCTGCTCATCTTCGCGCGCTCCGGATACATGAACTCCGTGCTGGCGCTCTTCGCCAATCTCCTCGACAGGATTCCCGGGATCGACATCAACTGGGTCAATGTGTCGTGGACCGCGGCGGGCGGCTGGCGAACCCTGTTGACCTACGCGATCGCCGACATGTGGAAGGTCCTCCCCGTCATGACGTTGATTTTCCTGGCCGGTCTGCAATCCATCCCTTCGGATGTCTACGAAGCGGCTGACGTCGATGGGGCCACGAAGTGGCAGCGGTTCACCCGGGTCACAATGCCGCTGCTCGTTCCCTACTTCACCATGGCCCTGATCCTCCGGGCCATCGACGCCTTTAGGATCTTCGAGCTCGCCCTGGCGCTGGGTGCCCAGGAGCCCGTGCTCGGTACCTTCATCGCCAACAGGTACCTGCCCCCCACCAATGACCAGTTCACGTCGGCTGCGGCCTCCATCGTCCTGTTCGGCATCATCATGCTGTTCATAGCCCTATACCTGAAATTCGTCGCCCGGTTCCAGGTGCAGCGATGAGCTCGACGGCGATTCGGCGAACCCGACGAGACCCGCTCGAGGCCCCGCTTAAGGTGGCCTTCCCCTTCTGGGTGATCGGATCGGTCCTTCTAGTGCTCTTTCCTTTGTACCTCGTCTTCATGGTCTCGTTCGCTCCGGGCTCGGCCCTTTTCGGTGAGCGCCCCCAGCTCGTCGTGACCGACTTCACGTTCAAGTGGTGGCAGGAGGCGTTCAAGTCGGCTGGCCTGATCAGCCCGCTGATCAAGAGCCTGGTCGTGGCCTCCGTGACGACGTTGTTGGCGATCGTCATCGCCGCGCCAGCCGCCTACGTCATCTCCCGTCTTCGTCCCGCGATCCGCTACACGATCGTAATCGGGCTCTTGGTCACGCGGATGTTCCCGGAGTTCACCATCGGCATCTCGGTGGCGACGCGATTCGCGGAGCTCCACCCCTTCGGGCTCAACTTTCTCGACTCTTACATCGGGCTGGTCCTGGCTCACTTGATCGGCTCCCTCCCGTTCATCGCCTGGATCCTCGTTGGCACGTTCGAAACCATCCCTGTCGATCTGGAAGAAGCGGCGCAGATCGACGGCGCGTCCAGGTTTGGAACCCTGATCCGGGTGATCTTCCCCGTGGCCGCGGGAGGCATCGCCGTGGCCTCTCTGTTCGTCTGGCT
>Ga0184632_10000573_pt1 | contig 14612 bp, 11 predicted proteins | sample PLM31_50_b1_FD_133153 | JGI IMG/M metagenome (GOLD analysis project Ga0184632, IMG submission 133153) | Groundwater sediment microbial communities from an aquifer in East River, Colorado, USA - PLM3-1_50_b1 | ecosystem: Environmental > Terrestrial > Soil > Riparian zone | place: USA: East... | reverse complement strand
GATCGAGATGCCGCTGTCGGCCTCCGCCATGCGTGCCGCGGAGAGTGCGAGCTGTGAGAACTTGTCCATTCGGCGAGCCTGCTTGCGGTCGATCCACGTGGTCGGGTCGAAGTCCTTTACCTCGCACGCGAAGTGGACCGCGTAGTCCGTCGTGTCGAAGTGCGTTATCGGCCCCGCGCCGGACTCGCCGGCGACGAGGCTCGTCCACGTCGACTCGGGATCGTGGCCGAGCGGCGTCACCATCCCCACCCCGGTGACGACAACCCGGCGACGTCCGTTCTGAGAACTCGGCGTCATTCGCTACATCCCGAGCCCGCCGTCCACCAGGAGCACCGCGCCCGTGATGAACGATGCTTCCTCGGAGCACAGGAACCGTACCGCTCCCGCCACGTCCTCCGGATCGCCGAGCCGCCCCAGAGGCGTGTTCTGGAGCATCGCGTTCGTCGCGTCCTCCGGCAAGACAGCGGTCAGCCGCGACTTCACGTACCCGGGTACGACGACGTTCGCGCGGACGTTCCGGCTTCCCAGCTCACGCGCAAGTGCCTTCGTGAAACCGATGATCCCGGCCTTCGACGCCGCGTAGTTCGTCTGCCCCCAGTTCCCGTGGATGCCGACGATTGACGAGATGTTCACGACGGCGCCGGCGCGCTTCTTCATCATCCCGCGCGCCGCAGCTCGGCAGGTGTAGAAGCACGACGCGAGATTCGTGTCGATCACGGTATTCCAGTCCTCGTCCGACATGCGCACGAGGAGCCCGTCTCGGGTCACGCCTGCGTTGTTGACCAGGATGTCGAGGTCGCCCGCCTCCTCCACGAGTGCACGCGCCGAGTCCGGGTCGGACACGTCGGCCTGAACGGCGCGCGCGCCGATCTCCGCAGCGAGCGCCTCCGCCTCGTCGACCCCGGTCCGGTACGAGAAGGCGACCGACGCCCCGGCAGCCGCGAGATCGACGGCGATCGCACGGCCGATTCCACGGGAGGCGCCCGTCACGAGCGCGTTCTTGCCCTCGAGAGAGCCGAACGCAGGCTGGGTCACCGCGAGAGCGTTTCCTGCGCGCGCTCGAGGCTTTCGAGAGTGTTCACCGACATCGTCTTCACGCTGCGGTCGATGCGCTTGACCAGCCCCGAGAGGACGTTCCCGGGGCCGACCTCGACGAAGGTCGTCGCCCCGCTGCGCACGAGCTCCGTCGCGGCCTGGGTGAACCGCACTGGCCCGGTCAGCTGGTCGACGAGCAGGGCGGCCACTCTCTGCGCCGGCTCGATCTTCGCGGTGACGGTCGACATGAACGGCGCGAGAGGCTCGGCGATCCGCACCCGGTCGAGAGCAGGACGTAGGCGGTCCGCGGCCCGCGCGACGAGCGGACTGTGAAATGCACCCGAGACCTTGAGCCGCACGGCTCGTCGAGCGCCGAGGCTTTCCGCCTCGGCGCAGCACTCCTCTACCGCCTCGTGCTCACCGGATACGACGATCTGGCCGGGGCAGTTGTAGTTCGCCGGCCAGACTCCGACGATCCTCCGGCACAGCTTCTCCACTTCCTCGTCGGCGAGCCCGAGGATCGCGGCCATGGCACCGGGCCGCTGCCGAGCGGCCTCCGCCATCGCCAGACCCCGCTCACGCACGAGCGCGATCGCCGCACCGGTCTCGAGGGAGCCCGCGGCGGCAAGCGCAGCGAACTCGCCCACGGAATGCCCCACGACGACGTCCGGCTCGAGCCTACGCTCACGCATGGCCGCCAGGATCGCCAGGCTCGTTGCGACGAGCGCGGGCTGCTGCACCTCCGTCTCGACCAGCTCGTCGAGCGGCGTCTCGAAGCAGAGCTTCTCGAGGTCGAGGCCCGAAGCCTCGGACCCGATGCGATAGACCTCCCGTGCTGCAGGGAACGCTTCGGCGATCTCGCGCCCCATTCCCATCTCGAGCGACCCCTGCCCGGGGAAGCAGAATGCGACCTTGCTCATGAGGGCCTCCCGTTCGTCCATTCGATGAGGGCGGAGCCCCACGTGAGGCCGGCACCCATGCCGGTCATGAGGACCAGCGCCCCTTCGTGCAGCCGGCCTTCGACACGCGCGTCCTCGAGCGCGAGCGGAATCGAGCCGGACGAGGTGTTGCCATAGCGATCGACATTTACGATGGTCTTCTCCGAGGGGATCCCGAGCTTAGCGACCGCGTAGTCGATGATCCGTTTGTTGGCCTGGTGCGGGATGTAGACGTCGACGTCGTCGACCGTCTTGCCGCAGGCGGGTAGGAGCTGCTTCGCGGAGTACACCATGATCCGCGTGGCGAACTTGAACACTTCGCGCCCGTTCATCTTGAGCATCGCCTCCGGGTTGTCGAAGCTCCTCGAGCCCGAGCCCGGGTACCACAGGTTCTCGCCGCCGCCACCGTCCGCGCCGAGCTCGAACCCGAGAAAGCCGCCACTCTCCACCGGCTCCATCACGACGGCGCCGGCGCCGTCTCCGAAGAGCACGAGCGTCGAACGATCCTCCCAATCGAGGATCTTCGAGAGCACATCGCCGCCCACGACGAGCGTGCGGCGCGAGAGCCCCGAGGCGAGCATCCCGTACGCCTGCGCGATCGCGTAGACGAAGCCGGTGCAGCCCGCGAGGAGGTCGTAGGCCGCAGCGTTCGGCATGCCCAGCGTATCCGCGAGAAGCGCTGAGGACGTCGGGAACATCATGTCCGGAGTCACCGTGGCGCAGATCAGGAGGTCGATGTCGGCAGGCTCCACGCCGGCATCGGCGAGGGCGGCCTCGGCAGCCGGCAGGGCGATGTCGGTCAGCGCCTCGTCGTCCGCGGCGATGCGCCGCTCGCGGATCCCCGTGCGCTCCTGGATCCACTCGTCCGTGGTCTCGACGATCTGTGCCAGCTCGTCGTTCGTCAGGACGCGCTCGGGGACGTGGGTGCCGAGCCCAGTGACGCCTATGCGGACGCCCGAGGCCGTGCCGATCATCTACTCATCGCTCCACCGCGAAGGTCAGCGTCCCGCGTGCGGCGAGCTCGCCGCCGACGTGAGCTGTCGCCTTACCACGGCCGATCGGGCCGCGGACCGTGTCGATCTCACAGACGAGCGTGAGCGTGTCCCCGGGCTCGACCACTCGCTTGAAGCGGCAGTCGTCGATCCCTGCGAAGAACGCGATCTTGCCGCGGTTCTCCTCCTGGATCAGAACCGCGACCGCACCGGTCTGGGCCATCGCCTCGACGATCAGCACACCGGGCATCACCGGCCGGTCGGGGAAGTGGCCGGGAAACCACCAGTCGTCCGCACGCACCTCGCGGCGGGCAACGACCCTGCGCCCCGGCTCGAGCTCCACGACCTCGTCGATGAGCAGGAAAGGCTCGCGATGGGGCAGGACCGCCTCGATCTCGGCCCGGCCGAAGGGAACCGCTGGCGCTTGCACGGAGCGAGTTTACTGACCTGCTCAGAGTCTCTTGGACGCTCAAGGCGTCTCCGCTCGCGCGATGCGCACGACCGGGCGGCTCGCATTCCCCGCCGCATCCCAGGCGACGACGCGGACTCGGCGCGCAGCACCCTTCCACGGGATACCCACGATGCCGGCCCGTTTGACCTCCCGCCTGAGAGCCCGCCCGTCGATGCGAAGCGTGAGCAGTGCGGGCTCGCTCACCTCGAGGCGAAGCCTGTGGCCAGAGAGGATCATGACCCGCGGCGCAACGGTGTCTGAGACGAACGGCACGCCGTATGAGATCGCCCCGACGCCGTCGTCCACTTCGACGATCGCCTGATAGCTCCCGTCCCGAAGCGTCCCCGTGCTGCGGATTCCGTCCCAGACGAACCGCTGTGGCCCCGGGAGGAAGCTCGCGAGGAGTGGGCTCGCCACCCACCGGTCGTCACGTACGACCCGGATTCGCACGTCGGCGGCGGCAGCGAGCGAGAAGGTGAGCGTGATGTGGTCCTTCCGGCCGTCCCCGTTCGGCGAGAACGATGCCGGGGTTACCGTCACGACGCCGAGCGTCCTCGTGATCGTCAACGGGACGAGTCGTTGCACCATCGTGCCGGCGGCCGTTCGTGCGGTGATCACGATGGTGTAGCGGCCATCCGCGAGCGCCGCGCCGTCGACCTCGGCCGTATGCTGACCCGCTCGCGTCCAGACGCGATCGACGACGGTCGCGAGAATGCCGCCGATCGGGTCGACCACCTCGACCGTGACATTTGCGGCCGCATTCAGCCGGTAGGTCAGGACCGAGGTATCGGCTTGCCCGTCACCGTTGGGGCTGATCGCTTCCGGATCGGCCGCGGCGGCCTCGATGGCCAGAGCCGGAGCCGCGCCCCCCGCACGGACCACGCCGAGCGCCGAGCGGGCTCCTGCGACCGCGATCGTCCATGTGAAGCTCCCCGCCGGAGCACCGGCAGAGTCCCAGGTCCAGTCGACCTCGGTGCCCGAGCCCGATCCGCGCGCGACCTCCACACCGCTCGCGTTCGTCACGATCACGTCCCAGAGCTGTGCCGAGGAGACCGTTGCCCGAAATCGGACGGCGCTTCCGCTGACCTCGGCAAGAGGCTGGAACACCTTCGGAAGCCCGATGGCACGAGCCGACGCAGACAGTGCATCGAGCTTCCCGTACAAGGCATTCCCCGGGCACTCGGTGAACCCGGTATCACGATGCCCCGAGACAGCTCTGAGCGTCACCGGAATCCCGCTCGCATAACGCTCGCTGCCACCCGAGATGAACGTCAGGAAGCTCGTCGGGTCGACGTGGGCGACATCGAGACGCCAGGCGAGGAGCCGCGCGATCGCGTCCTGGGCCGCCGTCGACGGCTGCGTGTTCCCGTACGTGCCGAGCAGCGCGACGCCGACGGTTCCCGTGTTGAACCCTTGCGCGTGCGCTCCGACCACACTGCGCTCGATCCCGCCGAACCGTCCCTCGTACACGGTGCCGAACCGGTCGACGAGAAAGTTGTAGCCGATGTCGTTCCAGCCGTTCCCCTGCACGTGGAACAGCTGGATGGCCTTGACGATCGCCGCGGCCTCGGACCGCGAGTAATCGTTCCGCCCCGCCGTATGGTGGACGATCGCGAGCCTGACGTTCGCCGCGTAGGACGGAGGCCCGCGCCGGATCGACTCGTCGGCGCCCCACGACAGGCGCGGCACGATCGGAGGTGCGTCGGCAGTCGCGACCGCGCGGTATGGGACACGCAGCTCCGGGCTCCACACGAGGTGCGCGCGAACATGCGAAACGAGGCCGATCGCGCGGGCTTCGATCGCGGTCGCCGGACCGACCCACCACGGATTGCCGAGCTGCCATCCGGACGCGCGATCCTCGGGCGAACCTGCGTCAGGGCCGTCCTCGGCTTCGGGCGCGCCACGTCGCCATTCACTCCATCGCCCCTCGCGTGAGCGTGTGCGGAAGACGACCCGCCCGGAACCCCGCCACTGGACGCCTGCGAGCGTGAACGGCCCCGTCGCTTGCGACGGGACGTAGGCGCCCCGCCCGCTCGCCTGGAGCTCGACCGTCGTGGCGCTCGAGCGCGTGCCCGCGAGCGCCTGGCCGGAGTGCACGAGCGCAGCGAGGAGGGCGGCAATGAGAAGAATGCGACGCATGCGAGCCCAGAGTGGCCATCCCGCGATTCGCGGACAAGGGCGGGGAACCCTCCGTTGATAGAATCCTTACACCGGTGCGGAACCGCCTTTTGCGGGGATTTCCTCCTCTCGCGCTCGTCCTTGTCGCCCTCGTAGCGCCTGTGGTCGCGAGCGGGCAGGACTCGGAGGCGCGTGTTCTCGCCGTTCACCTCGACAACGACATCAACCCGGTCACGCAGGAGTACGTCGAGAACGCGGTCGAGCGCGCCGAGGACGAGGGCTTCGCGGCCGTGGTACTCGTTCTCGACACACCGGGTGGTCTCGCCTCGTCGATGCGCGGGATCGTGAAGCGATTCCTCGCCGCCGAGGTCCCCGTCGTCGTCTACGTCGCCCCACCCGGATCGAGCGCGGACTCCGCAGGGGCCGTGATCACGATGGCCGCGGACGTGGCCGCAATGGCGCCGCAGACGAACATCGGCTCGTCGACGCCGATCTCACTCGGCGGCCAGGACATCTCGAAGGATCTCCGCCGCAAGATCGTGAACGACGCGGCGGCATACGTCGGCGAGCTTGCGCGCGAGCACGACCGGAACGTGCCGGCAGCGAGGAAGATGGTCACCGAGGCATCCAACTACGGCGCGCGGCAGGCGAAGGCGATCGGGCTGGTCGAGGTCATCGCGCCGACCCTCCCCGCGCTCTTGAAAGAGATCGACGGGATGAAGACCGTCCCCAAGGGCCTCGTGCTCGAGACTGCAGGTGCGCAGATCGAAAACGTCGAGATGAGCTTCTGGCAACGAGCCCGCGACTTCCTCGTCGACCCGAACCTCATCGCGCTCATGCTCTCGATCGGCCTCATCGGGATCGTGGTCGAGCTGTGGAATCCGGGCCTCGTCTTCCCGGGCACCGTCGGGGCGATCTCGCTCATTCTCGGCCTGTACGGCCTGCAGGTGCTCCCCGTCTCTCTTGCAGGCCTGCTGTTGATGATCCTCGCCGCTGCGTTCTTCGTCGCAGAAGCGTTCGTCCCGAGCCATGGCGCACTGACCATCGCGGGCGCTGTCATGTTCGTTCTCGGGGCGCTCATGCTCTTCGACCCCGCGGGTGATGCGTACCAGGTGTCACTCCCCGTCGCACTCGCTATCGCCGGGACGCTCGCACTCCTCCTCGGGTTTGCTCTCACTCGGGTCGTGCGGGCCGCCCGTAACCCGGCCGCCGTCGGCACCCAGGGCCTCATCGGCGACGAGGGCGTCGTCCGGCAAAACGGGATGGTGCAGATCAACGGCGAGCTCTGGCGGGCGCATACCGAAGACAACTCTCCGCTCGTTCCCGGCGAGCACGTCCGGGTCGAGCGGGTCGAGGAGGGCTTGCGGCTGGTCGTAGGATCCCCGGTGTCCCCGAACGAGGAGGAAGCACGCTGATGGCAGCTGCCGGAATCGCAATCGTCGTCGTACTCGTCATTCTTGTGTTGATCCTCTTCGCGGCGGTCAAGATCGCCCGCGAGTACGAGCGCGGTGTGATTTTCCGCCTCGGCCGGCTGCTACCGGACCCGAAGGGCCCCGGCATTTTCCTCTTGATCCCGATCGTCGACCGGATGGTCAAGGTCGACCTGCGCACGGTGACGCTCAACGTCCCGCCGCAAGAGGTGATCACGAAGGACAACGTCCCGGTCCGTGTGAATGCGGTCGCCTACTTCCGGATCGTCGAGCCGAACAACGCGATCGTTCAGGTCGAGAACTACATGGTCGCGACCTCGCAGATCGCGCAAACGACTCTGCGCTCGGTGCTCGGCCAGCACGTGCTCGACGAGTTGCTCTCAGAGCGCGACAAGATCAACGCGATCCTGCAGGCGATCATCGACGAGGCGACCTCCCCGTGGGGGATCAAGGTCTCCGTCGTCGAGGTCAAGGACGTCGAGATCCCCGCCGGTATGCAGCGTGCGATGGCACGGCAGGCCGAAGCGGAGCGCGAGCGTCGCGCGAAGGTCATCTCCGCCGAAGGCGAGTACCAGGCGTCCGAGCGGCTGAAGGACGCCGCGGCCGTCATGTCCCAGGAGCCGATCACCGTTCAGTTGCGTTACCTCCAGACACTGCTCGAGATCGGAGCGTCCAACAACTCGACGATCGTCTTTCCGATCCCGATCGACCTTCTCACTGCGCTCAAGAAGCTCGCGGACGCCGCCGAGGCGTCGTAGCTCAGGCGGTCGGCTCTTCGGCGTCGGCGCCGGTCTCGGCGGCATCGATCTCGGTCTCGGCGTCGTCGTCCGAGCCGACCACCGGCGCCAGCGTTGCCACCTGCTCGCCCTCGCGGAGGCGCATCACGATGACGCCCTGGGTCGAGCGGCCCGCGCGTCGTATTCCGTCGACGGGAATCCGGATGACGGTGCCGCCGTCGGAGATGAGCATGACCTGGTAGCCGTCGCGCACGATCCGCGCTCCCGCCAGCCTGCCCTTGCCCTCCACGAGCTGCGCCGTCTTGACTCCCATCGTCCCGCGACCTTTGACCGGGTAGTCGCCCACTCGCGTGCGCTTGCCATAGCCGTTTTCCGTGACCACGAGGAGATCGGCGTCGTCGACGGCGATGTCGAGCTCGATGACCTCGTCGTCGCCACGGAGCTTCATGCCCGCCACGCCCGAGGTGTCACGGCCCATCGCGCGCACCTGCTTGCCGTGGAAGCGCACCGCCTGGCCGAGCCGCGAGACCATCAGCACGTCGTCGCTATCGCCGGCGAGGCGCACTCCGATGAGCTCGTCGTCCTCGCGCAGCTTGATGGCGATGATCCCGTCGGCCTTCAACGGCGTGTTGTACGCGACGAACTCCGTCCTCTTGACCATGCCCTTGCGCGTCGCGAAGACGAGGTACTTCGCCTCCTCGAAGTTACGCGTCGCGATGACGGCCTGGACGTACTCGTCCTGGCGGAATGGTAGGAGGTTCACGATCGCGCGGCCCTTCGACTGGCGCGAACCCAGTGGAAGCTCGTGCACCTTGAGCCGGTAGACCTTGCCCACGGTGGTGAAGAAGAGGATGTAGTCGTGCGTGGACGCGACGAAGAGGTGCTCGATGTAGTCGTCGTCCTTCATGTCCATCCCCATGACGCCGATACCGCCACGCCGCTGCTCTCGGTACGTCGTGACCGGTAGCCGCTTGATGTAGCCGGACTTGGTGATAGCGATCACCATGTCCTCCTCCGCGATCATGTCCTCGAGCTCGAGGTCGGTCTCGCCGGCGACGATCTCGGTCCGGCGCTCGTCCACCTTGCCGTAGATCTCCCTGAGCTCGAGCAGCTCCTCCTTGATCAGCGCGGCGATTCGCGACTCGTCGCCGAGGAGTGCCCGAAGCTCCGAGATGCGCTCTTGGAGATCTGCGTACTCGTCCTCGACCCGCTTCCGCTCGAGCCCGGTGAGCGCGCGGAGCCGCAGGTCCAGGATCGCCTGCGCCTGCAGCTCGCTGAGAGCGAAGCGTTCGATGAGCCCCGCCCGCGCTTCGTCGGCGTCGTCGGCCGCCCGGATCAGCTGGATGACCTCGTCGAGGTTGTCGAGCGCGATGAGGTAGCCCTCGAGGACGTGGGCGCGGGCGAGCGCCTTTCGCAGCTCGAACTGCGAACGGCGGGTGACGACCTCCCGCTGGAAGTCGAGGTAGTACCGGACGAACTCGAGGAGCGACAACGTCCGAGGCACACCGTCGACCAGGGCGACAGCGTTGTAGCCGAACGTAGTCTGGAGAGCCGTGTGCTTGAAGAGCTTGTTCAGCGCCACCTGCGGTACGGCTTCGCGCTTCAGCTCGATCTGGATGCGCATGCCCGTCTTGTCCGAGTAGTCCTGGAGATCGGAAACCTCGGTGATCACCTTCTCGCGGACGAGATCGGCGATCTTCGAGATCACGCCGCTGTCACCGCCCTTCTTCACGCCATAGGGCAACTCCGTGACGATGATCGCGCTCTTTCCGCCGCGTAGCTCTTCGACGTGTGCCCGGGCGCGCATGACGATCCGGCCGCGGCCGGTTCGGTACGCATCACGAATCCCCGACCGGCCGACGACGATGCCGCCCGTGGGGAAGTCGGGACCCTTCACGAGCTTCATGAGGTCCTCGACGCTCGCGGTCGGCTTGTCGACGAGCGCGACGACCGCGTCGATCGTCTCTGCGAGGTTGTGGGGAGGTATGTTCGTGGCCATGCCCACCGCGATACCCGTCGATCCGTTCACGAGCAGGTTGGGGAAGCGCGACGGGAGAACCTGCGGCTCGCGGCGCGACTCGTCGTAGTTCGGGCCGAAGTCGACCGTGTCCGAGTCGATGTCACGGAGCATCTCCGTCGCGAGCTTCGCGAGGCGGCACTCCGTGTAGCGCTCTGCAGCCGGCGGGTCGTCGTCGATCGAGCCGAAGTTCCCCTGCCCGTCGACGAGCGGGTAGCGGAGCGAGAACGGTTGAACAAGTCGCGCGATCGCGTCGTAGATCGAGCTCGAGTCGTGCGGGTGGTACTTCCCCATCACGTCTCCGGTGACGCGCGCGCACTTCACGTAGGGGCGGTTGGGCTGGTGTCCGGCGTCGTGCATCGCCCAGAGAACTCGACGATGAACGGGCTTCAGCCCATCCCGAACGTCCGGCAGCGCTCGCCCGACGATGACGCTCATCGCGTAGTCGAGGTAGCTCGAGCGCATCTCCTGCTCGAGCTCACGCGGCTCGATGCGCCCCGCCCCCAGCGGCTCGACGACGTCAGACATCGAGGAACCTCACGTCCTTGGCGTTCTGCTCGATGAAGAGTCGTCGTGGCTCGACCTGATCGCCCATGAGCGTCGAGAAGACTCGGTCGGCTGCCGCGGCATCCTCCACCTCGACGCGAATCAGCATCCGCTTCGCGGGATCCATGGTCGTCTCCCAGAGCTGCTCGGGGTTCATCTCGCCCAGGCCCTTGAAGCGGCTGATCTGCATGCCTTCCTTCGCCAGGTCGAGCGAGCTCGCGCGCAGCTCCTCGAACGTCTCCGCGCGCGAGGACTTGTTCCCGAAGACGACCGCGAACGGGGGGAGGCCGACGATCTCGCTGACCTTGGAGTAAGCGCGCTGAACGGCGCCGTACGTCGAGGAGCCGAGCATCGCCGTCGGGAGCACGACGCGGTGTGCGGTGCTCGTCTCCGTCTCGACGACGCGCACATGGAGGACCTCGTCGAGCTCCGCCTCGACCGTGAGCTCGTAGCCGTTCGGCGGCAACGAGGCGATCAGCGTTGCGGCGTCGGGCGGATCGTCCGTCTGTGCTTCGACGAGTCCGTGTGAGATCGCAAACCGTGCGGCGGGGCCGAACTCGGCCTCGAGCTTCGCGGCCCACGCCTCCAGGTGGCCGAGCTCGCGGACGAGGCGCGTCCAGCGCGCCTCCGTCAGCGTCGTCTCGCGCCCGTCGCGCGCAGTCACCGTCATGTCCTTCACGCGCTCGCGGACGAGCAGGTCCTCGAGCTGCGCGTCCTTCTCGAAGTACATGCCTCTGCTTCCGAGTTTCACGTGATAGAGCGGCGGGACGGCGATGAACACGTGGCCTCGCTCGAACAGCTCAGGCATCGTCCGGTACAGGAAGGTGAGAACGAGCGTCCGGATGTGTGCGCCGTCGACGTCCGCGTCGGTCATGACGATCACCCGGCCGTAGCGCAGGTTGGCGATGTCGAATTCGTCACCGAAGCCCGTCCCGATCGCGGTGATCATGGCCTGGATCTCCGTGTTGGACAGAACCTTGTTGATGCGGTTCTTCTCGGAGTTGATGATCTTTCCGCGGAGCGGCAGGATCGCCTGCGTCGTGCGATCGCGAGCCTGCTTGGCCGAGCCGCCGGCCGAATCGCCCTCGACGATGAAGAGCTCCGCCGATTCGGGATCCTTGATCGTGCAATCGGCGAGCTTTCCCGGAAGCGACGCGTTCTCGAGCGCGCTCTTTCGCCGTGTGAGCTCGCGCGCCTTGCGAGCAGCCTGGCGTGCGTTGCGGGCGGCGATCGCCTTCTGCACGATCTGGCGCGCTTCCGTTCGATTCTCCTCGAGAAACTCCGCAAGCCTGAGGTTGACGACCTTCTCGACGAGCCCGGCGACACCCGGGTTGCCGAGCTTCGTCTTCGTCTGCCCTTCGAACTGCGGGTTCCGGAGCTTGACGGAGATGACGGCCGCCAGTCCCTCGCGCGCGTCTTCGCCCTCGAGGTTGTCGTCCTTCTCCTTCAGGAGCCCTTCCTGACGCGCGTACTGGTTGAGCGTCCGGGTGAGCGCCGCGCGGAAGCCCTGCAGGTGCGTCCCGCCCTCTGTCGTGTTGATGTTGTTCGCGAACGAGAACACAGACTCGACGTACGACGTGTTCCACTGCATCGCGACCTCAACGGCCCCCTCGTCACTGTCGCCCTCGAAGTACACGATGTGCTTGTGCACCGGGTCCTTCGCCTCGTTGACGTGGGCGACGAAGTCCCGAATCCCGCCCTCGTACAGGAACTCGTCCGTCCGGCCACCTGCGCGCTCGTCCCGTAGCACGATACGAAGTCCACGCGTGAGGAAGGCCGTCTCGCGGAGGCGCTGGAGGAGAGTCGCCGCGTCGAACTCGGTCTCGTCGAAGACGTCGGGGTCGGGAAGGAACGAGATCGTGGTACCGGACTCGCGCCTGCCCGCCACCCCGACAGTCGCCATGTCGGCATTGGGCTCGCCGCGAGTGAACTCCTGCCGGTACACCTTCCCGTCGCGTCGCACCTCCGCGACGAGCCACTCGGAGAGCGCGTTCACCACGGAAACCCCGACGCCGTGCAGGCCGCCGGAGACCTTGTAGCCCTCCCCACCGAACTTCCCGCCCGCGTGCAGCTTGGTCAGCACGACCGTGAGCGCCGGCAGCCCTTGGTCGGCGATGACGTCGACCGGGATGCCCGCTCCGGCATCGCGTACGGTGACGGAGTTGTCCGGGTGGATGGTCACGTCGACGACGTCGTTCCTTCCGGCCAGGGCCTCATCGACAGCGTTGTCGACGACCTCGTACACGAGATGGTGGAGCCCTCGGGCACCCGTCGAGCCGATGTACATCCCAGGGCGTAGACGGACCGGCTCGAGGCCCTCGAGAACCGTGATGTCCTTTGCGGTATAGGCTGCTTCGGCCACTAAAAAAGCCCTGCAAATCGCCATATTGCGGGGCTGAATAAGTCTATCAGAAACGGCGGCCGGACCGCGCTTTGGCGAGGCTCGCTCGGGCAGCCCGGGCGGCCAGCTCTCGCAGCTCCGGGTCGTCGATCTCAGCGGCGGCGGAAGCGGCCGCTGCGACCTCCTCGGATGTCGGTTCCGGCGGTTCCGCCGAGGCCGGCGTCGTGCTCGATTCCCGCGCAGCCGGCTCCGGGATCGGGCCAACCGCGAAGCGGAGCTTCTTCGGCGCATCGTGCGCAAGACGCGGGGCGAGCGCATCGAGAATGTCCGCCGAAAGCCGATCGAGCTCGAACGCCCAGGTGGCCGACGACGTCGCGACATGGAGCGTTCCGTCGCGGGAGACTCGGAGTGGCCACGCCTGCTGCGCCACGGCGGCGCCGACCGCGTCCGGCCAGACAGCCGTGATCGCCGCGAGCGGGAGCGCGGGCTGGGCTCCGCTGCGGGCGAGCTCACGCTCGACCTCGCTGCCGATCCGATCCATCAGCGAATCCTCCCGGGCGAGACGGCGAGTGTCTGAGCCGGCTCGATCGGTAGCGCAGCTCGTGACGTAGTCGTGATCACCGTCTGGCCACCTTTCGTGACGATCTCGGCCAGTGCGCGACGGCGGTCGCCGTCGAGCTCGGAGAGAACGTCGTCGAGCAACACGAGGGGTGCCGCGGCCGAGCGCGACTTCAGGACATCCGCTTCGGCGAGGACGAGCGCGAGGACCGCCATCCTCTGCTCGCCCTGCGAGCCGAACGAGCGCAGGTCGCGGCCGCCGGCCTCGAGCCGCACGTCGTGCAGATGCGGTCCCGCCCCCGTGATCCCCCGCTCGAGATCCCGCTCGAGCCGCGCGTCGAGCTCCGCAATCGTCGGCGCTTCGCCGTCGTAGGCGATCGCTGCAGCCTCGAGCCCGAGAAAGCCGGCGAGCTCGGCGAATGGCCCCGCGAGCGTTGCCGCAACCTCGGCGCGCGCTACGACCAACTCGATGCCGAGCGTGACCACGCGCTCCGTCCACGGCCGCAGCGCCTCGGACGTCGAGCTACCGGCACGGAGACGGCGCAGGCCTGCGTTTCGTTGACCCACGGCTGCGGCGTACTCCACGGGAAGGGACGCTTTCGCCGGAGAGAGCCGGCCGAGGCTTCTGTCGATGTAGGCCCTTCGCGTGGCCGGCGCACCTTTCACGACGGCAAGCCTGTCGGGCGTGAACACGAGCGTGCGCAGCTCGAGGCGAAGCCGCTCGGCAGAGGCGAGCCGAGCACCGTTCAGGTGGGCGCGCCTGGCATCGCGAGGAGCCAGAACAACGTCAGTTTCGAAAGCTGTCTCGGCGTTCGTCCCACGAAGAGCGACCCTGGCCGCCTCGGCGCCGAACCGCACCATCTGCGCATCGCTTCGTGCGCGCGGCGAGAACCCTTGCGTACCCACGTGAAGCCCCTCGAGCAGGTTCGTCTTTCCCGCGCCGTTCGGACCGTGGAGGAGGACGACGCCCGGTTGGAGCTCGAGCTCCAGGTCAGGGTACGAGCGGAAGTCCCGGAGCGTTACCTCGCGGACGATCAGCCCGCGAGCCGGATGGGCATGATCAGGTACCAGAAGCTCTCGTCCGGCGAAGTGATGAGGCCGGGACGCAAGCGGTTGATGAGCTTGAGCTGGATCGTGTCGCTCGACACCGCCTCGAGACCGTCCCGAAGGAAGTCCGGGTTGAAGCCGATCTCGATCTCCTCGCCACCGAAATCGATCGGAAGCGACTCCGTCGCCTCGCCCACATCCTGGGTTTGCGCCGAGATCGTGAGCTCTCCGTCCGCGAACCTGAGCCGAAGCGGTGCGTTGCGCTGAGCCATCACCCCCGCTCGGCGCACCACCTCGAGCAGCGATTCACGCTGAAGCGTGATCTCCGCCTCGAACGTCTCCGGAAGCAGCTGCTTGTAGTTCGGGAACTGGCCGTCGATGCGCCGGCTCGTGAGCCACACG
>Ga0184632_10000572_pt1 | contig 14616 bp, 12 predicted proteins | sample PLM31_50_b1_FD_133153 | JGI IMG/M metagenome (GOLD analysis project Ga0184632, IMG submission 133153) | Groundwater sediment microbial communities from an aquifer in East River, Colorado, USA - PLM3-1_50_b1 | ecosystem: Environmental > Terrestrial > Soil > Riparian zone | place: USA: East... | reverse complement strand
CAGAGTGCGGATGGACATAACGCCCGAAGTGTCGCAGGGAATGCCGCAGGACCTGACTCAGACGGGCTCGTGGACGATCGTCAGCAGCACCGGTGCCTTCGAGGGTCTGCGCGGGAGCGGGGAGATGGAGATCGTGTACGACTCCGACCCCAACGAGCCGGCGCGCGGCACGTATACCGGGACGGTCACGCGCTAGCGCGCTTCCCGTTTGTCAGCCGTCTTGCCGACTCTGAGCATGACCTTCCGGCGGATCCGGATGCTGTGATGTACGTTCCGGAAGCGTGACCGGCGTCACCGTCGTCGGTGTTCGGTAGGCCGCAACCAGGCCGCAGGAGGCCGCGAAACGACGCGAAACGACGGGTATGAGCGAGTACCGTCCTCGGATCGCCATCCCATCGATGACCTGGGGAAACGGGCTCTGACCAGCGGAGCGGGCGACGGGAATCGAACCCGCACCACCAGCTTGGAAGGCTGGAGCTCTACCATTGAGCTACGCCCGCGAACAGCCGCAAGCGTAACAGCGGAGCGGCCTCAGCCGAACAAGCGCGTCAGGGCCGTCGCGGCGGCCGCGACGACGATCACCACGAGGATGGGCGCCCTACGCCACAGGGCGATCCCCGCGGCGGTCATGCCCACCAGGCGGGCGTCGAGGGAGATGGATTGGCCGCTGGCCAGCGCCTGGGTCACCACCAGGGCCGCCAGCACCGCGGGCGCCAACAGCTCGACCACCCCGGCGACCGCCGAAGGCAGGGACCGGCCGCCCAGCAGCACCGGCCCCAGCGACTTGATAGCCATGGTCGTCGTTCCGACCGCCAGCACGACGATCCAAGCGTCGGTCACTTTCGGCCCACCCCGATAAGGCATGCGGCGCTCGCTGCGATGATCGGGACTCCCGCCGGCGCCAACGGGATGAGGGCCAGCGCGATGGCCCCGCCGAGGAGCGCCGCGAGGATCGTTCGTCGGTTCCGAAGCTGCGGCAACAGCAGGGCCAGGAACAGCGCGGGGAAGGCCGCGTCCAGGCCGAGCGTCTTCGGGTCACCGAGGGCTTGGCCGCCGAGCGCGCCGATGGCCGTTCCAGCGACCCACGAGACATAGAGGAGGAGCCCAGCGCCGACCAGGATCCTGGGATCGAACCGTCCCTCTCCCTCGGCCGCCACGGCCCACGACTCGTCCACGACCAGCTGAGCCCGGAGGAACCGCCACCACGCCGGCCCGCTGAGCCACGGCGCCACCGAGACGCCGATGGGTCCGTAGCGAATGTTCAGCAGGACGGCCGCGGCGACCGCAGCCGCCACCGTGCCTCCCGCCCCCAGTATCGAGACCGCGGCGAACTGCGCCGATCCGGCGAAGGTCGTGGCGGACATCACGATCGGCGCGAGCCAGCCCATCCCCGCCGAACGAGCGAGCAGGCCGAACGAGATGCCGAAGCCGAGGACCGCAACGGCGAGCGGGGCCACGACCCGCGCGCCGTCGCGGTACCTGCGCGCAGGGCTCCCCTCCATGGAGACCACGGTAGCAACGGCCGCCGGGACGGGCTTGCGATACGTTGCCCTGCATGGGCGGCCCTCCCTCTCGTCCGGGCACGGAGGTTCCCTTCCGTCTCGTGGACGTGTTCTGCGAGCGGCCGCTGACCGGGAACCAGCTGTGCGTCGTCCCCGAGCCAGGATCGCTCGACGATGCGACCATGCAATCGTTGGCCCGTGAGATCGGCTTCTCGGAGACCACCTTCGTCACGGCGTACGACGGTGACCGGTACTCGATGCGGATCTTCACCCCGGGTGCGGAGCTCCCGTTCGCCGGGCATCCGACGCTGGGGACGGCGTTCGTGATGGTGGCGGAGGGACGGGTGAGCTCACCGCTCACGCAGGTGGTCGCGGCCGGCGAGTTCGCGGTGGAGGTGGACCTGGACCGAAGGTTCGCCACGATGCGACAGCTGCTCCCGACGTTCGGCCCGGAGATCGCCGACCTCGACGCGGTCGCGGCGGGTGGTGGCCTCACCCCGGCCGACCTGCACCCCGACCTGCCACCGCAGCTCGTCTCGACGGGGCTGCCCCACCTGCTGGTCCCCGTGCGCGACGAAGCGACGCTCCGGCGGGCCACCCGGAACGACGAAGCTGTCCGGGCGTTGTGGAAGCGGTACGGGCCGGACTGTATCTACCTGTTCGCGCTGACTGAGGAGGGCGCGACCGCCAGGCTGTTCGACGCCGGCCTGGGGATCGGAGAGGACCCGGCCACGGGCTCGGCGGCGGGCCCCCTGGGCGCCTATCTGGCGGTGCGGGGGGTCGGCGGCGTACCCGGGAAACTCGCCATCCGCCAGGGCGAGCAGGTTGGCCGGCCCAGGGTGCTCCACGTCGAGGTCGAGCCCGAGGGGGAATCCTGGAGCGTCCGGGTCGGCGGGGGCGTGGCCATCGTCGGGGCCGGCGGCTTCCGGATCTGACCGGTCAGGCCGTGGGACCCCTACAATCTGGCCGCGGGGCGTAGCGCAGCCTGGTAGCGCGCCTGGTTTGGGGCCAGGAAGTCGGCGGTTCGAGTCCGCCCGCCCCGACGACGGACGACTGGGACCCTTCCTTGCCCACTATCTCCGCAGGTCAGGGGCCGACTCGCGTGCTGTCACTGTCGCGATGTAACGTCCCGCCATGAGGGTCCGCTCCGAGGTCGCCGCCATCCCCCGGGACAGGGTCCAGGCAATGCTGAACGGCCTTCCGGCTGCCCCCGGATACCGGATCGTGGTCAAGCCGCTTCGGTATCGGGAGAAGCCCCACCTATCCGCGTGGACCGATTTCGACAACCGGGAGATCGTGCTCCAGGTGCCCGAGCCGTTCTTCGCCTTCGGCGAGATCGTGCCCTACGCGGCCAAACGCCGGCCGGGCAAGGGCATGAGGTTCATCTGGATGACCGAAGGGGTCACGTTCCAGACCCCGCGTGAAGTGCTCCGGTTTCTGTACCTGCACGAGTGGATGCACTGGTACCTGAAGGAGCGACTCGGCAGGGGCGCGGCGGCTGAGACGGCCTGCGACCGGTTCGCGCTGTTCAACTACCGGCGCCGCCGGGTGACCGAGTTCGATGGCGACGCCGCGTTGGTCCGCCGGTAGGCGGGCGGGTTCGGGGATGCCCTCAGCGGGCGAGGCCCTCAGCGGACGAGGCCCTCAGAACCGGATGTTGAAGATCTGGACGACGCCCACGAAGATCAGGTAGCCGGCCACGATGTAGTTCAGCAGCTTGGGGAAGATCAGGATCAGGATCCCCGCAACGATGGCGAGGACCCCGGGGATCCGAAGGCTGACGCTGATCTCGGATCCCTTCGCCAGCACGTACGCGAGCTGGAGCACGTACCGCACCTCCTTTTGGTCGGCCACCGATTCCCGGTGATCTCGGCGGCTAAAGGATGGCCGATTCAGCCCTCCCGTGGGCCGATGGCGCTTCGGAGCAGCTCGGTGAACTGGTGGATCCGGAGCTCGCGACGCCGCTGGGGATCGTCCGAGCGGCGATGGAACAGCCCCGGGTCGAGCTCCTCGGTGACCAGCGCGTCCTGGAACCGTTCGGCAAGCCAGTCGAGCATGGAGGCGATCATCTCCGCATCGACGTCGGCTCTCACCTCGTTCCGTCGGATACCGAACTCCACGAAGTCGAGCGTCCCGTAGGGGTCCTCCGAGAGCAGGAACCGGTTGATATCCCGCTTCAAGGTCAGGTCGGTCCCGTAGTTGCCGATCAGCGACACCCGATAGGGGACCCAGTCGTCGCGGATCAGGTGCTCGGTGCGTTCCAGCCAGTACTCGAGCACCGACCAGAACCCCGTCTCGACGACATCGCTCGGCGCGTCGAGCCACGCCGGCAGGGACGACACCGCCCGCTCGTAGGTCGCCAGGAACAAGCCGGCTTTGCTCCCGAAGTGCTGGAAGATCGAACCCTTGGCGATGCCGAGCTCGCGAGCAAGGTCCTCCACCCGTGCCCCTTGGTACCCGTGCTCCGCGAAGTGGCGCATGGCGGCCTCGGTGATGGCATCCCGCTTGGCCACGGACCTCGGCTTCGTTGACTTCAGGTCACCGACCATCGTTCAGCCTCCGTCCTCCGTGATGCCCACTTCTCGTTGTCCGACCGAGGGTGTCTGACCGAGGGTCACATGATACGTGAGACGAGGGCGCCGGAAAGCGAGGAGGCCACCGAGATGCAGCGAACCCTCCCGTCGTCGGCCTACCTCTCCCAGGAGACGTTCGAACCTGAGCGCGAGCGGATCTTCGCCACGGAATGGTTCTGCGCCGGGAGGGGGGAGGCGCTCCTCGCTCCCGGTCACTTCCTGAAGGTCGACGTCGCCGGGGAGAGCATCCTCATCGTCCGGACGAGGTCCGGCGAGCTCCGCGGCTTCTACAACGTGTGCCGACATCGTGGGTCACGGATCGTGATGGACGATCCCTCGTCTTCCACCGGCGGGCCGGGGGCGACGGGCCGATTCAAGGGCTCCATGGTCTGCCCTACCACGGCTGGACCTACGGGCTGGCCGGGGAGCTCCGGCTGGCGCCGTTCCTCACCGAGAGCGACGGTCTCCGCCGGGAGGAGCTCTCGCTGCACCCGGTCGCGGTTGAGGGGTGGGGTGGGTTCGTGTCCTCTCGCGTGTTCCGGTTCGGGTACTACGCGCCCATGGAGGACCTGTCGCTCGACATCCGTCGGTACGTGGGCGAGCGGCTCGGTGGCCCGGCCGGTTAGCCAGTCTCGCCGAGCCCGGGTCTTCCGGGGGCCTTCAGCCGGGCGACGATCTCGTCGTGGAGCACCCGGTTCGTCGAGACGACGCTGCTCCCGTGCTCGAGCGGTCCACCCTCGAAGGTGGTGACCCGCCCCCCGGCCTCCTCCACGATCACCTGGACTGCGGCGAAGTCCCAGGTGGCCAGCTCCCGCTCGAACATCGCGTCGGCCGAACCCCGGGCGACCAGCACGTGACCCCAGAAGTCCCCGAACCCCCGGTTCCGGCGAGCCTCACGGAACACCTCTTGCAGCGATGGCGCGTACGGGCCTTCCAGGAGCAGTTCCACGCTCCCGTGGATTACGAACGCCCGGTTCAGCCGGTCGGCCCGGGAGACCCGGATGGGCCGGCCGTTCAGCCGGGCCCCGCCGCCGCGCACAGCCTCATAGCGCTCGCCGAGCGCCGGGGCGTTCACCACGCCGAGGACGGGATGGTCGTCCACCGCGAGCGCGATCAGCGTCCCCCAGATCTGGATCCCATCGGCGAAGTTCTTCGTGGCGTCGATGGGGTCGACGATCCACCGCCGGCTGCCGCCACCCTCCAGACCTCCCTCCTCGCCGAGCACGGCGTCGGAGGGATATCGCTCCCGTACCCGCTCGCGGACCATGGCCTCGATCGAGGTGTCGGCCTCGGTGACCGGGGAGCGGTCCGGCTTCAACTTCACCTGCAGGTCCGTGCCGAAAAGGGAGAGGGCGATGTCGCCGGCGGCGTCCGCCACCTCGTTCGCGAACTCGAGCTCCTCCTCGAACATCGAGGCGGACGATACACGGCCCCGCCGTCCACCCGGACGGCCGCGCAACCTGCCACGCAGGGCGACGTATCCGGATTCTCCGGTACCCTCGCCTCGCCATGCAGACGACCGTCCAGGAGACCGACAAGCACAAGGTCAAGCTGACCGTCGAGATCCCCACCGACCGCTTCGGCAAGGACCTCGACGCCGCCTACCGACGGGTGGCCCAGCAGGTCAAGGTGCCGGGGTTCCGCAAGGGCAAGGCCCCCCGCAGGGTCATCGACGCGCAGGTCGGCCGCGAAGCGGTCGTGGCGGAGTTCCTGGAGGACGCCGTCCCCACCTACTACCGAGAGGCCATCCGGGAGAACGAGCTCGCGCCGATCACGGATCCGGACATCGCGCTCGAGCAGGTGGAGGAGGGAAAGCCGCTCGTCTTCACGGCGACGGTCGAGGTCCGTCCGCGATTGCAGCTGGAGGAGTCCGACTACAGGGGCGTTCGGGTCGAGCGGCCGCCGACCGAGATCACCGACCGCGAGGTGGACGAGTTGCTCGACCGGCTCCGGGACCGCTTCGCCGAGCTCGATCCGGTGAGCCGTCCCGCCAAGGCCGGCGACTACGTCGTCATCGACCTTCGGGCCACCCTCCACGGCGAGGAGGTTCCCGAGGCCTCCCGGCCCGACTACCTGTACGAGGTGGGCTCGGGGGAGTTCGTCGAGAAGCTCGACCAGGAGCTGGAAGGCAAGCGGGCCGGCGAGATCCTGAAGTTCAACGCGACCCTTCCCGAGCGCTTGGGCGAGCGGGCCGGGCAGGAGGTCTCGTTCCAGGTGCTGGTGAAGGAGGTCAAGGCCAAGCGCCTCCCCCAAGCCGACGACGAGTTCGCCAAGACGGCCTCCGAGTTCGACACCCTGGAGGAGCTTCGCCAGAGCCTTCGGGAGCAGCTCGGCCAGAACAAGGAGCGGGGCGCCGATGCCGAGGTCCGGGACCGGGCGTTGCTGGCCCTGGTGAACACCGTCGACGTCGACCTCCCCGACACGCTGGTCGACGAGGAGACGGAGCATCGGGTCCAGCACGCACGGGAGCGGGCCGAGCAGGCCGGCCTGACCCTCCAGCAGGTGCTCGATGCCCAGGGGTTCGACGAGCTCCGGTTCCGCTCGGACGCCCGGACCCACTCCCTGCGGGCCATCAAGGCCGATCTGGTGCTCGAGGCGGTGGCCCGCAACGAGGATATCCAGGTGACGGCCGAGGAGATCGGGAACGAGATCGGACTCCTGGCCTCGTCCCTGGGACGGGAACCCAAGGACGTGGCCCGAACGCTCGAACGGACCGGTCAGGTCGTAACACTGGCCGGTGATATCATCCGCTCGAAGGCGCTCGACTGGATCGTCGAGCATGCCGATATCGTTTCGGAAGGCGAGCGCCGAGCGGCCGACCGGGTTTCCGACGAGACCGGGGAACCGTCCGAGCCTCCCCAGCAGGATCGAGCGGAGGAGCAGTTATGACCGAGCCGAAGAACTACCTCGTCCCCGTGGTCGTCGAGCAAACCAGCCGCGGCGAGCGGTCGTTCGACATCTACTCGCGCCTGCTGAAGGAACGGATCGTGTTCCTGGGCACACCGATCGACGACAACGTGGGGAACCTCATCATGGCCCAGCTCCTGCACCTGGAGTCCGAGGACCCCGAGAAGGACATCAACCTGTACATCAACTCGCCGGGCGGCGATATCACGTCGCTGTTCGCCATCTACGACACCATGCAGTACATCAAGCCCGATGTGTCGACCATCGTGATGGGGCAGGCGGCCTCGGCTGCCGCGGTGCTCGTCCTGGCCGGCACGAAGGGCAAGCGCTACGCGTTGCCCCACTCCCGGATCCTGCTGCACCAGCCGCACGGCGGGGCCCAGGGCCAGGCCGTGGACATCGAGATCCAGGCCAAGGAGATCACGCGGTACCGCAAGCTCCTGGAGGAGCTCATCGCCAAGCACACCGGCCAACCGCTCGAGAAGGTGGCCAAGGACACCGACCGGGACTTCATCCTTACCGCCGAAGAGGCAGTGGCCTACGGGGTGGTGGACGAGGTCATCAGCACCCGGAAGATGCTCCCCGAACTTGCAGCGGCGGCCGCCGGAAGCTCGTAGAATCCCATTCGAGGGGCCGGGTGAGGAACCCGGCCGTTTCCTTCAAGGAGCTCGGAGGCGATGGGGAGGCTGGGCGACTCGGACCTGTTGAAGTGCTCTTTCTGCGGAAAGAGCCAGAAGCAGGTCAAGAAGCTGATCGCGGGCCCTGGCGTCTACATCTGCGACGAGTGCATCGACCTCTGTAACGAGATCATCGAGGAGGAGCTCTCCGAGACCTCCGACCTGAAGCTCGAGGAGCTCCCCAAGCCCCAGGAGATCTACACGTTCCTGGACGACTACGTGATCGGCCAGGAGCAGGCCAAGAAGGTCCTGTCGGTCGCCGTCTACAACCACTACAAGCGGATCCAGGTGGGAGCCAAGGACGGCGACGTCGAGCTCCAGAAGTCCAACATCCTGATCCTGGGCCCCACCGGATGCGGGAAGACCCTCCTGGCCCAGACCCTGGCCAAGATGCTGAACGTGCCGTTCGCCATCGCCGACGCCACGGCGTTGACGGAGGCCGGGTATGTCGGGGAGGACGTCGAGAACATCCTGCTCAAGCTGATCCAGGCCGCCGACTACGACGTGAAGAAGGCCGAGACCGGGATCATCTACATCGACGAGGTGGACAAGATCGCCCGCAAGAGCGAGAACCCCTCGATCACACGGGACGTCTCGGGTGAAGGCGTTCAGCAAGCGTTGCTGAAGATCCTCGAGGGGACCACGGCGTCGGTCCCGCCACAGGGCGGGCGCAAGCACCCGCATCAGGAATTCATCCAGATCGACACGACGAACATCCTGTTCATCTGCGGCGGCGCATTCGCCGGCCTGGAGAAGATCATCGAGAGCCGGATCGGGAGCCGCGGCATCGGGTTCGGCGCCGACGTCCGGCGGGTCGAGGAGAAGGACATCGGACAGATCCTGTCTCGGGTCCTCCCCGAGGACCTGCTGAAGTACGGGCTCATCCCCGAGTTCGTGGGACGCCTGCCGGTCCTGACCCACGTGCACAATCTGGACAAGCAGGCCCTGGTGGACATCCTCACCAAGCCGAAGAACGCGCTCGTCAAGCAGTACTGCAAGTTCTTCGAGTTCGACGGCGTGGAGTTGGAGTTCGATGAGGGCGCGCTGTCGGCCATCGCCGATCAGGCCATCCTCCGTGGGACCGGCGCGCGCGGCCTTCGGGCCATCATGGAAGAGGTCCTCCTGAACGTGATGTACGAGCTTCCCTCGCGACAGGACGTCACCAAGTGCCTGATCGACGAGAACGTCGTGATGTCCGGGGTGAACCCGACGCTCGTCCCGCGGCAGGAACCTGCGCCACGCGTGCGCAAGGAGCGGACGGCTTAGCCATCCAGCTCGGTCCGCACCTTCCGAACCATCTCCCGTGCCTTCGTGGCCCTCAGCTGTTCGAACGTCCGGTCGGCTTCGTCGAGTATCGTCGCCGTCCCCTCACCCCGGCCGCCGGCGATCAGTGCACGGGCCAGGTCCGCCTGCGTGACGGCACGATCGTACGGAGCCCCCAGGCGGCGGAACCTCTCCGCGGCGCTCGTAAGGGTCTCAGCCGCGCGTCCCGGCTCTCCTGCCGCCAATGTAGCCCGCCCCCGCAGGCGCTCCGCGTAGATCGGGGGGGAAAGCGCCTCCGACGCGATGGCGTAGGCGCGAGCCTCCTCCTCCAGGGCAGCCACCTCGTCCCACTTTCCCGTCGCGGCGACGAACTCACAGCGGGCCTCGAGCACACCGGTCGTGTGGACCCGCCAGGCCGGAGGAAGGTTCTCGAGCAGCTCCTCCGCCGGTCCGAGATCACCTCGCTCGACGAGGAGGATCAGAAGCCAGGAGAGGAGCCGTGCCGAGAAGCTTTGGGCCAGCGGAAGAAGGAGCCCGGTTAGCCGGTCGCTCTCGACCGTGTCGCCTCGCCGCTCCGCGATGATCCCGCCGGCGGCGAACGCGTGGGTGGCGAAATATGGTGGGTCGTCGCGGCGCTCGTCGAGCAGCTCACAGAGGCCATCGAGCGAGGCGAGCGCCCCGTCCCAGTCGCCGAGCCGATACCGGATGGCGCATTCCCATGACACCAGATGGACCTGGGCACTGGGGAACGTGGCTCTCACCTGACGGAGCCCTTCCTCCGCGCGCTCAAGCCCTTCCTCGAAGCGGCCGAGCTCGTGCCCTGCCCACGCCAGAGCGGCGTAGGCATCCCCGATCTCGAGCGGGTCACCGAGTTCGGGAAGGAGCTCGAGGCGCCGCTCCTCGATCGCCCGCGTTCGCGCGTAGAGCCCACGCGAGGCGGCGTAGCCAACCGCTGCGTCGAAGGCACTGGATGCGAGATCGTGCATGCCAAGCCGGAGCGCCATCTCCGCAGCCTCGAGCCCGATGCGCTCACGGTCGAATCCTTCGGCCTCGGTCATCGGTGCCTCCGGAAAGGCGAACGGCCACCCGGCCTCGACGCTCTGCAGCCGCACACGTTCCTCGCTATCCCCTTCGGGGACGTGGGAAAGGCCCAGGTGCAGGAGTGGTTCCACCTCCTCTGACCCCGGATGGCGTCGCATAGAGCCGGGCCAGCGAGTGGGAACCTCACAAGCACGGGCACAGAGGTACGCGACCTTCGGGTCATTCGATCCTTCGGCCGCCGCTGCCCGAGCCAGGGCCGCCTCCCGGTAGTACTTCCACGCGAGGTCTCCGACGTAGTCCGTGAGGAACGCGTCGCCCAGGGCCTCGAGCGCGACCGACCGCTCGCGATCGTCCGACGCCAGGCGGAGGGCCTCCTCCGCGAATCGCTGCGCCCGCTTGAGCACCTGCTTGCTTCGGCTCTCGCCGGAAGCGGCTACCAGGTACTCGAAAGCCTTCCGCCGGAGCGTGTCGTCGAGGGCGCCTACCGACTCGGCGACGGCGGTCGCGTAGTGGTAGGCGAGGAGCTCGACGAACTCGCGGGCGCGAGCGCCCGCCGTCTGCTCGATCCATCCCGCGACAGCCGCGTGCGCCGGCGCGCGTTCACGCTTCGGCAGGCTCTCGTAGGCCACGTCACGCGTGAGGATGTGCTTGAAGATGAACTCGGGTTCCCCCGCGATGGAGGAGCCGAGCCGGGACAGTACCAACTCGCGGGCCTCCAGCTCGGCGAGGGTCGCATCGACGTCGACGGCTTCCCCCAGGCCGCGGAGGGATCCCGGCCAGAAGACCCGCCCCACGACGGCCGCGGACTGGAGGACCCGCTTGGCGTCAGGCTCGAGCAGGTCGATCCGTGCGGCCAGCACTCCCTGGACCGTGTCGGGAATCTCGACGTCCTCGATGCCGGCGGCCGTCCGCCACCGGCCGTCCTCGTGCACCAGGAATCGCTCATCGATCAGGTGACGGATGATCTCCTCGAGGAAGAAAGGGTTGCCTTCCGCCCGCTCCAGGATCCGGCCGCGCACGGTCGCGGGCAGGTCGTCGATGGCCAGGAGGAACCCCACCAGGCGTTCGGATTCCTGCGAGGTGAGGGGATCGAGGGTCACCGCCGTGTGGTTGCGACGTCCGCCCCCCCAACCCGGCCGACGCGCTGTGAGCTCCGGACGGGAAGGGCAGATGAACAACAGCGGACCGATCGATCGTTCGGCAAGGTCCTCGAGCAAGTCGAGCAGTGCCGGGTCGGCCCAGTGGATGTCTTCCACGAGCACTACCACCGCCTGGGTCATGGCCAGCGCGGAAAAGAAGGAGCGCCATGCCGTGTGGACCTCGACCCGTACCTCCTTCGGGTCCATGCGCGAGAACGCGTAGGCCGGGTCTTCCACGCCGACGGTGAATGCGAGTGCGGCCGTCGTGCGCCCCGGGTCGATCGTCACGTCCTCGGTCAGAAGATCGAGGCCGGCCTTCTGGATCCGCTCGAGGGCGATGTCGGAGGGATCCGTGTCCAGGACGCCGGCGTGCGCCTTCAGGATCTCCGCGAGCGGCCAGAACGTCACGCCCTCGCCATACGGCAGGCAACGGCCATGGAGAACGAGCGCCTGATCCCCCAGGCGATCGAGGAACTCGCGCGTGAGCCGGCTCTTCCCAACGCCTGCGTCCCCGTACAGCGTGATCAGGTGCGGTCGGCCCTCGCTCGCCACTCGCCCGTAGATGCTCTCGAGCAGGTCGATCTCGTCGTCTCGACCGACGAGCGGTGCCCGCAGTCCCGGCACGCCTCGTTCGGGAAGCGTCGTGGTCTCGTCGAGGACCCGGAACGCGTGAACCCGCCTCGCCTTGCCCTTGAGATGGAGCGCCCCCATGTCCTCGACCCGGAAGCCGCGCACCGCCCTGACCGTTCGTTCGGAGGCGATCACCTGTCCGGGAGCGGCGGCGGCCTCAAGCCTCGATGCGGCGTTCACCGTATCGCCGGTCACCATCGATTCGCCGGGCCGTGGTTCCGTGGTCGCGAGCACCTCTCCGGTGTTCACGCCGATGCGGATCTCGAGCGTCACGTCGTGGTCCTTCGCCAGGTCCTGGTTCACCACCTCCAGCCGCTGGAGCATGTGGAGCGCAGCGCGCAGGGCGCGGGCCGGGTCATCCTCGTGGGCGTACGGGACGCCGAACGCCGCCATTACGGCATCGCCGATGAACTTCTCGACCGTCCCGCCTTCGGCCTCGATCTCTGCGCGCATCGCCGCGAAGAACGCGTCCATCACCTCGCGCATTCGTTCGGGATCCAGCCGCTCGCCAAGGGTCGTCGAGCCCGTGACGTCGGCGAACAGGACCGTCACGAGCTTGCGCTCGCGCCCCCCTCGCTGTGCCTCCGCCACCGCGGACCCGCAGTTCGGACAGAAACGAGCGCCACGGGGGAGGTCGGTGCCGCATATCGCGCAGACCGCCATGGCGGAGAGTGTATTGCCGGTGCGCGGGCACGAGCGTCCCGTAGACTCCGCGCATGACCGTGCCGGAGAAGCCCAGCATCGAGGGACTGGAAGCCACCTGGGGCGAGCGGTGGGAGTCCGCTGGGACCTATCGGTTCGACCGGTCGAGGTCGCGCCGGGAGATCTACGCCGTCGACACGCCACCCCCCACCGTCAGCGGTTACATCCACGTCGGTCACGTCATGTCCTACACCCATACCGACGTAATCGCCCGGTTCCAACGGATGGCGGGCAAGATGGTCTTCTACCCGATGGGGTGGGATGACAATGGCCTGCCGACCGAACGTCGGGTCCAGAACCACTTCGGCGTCCGGTGCGACCCCTCGCTTCCCTACGACCGGGACCTCGACCCGGACGCGCTCGAACGACCCAACGGCGAGCCGGTCGCGGTGTCGCGGCCGAACTTCGTCGAGCTGTGCGGCCGGCTGACGGCGGAGGACGAGCGGGCCTTCGAGGAGCTGTTCCGCCGCCTGGCGCTGTCGGTGGACTGGTCGATGACGTACGCGACGATCGACGAGCGCTCCCGCCGGGCATCCCAGCGAGCCTTCCTCCGCCTCCTGACCCGGGACCTCACGTACCAGGCCGACGCCCCCACGATGTGGGACGTGGACTTCCGGACCGCTGTGGCGCAGGCGGAGATCGAGGACCGTGAGGTGAGCGGGACGTACCACCAGGTGAACTTCGAGCTCGAGGCCGGCGGGTCGGTCGAGATCGAGACATCGCGCCCCGAGCTCATCCCCGCATGCGTGGCGCTCGTGGTGAATCCGGAGGACGAGCGGTTCCGTGAACTGGTGGGCAAGCACGCGCTGACCCCGCTCTTCGGGGCGCGAGTGCCGATCGTGGCCCATCGGCTGGCCGACCCGGAGAAGGGGACCGGCATCGCCATGATCTGCACGTTCGGCGACATGACCGACGTGATCTGGTGGCGGGAGCATTCGCTTCCCACCCGGGTCGTCGTGCAGCGCGACGGCACGATCGCGCCGCCGCGATGGGGTCAGCCGGGGTGGGAGTCGAAAGACGTGGAGGCCGCGATCGCGGCGCAGTCGGAATTGGCCGGGCTCTCCACCACTCGAGCCCGAAAGCGGATCGCCGAGCTCCTGGCGCAGTCGGGCCACCTGGTCGGCGCGCCGACCCCCGTCCGCCACGCGGTGAAGTTCTACGAGCGTGGGGAACGGCCCCTGGAGATCATCTCCAGCCGGCAATGGTTCGTGAAGACCGTCGAGTTTCGGGAGGACCTGGTCAAGCGGGGCCGCGAGCTCCACTGGCACCCCGAGCACATGCGGGCCCGCTACGAGTCCTGGGTGGAGGGACTGAACACGGACTGGTGCGTCAGCCGGCAGCGGTTCTTCGGGGTCCCGTTTCCGGTGTGGTACGCGCTCGACGACCATGGTGAGCCCGACCACGAGCATCCGCTACTTGCTGCGGAGGAGCGGTTGCCGGTGGATCCCTCCAGCGATGTGCCCGAGGGCTTCACGGCGGAGCAGCGCGGCGCGCCCGGCGGCTTCGTGGGCGATCCGGACGTGATGGACACCTGGGCCACCTCGTCGCTCACGCCCCAGATCGCCGGACGGTGGTGCGAGGACGACGACCTGTTCGGGCGCGTCTTCCCCATGGACCTCCGACCTCAGGGCCACGACATCATCCGGACCTGGCTGTTCTACACCGTGCTGAAGTCGCATCTGGAGCACGATTCGCTCCCGTGGACCAACGCAGCAATCTCGGGATGGGTCCTTGACCCCGAGCGCAAGAAGATGTCGAAGTCGAAGGGGAACGTGGTGACACCCATGCCACTGCTAGAGCGTTACGGGGCGGATGCCGCCCGGTACTGGGCGGCGAGCGCGCGCCTCGGCGCCGACACCGCGTACGACGAGAGCCAGATCAAGGTGGGACGCCGGCTGACCATCAAGGTCCTGAACGCGTCGCGGTTCGCGCTCTCGATCGAGGCGACCGACGGGGTCGTGACCGAGACGCTCGATCGATCGATGCTGCGTCAGCTCGCCGAGACTATCGGGGAGGCTACCCGCGCGTTCACCGCGTACGACCATGCTCGAGCCCTCGAGGTGACGGAGCGCTTCTTCTGGAGCTTCTGCGACGACTATCTGGAGCTGGTCAAGGGACGGGCGTATGGGGCGCGCGGCGCCGACGCGGCAGCATCGGCCGTGTCGGCGCTGCGCGCCGCCCT
>Ga0184632_10000571_pt1 | contig 14630 bp, 9 predicted proteins | sample PLM31_50_b1_FD_133153 | JGI IMG/M metagenome (GOLD analysis project Ga0184632, IMG submission 133153) | Groundwater sediment microbial communities from an aquifer in East River, Colorado, USA - PLM3-1_50_b1 | ecosystem: Environmental > Terrestrial > Soil > Riparian zone | place: USA: East River... | reverse complement strand
CGTGGATCGTGCGCGAAGGCCGGCCGAAGCCGCGCGATGACCTGATCCGCGCTCGCCTCGCGCTCGGTGCGGGGCTTGAGCGAGATGAACAGTCGCGCCTGATTCGACGTGGAGCCCGCGCCGGCGGTCGCCACGACACTTTCAATCGCCGGGTCCTGTCGAAGCCGGCGGACATCGTCATCGAGAATCCGCCGCATCGCCTGGAACGACGCGCCTTCCGACGCCTGGATGGTGCCCGTCATCAGCCCGTTGTCCTGCTGCGGAAAGAATCCTTTCGGCACGACGGCGATGAGGTAGCCGTTCACGAGAATCGTGAACAACAGAATGGTCAGCGTGATGCCCGTGTGCGCGAGGGCCCATCCCAACGATCGGTCGTAGCCCGATCTCAGGCGTTCAAACGCGCGTTCGCTCCGCATGGAGAGGCGCTGCCACAATGTGGCCGGACGACCAGCGCCACTCTCGCTGTCAGCGACCGCGCGCGCGCGGCGGAGAAAGCGCGCGCATAGCATCGGCGTTGTCGTCAGGGAGATGACGAGCGAGATGGCCACGGCAATCGAGAGCGTGACGGCAAACTCGCGAAATAGCCGTCCCACCAGGCCGCCCATGAACAGCAGTGGGATGAAGACGGCGATCAGCGAAAGGCTCATCGACAACACCGTAAAGCCCACTTCCCGCGAACCCGCGAGTGCCGCCTCGACAGGGGTGCTCCCTTCGTCGAGGTGTCTCGAGATGTTTTCGAGCACGACAATGGCGTCGTCCACGACGAAGCCCGTCGAGATCGTGAGCGCCATCAGCGACAGGTTGTCCAGGCTGTAGCCGAGAAACCACATCACGGCGAACGTGCCGAGCAGCGAAAGTGGAACGGCGACGCTCGGAATGAGCGTTGCCCAGCTGCTTCGGAGGAACGCAAAGACGACCACCACGACAAGGCCGATGGCGATGACCAGCGTGCGTTCGACGTCATGGACGGAGGCCCGAATCGTGGTCGTGCGGTCGACGGCCACCCCGAGGTCGATGGCTGCTGGCAACAGCGCGCGGAATCGCGGCAGCTCCGCGCGGATGCGATCCACCGTGTCAATCACATTGGCGCCAGGCGCCGTCGTCACGACCATGGCGACGGCTGGGTGTCCATCGACCAGTCCGGCGGCTCGCACGTCCTGCACGCTGTCAGTTACCGCGCCAAGATCGGCGAGGCGCACGACCGCGCCCTGACTCGTGGCAATGATGAGTGGCAGGTACTCGGCGGCCTTGAGCAACTGATCGTTGCTGTGGATCTCCCAGCTCGTGCGCTCGTCGGCCAGCTGGCCCTTTGGACGATTCGCATTGGCCTGCCCGAGCACGTTCCGCACCTGCTCGAGCGAGATCCCGTATTTGTTCAGGACCGTCGGGTTCAACTCCACACGCACGGCGGGCAGTGCGCCACCGCCGACGGTGACCTGTCCCACACCGTCTATTTGTGAGATCTCCTGCGCGAGCACCGACGACGCGAGGTCGTAGACGCGGCTGATAGGAACCGTGTCGGAACTGAGCGACAGAATGACCGCCGGCGCGTCCGCGGGATTGACCTTGCGGTACGACGGGTTGCTCGGAAGATTGGCCGGCAGTTGTGCACGAGCGGCGTTGATCGCGGCCTGGACGTCGCGTGCGGCCGCGTCGATGTCCCTCGACAGATCGAACTGCAGCACCACGGTCGTGCTGCCCAAGCCGCTGGACGAAGTCATCTCCGTCACGCCCGCTATGCGGCCAAACTGGCGTTCAAGCGGGGTCGCCACGGCCGAGGCCATCGTTTCCGGGCTTGCTCCGGGAAGCGCAACGCTCACCATGATTGTGGGGTAGGCCACCTGCGGGAGCGGGGCGACTGGAAGGTTCGCGAAGGCGAGCGCACCCGCGAGCGCCAGCGCCAGCGCGAGCAGGCTCGTCGCAACCGGTCGTCGGATGAAGGGCTCAGATAACGTCATGACGTGCGGAGCCCGCGTGCACGAGCGGAGAGCCGCTCGAATGCCAGATAGATCACCGGCGTTGTGTAGAGCGTGAGCATCTGACTCACGAGGAGGCCGCCGACGATCGTGATGCCGAGCGGCCGCCGTAGCTCGGCGCCGGTGCCCGAGGCGAACGCGAGTGGCACTGCACCGAGCAGCGCCGCCATCGTCGTCATCATGATGGGACGGAAGCGCAGGAGCGACGCCTGATAGATGGCATCGTGCGGCGCGGCGCCGTGTTCCCGCTGCGCCTCGAGCGCAAAGTCGATCATCATGATCGCGTTCTTCTTCACGATGCCGATGAGCAGCACGAGTCCGATCAGCGCGGTCAGGCTGAGGTCCTGGCCGGTCACGAGCAACGCGAGAATGGCGCCGATGCCGGCTGAGGGCAGAGTGGAGAGAATCGTTAACGGATGGATGTAGCTCTCATAGAGCACGCCGAGCACGAGGTAGACGGTGACGACCGCCGCGAGGATGAGCCAACCCTCGTTGGCGAGCGACGCTTGAAAGGCTGCGGCCGTCCCTTGGAATGCGGCCCGGAATCCGGACGGCAGCCCGATTCGGCGCGAGGCATCCTCGACAGCCTTAACCGCCTCGCCGAGCGACGCCCCGTCAGCCAGGTTGAACGACAGGGTCGCCGCAGGGAACTGGCCCTGATGATTGATCGTGAGTGGCGTGTTCGCCGTTGTGACCTTCGCCAATGCCTGCAGTGGCACCGGTTGGCCGTCGCCGCCCGGCACGTAGAGGCTCGCCAATGCATCCACGCCGCGGCGGTACTCAGGCTTGACCTCGAGCACCACGTGATACTGGTTCAACTGCGTGAAGATCGTGGACACCTGGCGCTGACCGAAGGCGCTGTACAACGCATCGTCCACGACCTGGGCACTGATGCCGAAGCGCGAGGCGGTGTCGCGGTCGATGGCGACGTCCGCGCGCACACCACCTGATTGCTGGTCGCTGGCGACGTCCTGCAGCGCAGGCTCGCGGCGCAGCGCGTCGAGCAAACGGCTGGACCACAGATCCAGCTGCGCCCTGTCTGGATGCTCGAGGCTGTACTGGTATTGCGTGCGGCTGACCCGGTCTTCGACAGAGAGATCCTGGACGGCCTGCATGTACAGCGTGATTCCCGGCACTCCCACCGCGCGCGACTGCAACCGGCGCATCACTGTGCTGACATCGTCGGGGCGTTCGTCGAGCGGCTTCAGGTTGATCTGCACACGGCCGCTGTTGGGCGTCACGTTCGTGCCGTCCACACCAATGAACGATGAGAGGCTTTCGACCGCCGGATCGCCGGCGAGCGCCTTGACCAATGCCTGTTGACGTTGGACAAGGCCTGCGAACGAGATCGTCTGCGGCGCCTCTGTGACGCCAACAATGAGGCCCGTGTCCTGAACCGGGAAGAAGCCCTTTGGCACAATGGCGAACAGGATTGCCGTGGCAACGACCGTCGCCGCGAACACGACGAGGGTTGCGCCCTGTCGGTTCAGCACCCATCCGAGCGAACGGCCGTAGGCGTCTTTTATCCGCTCGAAGCCATCGTCCAGCCGGCGCGCAAGACGTCCCTCGCGCTCACGCGGCGTGTGCTTGAGAATCCGCGCGCACATCATCGGCGTCAGGGTGAGCGAGACGACCGCCGACACCAGGATCGTCACGCTCAACGTGATGGCAAACTCGCGAAACAGCCGTCCGACGATGTCGCTCATGAAGAGCAGCGGAATGAGGACGGCGATAAGCGACACCGTGAGCGAGACGATGGTGAACCCAATCTGCTGCGCACCTTTGAGCGCAGCTTGCAGCGGCGGCTCACCTGCTTCGACATAGCGCGCGATGTTCTCGATCATCACGATCGCGTCGTCCACGACGAAGCCGGTCGAAATGGTGAGCGCCATCAACGTCAAGTTGTTGAGGCTGAATCCGGCGAAGTACATCGCCCCGAACGTACCGATTAGGGAGAGCGGAACAGCCACTGCGGGGATGAGCGTGGTCGAGAACCTCCGAAGGAACAGGAAGATCACGGCCACGACGAGGGCCACGGTCAGCACGAGTTCGAACTGCACATCGTCAACGGAGGCTCGGATCGTCGTCGTCCGATCGGTGAGAACCGAGACATGAACCGCCGGCGGCAGCGTGTCTGTGAGCTGCGGGAGAAGCGTCTTGATGGAATCGACGACCGCGATCGTGTTCGCCGATGGCTGACGCTGCACGTTGACGATCACGGCAGGGGTCGAGTTCACCCAAGCGGCCTGGCGCTCGTCTTCGACGCCGTCCACGACGTCCGCCACGTCTGAGATACGCACTGGGGCGCCGTCCTTGTACGCGACGACAAGCGAGCGGTACTCCCGGCCAGATGTCAGCTGATCGTTGGCATCGATCGTGTACGCCTGCTGAGGCCCGTCGAAGGTGCCTTTCGCTTGATTGGCGTTCGCCGCCGCAATGGCCTCGGTGAGCTGTGTCAGGCTGAGTCCGTACGCCGCCAGGGCCGTCGGGTTGGCTTGCACGCGCACCGCCGGCTTCTGTCCTCCGCTGATACTCACCAGGCCGACGCCCGGCAGCTGTGAGATCTTCGGCGCCAGCCGCGTGTCAGCCAGCGACTGCACGTCCCGCAGCGGCAGGACGTCGGAGGTGAGCGCCAGCGTCAGGACTGGCGCGTCCGCAGGGTTGACCTTGCTGTACACCGGCGGATTTGGCAGGTCGATCGGAAGAAGGGTGCCGCTGGCGTTGACGGCCGCCTGGACCTCCTGCTCGGCGATGTCGATGTTCAGCGCCAGGTCGAACTGCAACGTGATGACCGAGCTCCCGAACGAGCTGGTCGACGTCATCTGCTTGAGACCGGGCATCTGGCCGAACTGACGCTCGAGCGGCGCCGTTACCGACGTCGACATGACGTCCGGACTCGCGCCCGGATAGAACGTGGTGACCTGGATGGTCGGGTAGTCCACTTCAGGCAGTGCGGAGACCGGCAGCTGCTTGTAGGCGACACCGCCGGCAATAACCACGGCGACCATGAGCAGCGAGGTAGCGACCGGTCGCAGGATGAAGAGGCGCGAAGGGCTCACTGACGCACCTCCACCGCACTGCCCTCGCGCAAGCGATCGATACCATCGGTGATCACCACATCGCCGGCATCGAGCCCTTTGAGAATCGACGCTCGCTCGCCTTCGATGATTCCCGTGGTGACCGGGCGCACGACGGCTTTTCCGTCGTGGACCACGTAGACGAACGCGCCCTGGGGTCCTTGCTGCACGGCGGCTGCCGGTACGACGAGCTCTGCGCGCCGTGTATCGGCGAGCAGCTGTACATTCACGAACTGGGCGGGGAACAGCGCATGATCGCGGTTGTCGAAGACGGCCTTGACGCGCACGGTTCCTGTCGATTGGTCGATCTGATTGTCGAGCGTCACGACGGACCCGCTGGCCAATCGTGTCGTACCGCCGCGATCGAACGCATCGACGGAAAGCTTCGCGCCAGTGCGAATGCGCGGCAGCACCATGCGCAGCGCGTCCTCGGGCAACGTGAACACGACGGCGATCGGCTCCACCTGCGTGATCACCACGAGACCTGTGCTGCTGCTCGCGGTAACAACATTCCCCGCGTCGACGAGGCGCAGGCCGACTCGCCCGCTGATCGGCGCGGTCACGCGCGAATACGTCAGGTTCAGCCGAGCGGTGTCAATCGCGGCCTGGTCCACCTTGAGACCGGCCTCGAGTTGTTTCACGGTCGATTGCTGCTCGTCGACGTTCTGGCGAGCGATCGAGTCCTGGCTGAGAAGCGTCTGGTACCGGACGAGGTCGACACGCGCCGTCGCCAGTTGCGCTTCGTCCTTGGCCAGCTGACCCTGTGCCTGCTCCAGCTGCACTTGGAATGGCCGGGGATCGATCTCGGCGAGCAGATCTCCCCGGTTGACGAACTGGCCTTCGCGGAACATCACCCGCATCAACTGCCCGTCGACTCGCGGACGCACGGTGACGGTGTTGTAGGCCACGACCGACCCGAGCGCGGTCAACCGCACTGGGACATCTGCGCGCGAGGCTGTGGCCACGGCGACAGGCAACGCGGCTGGCGCAACACTTCGTGCAGGAGCCGCCGCCGGCTGCCTCGATGTGTAGACGATGACCGCCCCAATGAGCCCGACGCCGACGAGTACGACAGCCGTTCGACGCCGGGGGGATACAGATAGCCGCACGGTGCTCTCCTTGACATGTCGTCGGCGGTCATGACGTACACGGCCCAATTGCGGGTCGCTACCCCTGTGCCGACCGTCGTTCTTGCGAGGCTACACGCCACGGTACGGTCAAACGACTGGGTGTACTGACAGGTTGGCGCGAGAGATCTGACGGGGGAAGACGAAGAACGAGAAACGATCGTGCGCTATTGACGGGTGGGCGGCCGAATCGGAACACGGCGCTCCCAGTGGGACAATTCGGGTGCACTCTGGCCGGATCGCCTCACCCGACCCAGCGACTCGCTCCCGATCAAAGCGGCGGGGCTGCTCCAACCTGAACGGTCTTGTGCTTGCTCCGCAAGGCCACGTCCTGCCAGAGCGTGTCGAGAAGGCTGATGCCGCGGCTGTCGCGACACTGATCCTCTATGAGCGCTTTCGGGCCGAACCGGACGCCTCCGAAAGCCCGGCGGCCAGGTTCTTCCGGGTTTGCATTTCCAGACGGAAGGTCAGCTCGTCCTCGAGCTCGCGATCGACAGCCCGGCGAAACGCGACGGCCCGGAACCGAAGCCACAGATCGCGCGCGGTCGTCTGCAGGAGATCGAACGCGGCCGGACGAGTCATGGTGTCGGACGTCTACATTACGACTCGTTGGTGTCGAATGTCAACAACAAGACAGGTCGCGGACCCGCTACAGGATTGAAGCATCTCTGTCCGTTAAGGGAAGACGTGCCGTCATCGCAGAACGATCTGGTCCAACTTCTTGATCCGCTTGCCTTTGAACCCGCGCACGCGCTCGTGGGCCCCTCCACCCTTGAGTACATCCGCGGCCAGGAGCGTTGGGTCAAACACCACACCAGTCTTCTTCGTGATCTCGGTGAGCGGCATCTGGTAGATCTCGTAGTCGTCCATGTTCATGCGCTCGTAACCTAACCGCTGGACCGGTTCGGTTTGGTCGAACACCAAGCCATAGGCGAACTTCACCTTGTGGCCATTCTCCCGGCTGACACACGCCACGACTTTCCAGAATTCCATGGGGACCTGGATCGTCGCCCCGTCCTCGTATCCGTGCTCTGGATCGTCGGGGTTCAGGACCGGCCCTGCGAACACGCACATGCGTCCACCCTCGGCCTTCACCTGGTCCTGGATGTGTTCTTCGAATTGACCCCAAATGCCCTGCTTGCCACTCTGGTTGAAGCCCTCGCTCTGCGGCGTGCAGTTGGTCCAGTGATACGTATCACTGTTGCCAAACTCGGCTTCCTTGGCGGTGGTGCCCCAGGCACCGTCTTCCCGTCGAACGATATGACCGCGATCGATCTTCTTTGCGGGTGCGTAAAAGTGGGCGTCCTCCAGTTGGATGCCGGCCGACTGGATTGCGACCCTGGGATCGAGGCGCCAGTTCTCGCCGCCGTATTCCTTGCGGGTCTTGGTGTGCTTGCGAGCGGCCGTACTGTAGTCAACGTTGCAGGCAGCCCAGGCGACCAGCCGGCGGTCGGCGTTCATCACGAGTGAGTAGTGGTAGTACGGGATCACCCACGCTTCGCCATCCCTCTCCAGCAGTGCCCCAGCGTGATCGTTGTTCGTCGTGGGAGCAGACACGTCCCACCCGTCAAGGAAGTCCTCCTTGTAGCCGCGTGCATCCCGGCTTTCGTAGTCTTCATCGAACCGCAGGGTCTTCTCACGAAACGCCGGTTCGTCGCCCGCTTTCGGTGTGACGACCAGGGCCATCTGCGGCGCAACGGCCGGGCCCGGCAGCGCGGCGACCGGTAAGGTGCTGCCCGGACCAACCTGAATCGTGACCGGTCCGCTGAACTGGAAGATATTTTGGGCCATGGTCTCGTCATCACCTTTCGTCGCGCCGGCAGCGATCTCGAAGGGGCCAGCGATCAGGGGACTCTTCTCCGCCACCATCCGGAGCGGGTCGGTTGTGTTTGCGATGAGCCGCTCGAGGATGGTCTGCTGCTCGGCACGGTCGAGTCGCTGCTTGCCCAGCGATTCCACGAGGGCGCTCACCCGAATGCCTTCGTTGGCGACCCAAATCAGGTCGTCATCGGCCACTTCCGCGTCGAGCGGCAGACGACCGCCATCCCGGGTGACCAGCTGGCCCTGCTCTATTTGAGGCACCCCGCAGTGGTGCAGGCCCACAGTTTCCCAGTACTGGTTGAACACCGGCGAGCCGCTGGAGCCCTCTAACGTGTCCGTCTCGTAGAGCAGAAACCCATCGTCGCGCAGATCGAGCAGACGGTTGTTCACGGTCGCATATTGCTTCGGCCGTCCCTCAGGATGCTGAATGATGTTTATCGGATCACCTTTGCGGATCTTGCCCTTGGCGGCAATAAGCGGCAGGTACTTGAACTGGTCGAGTGACGCGCCGGACACTGACCGTGCCGTGAGCGCGACGACTGCGTAGTCCAGCTCCTTGTTGTTCACGAAGAAGCGGTCCGGATCCAACTTGAAGATGAGACCCTCGCGGAGCCCTTCGTGAGTGTGTTCGTAGAGGAATTGGGCGCCCACACCCTGTGCTTCATCGGCCGTTCGAAACACATGATGGTTCGTGAGAATCAGGTCGGACGCGACGAGAAAGCCCGTGGCGAACCCGTCTGGAACGATGCCGGATGCTCCAAGAGTGACCAGGCGCGCGACCGGGCGGCCGGCTTTCAACGCCTGCTCATCCGGCGGCAGATCGACGAAATCCAGGGTCGCACCGATCATCCGTTCGGCCGTCATGCGCAACGTTCGGTATGCGGTGCTTTCGAACCGACGGCGCAGCTGCTGTCGTTCCTCGAACCGCCCGCGTTGTTCGGGCGTGATGACGCCAATCCGCGGCCTCGGAATCGTGCCGTCCCGGTTCGTTTCTGCCTCTCGAATGGTCCGAAGATCGGGCTGGAACCCTTTCCAGCGCTCGTGAGCCTGAACACTGAGTTTGCGCTTGTCGACCGATACGCGTTTGCTTCGTTCCATAGCTGCTCGCCGATAGTACGACGGAAGCCCGTCACACGCGCCGGGGCACAAATCCGCCGTGCACCTTGTTAACGTGCAAGTCGGCCTGATCGTACATCGGTGGGGCGGGCGCAGGCGACAGTCGGACCGCCGCAGCGCTCTCCGGCTACGCCGCGTGAGGCTGATAGAGCTGGATGAGGTTCCCGCACGTATCGGAGAAAATGGCGATGCTGACGGGGCCCGCGCGCGTCGGCTCCTTGGTGAAGCCACCCGCCAGCCTCGAGCGCAACGATCCATGTTAGTGTCCTGTCACTAGCGTGAATCAGATGGAGTCGATGCCGAGGCGCCTCGAGTGTGCTGAAACATGGGCGGGCAACGAGAGAACCGCGAGTCTGGTCGAGCTACCGGGGTTGGTTGCATGGGTGCACTCCGTGCCGGCCGGGCCGGGTGATGCTGGCGGCGATGTTCACTACATTTCCGTCTGCCCCAGTTGCATCGTTTCGCGTGTCGCGCTTGCTGATGTGAGTGGACATGGAGAAGCCGTGGTGGCGCTGGGCGAGAAGCTCCGGGAGCTCATGCAGCGATATCTGCTCGCGGTGGAACAGGTCGGACTCATGCGGGATCTCAATCAAGCGGTACAAGAGACCCTCGAAACCGTGCACTACGCCACGATGGTCGCCGTTGGATGGCACGGCCGCCGAGGCCTGCTTGTGATGACCAACGCCGGACACCCACCGCCGTGTTGGTATCGTGCCGCACGCGACGAATGGAGCTGGCTGGAAACGCAGCGCGCGAGCGAGCGAGCGCGGCCAGCGGGTGTGCCGCTTGGACTGCTCGCCGATATCGAGTACGACCGGACGGTCGTCAAGCCCCGGCCGGGCGATCTCGTATTGTTGTACTCAGACGGCGTCTCCGAAGCCACCAATCCGGCGGGAGAGGAGCTCGGCCGTGACGGACTGATGAACCTCGCGCGCGAGATTGACTCCAGCTCCGCCGAAGCATTCGGCACGCAGCTGACGTCAGCCCTGCGCGGCTTTCGCGGAGGCGTTGAGCCTGCGGATGATGAGACGATCATCGTGCTGCAGAGGGTGTGACCGAGGCTGAGACACGAAGACCCGTCACAAGGAGTTCAGAAGCTCAGGAGTTCTTACTTAATCAAGCCCAACTGGACATGAGCAAAGATAGACAAGGCTCATGACCTCCTGACCTTCTGTTGAAGACTTCCCCATTCGCAGCAACTCAACGGACCAGACATGGCCGCTTGTGATCGAAGGTCCAGCCAGGAATGAGATACTGCATGGCCACTCGGTCGTCCCGGGCACCGAGATCCATGCGCTGGTACAACCGGTGGGCCGCGTCGATGCGCGGCAAATCGATCTCCACTCCCAGTCCCGGGTTTCTCGGGACGGCTATCGTCCCATCAACGATCTTCAGCGGCTCCTTCGTCAGGTGCTCACCGTCCTGCCAAATCCAGTGTGTGTCGATCGCGGTGATCGCCCCAGCGGCGGCAGCCGCTACGTGCGTGAACATCGCCAGCGAGATGTCGAAATGATTGTTGGAATGCGAGCCCCAGGTGAGCCCCCACTCCTGACAGATCTGCGACACCCGCACGGATCCCTGCATGGTCCAGAAATGCGGGTCGGCGAGCGGGATGTCCACGGCGTGCAATTGGAGCGCATGTCCAAGCTGGCGCCAGTCGGTGGCGATCATGTTGGTCGCGGTCCGCATTCCGGTCGCGCGCTTGAACTCAGCCATCACCTCGCGCCCCGAATATCCCGCCTCGGCGCCGCACGGATCCTCCGCATACGCCAGCACGTCATGCCGGTTGCGGCAGAGCGAGATGGCCTCCTGCAGCGACCACGCTCCGTTCGGATCCAGTGAGATGCGCGCGCCAGGGAAACGTGACGCGAGGGCTGTGACCGCCTCCATCTCTTCGGGACCGGATAGCACGCCCCCCTTCAGCTTGAAGTTCTTGAATCCGTAGCGCGCATGGGCGGCCTCGGCAAGGCGAACGATTGCGCCGGGCGTCATCGCTTCCTCGCGACGCAGCCGGAGCCAGTCGTCGTTCGCATCGGAAGGCGCCTGATAGGGTAGGCCGGTTTTGAGGCGATCCCCAACGTAAAAGAGGTACCCGAGCGTCTCGACCGACGTCCTCTGCTGGCCATCGCCGAGCAGCGACACCACCGGCACGCCGAGGAACTGGCCGACGAGGTCGAGCAGCGCCGCTTCGAGCGCGGTTACGGCGTGGATCGTGGTGCGAAGGTCGAACGTCTGCACGCCGCGGCCGCCCGCGTCGAGCGCGCCGAAGCGATCGCGAACCTGGTTGAGGATGCCGGTGTACGTTCCGATCGGCTCGCCCACGACGAGAGACATCGCGCCGGCCAGCGTCTCGCGAATGCGCTCGCCGCCCGGCACTTCACCAACGCCAGTATGGCCCGCGGTGTCCTGCAGGATGACGATGTTCCGGGTGAAAAACGGGCCGTGCGCGCCGCTCAGGTTGAGCAGCATGCTGTCGTGTCCCGCGACCGGGATCACCTGCATTTTGGTGACGACGGGCGTGCCCGGCACGATCGTCACCGTCTTTCGAGCTCCGCGGGCTCGAGTTCGCCGGCCACGAACTACTCGGCGTGCACGAGTGGAACATCCACGACGTGCTCGGCCACGAACCATACCTGCAGCTCGTTCCGGCGGATTACGTCGCTCACGACGAGATCGTTGGTCCCATCGTCACCCGCATCAGCGGCCTGCCGAGCCATCGTTCGCGCTTCCTTGAGGACAATCTCGTGTGCGTGCAGCAGCCGTGAGATCTGCACGGGCACCGCTTCGCGCCCCTTCGGCGGCCGGGGAATCAACGTCGTTTCGGCCACGTCGTGGGCCATGGCGATGGCCACGCCTCCGAGCAGCTGGATGCGCTCCGCAATGGCGTCCACGAGCTCGTTCTGCTGTTCGTAGTGCTTGTCGAACAGCAGATGGAGCTGTTGGAACGTCGGGCCGGCAACCTGCCAATGATGTTTCTTGTACAGATCGCGAAGCGCCATCGTGTCAGCCAGCAGCTGGTTGAGGTTTTCCACGCCCTCTTTGCACGCACGTTCCGATAACGCGATCGGCAGCTTCACGATGTGTCCGAACGGCTGGATCTCGTGCGCCTGCTGGTATACGACTGGCTTGGCCCGATTCAGAATCTCGTCAGCGTCAAGAATTGCTTTCGACATGGTCCCTCTCCTTCCGGCTGCTCCTGCAGCGCCATCAATCGAATTGTACCCCCCGCTGCCGGCGGACAACATCACTTGAAGGTGTAGTGGGCGCGAATTCGTGTGGCTCTACGGTGTGCAGAGCCAGCTGTACAGCAGACCCGTCAGCCGCTGGACAGTAAGCCACCAGCGTAATCGCAGCGGCCTGCGTTTCAACGACAAACCAGTGCCATACCGACTATCGGGGTAGTGCTGCGCCATCGCGATAGCCGGAATTCACTCGATGGGACGAGGTGCCGGCGTCACATGTCGTGACATTGTGGCGTGAGGTGCACTAGTATTTTTTTACCCTTCGATTACAACACGTAGCGCAACCGAACGGAGACCCCATGGCGACCACTGAGACGACTCCCGCGATCCCGTTAAGTCCTGGGGCGCGCGTCGATCGGGTATTTCCGACCCTCACGTCGGCGCAGATCGCGCGCATCGCCGCGCACGGGAGGATCCGCTCCGTCCAGCGTGGAGAGGTGCTCGTCGAAGAGGGGCAGCAGAGCGTGCCGTTCTTCGTTGTCAAGGCTGGCCAGATCGAGATCGTCCGCAGGTCCGACGCCGGGGAGACGATCGTCGCGGTCCATCGACCGGGTCAGTTCACGGGCGAGGCCAACATGCTCTCGAACCGCCGCTCCTTGTTCCGGGCGCGCGTCAGCGAGCCCGGCGAACTGATCGAGCTCGATCGTGAGCACCTGCTGGCCCTCGTCCAGACGGATCCCGAGTTCAGCGAGATATTCATGCGGGCTTTCATTCTTCGCCGGGTGGAGCTGATCGCGCAGGGACTCGGTGATGTGGTGCTCGTGGGGTCGAATCATTCCGTCGGCACGCTTCGGATCAAGGAGTTTCTGACGCGCAACGGCCATCCGCACGCGTACATTGACCTCGATCGGGATCCCGGCGTGCAGGAGTTGCTGGACCGATTCCACGTGACCGTGGCCGAGGTGCCCGTGTTGATCTGTCGCGGCGATGTGGTGCTTCGTAATCCGACGAATCAACAGATTGCCGCGTGCCTCGGTCTGAACGAAGCACTCGATCAGACCAAAGTTCGTGACGTCGTCATCGTCGGCGCCGGCCCCGCCGGCCTGGCGGCCGCGGTGTACGGCGCGTCGGAAGGCCTCGACGTGATGGTGCTGGAGTCGGGCTCGCCGGGCGGACAAGCGGCGTCGAGCTCGAAGATCGAGAACTACCTTGGCTTTCCCACCGGGATTTCTGGTCAGGACCTTGCGGGTCGCGCATACACGCAGGCCCAGAAGTTTGGGGCCCACCTGTTCGTCGCGAAAGGCGCCACACGGCTCACGTGCGACCGCCAGCCGTACGCGATCGAGACCGAGCCTGGCGTGCGGATACCAACGCGCACCGTGATCATCGCCACAGGTGCCGCGTATCGGAAGCTGTCTGTCCCGAACCTGTCGCAGTTCGAGGGTGCCGGTGTGTACTACGGCGCGACGTTCCTCGAGTCGCAATTGTGCGGCGGCGAAGAGGTCGTGGTCGTCGGTGGTGGAAATTCAGCCGGGCAGGCCGCGGTCTTCCTCGCGCAGACTGCGAAACGGGTGCACATGCTCGTTCGTTCGGGCGGGCTCGCCGAGAGCATGTCGCGATACCTGATTCGGCGCATCGAAGAGAACCCCGCGATCAGCCTCCGAACCCACACTGAAATCGTGGCGCTCGAGGGACACGAGCATCTGGAGCGCGTGCGCTGGCGCGATACTCATGCCGCGGACACGAAGACGTGCGACATCAGGCATGTGTTTGTCATGACCGGTGCTCTGCCCACCACTCCGTGGCTGAATGGGTGTGTCGCTCTCGATGCAAAGGGATTCATCAAGACGGGATCGGACCTGTCGCCCGACGACCTCACCGCGGCGCGGTGGCCCCTGGCCCGCACTCCCTCCCTTCTCGAAACCAGTCTGCCTGGAGTGTTCGCCGTTGGCGATGTGCGCGGCGGCAATATCAAACGCCTGGCATCCGCGGTAGGCGAAGGAGCCATCGCCGTCGCCTTTGTTCATCAGGCGCTCCAACATTGAAAGGATCGAATGTCTGCCGACAGCTGTGCCCACATCGAGTCGATTACGACAGTTAAACAGGCCAGGCGCCGCGAGTGCGATGAGTGTGTGAAGATTGGCGCGCGCTGGGTCCATCTGCGAACGTGTCAGCAGTGCGGCGCGACCCTGTGTTGTGACAGCTCGCCGAATCGCCACGCGACCAAGCACGCACACGCAACCGCGCATCCCGTCGTCGCCTCGGCGGAGCCCGGTGAGCGCTGGTTGTTCTGCTACCCGGATGACGCCTTCGCCGATTACTGAAGACTGG
>Ga0184632_10000570_pt1 | contig 14638 bp, 14 predicted proteins | sample PLM31_50_b1_FD_133153 | JGI IMG/M metagenome (GOLD analysis project Ga0184632, IMG submission 133153) | Groundwater sediment microbial communities from an aquifer in East River, Colorado, USA - PLM3-1_50_b1 | ecosystem: Environmental > Terrestrial > Soil > Riparian zone | place: USA: East... | reverse complement strand
GTCGGCTGGGCCGACGGACTGAGCCGTGCCGCGAGACGAAGATCGATCACGCCCGCCTGTGACACCGCAGCGCGCACGCGCACGCGGGGGTCGGCGCCCGGCGTTCCGGCGGGAAGGCCTCCCCGCCCAGCGAGCCAGAGCGCGAGGTGGCCGCCCGCGGAGTGCCCGACCGAGATGACCCGCTCGAGGTCGAGTGGTTCCTCGAGCTCCGCAAGGGCGTCGACGCCCGCCGCGACGTCCTCGAACGTCTCCGGCCACCCGCCTCCGGAGCCCACGCGCCGGTACTCGAGGTTCCACGCGGCCCAGCCGTGTGCTGCGAGGTCGAGGCACAGCTCGGTCATGAGCGAGCGGTCGTAGCGCGAACGCCAGTATCCGCCGTGGACGACGACGGCCACGGGATGCGGGCCCTGCTTCACGGGCAGGAAGAGCTCCGCGACCTGGCTCGGGTGGCTGCCGTAGGGGTGGACGACGCGATTCACGCCCGCCGCAGCCTACGTCGCGACGCGAAGGACGTGCTCGATCATCGGTGTGACGTGCCCAGGCGCGTCGAGCTGATGTGCGTGGAGCATCGGAGCTCGGTTCGCGGCTGGTGAGGGGGATGCGCCCGGCAGGAATTGAACCTGTCAGCTAATCGGCTTCACCACGTCAAGGTGCAGCGCTAACTCCCGTCGTCGACAAGTTCGTAAAAGTAATGTCCGATGCGGCCCCTGAAGTGTTCGACGTGGAAGCGTCGTTCTGCCCTGGCCGCCACATCATGCCTTTTCATGTGCAGGCTGAAGTCGGCCGCTACCTCATACTCCCGTGCACTGACGTAGTCCTCGCCGGGTGCTATGGGGTTCCCGCAACCGGGGCACTGGTAGACGACGATCGACCTCTCAGGCATCGTCACCACCCTTTACCCACCGGTACGCGGCTAGCGCGCTGAGCTTACCGGCACGATCGCAGCGGACGCCCCGTCAGCAGAGTGACGCGCACCGACGCGGATGACTTGATGGCCATGTGGCCACGTCTGACTGCCTGATCCGTCTTGGACGGTCACCACAATCCCAGCGGTCATAGCGAATCCCACTGGCCACACCGACCACACGGGCGGTTCCGACGGCGCCCGCGATACCGAACGCAGACGTTCCCTGCCCGGTGTCGGGTGGGACGGGTTGAAGCCGCTGATCCTCGCCGTGGTGCCCGTGATCGTCTGGTTCTTAGTCGCTGCGAGAGCTGCAACGGAAGGTCAAGCGGCACGGCCCGTGCTCTTTGGGACTCGGTGAGTATCGGGCGCTGCAAGCCCTCGCCCTCTCGGAGAAGCCGGATGTTGCAGACACGTCGGTGGTGGCTGCGACGGTCGCGGCCGGGTTTGCAGCCATCTTCATCGCCGCCCTGTTTCCGCGGATTCAAGCCAGAATCGCATGGCTAGGCGGGCCAGAATGCGCCCGGCAGGAATTGAACCTGCGACCTCGCGCTCCGGAGGCGCGCGCTCTATCCCCTGAGCTACGGGCGCTCGGGATGCCCAGTGTACCGCCGCCTTCCGTGATGCTCGATCGGAAATTCGCGCGGGCCGAATGACGGCCACGACACGGCACCGGCTCGCCACCTGCGCGCTCGTACAGGCTTCGAGCCTGCACGACGCGTCCGTGCGGCGCCCGGCTTGGTCGTGACCGCCCTCGACTGCGCGCCAATTTCCGAACGAGCATCTTGTCGCCCGGAGTCACGAGGTCGTAGGCTCTGCGTGTGCCGCTCGCCGACGTCTCGGAGGCGTACACCGATCTCGTCACGACCGTGTTCTCGTCGGCGATCGCGGCGAAGGTCTGGTTCGCGACGGCCGCGTTCGCGCTCGCGTTCGTCCAGGTGACGACGGCCGCACGCATCTACGGCCGGCTCCGCTTCCTCCCCGAGCGCGGCCGCGCGATCGCGGGCGTCCACCGCTGGTCGGGCCGGATCGCCTTCCTCTGCACGCTGCCGGTGTTCTTCCACTGCGTGATGATCCTCGGCTTCCAAACGCCGGACGCACGCGTCGCCCTGCACTCGCTCTTCGGCACGTTCTTCTATGGAATGTTCGTAGCAAAGGTCCTGATCGTCCGTGACCGCGCACTTCCGGCGTGGGCGCTTCCGACCGCCGGCCTGACCCTCGCCTCGATGCTCGGGGTCCTCTGGCTCACCTCGAGCCTCTGGTACTTCACGAACGTGAGGTTCGGCTTCTGATGCGCCGGGGTTGGAGACCGCTCCTCGTCGGCGGCGCGGTCGTCGTATGCACGTTCGCCCTTGCGAAAGCGGAGATCTTCGCTCCCTCGGCGCCTGCGGGCGGTACCGAGACGGTAGGAGACGTCTCCCGCGGCGAGACCGTCTTCCAACGCGAGTGCGCGAGCTGTCACGGATCGGGAGGCTCGGGCGGCGGCGTCGGCCCGCGCCTCGTCGGCGCCGGGATCGACGCGGCCACTGCCGCCGCGATCGTTCAACAGGGCAGCGGCGTGATGCCGGCCGGCCTCGTGTCGGGCCGCGACGAGGCCGATGTCGTCGCGTACGTCGTCTCGATCTCGATGCCGTGACGCGCGGTTAGATTCAGGCCGTGGAGGTTACCGCCCAAGTCGTTCGCCTCGAGCTCGGAGAGACGTTCGTCATCGCGCGCGACGCGACCGACTTCGCGGATGTCGTCCACGTCGCGCTCAGCCACGAGGGAGTGACGGGCCTTGGGGAAGGCGCCCCGGTCGACCGCTACGGGGAGTCCGCGAAATCAGCCAGGAGGTTCGTGGAGGAGCACGCCGAGCTCGTCGGCAACGACCCGTTCGCGCTCGAGGACATCGGCGAGCGGCTCGCCGCGGTCCCCGGAGAGCAGGCTGCGAAGGCCGCGATCGACGCCGCGCTTCACGACCTGCAAGGGAAGCTCCTGGGGATGCCAGCCGGTCGGCTTCTCGGGCTGCCTCGGTCGGGCCCCCCGACGTCGTGGACCGTGTGGCTCGGCGATCCCGACGACATGGCTCGTCGAGCGGAGACAGCGGCCTCGTCCTACCGCCGTCTCAAGCTCAAGCTGGGTGGGGGAGACGGTCTCGACGTCGAGCGCGTCCGCGCGGTCCGCGGCGTGACCGATCTTCCGCTCATGGTCGACGTGAACGAATGGTGGTCGCTCGAGGAAGCGCTCGAGAACCTCACGCAGCTCGCCGAGCTCGGCGTCGAGTACTGCGAGCAGCCGCTGCCAGCGGGTCACGAAGGAGGGCGCGAGCTGAAGACGCGCTCGCAGGTCCCGGTCTACGTGGACGAGGACTGCCACACGCTCGCCGACATCATGTCGTGCGCGGAGATCGCGCACGGCATCAACATCAAGCTCGCGAAGTCGGGTGGCATCCGCGAGGCGATGCGGATGGTCCAGGCGGCGAGGGCGTTGCGCATGGGGGTGATGCTCGGGTGCATGCTCGAGTCGGGCCTCGGGATCGCGGCCGGCTGCTGCGTGGCGCCGCTCTGCGACCACGTCGACCTCGACGGCAACCTTCTCCTGCGCGACGACCCCTATCCGGGCGTCGAGCTCGTCGACGGTGTGCAGGTGCCTTCGCTCGCGCCGGGTCTCGGCGTCGCGGCGACGTGAGCGACCAGCGGCGGATCCTCATTCTCGGCGAGGGGTACTCGCACGATCCGCACTACGGGAAGACCATGCGCGGGATCGTTCGCTACGGTCCAGACCCGGTCGTCGCGATCCTCGACTCCGCCCGAGCGGGAAAGGCATACGACGGCATTCCCATCGTCGGGACCGTCGACGATGCGCTTCCGTTCGAGCCCACGGTGGCGGTCGTGGGCGTTGCAACCCAGGGAGGCCGGTTCCCGCCCGCGTGGCGCGAGCTCCTGAAGAGCTGCATCGCCGGCGGTCTCGATGTCGAGAGCGGCCTGCACGAGTTCATCTCCGAGGATCCGGAGCTGAGCGAGCTCGCTCGCCGGCACGGGGTCGAGCTGCGCGATCTTCGCAAGCCTCCTCCCGGCCTGAACGTCCCGACGGGCGCGAACCTCGAGGTCGACGCGAAGATCGTGCTGACGGTCGGGTCCGACTGCGCGATCGGGAAGAAGACGGTCGCCGTGGAGCTGGACCTCGAAGCGCGGCGGCGCGGCCTCGAGTCGGTGTTCGTGCCCACCGGGCAGACCGGGATCGCGATCGCGGGGTGGGGGATAGCCGTCGACGCGGTCGTCTCGGACTTCCTCGCTGGCGCGGCGGAGCAGCTCGTCGTCGAGGGTGCTCGACGCGGCGGGAAGCTCTTGCTGGTCGAAGGGCAGGGCTCGATCGTTCACCCCCTGTACTCTGGAGTGACACTCGGCCTGATGCACGGGTCCGCGCCGCACGCCTTCGTCCTCTGCCACCGGGCGGGGGCGACGGAGATCGAGGGCTGTCCGGGGCACCCGATCCCGTCGCTCTCGGAGCTCGTCGAGCTGCACGAGCGAATCGCGCTGCCCGCTCGGTCGGCGCGCGTGGCATGCATCGCGCTGAACACGTCGGATTTCCGGAGTGACGACGACGCGCGCGCCGAGATCAGCGGGGTCGCGGTCGACACGGGGCTGCCCGCGGACGACCCCGTCCGGTTCGGGGCGGGATATCTCCTTGACGCGATCCTCGCGCGACTCTAGGCTCCGACCGGCTGCGGGCAGAGGGGAGCCCGCCACGGAACATCGATGAGACTCCTCGCTGCGGCCATGACTCTCACGGCGGCGCTCCTGGTCGGAGCGTCGGTTGCGATGGGTGCCGACGTCGGGGCGAACGACGACTCGGCGAAGCACTCCCAGGACGGTGGGCTCGGCCTGTACACGGACATGGCGAGCCTCGGCCTGCGCCAGACGGTCATCGGCGTCCGTTTCGTCCCCAGCGAGTCCGTCGTCATCCAGGACAAGGCGCTCCTCGACCGCGTGATCGAGAACGCCACGGCCCCCGGCCTTCGCGTGGTCCTGGCCATCTACCCGTACCCGCCGAAGGAGATCCAGGCGGGTATCGGGTCACCTTCGCTGTTCGCCTCGTACGTCGGCGTCCTCGCGTCGATCTACCCGCAGGTGAAGCAGTTCGTGAGCGGTAACGAGCCGAATCAGCCGGCCTTCTGGCTCCCGCAGTTCGACTCGGCGGGAGCGAACGCATCCGCCCCGGCGTTCGGGCCGTACCTCGCGGCCGCATACGACACGTTGAACGCCGTCGACCCGGAGATCTCCGTGATCGGCGTCGGTCTCTCGCCGCGCGGGAACGATCGTCCGGGGGCGAAGAACAACATCTCGACCTCGCCGGTTCGCTTCCTGCGAGCCCTCGGCACCTGGTACCGCAAGAGCGGTCGCACGCGCCCTCTGATGGATGCGTTCAGCTTCCACCCGTATCCCAACGCGGCGACCGATCCGCTCGAGCGTGGATACGCGTGGCCGAACGCGGGATTCGTCAACCTCGACCGCATCAAGCAGGCACTGTGGGACGCGTTTCACGGGACCGCGCAGCCCACCACGGTCGACGGCTTGCGGCTCCATCTCGACGAGGTCGGCTGGCAGGTCGACACCTCGGGGCGCCCCGGCTACCAGGGGCTCGAGAACGTTCCGGTGACGGACGAACTGACACAGGCCTCCATCTACGGCCGGTTGATCCGCCAGGCCGCTTGCGACCCCGACATTCGCGAAGTCAGCTTCTTCGGGTTCCAGGACGACGGCTTGCGGAAGGGGTTTCAGGCGGGACTTCGCAGGGCGGACGGCTCCGCGCGGCCTGCCGCCGCCGCGGTGCAGGCTGCAATCGTCGAGATGCAGGGCGGCTGCGCCGGAGCGGTGACCGAGTGGACGCCCGGCGAGGAGGTCGTGGGAGCGGCTGTGGCTGTCGGTGCGCTCGCCTCGGCGGTGACCGCGCGCATTGCTGCGGGCGAGGACGCCCGCGCGCTCGTGTGTGTACGCGACCTCGACGGGGTGTTCCTCGTCGAGACTCGCCCTCGCTGCCGCGCTGCGCAGATCCGAGGACTGCGTCCCGCGAACGTCGCCGTGCGGGCGCCCACTCGGGCGGGCGGCCCGGTGGAGGTGACCGTGGAGCTCGCGGCCGAGGCGAACCTGGCCCGGCGAACGCTCCTCGTTCAGAACGCGGTTCTCACACGTCGACCTTGACAACCGAACATATGTTCGCTCATACTGCGAACATATGTTCGGACGCATCGTCGTCGTGATGCTCGTGGCAGCGGTCTTGTGGGCCGTGCTGGCGCGTGACACGGGCGCAGGCCCGCAACCGCGCTACCACGTCGTCCAGCAGGGAGAGACCCTGTGGTCGATCGCCGTGGAGAGCTACGGCGGCGATCCGCGCGAGGGCGTGTGGACGCTGGAGAGCCGAAACGGGCTCACGAGCGCGACGATCGTCCCGGGGCAGCGGTTGCTCCTTCCGTAGCAGCGCCCGCAGCGTCGCACCGGGCGTGAGCGGCTGATAGAAACCGCCGCATGGCCTCGGACCGAATCCTCGAGCTGCTTCGGCGGCCCGTTGACGTCGACGAGTACGCGGAGATCCGCGAGCTCTGGAAGACGCACTCGATCGCCGAGGACAACCGCGACCTCCCCGGCTTGATTTCGACGCTGACCGAGGACTGCGTGTACGAGGTGATGGGCACCGGCGCGCGCTGGGAGGGTCACGACGGAGCGGCGCGCTTCTACACCGAGCTCCTCACGGCGTTTCCGGACATCCATTTCGATCTGGAATACATCGTGATCGGTCCGCAGGGCGTCTGCGAGGAAGCCCTCGTCACCGCGACGCACGAGGCGAAGTGGCTCGAGCACGAGCCGACGGGGGAGCGGCTGGAGTGGCGAAACGCGATCTTCTTTCCGTGGGATCTGGCGGCGAAGAAGTTCAAGGGCGAGATGGTCTACAGCGACCTCGCCTTCGAGCGCGTCTGACGCGACCTCGCTCGACCTGCACCCCCGGGTCGATTTCGAGAGCACGACTAGAATCCGCCGCCGTGGAGCTCGACGTCGTCTTTCTCGGGACGTCCGGCTCCATGCCGACCGCCAAGCGCGCGCTGTCGGCCACGCTCGTCCGGCGCGGCGGGGACAGGCTCCTCTTCGACTGCGCCGAAGGGACGCAACGCCAGCTCCTGCGGTCGGACATCGGCCTCGTGGAACTCGAGGAAATCTTCTTCACGCACTTCCACGCCGACCATTACCTCGGCCTTCCCGGGATGCTCAAGACGTATTCGCTCCGCGGGAGGGAGCTGCCGCTCCGCATCTACGGGCCGAGCGGCCTGCGCGAGCTCCTGTCGGGGCTCCGCCGCATCGTCGGGCGTCTCTCGTACGCGGTCGATCCCACCGAGCTCGAGGCCGGCGCTGTCCTGGAGCGCGCGGGCTATCGAATCGACACGTTCCCGGTCGAGCACGGCGTGTCGGCAATCGGCTACGCGATCGTCGAGGGCGAGCGTCCGGGCCGCTTCGACGTCGAGGCCGCCGCGGCGCTCGGCGTCCCCGACGGTCCTGAGCGCGGACGCCTCCAACGCGGTGAGAGCGTGGTCCTGGCCGGCGGGCAGAAGGTGACGTCCGCACAGGTTCTCGGGCCCGCTCGCCCGGGGAGGAAGCTCGTCCTGAGCGGAGACACCCGGCCGGCGGCGTCGGTCGTCGAGGCGTCGGCAGGCGCCGATGTGCTCGTCCACGAGGCGACGTTCCTCTCGGACGAGCTCGAACGGGCACGCGAAACGCTCCACGCGACGGCCGGCGAGGCCGCGCTCGTCGCACGCGAGGCGGGAGTGCGCTTGCTCGCGCTCACACACCTGTCGACTCGCTACTTCGGCCATCAGGTGGTCGAGGAGGCGCGCGAGCTCTTCCCCGCGACGGTCGTGCCGCGCGACTTCGACGTGGTCGACATCCCGTTCCCCGAGCGCGGCGCGCCGGAGCTCGTTCGGGCGGGAGCCGGGTCGAGCCGTGCTGTTGTAGGGTCCGAGGAGACGTGACACGGCTCGTACAGGTGACGATCGCTGGGGACGTAGCCGAGGGAGAGCAGCTCCAGGAGCTCCTTGCGGCCGCGGGAATCGAGTCCCAGCTCGAGGCGGCCGTCGAGCACGATGCGGACGCCCTCGACGACCCGCCGCTCAAGGTGCTCGTCGCCGAGTCCGACATCGACGAGGCCCGCGACGCGATCGACGCGCTCACGGAGATCGAGGACGAGGAGGAGTGAGTACGCGGCCGCTTCGCGACCGTGCGCATGAACATCGTCACTGCTCGCTAGACTGACCGCGTCCTTTAAAGCCGGTCCAGTGAGGCCGGAAAGGAGTGAGGTTGACGACGCACGTCCCGGATCACGCCTCGGCGAAGCGCCTGCTCGACGCCGACGCGATCTCGAAGTCCCTCTCTCGTATCGCTCACGAGCTGATCGAGCGGAACGACGCGCCCGACGGCCCCGGCCTCTCGCGCGTTGCGCTCGTCGGGATCCAGACGCGGGGCGTGCCGCTCGCGTCGAGGCTACGGCACCTGGTCGAGGAGCGAAGCGGTGTCGCGCTCCCCGTCGGCGCGCTCGACATCACGTTCCACCGAGACGACGTGCACGTCCGCGACGGGGGAAGGACGCCCGATCGGCAGCCGGTCGTTCGGGCGACGAGCGTCTCGTTCCCGATCGAGGGGATGACAGTCGTTCTCGTCGACGACGTGCTCTACACCGGCCGCACGATTCGTGCTGCCATCGATGCCCTCTTGGAGTTCGGCCGCCCGGCGCGCGTGCAGCTCGCCGTGCTCGTGGACCGCGGGCATCGAGAGCTTCCGATTCGCCCGGACTACGTGGGCAAGAACCTTCCGACGGGCCGTGGCGAGCGTGTTCAGGTGGAGCTCGTCGAGATCGACGAGCGAGACGGCGTGCTGCTCGTAGCCGGGAGCGAGGACGGCGACCATGTCTGAGCTTCGGCTCCCCGCGCCTGCCCGGCGCCACCTCCTCTCGATCCGAGACCTCGATCGTGGCGACGTCGAGCGCATCCTCGACACGGCTCGGTCGCTCGCAGCGACTCTCGACCGTGAGGTCAAGAAGCTCCCGACGTTGCGCGGGAGAACGGTCGTGAATCTCTTCTACGAGTCATCGACGCGGACGCTCTCGAGCTTCGAGCTCGCGGCGAAGCGACTCTCGGCCGACACGATGTCGGTTCGCTCGGCCGGCTCCTCGGTGGACAAGGGCGAGTCTCTCAAGGACACGGCGCTGACGCTCGCCGCCTACGACCCGGACGTCATCGTCGTTCGCCATCCGTCGATCGGTGCGCCGGCGTTCGTCGCGCGGTACACGGGCGCACACGTCGTCAACGCGGGTGACGGGAAGCACCAACACCCGACGCAGGCGCTGCTCGACCTCTACACGATGCGCGAGGCGCTCGACCGCCTCGAGGGGCTCACGGTGGCGATCGTCGGCGACGTTCTCCACTCACGGGTCGCACGCTCGCTCGTGCAGGCTCTCGGCCTCGTTGGTGCGCACGCGCTGCTCGTCGCGCCACCCACGCTCCTCCCGCGCGGGATCGAGGCGCTCGGGTGCGAGCTTTCGACGGACATCGGTGCGATCGGCGACGCGGACGTCATCTACGTGCTCCGCATGCAGGCTGAGCGGATGGGGCCCGGCGAAGCCTTCGTGCCTTCGCTCCGGGAGTACAGCGCGCTCTACGCGGTCACCCCCGAGCGCGTCCGTTCGGGCCAGGTGGTGATGCATCCGGGGCCGATGAATCGCGGGGTGGAGATCGATCCGCGGGTCGCCGACTCCGCTGCCGCTCTCGTCATCGACCAGGTGCGAGCGGGGCTCGTCGTGCGAATGGCGGTGCTCTACGACCTGGTCGCGCAGCGACCTGTCCGCGACAGCAGAGCGGGGGAGGGGGCCCGGGAGAACCGGGAGGTTCCCTCGGCGCTCACCGGAGCCCCGGAGGCCGTGTGATTCTCGCGAGTCGCAACGGGAATGCCGACTCGCTATCGCTCGAGGGGCGGGTCGTCTCTCCGACGCAGGGTATCGACGAATCTCTGCGGGTCACGGTCACGGACGGCGTCATCAGCGCGATCGAGCCCGGTGGCGTGCTCGCAACCGTGATCGCGCCTGCCTTCGTCGATCCCCACGTGCATCTGCGCACGCCCGGACGCGAGGACGAGGAGACGTTGCGGTCGGGGACGGAGGCGGCGGCCGCGGGCGGGTTCTGCGCGATCCTCGCCATGCCGAACACGGATCCGGTCGTCGATTCGGCAGCCGTGCTCGGCGCCCTCGTCGAGCGTGCCCGCGAGGAGTCAGTCGTTCCGACGGGTTTCATGGCCGCCATCAGCACGGGGCAGCGTGGGGAGAAGCTGACGGAGATGGCGGAGCTCGCGGCCACGGGGGCGGTCGCGTTCACGGACGACGGACGGCCCGTGGAGTCCGCCGGGTTGATGCGACGCGCACTCCAGTACAGCGCGCTCACCCAGCGACCGCTCGCGCTCCATTGCGAGGAGTCCACGCTCTCGCGTGGAGGCCACGCGCACGAAGGCAAGGTGTCGGCAGAGCTCGGGCTCGGTGGGTATCCGTCGACCGCGGAGAGCGTCATGGTGGAGCGTGATCTCGAGCTCGCCGCCGCCGAGGAGCGGCCCATCCACCTGATGCACCTGTCCGCTCGCGAGTCGGTGGCTGCGCTCGACGCCGCCTTGGCCGCTGGTTCCGCGGTGTCGGGCGAGGTGACACCGCACCATCTCGTCCTCACCGACGACGCAGTGCGCTCGCTCGATCCCAACATGAAGATGAACCCTCCGCTGCGATCCGAGCATGACCGCGCGGTATTGCGAGACGCCCTCCGGCGCGGAGCCATCTCGTGCGTCGCGACCGATCATGCGCCGCATGCGCGCCACGAGAAGGACGTCCCGTTCGAGGAGGCTCCGTTCGGCGTCACCGGCCTCGAGACGGCGTTCGCAGCGCTCTACACCCATCTCGTCCTTCCCGGTGAGCTCTCGCTCGAGACGTTGCTCGAGCGCATGTCGTCAGGGCCCGCGCGCACCTTCGGCCTCGTCGAGCCGAAGATCGAGGTCGGCGCACGCGCGAACCTCGTCGTCCTCGACCTCGACGCCGAGTCGACGGTGACCGAGCAGGGTTTCCGCTCGCTTTCTGCCAACTCGTGGCTCCTCGGCGAGACCTTGCGAGGCCGCGTCCTCAAGACGGTTGCCGACGGCCGGGTGGTGTTCGCCGCGTGAGCTCGGGGTTCCTGGTGCTCGAGGACGGCACGGTCTTCCGCGGTCGCTCGGTCGGCGCGCCTGGCGTCGCTTTCGGGGAAGCCGTGTTCACCACCGCGATGACCGGATACCAGGAGACCGTCACCGACCCGAGCTACGCGGAGCAGCTCGTCTGCTTCACGGCGCCGATGGTCGGCAACTACGGCGTCACCGACGCGCGCGGCGAGTCGTCGCGACCGCATGCCAAGGCGGCGCTCATGCGTCAGCTCGGCGGCCGGGACTGGGCCGAGTGGCTCGCCGAGCACGGGCTCGTCGGACTCGAGGAGATCGACACCCGCGCGCTCGTCCTGCGTCTGCGCGACAGCGGAGCGATGCGTGCGGCGGCGGCAGCCGACGAGGCGGAGGTGTCGCCGGCGGACGCGCTCGAGCAGGTTCGCGCGCAGCCCCTGATGGAAGGTCAGGCGCTCGTCGCCCAGGTCTCCGCCTCAGAGCCCTACGTGTTCAGCGAGTCGGGCTCTCCGAGAATCGCGGTCGTCGACTACGGCACGAAGCGGTCGATCTTGCGCCGTCTCGTGCAGGCCGGCGCCGCGGTCACCGTGCTTCCTCATACGGCCGAGCCCGAGGAGCTCGTCGGCTACGACGGTGTCGTCCTCTCGAACGGGCCAGGCGACCCGGAGCCGCTGCACGCGGAGACCGACGCTGTCAGGGGCTTGCTCGGGCGGGTTCCGGTGCTCGGGATCTGCCTCGGCCATCAACTGCTCGGTCTGGCAACCGGACACGAGACGTTCAAGCTCCCCTTCGGCCACCGCGGCGCAAACCATCCGGTGCTCGAGCGGCGGACGGGTCGAGTGCTCGTCACCAGCCAGAACCACGGCTTCGCAGTCAGGCCCTCCGCGGCGACCGAAGCCACGTACGTCTCGCTCTACGACGGAACCGTCGAGGGCTTCGACTTCCCCGAGTTCCACGCGCAGTCGGTGCAGTTCCACCCGGAGGCGGGGCCCGGGCCCCACGACGCGTGGCCGATCCTCGAGACCTGGGTCAGAGAGGTCAGGGCCGGCTAAGTGGTCGCTCCGGGAAGTACGCCACCACTTCGCGCGGCTACGAACGCATCGCATGCCGTCGTCCTCGGTCGGCCACATACCTTCAGGGATGCGGCCTCCCTGCGTCCTGCGCGGTTCTCGCCGGCGAATGGGCACCGGACTTCCCGGAGAGACCACTAGTGCCCGCTCGCCGCGATCTCGAGTCGATCTGCGTGATCGGGTCCGGGCCGATCGTCATCGGCCAGGCGTGCGAGTTCGACTACGCGGGCTGTCAGGCCCTCAAGGTGCTGCGGGAGGAGGGCTACCGGACGGTCGTCGTCAACTCGAACCCGGCCACGATCATGACCGACCCGGGCTTCGCCGATCGCACCTACATCGAGCCGCTCGACCTCGAGAGCGTCGCGTCCGTGCTCGCACGGGAGCGGCCTGACGCTCTCCTGCCCACGCTCGGCGGGCAGACGGCGCTCAACCTCGCCGTCTCCCTCTCGGAGGCAGGGGTGCTCGAGGACCTCGGCATCGAGCTGATCGGCGCCCCCGTCGAGGTCATCCGGCGGGCGGAGGACCGGGAGGAGTTCCGGCGAGCGGTTCGCAGTTGCGGCCTGCAGGTGCCTGCCTCGCGCATCGTCACCTCGCTCGCCGAGCTCGAAGGTGTGTCGCTGCCGGCGGTCGTGCGGCCCGCGTTCACGCTCGGCGGGCACGGCGGCGGCTTCGCGGAGGATCGCGCCATGCTCGAGTTCCAGGTCGAGCGTGGGTTGTGGGAATCGCCGATCGGCCAGGTTCTCGTGGAGGAATCGGTACGCGGCTGGGACGAGTTCGAGCTCGAGCTGATGCGGGATCGTGCGGACAACGTCGTCGTCGTCTGCTCGATCGAGAACCTCGACCCCATGGGCGTGCACACCGGCGACTCCGTCACGGTCGCGCCGCAGATGACGCTCTCCGACGAGGCCTATCAGGAGCTACGTGACGCCGCTGCCGCGGTGATTCGTGCGGTGGGAGTCGAGACCGGTGGCTCGAATATCCAGTTCGCGCGCGACCGCGAGACCGGGGCACTGCGCGTCATCGAGATGAACCCGCGCGTCTCGCGCTCGTCCGCGCTCGCATCGAAGGCGACCGGGTATCCGATCGCGAAGGTCGCCGCCAAGCTCGCCGTCGGCTACACGCTGGACGAGATCCCCAACGACCTGACTCGGACGACTCCCGCGAGCTTCGAGCCGACGCTCGACTACGTCGTCGTCAAGTTCCCTCGGTTCGCGTTCGAGAAGTTCCCCGGTGCGGACCAGACGCTCGGGACGCAAATGAAGTCGGTCGGAGAGGCGATGGGCATCGGACGGACGTTCTCCGAGGCATTCCTCAAGGCACACGGCTCGCGCGAGCTCGAGCACGGCTCGCCAACTCCCTGGGCGAGCCTCCTCGAAGACGACATTCCGGACGGCTTGCATCCGTGGTTCGAGGAGCAGCTCGCCAACGCGCGGCTCGCGCTCGAGAGCGGAGATCTGGCGCGCGCGAAACGCGCGGGGTGGGGAGACGACACGATCGGTGTCGCGCGCGGTCTCACCGGCGCGGAGGTGCGCCGCATGCGCCACGAGCAGGGCGTGCGCCCGGCTTTCCGCCGTGTCGACTCCTGCGCGGGCGAGGTCGAGGCCGCATCGAACTACTTCTACTCGACATGGGGCGAGGAGGACGAGGCGCTTCCGGCAAGCGACAAGCCGCGGGTGGTCATCCTCGGCTCGGGCCCCAACCGCATCGGCCAAGGGATCGAGTTCGACTACTGCTGCGTCCATGCCGCGAAGACGTTCCGCGAGCTCGGGTACGAGGCCGTCATGGTGAACTGCAACCCCGAGACGGTGTCGACGGACTACGACACGTCGGATCGGCTCTACTTCGAGCCGCTTTCCCCGGAGGAGGTGCTCGCGGTCTGCGATCGCGAGCAGCCCGTCGGCGTCGTCACGCAGTTCGGCGGCCAGACTCCACTGCGCCTCGCGCGTCACATCGAGGAGGGTGGCTACAGGATCCTCGGGACGCCTCACGAGGCGATCGATCTGGCCGAGGATCGAGAGCGCTTCGGCTCGCTCGCCGGCGATCTCGGAGTGCGGTGCCCGCCGTGGGCCACCGTCTCGGGCCTCGACGAGGCGCTTGCAGCGGTCGACGAGATCGAGTACCCCGTTCTCGTGCGGCCGTCGTACGTGCTCGGGGGTCGCGCGATGCGGGTCTGCTACGACGCCGAGCAGCTCGCCGCCGCGATGGCCGCGGTTCACGGTCCGGTGCTCCTCGATCGCTTCGTCGAGCACGCGACCGAGCTCGACGTCGACGCGCTCTGCGACGGCGACGAGGTCTACATCGCTGCGGTCATGCAGCACGTCGAAGAGGCCGGCGTGCACTCCGGCGACTCCGCCTGTGTCCTCCCGGCGCCGTCGTTGACGCTCGCGGCGGCTCTCGAGGTCGAACGCGTGGTCAAGCTCCTCGGCCCCGCGCTGGGCGTAGTGGGCTTGCTCAACGTCCAG
>Ga0184632_10000568_pt1 | contig 14662 bp, 11 predicted proteins | sample PLM31_50_b1_FD_133153 | JGI IMG/M metagenome (GOLD analysis project Ga0184632, IMG submission 133153) | Groundwater sediment microbial communities from an aquifer in East River, Colorado, USA - PLM3-1_50_b1 | ecosystem: Environmental > Terrestrial > Soil > Riparian zone | place: USA: East... | reverse complement strand
TTCGGCCTCTGTGAGGAGTGCGGCGTGCCGCTCGCCGAGCGGCAGAAGGTTGCCCTCCTGACCGCCGCCCCGCTCGAGCTCGACGGGATGCGGGACGAGTTCGCCGGGCTGCGGCGCGTCGAGCGCCCGCGTCGGGCCGGAGGATGGTCGCCAGGATGCGGGTGGTCGTCGTCTTGCCGGCACCATTCGCTCCCAGCAGCCCGAAGACCGCGCCGATCGGCACGACGAGGTCGATGCCGTCGAGCGCGATCTTCGAGCCGAAGCGCTTCTGCAGCTCCTCGACGCGGATCGCGGCACCGGAATAGGCGTCCATGCCGACGAGGATCGCGGGCACAGTCCTGCCAGCCATCCTCCGGCCGCACGAGCGAGGAAACGAGCGAGACGTCCCTCGCCCGAGGTCGAGGCAGGGCCTGCTCCATCCGCTCGGCCGATCGGAGGATGCGCGTGTCCACCGGCAGAGCCGCGAGAGGCAAGCCGGGCGATCGTCTCCTCGCACGATCGATCGACATTGTTCGCCGAGGCACGTTGTCAACATGTGCGAGCGAGCGCGCCCGACGGCCCGTCACCTCCCCTCCCGGCGGTCGCGCCGCTCGCACGACCTCGTAACGGAGCGCCTGCGGTGACCACCACCGCGGGGTCCGTGCTCGAGCCGCTGGCGGCAACCGGCCCCGAGCCTGCGTTCGCGGGCAGGACGCCGCTCCAGCTCTTCTGGCAGCGCTTCCGCGAGGACCGCGTCGCCCTCATCGGGCTCGCCTTCATCGTCCTCGAGGTCCTCGTCGCGGTGCTCGCGCCGTGGATCGTGCAGGTCGTCGGGCATCCCCCAAACGCGCAGTACCCGAGCGAGCTCGACCCCCGGTTCGGGACGCCCACGGGTCCCTCGTGGTCGTTCCTCTTCGGGGTCGACTCGCTCGGGAGAGACGTGTTCTCGCGTGTCGTCTACGGCGCGCGGGTCTCCCTGCAGATCGCGATCGTCGCGACGGCGTTCTCGGTCCTCCTGGGTGTGGTGCTCGGGCTGACCGCCGGCTACTTCCGCGGCGTGACGGACACCCTCATCTCCCGGATCATCGACGTGACCCTCGCCTTCCCGGTCCTGCTGCTCGCACTCGGCATCGCCTCGTCCTGCTCTCTCGGGAATGGGTGTGCCGGAGGCCTGATCAAGCCGGGCCTGGCGACGGTCACGGTTGCGATCGTCGTCGTCAACTGGACGTACATCGGCCGCATCATCCGCGGGCAGGTCCTGTCGCTGCGCGAGAAGGAGTTCGTGGAAGCCGCACGCGCCTCGGGGGCGGGGAACGCGACGATCCTCTTCCGCGAACTTCTGCCGAACCTCGTCGCCCCGATCGTCGTCTACTCGACGCTCGTCATCCCCCAGAACATCCTGCTCGAGGCGGCCCTGTCGTTCCTCGGCGTCGGGATCACCCCGCCGCAGGCCAGTTGGGGCGAGATGCTCGCAGAGGCGACGCCGATCTTCTCCACCGCCTGGTGGTTCTTCCTGTTCCCCGGGCTCGCCCTCCTGCTCACCGTGCTCGCATTCAACTTGCTTGGCGACGGGATCCGCGACGCCCTCGACCCGAAAGCAGCCTGAGCCTCATGTCCACTCGAGAAGGAGGAATCATGTCCCATCCACGTCGATTCGGGCCCGGCCGTCTGGTGTCGGGAGCCCTGGTCCTGCTGATCGCCGCGCTCGTCGTATTGGCCGCCGCCGGCGTCGTCCGGGCGGCCGGAGACAGCGGCCAGGCAGCCGCTGCGTCCAAGCGCGGCGGCACGATCACGGTGCTCTCCGCCGGAGACGTCGACCACATAGACCCGGGAGCCGCGTACTACCAGTTCACCTACGAGATCACATACGCAACGCAGCGTCCGCTGCTCGCCTACAAGCCCTCGAGCATCAAGCCGAGCCTGGACCTCGCGGCCGCGATGCCGAAGTACTCGAACGGCGGCCGGACGGTGACGGTGACCATCCGCAGGGGCGTGCGCTTCAGCCCGCCGGTCAACCGCGAGGTCACGTCGAGCGACGTCAAGTACGCCATCGAGCGTGGCTTCGCGACGAGCGTCGCGAACAGCTACGCGAGCGCCTACTTCGGCGTCATCGTCGGAGCACCCGCCTCGGGCACGCGCTCGGTGCCGAACATCAGCGGGATTCGGACCCCGAACCGGTACACGCTCGTCTTCCACCTGAAGCGGCCGAGCGGTGTCTTCACGTACGCGCTGGCGCAGCCGCTGACGGCGCCCGTCCCCGAGGGGTACGCACGCAAGTTCGACTCCGAGACGCTGTCGACGTACGGCACGCACCAGGTGGCGACCGGGCCCTACATGATCAAGGCGAACGCCTCGGGCTCGATCAACGGCGTCGGCTACAAGCCCGGGCAGCTCATCCAGCTCGTGCGGAACCCGAACTGGAAGGCGAGCACGAGCTGGCGGCCCGCCTACGCCGACCAGGTCCTGTTCAAGGAAGGGTTCCAGGACCCGACCGTGCAGGCCCGGACGATTCTCTCGGGCGGTGCCGACGTGAACGGCGACACGCCGCCTCCTGCCGCGGAGCTCCAGTCGATCGTCTCCAACCCCTCGCAGAAGACGCAGCTCGTGTTCACGCCCGCCGGCGGCAGCCGCTACGTCGCGCTGAACACCAGCAAGCCGCCGTTCGACAAGCTCCTCGTCCGGCGGGCGGTCGCCTACGTACTCGACCGCAACGCGATGCGCCTGACGCGTGGTGGCGAGATCGACGGCCGAATCGCGACGCACTTCATCGATCCGAGCTTCGGAACCTACGGCTTCACGCAGGCCGGCGGGTTGACGTTCAACCCGTTCCCGAGCGCCGGCTCGGCCGGAAACGTCGCCAAGGCCAAGGCGCTGATGCGCCAGGCGGGTTATGCGAATGGGATGTACTCGGGGCCGCAGATCACGATGGTCGCCGACTCGACTCCGCCCGGCTCGAACACGGCTCAGGTCGTCGCCAACGGGGTGGCGAAGATCGGCTTCAACGTGAAGACGATCTCGGTCACGCACTCGTCTATGTACACGCGCTTCTGCAACGTGCCGAAGAACGAGCCGAACGTTTGCCCGAACGTCGGCTGGCTGCCGGACTTTCACGACGCGCAGGCCATCCTCGATGTCACTTTCAACGGCAAGCAGATCCTGCCCGTCAACAACTCGAACTGGCCGCAGCTCGACAACGCAAAGATCAACGCGGAGATCGCGCACGCGGAGAAGATCCTCGACCCCGCAGCTCGGGCGAAGGCCTGGGGCGAGGTCGACAAGCAGGTCACCCAGACCGCGGCAGCCGTGCCTTGGCTCTGGGAGAACTGGCCGTCCCTCTACTCCAAGCGCGTGACGCACGCGTCCGAGCGCTGGAACGGCGGCGCACCGGACGTCACGTTCATGGCGGTTGCCCCGTCCTAGACCATGGCGACGAGGCCGGCCACCGATCCCCCCGTCCCCCGCGTCGCTCCAGCGAGGGACGGGGGCCCGCCGCTAACCGCCCCCGGCGCGCTGGCGGCCGCCGCCTCGTCATCGTTGTTGCGCTACGTCCTGCGCCGGATTCTCTGGGGCGCCTTCATTCTCCTCATCGTCACCGCACTGACCTTCGTCATCTTCTATGCCTTCCCGTCGGCCGATCCCGCCGCGCTCCGTGCCGGCCGCTCGGCGACGCCGCAGCTCATCGCCGAGATCCGACAGTCACTCGGACTCGACAAGCCCCTCTACGTCCAGTACTGGCGGTTCCTGAAGGGGCTCGTGCTGCACTTCGACCTGGGCTACTCGTACCAGAACCAGACCTCCGTGCGTTCGGAGCTGTTCGCGCGTCTCCCGGCGACGATCTCGCTGACCGCCGGCGCATTCGTCGTCTGGATGCTCGTGGCGATCCCTGTCGGGATCGTCTCCGCCGTCCGCCGGCGCTCGCTCGTCGACCGCGCAGTGATGGGCGGGGCCCTCGTCGCGATCTCGGCACCGGTCTACTGGCTCGGCCTGCTGGCGCTCTTCCTCTTCTCGAATGACATCGGGGTCGTCCCCCTGCTGCCGGGGGCGGGCAGCTACACGCCCTTCACCGTCGACCCGTGGCGCTGGTTCACGTCGCTGCTCCTCCCCTGGTTCGTGCTCGCCGCCGCCTTCGCGGCCTTCTACGCGCGCATGGTGCGCGGCAACGTGCTCGAGGTCCTGGGCGAGGACTACATCCGTACGGCGCGTGCCAAGGGACTGCCCGAGCGCGACGTCGTCTTCCGGCACGCGCTCCGCTCGGCGCTGACGCCCATCGTGACTATTGCCGGGCTCGACATCGGGATCCTGCTCGGTGGCGCGATCCTCACCGAGACCGTGTTCAACATCCCCGGGGTCGGGCGCTACGCCTACGACTCGATCGTCAACGCCGACCTGCCGGCGATCCAGGGGACGGTCCTCTTCGGAGCCGTATTCATCGTCACGGCGAACATCGTCGTCGACGTCCTGTACGCGTTCCTCGACCCGAGGGTCAGGTACTGAGGTGGCCCTGCTCGAGATCGAGGACCTGCGTGTCCGCTTCGACACCCGGGACGGCGTCGTCAAGGCCGTCGACGGCGTTTCTCTGACTCTCGACCGGGGCCGGACGCTCGGGATCGTCGGCGAGTCCGGGTCGGGCAAGAGCGTGACCGCGCTGACGGTCATGGGCCTCACCCGGCTCCCGAACGCGACGGTCGAGGGACGTGTCCTCCTCGACGGGGTCGATCTGCTCCGGCTCCCGGGCGATGACCTCCGCCGGATCCGCGGCAAGCGCGTGGCGATTGTCTTCCAGGACCCGCTTTCTTCCCTCCATCCGCTCTACCGCGTGGGGAAACAGATCGTGGAGGCGATCCAGGCGCACGAGGACATCTCCGAGCGTGCGGCGAGAGCGCGCGCGCTCGAGGCGCTGCGCGAGGTCGGCATCCCGAGCCCCGAGGATCGCCTCGCGAGCTACCCGCACGAGCTTTCGGGCGGCATGCGCCAGCGCGTGATGATCGCGATGGCGCTCGTCCTCGATCCGGAGATCCTGATCGCGGACGAGCCGACCACGGCCCTCGACGTCACCGTCCAGGCCCAGGTCCTCGAGCTGATCGCGGAGCTCCAGCGCGAGCACGGCACGGCCGTCGTCCTGATCACGCACGACCTCGGCGTCATCGCGGAGACGGCAGACGAGGTCGACGTCATGTACGCGGGCAGGATCGTCGAGCGCGGCTCGCTGCGGTCGGTCCTCGACGGCCCCGAGCACCCGTACACGTGGGGCTTGCTGCAGTCGCTCCCCGGCGCGACCAGGGGCCGGCGGCTGCATCCGATCGCCGGCTCGCCGCCGAGCCTGATCGCCGTTCCCGCCGGCTGCCCCTTCCATCCCCGCTGTCCGTACGCGTTCTCGCCATGCTCCGAGGTCGTGCCGCCCCTCGTCGAGTCCGAGCCGGGACACGCGAACGCCTGTCACCTGCCGGCGGCGACCAAGCGTGAGATCGGGCTCGGGCTCCGGACGGGGAGGGCCGCGGCGTGACGGAGCCGCTCGTCGTCGCGCGCGACCTCGTGAAGCACTTTCCGCTCTCGGGCGGAGCGCTCCTGCGCAGCCGGCAGGTCGTCCATGCCGTCGACGGCGTCTCCTTCGAGATCGCGAGCGGCGAGACGCTCGGGCTCGTCGGCGAGTCGGGCTCGGGCAAGTCGACGCTCGCGCGGCTTGTCACCCGCCTGCTCGAGCCCACGGGTGGCCAGGTCCTCTACGACGGGCAGGACATCACCCACTGGTCCGCTCGACGACTGCGACCGTTGCGCCGCGAGCTGCAGATGGTCTTCCAGGACCCGTACTCGTCGCTCAACCCACGACGTACGGTCGGTGCGATCGTCGGGGAGCCGCTGCGCGTCCAGGGCATCGGGACGAGAGCCGAGCGCCGCCGGCGTGTGCGGGAGCTGCTCGGCGTGGTCGGCCTGAACCCCGAGCACTACAACCGTTACCCGCACGAGTTCTCGGGTGGCCAGCGGCAGCGAATCGGCATCGCCCGCGCGCTCATCACCTCACCGAGACTCCTCGTGGCCGACGAGCCGGTCTCGGCGCTGGACGTCTCGATCCAGGCGCAGACCCTGAACCTGCTCGAGGACCTGCAGGAGCAGCTCGGGCTGACCTACTTCTTCATCGCCCACGACCTGAACGTCGTCCGCCACGTCTCCGACCGGGTCGCCGTGATGTACCTCGGGAAGCTCGTCGAGCTCTCACCTGCAGACGAGCTCGAGACGAAGCCGATCCACCCGTACACGGAGGCGCTGCTGTCGGCGGTGCCCGTCGTGGACGGCGCGCACGACCCGCGCGAGCGGATCGTCCTGCGAGGCGACCCCCCGAACCCCGCTGCGCCTCCTCCGGCTTGCCGGTTCCACACGCGGTGCCGGTACGCGACCGAGATCTGCCGCACGGTCGAACCGCCGCTCGTCGACCACGGGAACGGGCATCTCGCCGCCTGCCACTACCCGCTGAACGTCTCGAGCCCGGCAATTGCCCTCGCCGCCTCGTCTGTTGCGGCGTGAGGAGATCGAGTGCGGCCTGGAGCCCACACCGATTACGAGTCGGCGGACCGGCGTGCACCGCCCGTCGTCGCCGAAGGAGGGTCCGGGGAGCACGACGGACGAGCCAGTCGCGTGACGGCCGCTCCGGTGCGGGTTCCGCCTCCCGCGCGACGTCAGTAGCGGTCCATCTCGCGCAGGCGCTCGTCGCCGATGCCGAAGTGGTGGGCGATCTCGTGGAGCACGACCCTGCGAACCTCGGAGTGCAATCGCTCGGGGCTCGAGCCGTACAGCCGTTCGAGCGGCCCTCGGTAGATCGTGATCTTGTCCGGCGGCACGCCGGCGTATGCGTGCCCGCGTCTGGTCAGCGGAACGCCCTGGTACAGCCCGAGTAATGGACGCCCGTGTGGGGGCTCCTCCTCGACCACGATGGCGACGTTGGACATCCGCCCTCTCAGATCCGACGGGAGGGATTCGAGCGCCTCTCCGAGCGCTCGCTCGAAGAGGCGCTCCTCCTCGTGATTGCCGGCGTCCGACCCCACACCGATCGTCGGAGGCATCCGGGTAGTGGTGTCGTCCATCGAACAGCGTCCTCGCGTCGATACGCCTGGTCGCCGCTCGGGTCTCAGCTTCTTCCGTAGGCCGAGAGTTGCAGTGACCCGTGCTCGCAGACCGGTGTCGGTGGGCTCACCGGTACCGTCGTCGCACCTCCGCCAGGCGGCACGATATGCAGCCGGTACGCCGTGGGCTCGCACTGGCCGCTGGCCAGCGTCGGCTCTCCGGGACCGGGGACATCGGGCGAAAAGCGGGCGGTTGCCCGCGCGGCCTGCCCCGGTCGGAGGGTTATTAGCACGGGCGTGAGCGCGCTCGGCCTCGCGGCCCGTTCGTGCGTGGTGAGCTGCCTCCCGGTACGACCGAGGAGGCGCACGAGCGGGAGGCCCGTCACGCTGCAGGTCTGCCCGGAGCGGTTGCGGAGCCGCAGCGCGTACACGATGTTGCCTGCGCCGGCGCTGCCCGGGATCACGCGAAACGTGCCCGAGAGCTGTCGGCCTATGCAGAAAGGAGCGGCGGAGGCGCCCTGGCTCGGTCCCGTTCCGGCGAGCATCGCCAAGAACACAACAGGGACGAGCAGCATCGACCTCATGATCGTAGGGTGCGCGTCAGGCGGCTTCCGGGCCATCGGCCGAGCGAAGGATCTCGGGGTCGAGTTGAGGAGCTCACCGAACGACTCGGGCGGGGACGCCGAGCCGGCCGAAGGCGTAGACGGGCGGCGCCTCGGGAGGAAGGCGTACGCAACCGCGCGGGGTGGCGCGGGGTGGCGCGAGCGCCGCGACGCCCGTAATCGCTCTGTCGCGTGCCATGCCGCCACGAAACTGGCCGCAGCGGCGGCGGGCGGTACGGCCGGGCGATCGGCCCTCGGGAAGCGATCGGCAAGCGCCCATCCTCCGCTTGTCCGGCCGCCCGCACCGTCGTGCGAACGGTGGATCGCCCGAGCGACGTCCGGCCGACAGCCTGCGCGCATGCTCAATCGCGGGCGAATCGCGGTCCTCGCCGTGTTCCTGCTCGCCGGCTCGTCGGCGGGCGCGTCGGCGTCCCCGGCGCGTCAGGCACCCTCACCGCTCGCCCGCGCGTCAGCGAACGCGCCGATCGAGGACGACGGGCCCTCCCTCGCGATCGGAGTCGTGGAGGACGCGGTCCGAGGTGCTCGCCAATCCACTGGGCAAGAGCACCTCGGGACCCGGTCGAAGCCCTGAGACTTGGCTACAGTCCAACCTTCGCCCTCTTAGCTCAGTCGGTAGAGCACCTCCATGGTAAGGAGGGGGTCGACGGTTCGAGTCCGTCAGAGGGCTTCGCCAAAGCTCCTGCATAGCCGCGGTTTGTGTTGGCGAGGTGGGCGACGTTTCGGAGCGGCGACGTCCACGAAACGTCCACCGCTCCGATCGTCAGCGAGTCAATGAGGGCGTGAACGCTTTCGACGAGCGGGCTTCAGGTGTGAGTGGCGACGTCCACCAGACGTCCACGCGGCGGTGTCTCGTGCGTGGGCGTCGAGGAGCCTGACGGCGTGTTCGCGGCCGTCGCGGGCGAGGTGGCCGTAATGCTTGTCGATCATCGCCAGGCTTGCGCCCATGAAACGCGAGAGGTCGAAGATCCAGACGCCCGCTCGGAGCGCGAAGGTGGCGTAGGTGTGTCGAAGGTCGTACGGCCGGCGGAGCGGCTCGATCCCGCCGGCGAGCTGCGCCGGTCGCCAGTCGCGCGCGCGGAAGTTGTGCATGTCGATGTACCCCCCGCGTGCGGAAGGAAACAGCGGCGGACTCTCCGAGATCGGCAGCCGCTCGAGCGCTTCGAGGGCGACGGAGGGGAGTGGCACGGCCCGGACGCTGCGCCGCGTTTTCGGCGGCTTGATCTGGCCGCGCACGAGTTGTCGACGGACGTATACGACGCCGCAGTCGCGGTCGATGTCGCGCCGCTCGAGACCCACCAGCTCGGCAGGGCGAAGACCGGTCGCGGCTGCGAACACGACCATCGGGCCTCCAACCGGGCCGAGCTGATCGGCCACGGCGTGGATCTCGCCCCACGATTCGAACGGCCGCTTCTCTGGGAAGCGACGCAGCGGGTTTGAGACGCCGCGCTTCGCCGGGTTACCGTGGATCAGCTGCCATGCGACAGCAGCGTTCAGCACCTGCCGTAGCGCTTGTGTCGCCTCGAAGCGATGCCCTTCCGGCAGAGTCCCTCGCCATGCGCAGATCTCCTCTGAGCGCAGATCGATAAGCCGCACCTCGCCAAACGCGGCGGTCGCGTTCGCCAGCAGCCAGCGCAGCTTCTCGATCGTCGCCGGCGCCGCCTGATGCACCTCCAGATACTCCTCGACCAACTCCGCGAGCGTCATCGTCCCACCAGGACGGAGCCGCTCGAGTGTCCGCCGAAGCGCCCGTTGCGCCTCGGCACGTGTCGCGAACCCGCCCACCTGCGGCCGCTTCGAGCAGCGACCGTTCACGCGGTAGCGGTACGCCCACACCGCCTTCCCATCCGCCCGCGTCGTCCGGAGCCTCAGAACCTGACCATGCTGTGCCATCACCGCACCTCCTCGAATCGACGACGAATCGAGGATGCGATGCCACCGAGTGACAGCGGTGACCCGTTCTCTCACTGAGAGGGGAACAACGGATCATTCCGTCGACTCTTTCATGAGCGCCAACCGGTCGCGTCCGAACAGGAATAGGGCAGGACAGACTCTCGGTGTGGATCGAGACGATCTGGCCGTCGTCGACGGTCACCTTCTCGAGGACAGTGCGCAGACCGCAGATCGTGCGTGAGTGCGAGGAGGGTGGGATATGCTCGCCCGCGGGGAGGGAGGGGACATGCGGAACGCCTGCATGCCGGTCACACGAGAGGTATCGAATGTTCCGGGCGACGCCTGCTGTTGCGCACCGCGAAGCCTGCTCCGGCTCCCTGGATCACCTGTCCTTAGGCGAAGCGATCTCGACCCGCTGACCGAGGAGGTCTGGTCATGCTGATCCCTGGCAGCTCGGCGCGTTTGCCGATCTCTCGAAGAACGTTGCTCATCGCCGTTGCCGCTATCGGGTTGGCGCTGGTGGCGACGGCCGGCGCGGCGCGCCCGGGCGCGCTGACGCTTCAGGGCAGCGTGAGGAGCGGCGACACCGGCTTGGCTGGGTACTCCGTTTCGGTCTATGCGGCTTTCGTCGACCGGAAGCCTCAGTGGGTGCCGCTCGGCTCCGACGTAAGTGACGGCGCAGGCAACTTCCGGATCACCTACTCGGTCCCCGGCGGGCTGACGTCGAGCAAACCGCTGCTGTTCGTCGAGGCGACACGGGGTCGGGCCATGCTCGCCAGCGCAATCGGCACTTCGCCCAGCGCAGTTCCGGAGGGCGTCGTCGTGAACGAGCGAACCACGGTCGCGACCGGGAACGCCTTTACTCAGTTCGTCGACGGCCGCAAGATCAAAGGCAACAGATACGGGATGACCAACGCCGTCCACATGGCGGCAAACCTCGCCGACCCGCAGAATGGGGCGGTCGGCTCCGTGCTCGCCACGACACCGAACGGGACGGAGACCTCGACGCTCGCGACGTTCAACTCCCTGTCGAACGCGGTCGCGAGCTGCATCGCCGACGCCGAGAGCTGCACCGCGTTGTTCAAGGCTACCGCGCCGCCGGGCGGAGCCCCGCCGAGCACCGTGCTTCAGGCGGTGGCGAACATCGTCAAGTACCCGTCATATCCGGCGAACCGCGCGGTGACAGACGACCCCGTCTTCCAGCTTTCGCAGCGTGCCTCCGTCTACCAGCCAGCACTGACCCAGACGCCGACCAACTGGCTCCTGTTCCTCAAGTTCGGTGGGACCGACAGCGCCCAGGACACCGACGACCTGATGAACGGGCCCGGCAACTTCGCGATCGACGAGAAGGGCTTCGTGTGGGTGAACAACAACGCCGTGCCCGAGCCGCCGGAAACGTCGGCCTGCGCGGGCAGGCGACTGTTGAAGTTCTACCCCTGGGGCGAGAGCTTCCCGGACTCGCCCTACTTCGGGGGCGGTCTCAGCGGCGCGGGGTACGGAATCACGCTCGATCCGAGCGGCCAGGTCTGGGTCGGCAACTTCGGATTCCAGGATCCGCCGTGTGCTCTCGATCCCCTCAAGGCGGCTCGGCATGACAGCGTCTCGGTCTTCCGGCCGGACGGCATCCCGCTCTCGGGACCGCTGGGGTACACGACCGGCAACATCTCCTGGCCACAGGGGACGGTGTCGGACCGTCAGGGCAACGTCTGGATCGCCAACTGCGGCAACGACTCGATCACGAAGATTCCAGGAGGGGACCCCGACCACGCGGTCAACATCCCCCTGGGCCCGATACCGGGCGCACACGATCCCCAGATGAAGCCGTTCGGGATCGTCGTCGATGCGGACGGCAACGTCTGGGTCGCCGACAACCGCAGCGATACCGTCTCGGTTCTCTCGCCCGAGGGTGACCTGATCGACACGCTCCCGGCCACCTACCAGGGGAAGACGGTCCTCAGCCATCCCGTCGGGAATGCAGCCGACATCGAGGGGAACGTCTGGGTCGCCAACTCGGACTGGCTCGATTCGCCCTGCCCGACTCGATTCCGCCTCGGCAACGCCGCAAACCCTTCGATCACGCTGTTCCAGAAGGGGACGCGGAAGCCCTACCCGGGCTCGCCCTTCACCGGAGGAGGTCTCAAGCTTCCATGGGGGATCGCGGTCGACGGCAACGACACGGTCTGGGTGTTCAACTTCGGCGCCGTGCCGGTCGGCCAGACCACCGATCTTGCGACGGGGATCAGCCGCTTCTGCGGGATGTCGACGACGGGTTGCCCGAAGGGAATGAAGGTCGGAGACCCGATCTCGCCGGCCACCGGCTACACGAGCGACGCGCTGGAGCGGATCACCGGCGGCCAGATCGACCCCTCCGGGAACATCTGGCTGACCAACAACTGGAAGCTGGACGCGGATCCGGTCCTCAACCCGTTCGGGAACTCGATCGTGGTCGCCGTCGGTGCCGCCGGCCCGCTGAAGACGCCGCTCATCGGACCACCGGTGCCGTTCTCGACCGACCGCTGAGCTCGCCTCGTCTCCGATCGGTGGCGCCGGACTTGTTCAGCACGAGCCGGGCTCGAACCGACCCCCTCTCTACGGCGAAGTGGTCAACCATAGAATCGGACGTGCTCGGCGCCGAAAACCCTGTTCGTACCAGGGATCGCGCCCGCGAGGAGTGGTAGGAGGGGGTCGACGGTTCGAGTCCGTCAGAGGGCTTCTGCTTTTCTCCTGCTAGAGCCTTCTTCTGTTGGCTGAGGTGGCGACGGCGCGCTGCTGAAGTGTCCACGCGATGTCCACCTCGTGGACATCGGCCTCGGCAGATCCGCTGTAGCTGTCGAGGAGGTTGATCGCGTGGTCGCGGCCGTCGCGGGCGAGATGCCCGTAGTGGCGGTCGATCATCGTCAGGCTGGCGCCCATGTAGCGGGAGAGATCGAAGGTTGAGATGCCGGCACGGAGCGCAAAGGTGGCGAAGGTGTGCCGGAGATCGTAGACGCGTCGCAGCGGTGAGATCCCGACGGCGAGTTGGGCGGGCTTCCACTCGCGCGTGCGGAAGTTGTGCAGGTCGAAGTAGGCGCCGCGGAGGGACGGAAACAGGAGGTCCGTGTCAGCACGCGCCGGGAGGCTTGCGATCGCCTCGAGCGCGATCTCCTGCAGCGGCACGGCGCGGACGCTGCGTTCGGTCTTGGTGCACTTCAGCCGCCCGTTGCGATAGGCGCGCCGCACGTACACGACCCGGGCAGCCGGATCGATGTCGCGCTGCTCGAGCGCGATCCATTCCCCGGGTCGTAGACCGGTCGCTGCCGCGAACATCACCAGCGCGCCGCTGCACTCGCCGAGCCTGGAGGCAACCGCAGCGAGTTGCGCCCATGATTCGAACGGTCGTTTTTCGGTACGTCGCCGCTGCGGGTTGTCGACGCCCTGTTTGGCCGGGTTGACGTCGATCATTCCCCAAGCGACAGCGCGGGCCAGCACCTGTCGCAGCGCCTGGGTCGCCTCGAAACGGTGCCCTGGGGCGATCGTCATCCGCCAAGCCGCGATCTCCTGCGCACGAAGTTCCCCGAGACGCCGATCACCGAACTCTGCGACGGCTTTGGCGAGCAACCAGCGCAGCTTCTCGATCGTCTCCGGTTGCGCGTCATGCTGGGCGAGATACACGTCAACGAGCCCGGCGAGCGTAAGCGTGGTTCCGGTGCCGTTCGCACGCCGCAGACGCTCAAGCGCCCGCTCGAGCGCCTCCACTGCGTCCAGCTCCGACTGAAAGCCGCCCCGCTGCACCCGCCGCGAGCCGCGCCCACCAGTCCGGTACCTGTACCCCCACAGCGGCGTCCCGCCCGGCCCGCTCGACTTCATCGGGAAGACCTGACCTTGCTGCGCCACAACACACCTCCTCGATCGACAACGAGATCGAGGAATCACACCGCGGCCCGAGAAGGATCCGATGACCACCCCTCTCACACAGAGGGCGTTCCCCGGTTCGAGCCCCTGCGAGAGCCGAACCGAGTGTTTGACACCCCGAGCGACGCGTGGCGTCTGGCTAGAGCACGCTGGCGCAGGTCGGGGTCCCGCCGCTCGGGTACGTCAGCCCGCGAACTTGAAGCGCTCGTTGAACCGCGTGGGAGTGTTTCTCGGACTCGGCGTCTGACGAGTCTCTGTGGTTTCCGCCGGCGGAAGGCCGCGTCACCGCAGGCCAACTTCTATGTCCGCGGCGCCAGCGGCGTGCGTGAGAGCTGCGGGTATGTCGCGCGATAGCCGCGCCAGCGCGCAATCGGTGCGAGGACGCCGAAGACTGCGCGCTGCACTGCCGCGGGCGGCTTACGGAACACGACGACATCGCTGAACTCCCGCGCGGTCAGAGCGAGCTGCAGCGGATCCGGCATGCCCTTGGCGTTGGTGTTTCCGAGGCGGGCGAGCCCGAACATGGTCTCGATCATGTATGCGAAGCGCTCGCCGGGGGTGATCTCCACGCGTACCCGCGCGTCATGGTCGCTCGCGTTCCACCAGTCGTGCCACGTGCCCGCCTCGATGACAGCTGACTCGCCCTCGCGCAGTATGCTCGTCTGCCCGTCAAGCTTCAGGGTCAGTTCGCCCTCAAGCACGGTGAAGCGCTCGACAAGGGCCGGGTGGCGGTGCTCGCCCATAACGCGCGCGCCAGCGAGCGCGGTCAGCTCGGCGGTCGTGCGACCCTCGGGATTCTTGAAGGGAAGCTCGAGGATCGTGGCGCGCTCACGGGTGACGGGGTTCTCCCAGACCTCGCCGACCTGGATCGGTGTGAGATCTGGCGGACCGTTCGGGTCGGGATGCGACATAGGGAAAACCTAACCCGTGGCGATCGCGCTGTCACCGTCCATGGCGAACCTTGTCGGCGTAGAGGTTCCCTCGGCGCAACGTGATTCGCAAACTCCACGCTCGACTTACCAGCTGCCGGAGCTGCTTCCCCCGGGCCTCCCGCCGCACACGGCCGGCCGAACGCTCGTTGCCCAAACCCAGCCGCTGGCTGACGCGGCAGCGCGCTCGACGCGTGTCTGACTCCCCGCGAATCAGACCGGATGGTTTGCCTGCAACATGTCGTCCGGGTCGACGCGCGCCTTGATCTCCCTGAGCCGCCGATGCACGTCCGGC
>Ga0184632_10000567_pt1 | contig 14676 bp, 12 predicted proteins | sample PLM31_50_b1_FD_133153 | JGI IMG/M metagenome (GOLD analysis project Ga0184632, IMG submission 133153) | Groundwater sediment microbial communities from an aquifer in East River, Colorado, USA - PLM3-1_50_b1 | ecosystem: Environmental > Terrestrial > Soil > Riparian zone | place: USA: East... | reverse complement strand
TGGTCGCGCGCGTATCGGACCAGCGCGGTCCCGCTCGCGTACTGCTCGAGGCAGCCCTGCCGGCCACACCCACAGCGGCGCCCCCCGGGAACCACCCGCACGTGGCCCAACTCGGCCGCCATCCCGTGTGCCCCCCGCAACAGTTCTCCGCCAAGTACCAGGCCGCCGCCGATCCCGGTGCCGACGGTGACCAGGGCCATCGATTCGGCCGCGTCGCGGGCGGCGCCGAAGCGGAACTCCGCCCACGCGGCCGCGTTGCCGTCGTTCTCCACCACCACCGGGAGGTCGACCCTGCGGGCGACGCGATTACGCAGCGGCTCGTCGCGCCAGGCGAGATTCGGAGCGAACAGCACCCGGGACCGCGACTCGTCGATCCATCCGGCCGCTCCGATGCCCACGGCCACGACCTCGTGAGCGCTCGCCAGTTCGCGCACCACCTCGACGATGAAGTCGAGCGTCTTGCCCACGTCGTCGGCGGGCGTCTCCCGTCGTGCCTGGGCCAGCACGTGACCATCGATGTCGACAACGCCGCCGAGTACCTTGGTGCCCCCGACATCGACGCCAATCGTCATGGCGGTCGAGGTCACCCGCTCTCCCCCGTGCCCGCGGTCTTGCGCGGCGTCGCCTTCTTCGCCACCTTCTTCGCCGTCGCCTTCTTCGCGACCTTCTTCGCCGTAGCCGCATTCGTCGGTGCGGCCTTCGCCGGCACTACCTTCGCTGGTGCGGCCTTCTTCGCTACGGCCTTCTTCGCTACGGCCTTCTTCGCCATCGGCTTCGGCGGGGGCGGCTCGGCTTTCGTGGCGGCGCGCCACGGGTCGTCCTCCGCCGAGCCGGCCTGGCCGGAGCCAGCCGGCCCACCGCCGCGGGCCTGACGGCGCAGGGACTCCCAGAACTCGTCGCCCTCGCGCGTCCCCTCGTGCTCGGCTCCGCCGCCGCGCGCCAAGGCGCGCAACAGCTGCGTGACGCCGGTGGCGAGGTCGCCCGCGCCACCGGCGAGGCGCTCGGCGAGATCCGCGTTGGGGTCGCGCATCGCGGCGATGACACGACACACCGGGCACACACAGCACTCACGGCTGCCGGTGGCGAAGCCAGAACCAGCCCGACCGACCCCTCCGAGCCCACCGGTTCCTGCGAGGCCACGGGCCGCCATGGACACGGCCGCGATGGCGGCGGCCACGAGGCGCTCGGCCTCATCACGTACGGGGTCGGCTGGCACGCGTCCTACTTCCCGGCGCCGATCGACTCGACGCGCCGCTTGAGCTCATTGAGCGCGGTATCCATGATCATCTTTTCTGCCTTGCGCTTGAACATGCCGAGCATGCCGATCGCCAGATCCACCGCCAGCGTGTAGGTCACTGTCGACGTCCCGTCGTGGTTGCCGACGATGTCGTAGGAGCCATCCTGGGCCTTCTGCATCTTCGACGGCTCCACGAGATGCCATTCGATCCGGGAGATGTCCTCGGCGTACTCATAGGCCAGCGTGTACTCGTCGGCCACGACACCGGCGTCGAGAACGAAGCGCACCTGGCTCGCGTACCCGTCTTCGTACTCCTCGACAACCTCCACTGTCTTGGTCGCGCTCACCCACTCGGGGTAGCGCGCGAAGTCGCAAATCACGGCTGCCACCTGGTCGGGCGGTGCCGCTATCACAATGGACTGGGTCGAGCTATCGGCCATGGTGGGAAGGCTACTCATAGCAGGGCGCCGGCCGCGCGCAGGTCGCCGAGTTCGGTTGCCGTGAAACCCCAGCCGAGCAGGCGGTCCGCGTCCGCGCCGTGGCCGCTCGCCGGGGCGGGTTCGGCCACTGGCGGGGTACGGGAGAAGCGCGGCGCCGGCGCCGGCTGCACCACGCCGTCGACAGTGACGAAGGTGCCGCGGGCCACCAGGTGCGGATTCTCGGGTGCTTCGGCCATTGACAGGACCGGGGCGACACACGCGTCGGTGCCCTCGAAAAGGGCCGCCCATTCGTCTCGGGTGCGGGTCGCGAACGTCGCCTCGAAGCGCTCCCGCAGCGCCGGCCAGCCGCTCACGTCGTACTGGTCCGGCAGCTCCGCACGGTCGAGCCCCAAGCCGCGAAGCAGCGCTGCGTAGAACTGCGGCTCCAGGGCACCCACCGCCACATAGCCGCCATCGGCGGCGGCGTACACATCGTAGAACGGTGCCCCGGTGTCGAGCAGATTCGTGCCGGGCTCGTCGCGCCAGAGCCCCTGCGCCCGCAGCCCGTGGAAGGTGGCCATGAGCATGGCCACCCCGTCGACCATGGCCGCGTCGACAACCTGGCCCCGCCCGGATCTACCCACCTCCACCAGCGCCGCGAGCACCCCCGACACCAGCAGCATCCCCCCACCGCCGTAGTCAGCGACGAGGTTCAGCGGCGGTGTCGGCGGCTGGCCCGCCCTGGCGAAGTGGCGTAGCGCACCGGCGACCGAGAGGTAGGTCAGGTCATGCCCGGCCCGGGCGGCGAGCGGGCCCTCCTGACCCCACCCAGTCATGCGGCCGTAGACCAGGCGCTGGTTGCGCGCCAGACATACGTCCGGGCCGAGGCCGAGGCGCTCCATGACCCCGGGGCGGAACCCTTCCAGTACGACGTCGGCCTGCGCCACCAGGCGCAGCGCCGCCGCGACGCCGTCGGGCTGCTTGAGGTCCAATACGACGCTGGCCCGGCCACGGTTGGTCGGCATCCGGGTCGGGTCACCCGCGAAGAAGCCCGGTGTGGGCGCCTCCAGTCGGATCCCCTCCGCGCCAAGGTCGGCGAGCACCATCGCCGCGAACGGCAGCGGCCCGATCCCCGCGAACTCGACAATCCTCACCCCGGCAAGCGGCCCCCGGCCCCGTTTCTCAGGCACGGCCGTACACCGGAATGTGCGCCCCGGACGTGGCCGCCGACGCATCGGAGCATAGGAATGCGATGACGTCGGCGATCTGTTCCGGGCTCACCCAGCGGTCGAAGTCGGCGTTCGGTTGGGACGCCCGATTGGCCGGTGTGTCGATCACGCTTGGCAGCACCGCGTTGACCCGGACCAGGTCATCGCGGTACTCCACGGCGAGCGCACTCACCAGGGCCAGCAGCGCAGCCTTGGCCGTGATGTAGCCGGCCGCGCCGGAGAACGGCCGCAAAGCCGCCCGGCTGCCGATGCAGACGACCGACCCCCCACCGGCCGAGATGAGGTGGGGCAGTGCGGCGGCGGTGACGATGTAGGCCGTCCGCAGGTTGAGCCGCAGCTGCGCCTCGAAGTCGGCAATCGGGGTCTCGTGAACCCGGCCTCCAGCGGCGAAGCCACCCACGAGGTTGACCACCGCACGCAGCGGCGCGGACGCGTCTGCCGCGGCGACCGCCACCACACCGGCCACGGCGGTCTCGTCGGTCACATCCGCCTGCACCGCCACAACCCCCGGCTCGAAGCGTGCCGGCTCTCCCCGGACCGGGGCCACCACACGCCACCCGTCAGCCACGAGCCGTCGCGCCACCGCTCCGCCCAGCCCGCCCGTGGCGCCAGTCACCAACGCTGATCTGCTCATCCCGCGATCCTCCTCAGCGATTTCCGGCTCCGCAGCGATTTCCGGCTCCGCAGCGATTCCGGCACCGGAGCGATTCCGGCACCATCATGTCGTCGACCATGCGGCGCGGTACGTTCGGCACAGGCCGGACCAGAACGTCCGGCAAGGCGGGCTGGCGTCCGAGGAGTCGATGTGCGCGAGTTTTCCGTACCGCCCCTTGTCACCATCGGCGACGCGGCGAACCTGACCGACCCGGTCTGGGAAAACGCGGAGCAGCATCCGACCACCGTGCAATTTGCCCGGCGCGCCGACAGCGGCTGGGAGCATGTCACCTGCGCCCAGTTCCGCGACGACGTGGTCAGCGTCGCGCGCGGCATCATCGCCGCCGGCGTATCCCCAGGCGAGCGGATCGCGCTGATGAGCAAGACCCGGTACGAATGGACGCTGCTGGACTACGCGATCTGGTCGGCCGGCGCGGTGAGCGTGCCGATCTACGAGACGTCCAGCCCGGAGCAGGTTGAGTGGATTCTCTCTGACGCCGGGGCCGTGGCATGCATCGTGGAGACCGACGCCCACCGCGCCCAGGTCGAGAGCATCCACGACGCCGTGCCCACGATGGTGCGGCTCTGGCAGATCGAGGCCTCCGGCATCTCCCCCGGCGCGGTCGCTGAGCTCGTGGCGGGTGGTGCTCAGGTGGCGACCGAGGACGTCGACCGCAGACGTCGCTCGGCCGGCGCCGACAACCTCGCCACGATCATCTACACGAGCGGGACGACCGGGCGGCCCAAAGGATGCATGCTGACTCACCGCAACATGTCCTCAGACATCGCTAACGCGATCCCGCTGATGCCCGACCTCTTCCGGGAGGGCGCGGCGACGCTGCTTTTCCTGCCGTTGGCGCACAGCTTTGCCCGCCTCATCCAACTGGGCGTCGTCCAGGGACGGGTCCGCACCGCACACACGCCCGACGTGAAGAACCTGATCGAGGACCTCAAAGCGTTCCAACCCACCTTTGTGCTCTCCGTGCCCCGGGTCTTCGAGAAGGTCCACAACTCGGCCAAGCAGCATGCTCACGCCGACGGCAAGGGGGCGATCTTCGATCGGGCGGAGCGGGTCGCCATCGCCTACAGCGAGGCGCTCGACTCGCCGAAGGGACCCGGCCTCATGCTGAGGGCACAGCACGGTCTCCTCGATCGGCTTGTCTACGCCAAGCTGCGCGCGGCCCTGGGGGGCCGGTGCGGGTCGGCCATCTCGGGTGGGGCACCGCTCGGCGCGCGCCTGGCGCATTTCTTCCGCGGCATGGGTCTGACGATCTACGAGGGGTACGGCCTGACGGAGACCTCACCCGCCTGTGCTGTGAATGTCCGCGACCACATCCGCATCGGTACGGTCGGACGCCCACTTCCCGGCGTTACCATCCGCATCGCCGACGACCACGAGATCGCCGTCGGCGGCGACATCGTTTTTCCCGGCTACTGGAACAATCCGGACGCGACGGCCGAGGCTAAGGACGCCGAGGGGTGGTTCCACACGGGCGACCTGGGCAGCCTGGACGACGATGGGTATCTGTCCATCACTGGTCGCAAGAAGGAGATCATCGTGACGGCCGGTGGCAAGAATGTCGCACCCGCCGTGCTGGAGGACCGCATCCGCGCCCATGCCCTGGTCAGCCAATGCATGGTCATCGGCGACCGCCAGCCGTTCATCGCGGCCCTCGTCACCATCGACGAGGAGGCGCTGCCGGCCTGGAAGGCCGCGAACGCGAAGGCGACCGCGGCGACGATTGCGGACCTGAGGACCGACACCGAGCTACTCGCCACGATCCAAGCCGTCGTCGACGAGGCGAACCGGGCCGTCTCCAAGGCCGAGTCGATCCGGGTCTTTCGCATCCTGCCTGGCGACTTCACCGAGGCCAACGGCATGCTGACACCGTCATTGAAGGTGAAGCGCACCGTGGTCGCAAAGGAGTATGCCGACGAAATCGCCGCAATCTACCGCTGATCCGACAGTCGAGCGTCCGCCGTCGGACGATCGCATCATGTTGGCCGTCCCGGACGCCGCTGAGCGAGTCGGACTGTTGCTGCGCCTGTCGCTGCTCGTGCTCGTCGCGATGTTGGTCATCGCCACGACCAAGGACGCGTTCTCGCTGGTCTGGGTCTGCCTGCTGGCCGTGGCGGCCCTGCCGGCGTGGACGCCACCCCGCCACCCGCTGCTCGTACCGCTTGGCCGATTGGCCGAGGTGACCGTCACCGTGCTCGGCGCGAGCACGCTGGCCTCGGCACACGGTGGGGCTACCGCCAGCGCCCTACTGCCCTACCTGACCGTTCCCGTCGTCCTCCCCGCACTTGAGGGCCGGCTGCGTGAGGGGATGTACCTGCTTGGCGCCGCGGCGGGAATGCTCGCCCTGACCGGTCTCGTCGACGGGTTGCTCACGAATCCCGGTTACCTTCTCTCGGCGCTCGAGTGGCTCGCGATCGCCGGACTGTCGGCGGGCTTCGTGCACTCGGTTCAGCGCCGGCTGGCCGCGACCGCCGAGCCGGGACCCCAACCCTACGCGGAGGCGACTCGGCTCCTCACCCAGCTGCGTACGGTCGCTCGCCAGCTCCCGGGAGCCACCCTCGACCCGGGGGGCATCGCCGAGCATCTGATCGAGGAGGTACGCGCTCTCGCGCCGGTCGATCGTGCCGCCGTGCTGTCCGGCAGCGGCGGCGGGCGCCTGGTCGTGCTAGCGCAGTTCGGTGTCGAGCGCTTCGACTGGGAGACCTCACTAGACGCCGATTCAGCCATCGCCGATGCCTGGGCGAGCCAGCAGCCGCAGATATCGACGCGGTCGCAGGCCCGTAGCGCTGGACGTAGCGGCCGCGATCAGTCCAGCCTGGTCGTCCCGCTCGTGGCCGGCGTACGCACCATCGGTCTCATCGCATTGGAAACTGACCGGGCGAACGCGTATCCCCCGTACCTCATCGCCAGGATCAACTCGCTCACCGCGCCGGCGGCGCTGCGACTGGAGGCTGCGCTGCTCTTCGACGATGTTCGTTCGCTCGCGACGAACGAGGAGCGCCAGCGACTAGCTCGCGAGATCCACGACGGAGTGGCACAGGAATTGGTGATGGTCGGGTATGGCATCGACAACGCGCTCGCGACGCTCCCAGACCAGGCGGCGGAGACGGCTGAGGAGCTCCGTAGCCTTCGCGCCGAGGTGACCCGGGTCATCAACGAGCTGCGTCTGAGCCTGTTCGAGCTGCGTAGCGAGGTGGACCGCCAGGGCGGACTGTCAGCCGCGGTCTCGGAGTATGCCCGCACGGTCGGCGCCGCGGGCGGCCTTCGCGTGCACTTCTCGGTCGAGGAGTCGACGGCACGCCTGCCGGCCGCCATCGAGGCGGAGCTGATGCGGATCGCGCAGGAAGCGATCACCAACGCGCGCAAGCACGCCGGCGCCCAAAACCTATGGGTGAGCTGCGAGATTGATCCGCCTTACGCCCGAATCGAGGTATCCGACGATGGCGCCGGAATTGGTCCTCAGCGTCCTGAAGGTCGGTTCGGTCTTGCGATCATGGCCGAGAGAGCGGAACGTATCCGTGGCCAGCTGGAGATCACGCCGCGTCCCTCCGGTGGCACCTCCGTGGCCGTGGTGCTAGGCACGCCGCCCCATCGGAGTAGCTTGTGACCACGCACCAACCAGGGGGAGATCACCGCGCATGACCACCGCACCCGCAGCCACGCCCGGGACGCGCACGAAGGTGTTGCTCGTCGACGATCATGATCTGATCCGCAAAGGGCTCCGGCACGCCTTCGAGCGCGACCGCAACTTCGAAGTGGTCGGTGAAGCCGGAACGGCCGCCGAGGCGGTGCGTCAGGCCGGCGCGCTCCAGCCCGATGTGGTCATTATGGATCTTCGCTTGCCCGACGGCAGCGGTCTTGAGGCGACGAGGGCGCTGCGCAAGGCCAGCACCACCATGGGGATCGTGGTGCTCACGATGTACGCCGGCGACGACCAACTCTTTGGCGCCCTCGAGGCCGGAGCGTCCGCGTTCGTACCCAAGACCGCACCGGCCGACGAGGTCGTCGCCGCCGCCCGCCATGCCGCATCGTCGCCGTCCGCCTTTACCGCCGCGGACCTCGCCGAGGCGATGAAGCGCCGGCTCGCCCCCGCCGGGCCCCAGCTCTCGCCTCGGGAGAGCCAGGTGCTGCGCCTGCTAGCCGACGGGATGAGCGTCGCGGGCATCGCCAAGCAGTTGTACGTCAGCGAGTCGACCGCGAAGACCCACATCTCCAAGTTGTACGAGAAGCTCGGCGCCGCCAATCGGGCACAGGCCCTCATGACCGCGCTGCGACTGGGGCTTCTCGAGGCTCCCGACGCCCCCAAGTTCTGACGTGGGCCGCCACTCCGACGGCGCCGAGGACCTGCTCGGCGACTGGCGGGCGGACCGGGTCGGCTCGGCCCGGCGCGGCGAGAACCCGATGGTTCTGACGAAGATGCGTAGCGGCTGGGCCGTCATCGGCGACACCCAGTTCCTACCCGGTTACTGCGTCCTGCTCTCCGATGTGGACGGGACCGGTCACCTGACGGATCTCCCGCGCTCTGCCCGCCTGGACTTCCTCCTGGATATGAGCCTGCTCGGCGAGGCCATCCTGGCCGCCGGCAATGGGCTGGACCCCTCGCTTGGACGTCTCAACTACGAGATCCTCGGCAACACGGACCGGCACTACCTGCACGCCCACGTCTTCCCGCGCTACGGCTGGGAGCCGGCGGAGCTTCTCGCCGGGCCGGTCTGGGCCTACCCGAGCGACCGGTGGACGTCGCCGCGCGACGCGTACTCCGAGGAGCACGAGCCACTGCGCGAGGCGATCGCGGCCGAACTCAATCGGATCATCGCCGACGCCTACGGCCCCTCATAGAACCCGTCGATCATGACCTGGAGGTCATGATCGACGCTGTTTCACGACGGTCAGCTCATGATCACGGGGATCTTGAGCCGCTCGCAGTACTTAGGAGCCGTCGAGGAGAGCGGCGAGGCGGTCGGCCTGTGTGTCCCAGCGCCAATCCTTCTCGACCCACGAACGGCCGGCTGCGCCGAGTCGGGTGGCCAGGGCCCGGTCGGCCAGGATCGTCGCGATCCGGTCGGCCAGGGCGTCGACGTCCCGCCCGGGCAGGACGTATCCGGTCTCGCCCTCCAGCACCGCGTCCGGGGCGCCGCCCGAGTCGCCGGCTACCACGGGCCGCCTGGTCGCCGACGCCTCCAGGTAGACGATGCCGAGCCCTTCGACATCGAGCCCGCCGCGGCGGGTGCGACACGGCATGGCGAACACGTCGCCGGCGGCGTGGTGGGCGGGCAGGTCGGTCCACGGCACGGTGCCGGTGAAGATCACGTGCGACGCGACGCCGTGCTCTGTGGCCAGACTCTCCAAGGTGGACCGATATGGCCCGCCCCCCACGAGCAGCAGGGCCGCGTCGGGCACCCGCCGCCGGATCAGCGGCAGCGCGCGGATAAGAGTGTCCTGCCCCTTGCGCGGCACCAACCGCGACACGCAGACCACGACCGGCCGATCGGTGAGCCCATACACGGCGCGCACCTCGTCGCCCGACACCGACGCAGTGAAGGCGTCGGTGTCCACGCCGGGAGCGAGTCGCTCCAGTGTGGTCAGATCGCCGATGGCCCGGTCGAGCCGTACCCGGAAGTACTCGCCGAGGTAGGTCACGATGTCGACGCCCCGGGCGATGCGACGAAGCAGCCCCTTCGCCCCGGGCAGCGCCGCCCAGCCGGCCTCATGGCCGTGGGTCAGCGCGATGGCCCGAGTCACACCCGTCCGTTCGCGCAGCCCCGGCGCCAGCAGCCCCAGGGGGGCGGCCGCGCCGAACCAGACGGAGTCGCACCCGTACTGCCGGGCGATCTCGGCCGCGCGCTTGGCCACCGCTGGTGTCGGCAGCAGCACCGAGGTGTCCTCACGGACGACCGGGAAGGGTTGTTCCGCGTCGAACTCGCCCGCACCGCGCCAGGTCGAGCAGTAGGCGACCAGGGAGCCGGGCGGTTGTCGTACGGCGAGGTTGTGCACGAACTGCTGGATACCCCCCGGCCGAGGGGGGAAGTCGTTCGTGACAAGCAGCGTGGTCAACGCTCGCCCCGTGCGTATGCCCGTGCCGCTGCTATGCGCTCCACAACGGACGGATGGCTCGCAAACATCACGTACTCCAGCCGTGGTGGGTCCACATCGGCCAGGTTCGTCGTGGCCAGCCGCTGCTCCATCCGCTCCACAGTGGCCGGATCCTCGGTCAGCACCAGGGCATGCGCGTCGGCCCGCGCCTCGATGCGCCGCGACACGAAACTCTGCAGCGGTGCCGCCGCCAGACCGACCACGGTGGCCAGGGCCAACAGCAGCGCGACCGCCCGCGGATCCGTGATCGAGTCGACGCCGGCCCGCCGGAGCAGCCCGGTCCACGACCCGATGAGGTAGACCGCGCACACGGCCGCCGCGGCTGCCAGGGCCCCGATCAGGGTTCCGGTCAGGACGTCGCGGTCCTTCGCGTGGCCCAGTTCATGCGCGACCACGGCCTCCACCTCGCCCGGCGGCGCCTCGCGCAGGAGGGTGTCGTAAACGACGATCCGCCGGGTCGGGCCAAGACCAGAGACGTACGCGTTGAGGGCGTTCGTCCGTCTCGACGCATCGGCGACGAGCACATCCTTGACAGGTACGCCGTCGCGGGCCGCCATGGCGATCAGGTTCTCCCGCAGCGGCCCGGACGGCATCGGGGTGAACTTGTTGAAGATCGGCTCAACCAGCACCGGGAAGACGAAGCTGAACAGCACGGTCAGCGCGGCCGCGCCGGCCGCGACCCACGCCCACCACCACCGCGGGGCCAACCGGGCCAGGCCGAAGAAGCCGAGCAGCGTGACCGCTCCGATGACTGCCGCCACGGCGTACCCCTTAAGCAGATCCACCGTCCACGCCGACCACGTCTGCGTCGACAGGTCGTATCGCCGCAGGACGGTCTCCCGCCAAGCCGCCAATGGCAGAGTCACCAACTCGCCGATCAGGACGAGCGCGAAACCACCCAGCACCGCTTGCGCGATCCAGTTCCCACCGGACGGCCGCCCGACCGTCTCGACGATGCGCGCGCCGATCGGGGTAAGGCCGAGAATCAAGGCGATCCCGACCCCTAGCAGAAGTGCCCCGTACGAACCTGGCCGCAGCGCGGCGTGGAACGCGCGACCCCGCGCCACCGCGTCGGCGGGCAGGTCCCGAAGCGCCGCGAGCTGGTCGGAGCGGGGGGCCGGCGGAGCCGACCATGGGATGCGCAACGCCGCCACGACTATGAGAGCGACCACAAGCGCGCCGAGCGTCAGAAGCGCCCACCCACGGGGTCCCATGCGAACGACCCTATCCCGCGCCTATCCGCGAGAAAGCCGTCGCAGCAGGGTGTCCGAGCTGAGCGGGTAGGCGCCGTGCCGGCGTACGCCGTCGGCGACCTCCCGGTCCGAGGAGATCACGATGACCGGGCGTCCCGCCGGCTCGGCGCGGACCAGTTGGCGGATCAGTTCGTCCGCGGTCTCGCCCTTGCGGCTGAACAAAACCCGAACACCGCGCGGTACGCCCGGCACCGCGACCATCTTCTCCGCGCCGTCGAAGACCACGGTGACCTCGGCGCCGCACTGCGCGGCGAGCCCGCCCAGCCCACTGACCAGGCGCCCGCGCTGCTGCTCGAGTGACACATCGCCGAACCCGCGCTTGGTGACGTTGTATCCGTCCACGACGAGGTGCGCTCTCGGCAGCGCGAGCAGCTGATCAAGGCGTACCGGATCATCCGCCTCCAGCGCCCTGGCCCCGGCCTTGCCCGCCGCGCCCGGACGATCGGCCGCCTGGTCGGCGACGAAGTCGGCGGGAAGCTTCGTGGCCGGCTCCAGGGCGAGTTCACGCTTGAGCCCGGCTGCGGCCCGCCCTATCGTCTCCAGCAGCAACCACAGACGTACGTCGTCAACCGCGCGAGCCTCCTTGGCGACCAGACGCGCGCCGCTGGCGGTGAGCTCGGCATCGGCCAACTTGGCCCGCAGACGGCGCAGCTCGGCCTCGGCGTCGGCGGCTGCCCGCGCCGCTCGCCCCTTGTCCGCAGCGAGCGTGTCTGCCACCTTGCGTTCGCGGGCCTGGCTTTCGCGGAGGCTCTTGCCCAATGCGCGTACCTCGTCACGCAAAGCATCGGCTTCCGTGCGGAGTCGATTGAGCTCGTCACGGAGCTTCTCCGCCTCCACCTTGGCCACCGCGCGTTCGTGCTCGGCGCGCATGGCGCGGTGCTCGGCGGCTACCAGTCTCCCGCTGAACGCGGCGCTGTCCGCGTCGGCTTTGAGTGTCTCTGCCGCCTCCGCGACCAGCTCGCTCCACCCGCCCGGGCGGGCCAGATAGGCGAGTGCGGCAACGTCCACGGGGTCGGCCGCAGCCGGCGTCGTGCCTTCCCGCACGGCTGCCCCGAGTTCACCCGCCGCATCGACCGCTCGACCCCCCACCCGCTGGCGGAACAACGGATCGGCCGCGAGCTGCGCCGCTATCGCCGCCCCACCGAGCCGCGCCCGACGGTTTGGCGCGAACTTCGCCACTCGCCGCAGCGCCGCAGGCAGTTCGTCCAGCGGCATGCCAGTGATCGCCGCGGCAGCGAGGACGACGACGCGCTGGCGAACCGGCTCGGGCAGCGTGGGCTCTGGTTCGACCGACAGCAGCGGCTCGGTGATCTCCTCGCCGGGCTCCTCGGCCACGTCCTCGGTGGCGTGCGCTTGATCCGGCATGTCGTCAAGTGTCGCACCGCGCCAGGGGATTGCGTTCGATCAAGGCCGCACCGCCCAAGATCGCCGTGATCATGATCTGGCCGTCGCGAAAAGCCGTCGATCATGACCTCCAGGTCATGATCGACGGTGCGTTGGTGTCGTACGGCGGGCTTAGCGTGCGGGCGTGACCGAGCGGTACGCGCAGCCCAGCCTCACCGAGCTCGGCACACCCCTGCGCGACGTCACCTTTGTCGTGCTGGACCTGGAGACGACCGGGGGTGCTCCCGACGGGAATGGGATCACCGAGATCGGCGCGGTCAAGGTGCGCGGCGGCGAACAGGTCGGCGAGTTCGCCACATTGATCAACCCGGGCGGCCCGATCCCGCCTTTTATCACTGTGCTGACCGGCATCACCGAGGCGATGGTGGCGCCGGCGCCGTCGATCGATTACGCGCTGCCCGCGTTGCTCGAGTTTCTGGCGGGCGCGGTGTTCGTTGCCCATAATGCCCCGTTTGACACTGGTTTTCTCAAGGCGGCCTGCTCACGGCACGGGTACCAATGGCCGGCGCCGCGGGTGCTCGACACGGCCGCGCTGGCTCGACGTGTGCTCACCGGCGATGAGGTCCCCAACCACCGCCTGGGCTCTCTCGCGGCGTACTTCCGTACCGCCACCCGCCCGACTCACCGGGCCCTTGATGACGCCCGCGCCACCGTCGAGGTGCTGCATGCGTTGATCGGCCGACTGGGCAGCCACAAGATCTTTACCCTCGAGGAGACGCTGGCTTGGGTCAAGGCGATCTCGCCGGCGCAGCGGCGCAAGCGCTACCTCGCCGAAGGGCTACCGGACGCACCGGGCGTCTACATCTTCCGCGATGGGCGGGACCGGGCGCTCTATGTGGGCACGAGCAGCTCGATCGCGACCCGGGTCCGCAGCTACTTCACCGCCTCGGAGAGCCGCAAACGGATCTCCGAAATGATTCACATCGCCGAACGGGTCGACGCGGTCGAGTGCGCCCACTCATTGGAGGCCGAGGTACGGGAGCTGCGGCTCATCGCCGCGCACAAGCCCCCGTACAACCGCCGTTCCAAGTTCCCCGAACGCGTGGCCTGGCTCAAACTCACCGCCGAGGTGTACCCCCGCCTCTCCCTCGTCGGCGCCATCCGCGCCGACCGCGGCGCCTATCTCGGACCGTTCACATCGCGGCACGGCGCCGAGCTTGCCGCCGAGGCGGTGTATGAGGTGCTGCCCCTGCGCCAGTGCAGCCAGCGCCTGTCGATCCGGCGGGCGTCGCCGGCCTGCGCGCTCGCCGAGATGGGCCGCTGTGCAGCGCCGTGCGAGCTGCGGACGAGCCCTGAGGAGTACGAGCGCTCCGCCGCCCAACCGTTCGCCCAAGTGATCGCAGGCGACCCCGGCGAACTGATAACCCTCCTGCTGGCGCGTATTGACAGGCTCGCGGCCGGACGCCGGTACGAGGAGGCGGCACGGGTCCGGGCGCGCCTCGCCGCATTGCTGCGGGCCGCCGTACGGATGCAGCGCCTGGCCGCCCTGACTGCGCTGGCCGAGGTGGTCGCGGCCCGGCCAGCGTCGCACCGAACGGGACAGCCGCCTCCGACCGGGCAGCCGGGTCCGACCGGGCAGCCGGGTCCGCCTGGGCAGCCGGGTCCGACCGGACAGTCGGGCGGCGGGTGGGAGATCGCGGTGATCCGGCACGGCCGCCTCGTCGCGGCGGCGACGTCGGCACCGCACATCCACCCGCGGCAAACCCTCGCCGTCCTGCTCGCGACCGCGGAGACGGTTCGACCGGGGCCAGGCCCGACGCCGTGCGCGAGCGCCGAGGAGACCGAGCGCATCCTGGCCTGGCTTGAGCGACCGGAGGTGCGGCTGGTGGAGTGCCGCGAGGGCTGGGCTTATCCCACGACCGGCGCGGCCCGCTTCGTTGACCTGCTCGAACGGGCGGAGGCGGCCCCTCGCGCGGCGGATCCCCTGGCCGACCGAGAAGATCGACGGCCATGGACCGGAATCGCACGTCGGCGGCGGCGGTAATTGGACCGTTAGGATACCCGAATGACCTGATCGGCCCATGCAAATGTCAAGTAACCTGAGAGGTGACACCCCCAGACGACCAGCCCGGAGGTGGCTCGTGGACTTCGACCTCGGCCGAAGCCCGCCGGCCGCCCAGACAGCATTACGCTTCGTCGAGGAGTTCGCACACCGCGTGAGAACCGCGGCCGTTGGGCCCGCGACGCGCTCCGATCCGGTCGCCTGGCTCGTGCGGACCCACCGCAACATTCATCGCCGTGGCGACGGCAAGATCCTGCGCCGCGGCTACGAGGTCGCCGAGCGGATGCACCGGGGGCAGACACGCAAGAGTGGCGAGCCATACATCAGCCATCCGCTCGCCGTCGCCCAGATCCTGGCCGAGCTCGG
>Ga0184632_10000566_pt1 | contig 14687 bp, 15 predicted proteins | sample PLM31_50_b1_FD_133153 | JGI IMG/M metagenome (GOLD analysis project Ga0184632, IMG submission 133153) | Groundwater sediment microbial communities from an aquifer in East River, Colorado, USA - PLM3-1_50_b1 | ecosystem: Environmental > Terrestrial > Soil > Riparian zone | place: USA: East... | reverse complement strand
GACAGCCGCGTCACCTTCTTGCCCGCGGGCCGGAGCTCGACCTCGATGCCCGGCTGCTCTTCCTCGTCGCCGGGCTCGGTCAGGCGCAGCTGCCCTTCGCCGCCCGGGAAGAGTGTCGCGGCCACCTCGGCGAAGTTCTCCTGCACGGCCGCGAACGTCTCGGCAAAGCGCTGCTCGACCGTGCGCGCGAGATCGTCGCGCAGCGTCTCGAGCTCCTCGAGGCTGCGTTCGAGGTCCGCGCGGGAGGCGGAGAGCTCGGTGAGGCGCTCCTTCTCGGCGTCGTATTCCTGCTTCGCGAGCGGGTTGACCTGGCCGAGCGACTCGCGGCGGCGGTCGAGCCGCTCGATGCGCTCGGCGAGCTCGTCCGGATCGTCGCCTTCCGCCGGCTCGGCGCCAGCGGCCTCGAGGCGCCTCCGCGCCTCGTCTGCCTCGGCGTCGATGCGCGCGCGCTCCACGTCGACGCCGCTCAGCCGTTCAGCGGCCTCCGCGGCAGCACGACGTGCTTCGACTTCTTCGGCACCAAGTCGTCGGAGCTCCTCTGCCAGCGCGCCCGTGCGTGTCGAGCCCGCGTCCGCCCGTGCGCGCAACGGCGCCTCGAAGCGATCGTCTGCCGCACCCTCGAGCGTCTCGACGAGCCGCGCCGTGAGCCGCGCGATTGTGACACTGACCGGATCGCGGGCGACCGAGTACGCATTCTCCGCGATCGGCGCGTCCGCGCGGGCCTCCAGCTCTTCGACCTCTGCCGCAAGCGCCCGCCGGCGTGCCTCGAGCTCCAGCCAGACGGCCTCGGCCGTCTCGCCTGCGAACCAGAGCTCGCCGCGCTGCGGGTCGTAGCCGAAGCCTTCGGGCGTCACGGCCGGGACGGACGACTGCAGCAGCTGCTCTTTCGGAACCACCGGCAGCTCGCGCACGAGCTCTGCAGGATCGCGGGTGAGCACGACCACGCTGCCGAGACCGGCGGCACGTGCGCGCTCCGCGAGCGCAAGGGCCTCGCGCGCGTCATCCGCGACGAGCGCCGATGCACGGTGACCGAGTGCCGCGGCCACGGCGCGTTCGCGCCCCGCTTCCACGTCCAGGAGCGACAGCGCCAGCCGCTCGCCTTCCTCTGCGAGCGCGCGGGCGGCAGGCGGAAGTCCTTCGCGCTCGGCGAGCGCCCGTTCCAGCGTCTGCAGCCGTTCTCGACCGACCCGGGCCTGCTCGCGCAGCGCTTCCCGCTCCGCGCGCACGCGCGCATCGAGCACGCGTCGCGGCCGAGCCAGATCCGCGCGCAGCCGCTCGAGGAATCCTTCCGCGCTCTCTCGGCGCAACTCGAGCCGCTCGCGCGCGCTGCGAAGTCGGTAGAGCGTCGCCGTCGCTTCCTCCCGGCGACCTGCCGCGTCCGCGAGCTCCTCCTCCGCGCGACGCCTGCTCTCGAGCAGCGAGTCGAGCCGGCCGTCTGCGTGCTTGCGCGCCAGCAGCGCCGCGGTGCGCCTGCCTTCGCCGTCCTCCAGACGCGCACGCAAATCGGCGAGGTCGAGCTCCGCGACACGGGCGCGCAAGGATGCGATCTCGCCGCGCAGCTTCTCCGCACGCTCCGCGGCGGTCGCCTGCAGCGCGAGCGGGCGCAGCCGTTTCTTGACCTCCGCCTCGACGTCGCGCGCGCGCTCGACCTGGATCGCAACGCGTGCCAACTTGAGCTCCGCACGGTGCTTGCGCCGCTTGAAACGGCCGAGCCCGGCTGCTTCCTCCAGCAGCTCACGCCGTTCCTGCGGTTTCGAGCCGAGAATCTCCTCCACGCGGCCCTGCCCGATGATCGAGTGCATGCCGCCGCCGAGGCCGAGGTCGGCGAGCAGCTCGACGAGGTCGATCCGTCGCACCGCGGTGCGGTTGAGGAGGTACTGCCCCTCGCCGCCGCGGTGGAGCCTCCGCGCCACTGACAGCTCCGAATAGGGCAGCGGCCCGTCGCTGTCGGGATTGTCGAACAGCAGCTCGACCTCGCAGAAGTCCTCCGCGCTCCGCCCCCCGCCGCCGGCGAAAAGGACGTCATCGGGCTTCTCGGCGCGAAGCTCCGAGGGAGCCATCGATCCGGCCGCCCAGACGATGGCGTCGGAGACGTTGGACTTCCCCGAGCCGTTCGGGCCGACGACCACGGCCACGCCCGGCTCGAGGCGAACCTCGATCGGGTCAGGGAACGACTTGAAGCCGCGCAGCTTGATGGCGCGTAGGTTCACGCCACTGAAAGCTACCCGTCGACGCGGATGCCGCCGGGTAGCGAAACGGGCACGCGGCAAAGCCGCGTGCCCGTCTTGGCGGCAGCGCAAGCGCCGCCTCGGCGGGGAACGCGAATGGCGCTCCCCGCCTGGGACTTAGCTGCCTAGGCCTCCTGCGCCATCCCGAGGATCTGGTCACGCGACATCGTGCCGACCATCTCGGGATGCTTATCGCGAACGTGTGCCTCGACATTGCTTACGAGCATGTCGTCGTCCTCGCCGCGAACTGTCTCCCCACACGGACAGTTGACTTCCTTTGCCATCGCGTCCTCCCTTTGGTTTGGCGGAGTCTAAACCGCCGGGACATTCACCCCGAGCTTGACGAGCGTCTGCTTTGCTGCCTCCTGTTCAGCGGCCTTCTTCGATTCCCCGGTGCCGAGGCCGAGCTGCTCTCCGTCGATCAAGGCTGCGCAGGTGAAGCGACGATCGTGAGGCGGGCCCTCGACCTCGAGAACCGAGTAGTTGACGGACTGGCCTCGTCGCGCGAGGGCTTCCTGCAGCTCCGTCTTGTAGTCGACGTGACTCGTGAGCGCGTACTCGATCCTTCCGTCGAAGGCCTCCACGATCGGACGCTCGATCTTCTCGAACCCGTGCTCGAGGAAGAGCGCCGCGAGCGCCGCCTCCAGCAGCGCTGCGAGGACATTGCGGTTCCGCGACAGTCGCGTCAGCTCGTCCTCCGGGATGTCCGCGCCCCGCTCGGAGAGGTTCCGGCCGAGGTCGAGCTGCCGCGCGACGACCGAGCAGCTCGCGCGCGAGACGACGTGCGAGCGCACTTTCGCGAGCCGGCCTTCGCTGAAGTCCGGGTAGCGCTCGAACAGCGCCCGCGCAATCGCGAGCTCGAGCACGCTGTCGCCGAGGAACTCCAGCCGTTCGTAGGAAGCCGATCGCTCGGCCGCCCAGGACGCGTGCGTGTACACCTGGGCCGCCCGCTTCTCGGGCAGCCCGGCGATCAGCTCGCCGAGGTCGGCGACCCCCTGAGGACGAGCGCTACTGGTGCGACGAGACGTAGTCGACGGCCTGGCCGACGGTCTGGATCTTCTGAGCATCCTCGTCGGAGATCTTGATCCCGAACTGATCCTCCAGCTCCATAATCAGCTCGACGAGGTCGAGTGAGTCCGCGTCGAGATCCTCCTGGAAGGAGGCCTCCTCGGTGATGTCGTTCTCCTCGACGCCGAGCTGTTCGGTCAAAACTTCCTTCACTCGCTCGAAGACTTCTTCGCGCGAAGCTGCCATGTCACCTCACGTGGGGGTCGGGGGCGTAGAGGGCGGGGATGCTAACACGGTCTCGCCCACCCGCTCTGCCAGTCGGCCCACGACGTCGTGCTCGACCCCGCGGGCGGCGAGCCGGATCGCATTCGCGATCGCCCGCCGCGAGGAATTTCCATGCGCGATCACAGCGAGTCCGCGGAGGCCGAGGAGGTACGCGCCGCCGTACGTGTCGGGATCGAGCCGCTCGCGCAGGCGGCGGGTGGCGGGCCGGATCAGCAGCCCACCAAGCTTGCCGCGCAGGGTTGCGGTGACCTCCTCGCGGAAGGCCTCGAGCAGGTTCTTGATCGTCCCCTCGAGCAGCTTGAGGGCCACGTTGCCGGTGAACCCGTCGGTGACGACGACGTCGGCCGCTCCGACGAGCAGGTCGCGGCCTTCGGTGTTGCCCGTGAAGTTCAGTTCGCCCTCGGCCAGCAGACGGTGGGCCTCGAGCGTGAGCTGGTTCCCCTTCTCCGACTCCTCACCGATCGAGAGGAGGCGCACCTCCGGGTTCCGGATGTCAAGGATCTCCTCGGCGAAGACGGCACCCATGTGCGCGAACTGCACCAGGTCTTCCGGGCGCGCGTCCGCGTTGGCGCCCGAGTCGAGCAGCACGGACGGCCGGCGGCGTGCGGGAATCGTCACCGCGATGGCCGGCCGGCGGACTCCGGGAACTCGCCGCAGCTCGAGCAAGCACGCGGCGAGCATTGCGCCGGTGTTGCCCGCCGAGATGACGGCTTCCGCCTTGCCTTCGCCGACGAGCCGGCACGCGACGACGAGTGAACTCTCCGGCTTGCCTCGGACCGCCTCGGCGGGCTTCTCGTCCATGCCGATCACGTCGTGCGCCTCGACGAGCTCGAGCCCGTGCGTCTCGAGCCCGCTAGGCCCGACGAGGATCGGGACGATCTCGTCGGACGCAGCGGCCACCGCGCCGGCGACGATCTCCTCCGGACCGCGGTCGCCCCCCATGGCGTCCACGGCAACGCGAATCATCGGGCTACGGGGCTGGCGTGCGGAGCGGCTCGACGTCGCGGCCGCGATACGTGTGGCACGTCGGGCAGACCCGGTGGGGCCGCTTCGGCCGACCGCACTGCGGGCAGACGTTCAGGCGCGGCGACTCGATCTTGTGCTGCGCGCGGCGCTTGTCACGACGGGCCTTGGAGGTTTTCTTCTTGGGGACAGCCATTGAGGTCGCGGAGTGTAGCCGTTACAGCTGCTCGCGCAGGCTCTCGAGCGCGGACCAGCGGGAATCCCTGTGCTCTTCCTCGTGTTCGTGGGGGTCGTGGTTGAGGTTCTTGCCGCACATGGGACAGAGGCCCGCGCAGTCGTCCCGGCAGAGAATCTTGTCCGGGAGCTCCAGGGCCAGGGCATCTCGCGCCCACGAGCCGAGGTCGAGCTGGTCGTTGACGACATACGGCGTCTGGAGCTCGTCGGAGCCCTCGGGATTCGTCGCCTGGTACTCCCGGGCAGCGATCGAGATCTCCAGAACCGCGTCTCCGAGGCAGCGGTAGCACGGCCCATGTAGCCGATCGGCGAAGGCCAGCTCGAAGACCGTGTCCGTCGTCGCCTTGCTGATCGCCAGCTCAGCCGGAACCTTCTCGGGCACGTGCAGGTAGCGCTGGCCGCCGAGCTCGAACGGCTCCAGCTCGAGCTCGACCTCGTCGCGATACTCCTGCCCCGAGCGGAGCTTGGCCTGTCGTAGGTTGAAGCTCCTCATGGAGCCCAGGGTAGCGCGCTCAGGCAGCGGCTTTGAGCGGCGCGGGAAGGGCTTCTTTGCGCGCTTTCGGCACCGGTGTCCTCGCGGTGACGATCAGGACGACCGCGACGACAATTGCCGCGCCCGCGACGACGGTCGTCCAGCCGATCGCCTCGTTCAGGAAGACCGTCCCGAGTGCGACTGCGACCACAGGATTCACGAAGGCGTAGGTCGAGACCACCGAGATCCGGACGTTCTTGAGCAGCCACGCATACGCCGAGAACGCAATCAGCGACCCGACGAGGACGAGGTAGACGAACGCGATCACCGGCTTGGTCGCGAACGTATCGGCGCCGATGCCGGAGGCCTCTCCGGTTGCGAGCCCGAAGACGCCGAGGAAGACGCTGGCCGCGAGCATCTGCATGGCGGCAGAGAGGAGCGGGCTTTCGGGCAGCTTCGCCCCGCGCGCGTAGAGCGAGCCGCCGGCCCACGCCGAAGTCGTGCCGAGCAGGACGAGCATGGCCACCACGTCGCCGCCCCCGCCGGGGCGTACGAGGAGGGCGACACCGGCGAAGCCGACGATCAGGCCGACGATTGCCGGCAGAGAGAGCCGCCGACCGAAGAAGACCCGGTCCAACACCGCCACCCAGAGCGGGATGATGGCCACGATCAGAGCGGCCAGCCCGGACTCGAGGCGCGTCTCAGCCCAGGCGACGCCGCCGTTCCCGACGAGCAGGAGGGCTGCGCCGACGATCGCAGCCGCTCCCCATTCCTTCAGGGTCGGCCTCGCGCGGCCGCGCGAGGCGAAGGCGTAGAGAGCGACGCCGGCGATCAGGAAGCGGACCGACGACATGAGAAACGGCGGCATCGTCCGGTCGGTAACCCGGATCGCGAGGTAGGTCGATCCCCACACCAAGTAGACGGTGGCCAACGCGAGGGCCACCGCCAGCGGAGCGCGGCGGGCGAAAGCTGAGGTCACGTACGCCAGCTAGATGGAGCGACGATCTTCGGGCAGCCGTGAGTCCGCTCCGAAGAACACGGCCAGCGGGCCGACAACGATCAGCAAGACGATCAAGACGATGCCTGTCATACCTCCATGATTCGGCATCGGGTACCATTAGGACAAATCCACTTACAATGGAGTTTGATTATGGAACCTGATAGTTGGCTCGGCGTCGAATTGCGGCACTTTTTGGCTCTGGAGGCGGTCGCGCGGGAGGGCTCCTTCGGCAAGGCTGCCCATTCGCTGGGCTACACCCAGTCCGCCGTCAGCCAGCAGATCGCTGCCCTCGAGCGGATCACCGGCCAGCGGCTCGTCGAGCGCCCGGGCGGACCCAAGGCCGTGTCCCTCACCGAGGCCGGGCGACTTCTCCTCCGGCACGCCGACGCCATCGCGGCGCGCGTCTCCGCGGCCCAGGCGGACCTGACGGCTCTCGCGGAAGGCGAGGCCGGCACGCTGCGCGTCGGCGTCTTCCAGAGCGTCGGCCAGCGAATCCTGCCCGAGGTGATGCGCCGCTTCCTGCACGCCTGGCCCCAGGTGAAGGTCACATTGACCGAGTCCGCCGACGACGCCGACCTGCTCGGTCTCGTCGAGCGCGGGGAGCTCGACCTGACGTTCGCCGACCTGCCGCTCGTCGACGGGCCGTTCGACTCGGTCGAGCTGCTGCGCGACCCCTACGTGCTCGTCGTGCCGGCCGACTCGGACCTTGCAGCGCGGGACACGCCTCCGACGACGCGCGAGATCGCCGAGCTCGACCTGATCGGCCACAAGCATTGCCGGACGCTCGTCCAGCTCGAGGCGAGCTTCAAGCGTCCGCTCAACTTCGTCTTCCGCTCTGATCACAACCAGACGGTTCAGGCGCTCGTAGCTTCAGGCGTCGGCAGCGCGCTCGTGCCCCGGCTGACGATGGATCCGGAGGACGAGACGACCAGGCTCATCGAGATGCCCAAGGTTGCACCGCGTCTGATTGCCGGCGCGTGGCACCGCGACCGCTACCGCACTCCCGCAGCGCGTGCGTTCGTCGAGACGGCTGCAGCGGTCTGCGCCGAGGTCGAGCTGGAGCCCGTCGCGGCCTAGCTCAAATACGCGGCGTGGCTAGTTGAACGGCTGCGAGTCGTCGGAACCGGCAGCGACACCGGCGACCACCGACTCCTGCGAGCGTTCGTGCAGCCGCTCGCGACCGCGCTTCACCGCAGTCAGGAACTTCTCGAGGTTCACCTCGAGCGTCGAGAGGATCGAGTCGGCCCAGTCCTCCATCTCGAGCCGCGTCTCCCGCGCCGTGCGGCGAGCCTCGTCGATGATGTCCTGCGCCTGGCGCTCGGCGATCTTGACGATCTCCGTCTGGGACGCCTCGCGGACAGCCTGCTCACGCGCCTCGCCCAGGAGCCGGTCGGTCTCGCGCTTGGCCTCCGCGAGCATCTCCTGCCGCTCCTTGACGATCCACCGGGCCTGCTTGATCTCCTCGGGGATCGTGGCCCGCATCTGGTCGAGGATGTCGTAGATCTCCTCGCGGTCGATCCGGACCTGATCGGTCAGGGGCACGGCCTTGGCGTTGTGCACGAGGTCGTCGAGCTTGTCGATGAGTACCAGGACGTCCATGGGCTCCTATTCTTGCGGATTCTCTGGGGTACCGGGGCGACCATCCGGGAAAAGCTCCTGGAAACGGCGGGCAACGGCTTCGGGGACGAGCTCGTCCACTTTCCCGCCGAAGGCCGCGATCTCCTTCACGCCGCTCGAGGAGACGAAGCTCACGGTCGGGCTGGCCATCACGTAGACGGTCTCCACGTCAGGGGCCAGGGTCCGGTTGAGCTGGTTCATCTGGAACTCCCACTCGAAGTCCGAGATCACCCTGAGGCCCTTCACGATCACCTTTGCGTTCCACTTTCGGGCGAAGTTCACTACGAGCTCCGAGAAGACGTCCACCTCCACGTTCTCGAGCTCGCCGAGCGCCTCGTGCAGGAACCGCACCCGCTCGTCCAGCGTGAACATCGGCGTCTTGTGCGTGGGATTGCCGACCACGCCGACGACCACGCGGTCGAAGATTCCGGCGGCGCGCCCGATCACGTCGATGTGCCCATTCGTGACGGGATCGTAGGAGCCCGGTGCGATCGCGGTGATCATGCGTGCTCGAACACCGTCACGCGTGTCGACCCGTACTTCCGCGTCGTGCGCACCTCGAGACCCGGAAGCTCCGGCTGGGTCTTCGCGGCGGTCTCCAGCACGAGCACCCCGTCGTCGGCGAGTACGCGTGGCAGGTAACGGGCAAGAGGGCTGTAGTCGGTCATCGCATAGGGCGGATCGGCCAGCACGAGATCGTACTTTCTGCCCGCGGTTGCCTCTTGCGCCAACCCACTGGTCGCATCGCGCCGCAGGATGGTCGCGCCGCCGAGCCGGAGCTTGTCGAGGTTCCGCTCGATCGCGCGCACCGCGTCTGGATCCGCCTCCATGAAGACGACCGCCCGCGCTCCGCGGGACAGTGCTTCGAGCCCCATCGCGCCCGAGCCGGCGTACAGGTCGAGCACGCGTGCGCCTTCGACCCAGGGCAGGACGATGTTGAAGATGTTCTCGCGGACGCGATCCGAGGTCGGTCGCGTTTCGAGGCCCTTCGGCGCCACAATCGTGTGCCCCTTGCGCTCGCCGGCGATGATCCGCATCAGGGCAAGAGCTCGTGGAGCGCGTCGAGATAAGCCCCGAAGCCCGAGGGGGTCTCCCACTCGCGCGCACTCTCGACCGACGTCCCCTCCGGCCACTCGTTGAAGCTGAGGACGAGCTGCCACGCGGCATTCGAGGCGACCATCGCGGCGATATCTTCGCGCCAGCGCGTCAGGTCGCGGGGCAGCCTGGCCGTGTCTTCACTCGGCTCGTCGAAGCCTGGAGAGATCATGAAGGCGCCGGGCGGCAGGCCGTATTGACCGAGATCCGCGGAGTACTGGTGCCAGCCTTCGGGCTGCGGCGTGCAGGAGAGGTACCCGTCGAACGCTTTCAGCACGACGTACGCGCCGACGGTGTTGGCCTCCCGCCACCGTTGCGAGGTCGACTCACACGTATCGTCCGCGCCGCCGTAGACGAACACCACGAAGCGGCCGTCGATCTTCAGGTAGGCGGGCTTCGAGGCGTACATGTCACGGACGTACTCGAGGTCCGAGCGGATCTTCCCAACGCTCGGAGTCTCGTAGCCCTCGCGCTCGTAGTAGATCGCCCAGCGAAACGGCGTCGTCCGCGCCGCAGCGAGGTAGCGCCAGAAGCGCACGTCGGTCATCGGGTAGCCGACCGGCCCCCACCAGGAGTAGATGCCTGCCTGGAGACGCGCGTACCGCATCGCCTCGACGTGCGCGCGGACGATGCGCGCCTCGTCCGCGTCGTAGTAGTCGAGCGACGGCTGGAACCTGCTGTACGGGAAGACGGATCGCCGCGACCACGCTTCGGGATACCACGCGTAGTAGAACGCCGCGCGAATCGGAAACGCCGGCTGCGACGTGTCGGCGGGGGGAGCGCGGAAGGCCGTAATGCGGCCGGGGCGCACGAAGGTGAACCGCACCTGCACGTCGGCGTCGGTGAGCCGGTCATGCGCAACCCCGTCGAAGACGAAGCGTTGGCCGGTGGAACGGAGAGCTCGTGCCGCCGCTCGCGTGAACGTCAGCTCGTAGTCCGGCTGGTCCGCCTGCTGCAGGTCGGTGACGAAGAAGTCGGCCCGAGTCAGGGCTGCCCGTGCCTGCGCGAGCGACCAGCCCGGCTTGGCGCCCGCTTCCGGGACGGCAACCAGCAAGAGCGCTCCTGCGAGCGCAACCGCCGACCACTTCACGAGTCGAACCCTAGTCAGGCGCTCATGACGAAGCAGGCGTCGTGCGACGACGGCGCCACTTGCACGCGCCGCACGAGCCGGCCGTGCCGGTCGAGGACGCACAGCGTCCCTCGCTCCAGCGACGGCGTGATGATCGAACCGAAAGCCTCCTGGACGTTGTACGAGCCGAACGGGATCCGGGTCGTGCGCAGGATCCGTCCGTCCTTCAGCGACTGCACGCGCAGGGTGCCGTCGTCGCCGCTCGCGACGTAGGCGTTCCCCCCGAAGAACGTCACGTGCTGAGGTGGAGCATCCGCCGGCAGGCGGCGGAGGACTTTGCCGCTGCGCCGGTCGTAGACGGCGAGGGAGCCGCGATCGCCTGAGCTGACCCACACGTGGCGGCCGCCCGGTGCGAAGCCCACGTCGTGCGAGAGAAACGGTGGGCGCAGCCGGTGCAGCAATTTCGGCGCGGCCGGACGGGAGACGTCCACGATCGCGACGGCGTCCGCTTTCGAGCCGAGCGAGACCCACAGGATGCGACCGCGCGGGTCGAGCGAGAGATGGCGCGCCGGGCCGCCGACCGCCACGCGCGCGACGACGCGCCCGCGCACGACGTCCACGGTCACCACCTCGTGTCGCCCGGAGTCCGTGACGAACGCGTACCGGTAGTTCGGCGACGACGCGGTGTAGCGCGGCTCGTCGAACCCGCGCACGACGTGACGGACGCGCAGCGTCGGCCCGTCGATCACAGAGACCGCGCCGTGAGCCGTGTGACAGACGACCCCTGCGATCCCCGAGACGCTCTCGACGCTACGCGGCCCGGGCAGCGTCGGGATCCAGCGCACGATCTTGCCCGTGGCGAGCTCGACGGCAGCGACCCGCGCCTGCGTGTCCGCCGTTACGAGCGCAATCGGCGTCCCACCCGCGAGTGCCTCCGGGCTGAGACGCAGCGCAACGGGGAGCGACAGCGCTCCGGCGAGAAACTGGCGCCTATCCACTCCCCTGATACGAGTCAGGCACCGCCGAGGTCCCGGCCCTGCGGGAACGCGCGCTCGACCTCGTCGGCCAGCGGGCCCGTCACGTCCACGAGCTCGTCGGCGACCGCCCGCGCACGCTCGAGCAAAGGACGGTCTTTGCGCAGGTGTGCGAAGCGCAGGTCGGCGAGCCCTGACTGCCGCGTCCCGAGCAGCTGGCCGCTGCCGCGGATGTCGAGATCGACATCGGCGAGCTCGAATCCGTCGTTCGTGCGCACGAGCGCCTCGAGCCGTTCGACCGCGGCGTCCGTGAGGTCCTCGCGCGCGCGTGAGATCAAGAGACAGTAGGACTGCTCGGTTCCGCGGCCGACCCGTCCGCGCAGCTGATGGAGCTGCGCGAGCCCGAACCGGTCTGCTTCCTGGACGATCATGATCGTCGCGTTCGGGACATCGACGCCGACCTCGATCACGGTGGTGGCGACGAGCACGTCGAGCTCGCGCGCCTTGAACCGCGCCATCAGGTCACGTCGGTCGGCAGGACGCAGACGGCCGTGCAGGAGACCGACCCGGTACCCGCGCAGCTCCCCGTTTCGGAGCCGCTCCGCCTCGGCCTCCGCCGCTCTCGCCTGGCTCGTCTCCGACTCCTCGATCAGCGGACAGACGACATAGGCCTGCCGGCCTGCATCGAGGTGCTTGCGCAGACGTGCGTACGCAGCTCCGCTGCGATCTTCCGTCACCCACGCGGTCGTGATCGGCTTTCGGTCGGCGGGCGGTCTGGAGATCTCCGACACGGCGAGGTCGCCGTACACGGTGAGGGCGAGCGTGCGCGGAATCGGGGTTGCGGTCATGTGCAGCACGTGCGGGGACCTCCCCTCTGTGAGCGCCTGTCGCTGCTCCACGCCGAAGCGGTGTTGCTCGTCCACGACGGCGACGGCGAGGTCGCGGAGCTGCACGCCTTCCTGAATCAGTGCATGCGTGCCGACGACGATGTCCGCGCTCGGCGCGAGCTCCCGCTCGCGCTTAGCCGTCGAGCTGGTCAGCAGCGCGACCCTGACTCCGAGCTCGCGGCATGGTTCCTCGAGCGTCAGGAAGTGCTGCTCCGCCAGCGTCTCCGTTGGCGCCATGAGCGCACCCTGGCGTCCCGCCTCGACGGCACGCAGTAGTGCGTACAGCGCGACGACCGTCTTCCCGGACCCGACCTCGCCTTGCAAAAGGCGCTGCATCGGAACGCTGCGCTCGAGGTCGCCGTCGATGTCAGCGATCGCACGCTCTTGGTGTTCCGTCAGACGGAACGGCAGGACGTCGCGATAGCGCGCGACCAGCTCGCCCGGCGGGCCGAGGGCCGGTGCGATCTCGGCCTCCCGTTCGCGCCGACGATGCGCCAGCCAGATCTGGAGGAGAAGCAGCTCGTCGAACGCAAGCCTGCGCCTTCCCTCCTCCGCTTCCTGGAGCGAGCGCGGCCGGTGCAGGGCCCAGAGAGCGTCGACTCGTTCGGGCAACAACTCCGCGTGCTTGAGCTCCGCCGGCAGCGGATCGGGGAGCGACCTCGGCAACGCCGCGCCCACGAGCTCACGCAGCTTCTTCGCGGTGATCTCCTCGCTCGCCGGGTAGACCGGCGCGAAGTCGGCCGTCGCCTCCGCCTCGCCGATGTCGAAGCTGCGGACGTCGAAGCCGTAGCGGCCCTGCCGCCCGCGCAGCCGCACCGGCGTCCCGGGCTGCAGCTGTTTCTCGAGCCAGGGTTGGTTGAACCACGTTGCGGACACAGTCGCGCTGCCGTCGCTGACGCGCGCGGTCAGCATCTGCAGGCGCCCACGACGTCGCTTCGAGATGGAGAGCACCTCGCCTTCGATCGCAACCTCTTCGTCTGCCTGCAGGTCGGCCATGCGGCGGTTCGGAACCGGCTGTTCGTACCGAAACGGACTGTGGGCCAGCAGATCGCCGACAGTCTCGAGGCCGAGCCGCTCGAGCTTCTTCTTCACGGCGGGCCCGACGCCCGGCAGGACCTCCAGCGAGCGTTCGAGCTCGTCAGGCCGGGGGAAGCTGCGCGTGCGCGGCCACTCGTCCGTGTCCGCGCCGCCGAATCCCACCGGCAGACGTACCTCGACCTTTGTCACTTCCTGTCATCGAACCAGAAGAAGCCGACGGTGCCGGGGCCGGCGTGGGTGCCGACGACCGCGCCGAGGGTCGTCACGATCTCGATCTCGGCCTGCGGTCGCTCGCCGTGCACCATCTTCTCGAGCTGCTTCGCGCGCTCGCGCGCATCGGCGTGGGCGATGCCGACCTTGAGCGTCGCCGAGTCCGTTGTCTTGGAGGTGAACTCCGCGACGAACTCCTGCATCGCCTTCTGGTTGCCGCGAACTCGTTTGAGCGGAATGACCTCGCGCTCGATGGTCAGGATCGGCTTGACGTGCAGGAGCTGTCCGGCCCAGGCACTCGCGCGCCCGATACGGCCGCCGCGCCGCAGAAACTCGAGGGTGTCCACGGTGAAGAGGAGCCCTGCTTCTTCGCGGTAGCGCGCGATCAGCGCGCCAACCTCGTCGTCGGTGGTTCCGCGGTCGAGCCGATGCTGAAGTGCGAGCCCCAGGATCGCGATCGCGGCGGACGCGCTCTCCGAGTCGATGACGCGCACCTTGTCGCCGAGCTCTGCCGCGGCCGTGACGGCGCTCTGGTACGTGCCGGAGAGCGCTGACGAGAGGTGCAGCGAGTAGACGCGGTCGTAGTCCTCGAGCTCTTCGTACGTCTTCAGGAAGTCACCGGGGGTCGGCTGCGACGTCGTCGGCAGCACCTCGGCCGTGCGGAGCCGCTCGTAGAACTCGTGCGGGGACAGGTCGACGTAGTCGCGGTAGCTCTTGTCGCCGAAGAGGACGTAGAGAGGGACGACACGCCAGTTCGGGAAGCGCTCCGGCGCCTCCGGGAAGTCGGCGGTGGAGTCGAGGACGATCGCCGTGTTTTTTGAGGTGAGGTTCAAGCGGCGCGCCTGATTGCTTCGACGATCTCGTCCAGTTCCTGATCCTTCGACAGGCAGGCGACCACTCCGGCTTCGAAGAGGGCGTCGACCTCGCGGACGTTGGCGGAAGCGGTGAGGCAGACGACCGCGACGTCGGGCGCTGCTTCAAGCACTGCTTTCGTCGCCTGCACGCCGTCGATGCCGGGCAGCCGGTAATCCATCAGGACGACGTCAGGCATGTGCGCCCGCACGACCTCCGCGGCGGAGGAGCCTTCGCCGACGGAGGCGACCACCTCGATGTCGTGTTGGAGGCCGAGCAGCAGCTCGAGTGCCTCGCGGAACACCTGGTTGTCCTCGACAAGGACGAGGCGGATCGGGTCGGCCACGGGGCCGAAGGTTATTCGGCGGACAGCAGGAGCGGGTAGTGAGGCTGTCCACCGGTGTGGACGTCCAGCTCCAGATCCGGGTGACGCTCCCCGATCAGCTTCAGCAGGCCGTCGAGATCGGGCTCGTCGGCGCCTTTGAGGAGCGTCAGGATGCCCCGCGGCTCGTCCAGGAGCCTGTCGGCCACCGCTGCCGCGACTTCCTCGAAGTCGTCGCCGCCCGCCACCGCTTTGCCCTCGGCCAGCCCGAGCCAGGCGCCCTTTTGGACAGCGAGCCCGTTCATCTCCACGTCGCGCGATGCGATCGTGACCTCTCCGGTCTTGATCCCCTCCAGTGCCTCGCGCATGTTGGCGACGTTCTCCTCGGCAGACCGGTCCGGAGAGAAGGAGACCATCGCGCCGAGGCCGGCTG
>Ga0184632_10000565_pt1 | contig 14695 bp, 11 predicted proteins | sample PLM31_50_b1_FD_133153 | JGI IMG/M metagenome (GOLD analysis project Ga0184632, IMG submission 133153) | Groundwater sediment microbial communities from an aquifer in East River, Colorado, USA - PLM3-1_50_b1 | ecosystem: Environmental > Terrestrial > Soil > Riparian zone | place: USA: East... | reverse complement strand
TCGCCGGAGGAGCCTACGCACAAGGATCCTCGGATAAGTCCGTGGACGTAGGCGATCTCTTTCAATGGGCTCAGTCGTCTCCTCCCGAGTGGGGAAAGGGCGCGCTATTCGCCGGGCTCGGTCTGGCCGGCGCGCTTGTTACAACGTTCGGCCTAGTCGGCGGGGCCGTCCCCGGAACTGCTGGCTCTGTGCGAATCGATGAGAACAACGCGCAGCTTGAGCGACTTACGTCGCGTCTAGAGGACCTTATCAAGGCTGATCCACCTAATCCCCCGGCAATCTCGGCTGTTCAAGGCGCAGTTGACAACTATCGCAAAGACCTCCGGAAGGAACAGTGGCGACTGTTTGCGGTTGCAGGTTTCCTCTATGCGATCCTTGGGGCGTTCTTCGCAACGCTATTGGCCAAGGACATACTTCAGGCGATCGTTATTGGCGCTGGATGGACGGGCCTCGCTGGAACACTCGGCCTGAAGAAGGACTACGAGTCGAGGAAGGCGACAAAGGATGAAGCCCTGGACAAGGCTATGGATACGATCAAGGAGCTCAACCAGCCGGACGCGACGTTGGCTGCCCCGGCCTACGAAGAGTTGACGCACTCCCTGAACATGGCCAAGGCCTCCTGACCGACGCTATTCGACGAGATTGAGGGCCTCCACGGCGCGCGACGGAGGAAGAGGGACTACTGCTTCTCGGCGAAAGGAGCAGATCGTGAGTCCCAGCGCCGCAGGCCGCCGGCTACGTGATTCGCACCTGTTCACCGGGGTGGATCAGGTTCGGCCTCGGTATGAATTGGGGGTTGAGCTGCAGGATGCGAGCCAGTGTGATGTTGTGCATCTTGGCAATCGTGCTCAGGTTCTCACCCTGCTTCACGATGTGAACCTGCTTGGAGACGGGGCTGGGCTTTGGCCCAGAGCCGTTCGGTTTGCTCGGCGCTTTGCCGTCGGGCGGGCGGACGCCCGCACGAGCCTCAGTCACGGTCATGCCGGTGACCTGGACATGGGTCGGATCAAACCCCACCTTCACCGGGGCCGCCAGGTTCCCCGCCGCCAGGGCGGCCTCCACGCCACGGGCGAGCGCGCTCGGCAAGTTCCACAGGATGCCCGTTTCGAGCCCGTGGGCCCGGGCTGCCTGGGCCAGAGCGAGCAGATAGCGGGTCCCGGGTGCGAGCGGCTTGTTGTCGTCTAGCACGTCCGCCGCCAGGGCTTCCTTGGTCCCTCCCGCCCCGGTGACGTTGTGGAAGCCGAACTTCAGCTTGCTGGTTCCTGAGTTGAATGCCACCAGCTGATCTTGGATCGATCGGAAGGCGTCCTGGATGCGGGGGCGGAACCCATCTGCCTCAAGCGCTTTGAGCACCCGGTCTAGGTGCGTCCTGAAGGCCGGGAAGCACTCGCCCAGCCGTTGCTTGTTGCGTTGTCGGCGTGCCGCCTCGTCCATTCCCGACCACCTTCCTGCCGACGAGACTATCGCCCACATATTGCATTCTTTGCGCGCCGGCCGCCAGCCCTCTTGCGCACAGACGGGGAACCTCGTGATTGTTGGCTCGGCGTTTTGTCTCAGTTCGGACCGCTCGGACCGAACCCGTACTAGGGAAGAGCGTTTCGGACAGCTCTCAGCACGAAGATCGCTTCTTCGGAGAACAGAGCTCGGGCCCCCCATTAGCTTGCGAAAATTGTAGTGTTCCGGAGCCAACCGGTTGGGCGGTTGCGCTATAGGTGAGCGCCGGACCGATCCTTAACGACCTGGCCGACAATGCCCGCCACGACCAGGATGATTCCGACCACCAGCCAGGGCCAAGGGTTCAGATGTTGGTCGCATCCGGACGCCGTCGCGGTGTGCCAACACGTAGTGCCGGGGCCCTGGCGGTGGAGGTAGGCGACGAGGAGCGCCACGAGCCCCGCTCCAGTGGACGCGCCGAAAGCGGGTCCTCTGATGCCGGGCCTTCGTGCCATCTGGGCCGCGAGGACGCCGAGGGGAACAAGGGTGAGGGTGCCGAAGATCAGGAGCCCCAGCGCCGCGACGGACCCGACCGCGACCCAGACCCATCCGGAGCTCTGGCGACTTACCGCTTGCGCCGACGTCGGAGGCGATCACTGGGCGGGCGAATGAGCAGTCGTTGCCTCAGGGGCAGCTCGGCAGGGTGTCTCCAGGATCCGCCTTGCACATGTCGGTGCCTTCGAGACCGCTGTATGGACGATGGTTCCCGCCAGCGGCCCCTACTTCACTTTGCTGACCCCGATTCTCGGCGCAAACATGGCGAGCCCTTACCGCAGCCGTTTGGGCCCCCCGAGGTGGTGGCCGCCCCTCATCCTCCCCCTTGTGCTTCGACCTCGCGCAGCACCGCCTCCAGGATTGGCCCGCCCCCGACAACCGATCGAAGCCGGTCGGCCAGCGTGGTCCGGGCGATATGGGACGTTTGCCCCGGCGAGCCCTTGCGGCAAAGCGCCTCCAGGCAGCGCTCCAACTCACTCGGATCGATACCAGCTCTATGCAGCGTTTCCTGCATACCCTTCTGATGAAGCAAGCAGTCGATCAGCTGGCACAGGCGATCGCTCGGTGCGCTCGGATCGGCCAACGTCGGCGGCGCGTGGTCGCCCCCCTTCCAGACGAGACCGGTCAGCGTCTGCTCCCGGGTGAAGGAATGGCCGCGCAAGGTCCGCCCTTCCGCGACGATGCGGAATGGGTAGACACCGCCGATGAGTGCGAGGGTGGTCGTCTCGAATATCCCTGGCTGGAGCTCGGGCATCGTTAGGCTTGCAACGGTGCCGTCTGGCCGCACCACGTCTGCGCGACAGGTCGCGCGGGCAGCGACCGGTACGCCGTACTCGGCCAATGCAGCCCATACGGTCATGGTGGCGCCCGGCTCGTTGCCGGTCTGCGCCAGGCTCGCTTCCATGCGCAGGTTTGAGTAGGCGTGCGCGCTGAAGCTATAGCGCAGGCCGTGCGCGGCCGTGGTCGCATAGAGTGTTGGCCAGTCGTCCAGGGACGCCAGGTATCGCTTGAAGATCTTCTCTTCGATCTTCAGGCGTGCATACCATCGTCCGGCGTGCGCCAGGCGCCCACCGATCGGGATCGGAAGACCGCAGCGGTAGAGCGAGACTTGGGCTCCCACCTCGAACGAAGCCATGGGGTTGGCTCCGGCCACGGCGGGGTCGATGACGTCTCCGTCCGGGGTCTCCAGCACGAAGTCGATGGCGCCCGGCGCTTGGGTCAGCAGGATCCCCTTGGCCGTGATGTCGGCCTCAGAAAGCCAGAAGGGGATGCGATGGACCTGCCCGGGTCCGATGAAGCCCTCGGGGTCGGTCACGATGTCGTTGTTGGTAACGCCGGCGAAGATCTGTTGGTAATACTTGGCTAGGCGGTAGGTGGCGTCGGGTGTGAGGTCCCCAGTTACCTGCATGTAGCCATCGTTTCCGCTGCAGAGTGCAATCAATGCGCCCGCATCGAGCACCTCTGGACGCCCCAGACCGATCGCGAAGACGCGTCCGTTGAGCGAGGTGATCAGGTCGGCGACGTCCGCAATGTACTGGCGCGTGTACGGCCCGTGGTTCTCCTGGCCGTCGGTCAGTACTACCATCGCCTTCACGTCGTTGCCGGTGACCGGATCCAGGATGTCATGGGCGAAGGCCACTCCTTCGCCAATCGATGTCCACCCGTCCGGGTTCGGCGAGTAGGCCGCGATCGCACCGTTGATAGTGATCTTCCCCACGCCAGCCGCCGGGGTCATCGCGATGCCCGGATGCGCATCCTGGTCGAAGCTGCACACCGCCATGGCGTGCTCGTCCTCCAGGACGACGACGGCGGTTGGCGCGGAAAACTTGAGCACGTCCTGCCGTTCGATCCCGGGTCCGATCCCGGAGTCGAAGTTCATGCTGTTGGACTGATCAAGCACCATCACAATCGCCGCGGTGGGCCGCCCGATCGTGTTGGCGGTCAGAGTGATGACGAATTGCTCGCCCGTCTCGTCACAGCCGATTGTGACGGTCGCGGTGGCGGCGTCGCCGTCGCTCGTGCCGACGTACGTGAACCATACGCGGGCCTTCACGTCCACATCTGGGTTGCCAGGCACGGGCGATGCGAATACAGCAAACGTTGTAGCGGGAGGGCCGGAGAGGAGAACGGGCCCGTTGAGCACGGTCAGGTGCACCGACGCGCAGGAGTCCAAGCTAAACACCGCTGCGGCCATGCGCGTCTCGCCCTCCGGGACATCGAGGAAGTTGACGGCGGGCGTGTCGAGCGTCACCCGCGGTGCATCCTCTTGGAATCCCGCAGGGTAGGCGTAGACGTTGATGCCGCGGTGGTCCAGGACGTCCGCTGGGGTGGTGCTGACCGACGTCATCGGATCGTTCTGCCCGAATCCGGTGCCACTTGAGACGAAGGCGGCACCTGGGTTGAGGAGCTGCCACTGCGCCCACAGCAGATCGATCCAGCAATGATGGAGGTAGAAGACCGGATCATGGGGCGAGGCTAGGCCGGACATCTCGCCGGCCACCCAGTTGTGCGGTGGGTTGTGGATGACGGTCTCCAGGTTCGGCCAAAAAACGTCGTAGGTGCCGAAGTTCGTGAGTGCGTCCTGGACCTGCTGCGGCGTCGGGAGCGTGGCCGAGCCGAGCGCGCGGCTCAGCCCCCAGGCCGCATCGAACTGCCCCAGGAAGTCGTTGTCCCACAGTGGGTCGGACGGACTGGTGTCCACGGTCGAGTTCCAATAGGGGATGGTGATGTTCGGGTCGTAGCTTCGCAGCGCGTCTTCGAACCGGCGTAGGAAGTCCCTGTGCCAGGGCAGGAAATGCGAGGTCCCATGGATCCCCTGGTGGAAGAACGTTGCATGCTCGTCGGCGAGCTGGTCGATAAAACCTGTCGATTTCAGGTGGAAGAGGGCCTGGGCGTAGGTGTGGCGCTCATCGACGGTTAGGTCACCGTAGTTCTTCCGACAGCGCAAGTCACGGTTCCTTCGCGCCCGATGCGACTCCGCGCCGAATCTCCTTGGCTCTGAGCTGGTGGTCGATGAACCTCTGTGCCACCTCGGTCAGGCTCTCGCTCCAGTCGAAGGCGTACTCGTGCAGGAAATATGATCCGTTCGGCAGTTGTCCGTAGCGTTTCGGCACGTCGTCGATGAGCAGCTCGAGTCTGTCTTGGCCTTCCCGCACCTCGATTCGATGTCCCTCGTATTCCTTGTGCTCGGGTTTCATCTGCTTCCTCTGGAGAGCGTCCTCACCAGCTCTTCTCGCCTAACCGGAACACGGCGAGTCCGGACCAACCTTCCTCTGCCGTGCGTCAACTTCAGCCTCACGATGGGTTACCACACTTGGGTGGGGACAACTGTGGGTACGATTGCATGGGACCTGGTCTCCCCTTTTCGGCCGGCTGCCCCTTTACCGGGCCTGTATGTACCACTCGGCCGTCACCGCATCGTCACCGGATCGTCACCGGTGGTGATCGGGCGCCTGCTCAAGAGGGCCGCGGCGTGAGGGGATCCTCTTCCTCCGTAAGTGGATCCTCTTCCTCAATGAGCCTGCGACGAGCCTGACGGGCCCCGGACCCCTTGCTGGTGTCCGGCGATTGCAGCAGATCAAGCGTGGCGGCGGCGGCTCCGGCTTCGACGACACCAGACTCGGTATGGCTTGTGCCGAAGGGCGGGCAATTTGCGGACGACAGCATCATCTGGCTGATCCGCTACGACGGGGCGTGTCAAGTGCCTGGGGGGCGTTCCACAATGGAGAGACCAACTGTGTGGTGCAGCCTGTCTTCGTGATGATCGATGCGAACACGGGAGACTTCGTTGTGAGTCGGACTGAGCCCGAAACCTAGATCTGGCGGGTTAGTACGACGGAGCCGGGGTGGAGAAGCGCTCGCCGGTCGCCGGGTACGGCTCGGTCTTCTGGAACGTCTTCAGCCCCTGGAGCCAGGTCGTGTCCCCCTCGACGTGATCGAAGCGCTTGAAGCCGAAGCCCCGGAATCCCGAGCGGTCTTCGCTCACTCAGGGTTCCCTGACTATCAGTCCAGAACGTTTCTGTCACCCCATCAGTCCGGATCGCACAAGCGCGGCCGCAATCCACGGTGACGATGCGGTGACGGAGCAGTGACGCATGGCAACGAGACTATGCGACTCGGAGGCGTACGAGAGGGAGGATAGCCATGCCGGTGCGCGATATCTACCTCAAGATAGAGCCGATCTTCGACTACAGTCCGGTCGACCCCGACCCAGCGTCACCCATTCCGTACCGGCGAGACTGTATGCGAAATATGGGTCATGAGGACTCGACGATCCCGATGTCCGAGGTGAATGCCCGCACGCTGAACGCCCTTGTCTACAGAGAGTACCTGGATCCTGGTTACCTCATCCCGAAGCCCGACAAGATCGTCCAAGCGGACGTTAACGAACCGCCTTATTATCGCCGGGTGCCTGGGGCATTGATCTATGCGGCACCCGGAGATCGACTGCGAATCCACGTTCTCAACGGCGATGTGTTGCCCCACAGCTTCCACATGCACGGTCTCATGTATGGCATCGACTCTGACGGCTCCTGGCCCTTCGGCACGCAGAGCAGCGACGGGCGCCGCTCGGATGAGATCTGTCCTGGAGACTCATGGACCTACACATTCGACGTTACCAATGCGACGATCGGCGCCTGGCCGTTCCACGATCACTGGCGTCACATCGGAGATGATGTGAACCGGGGACTTTTCGGGGGGCTCATAGTCCTTGCCCGCGAACAGCCCTTTCCTCCGCCCTTCGTCTTCCCGCCCCACCTCGACGCTGTCGTAAAGGGACTGATCGAACGGCCGCCGAAAGGTATCGTCGGCCGCCCGCCCCCGCGTCCTCACCACCTGACTCACGGGATAGACATGGTGGGTCACAGGATGGCCGGGCTGCCTCCGGCTCCCGGTCCCGGTCGGGGCGGGTTGCCAATGCCGGACCCGCATCCTCAGCCCCGCCCGATCCCTGAGGATGTCCCCCAACTAATTCCGCTCCTGGAGATCCTGGAGCACCTCGTGCACGTCCCACAGCACCACCCGATCCCGCGGCCCCCCGCAGTCCTGCACGTGCCACTCTTCTACCATTTCATGAGCGGGCCTCGAGGGACGCCTGCGTTCGACAGCGGGAACCTGAGCAACGGACAGCAGTTCACTCAGACGTTCTCGGTTGCTGGATCCCTCGATTACTACTGTCAGCGGCACGGCGCCGGGATGAGCGGCACTGTGGACGTCGCGGCCGGCGGCCTCGCTGCCGCTGCGGTGATCATCGTGGACAATCAGTTCCAACCGCCCATCGTCACCGTGAGGCCCGGGGGCACGGTCACGTGGACGCATGCCGGGCTGGACCTGCACACGGTGACGGAGAAGGGCGGAACCAGTCTGCCTTCGTACTGCTTCAACGGACGGGCGTTCGTCGGCAATACGCCCACGATCGAGGCTCAGGCAGGGCAGAGGATCCGGTGGTACGTCTTCAACCTCGACCTCGGCATGAACTGGCATAATTTCCACCCCCACGCCCAGCGATGGACGTTTGCCGGGGAGACGGTCGACGGCCGGAGCTTGGGCCCGGCCGAGTCATTCATCGTCGAGACCGAGGCGCCCCAGGTCCTGCTTCATAAGCCGGGTACCAAGAAACCGCGGGGGGCGCAGGAGTACCGGTTGCGCGGTGACTTCCTCTTCCACTGCCACGTTGAGATGCACATGATGCAGGGGATGGCGGGTCTGGTCCGATCGAGTCAGACCGTCTGGATGACTCCTCAGCAGGCGGATGAAGTCGACGCCGATCGAGGTCTTGCCCTCGATCCTGGTGGAAACGCGTGCCCAGACTTGGACATGGAGCGGTGTGAGGATGCCGGAAGCGGGCGCTGGGAAGAAGTGCCAGGCGACCCGGAGGTCACATTCATGCACGCGTCCCTGCTTCCACAGAGCACACGGGTGCTGTATTGGGGATATACGAGGGTCGATCAGAGCCGAATGTGGGATCCGGCCGTCGGCTACTCCATACCGGTGAACCAGCCAGCCGACGTGGCGCCGGCTGGGACACCCAGTCCGGAGACATTCACCGACCTCTGGTCCGCGGGCCACGCCCACCTCGACACGCCCGACGGGACTCTGCTGGCCAATGGGGGTTTCTCCTCGGGCAACGAGCAAGCGCTCCTGTTCCACCCAGCGACCAACCAATGGGAGCTGACCGACCCCACGGCAGATGGACGGTTCTACCCGACCACCATCACGCTCGCCGACGGAACCATCCTGACCCTTTACGGGTCGGGCGCCGGCACGTCTATGTCCTTCGAGGTCTATACTCCCGGCGCCGGGTGGGCGGCGCCCGTCGCCGTCCCGCCGACGTTCGGATATCTGTTCTACCCGTGGACCTATATCTTGCCTGGCGGCGACCTGTTCATTGCGGGGCCTACGGGCATGAGTCGGCGCTTCACGCCCGCTGCCCCTATCGTCGATGATCCCGCTAAGCGCTGGCCCACGATCGCCGGCAACCGGAGCACTGGCGGCGAGAGGGGAACTTCCGTGATCCTCCCGCTGCGCCCGCCGAACTACGAGCCACGGGTCCTGATCGCCGGAGGAGACCCGCCGGCAGCCCAGCAAACGACCGAGCTAATCGATCTCTCGCAGCCCTCGCCCGCCTGGACCTCATTGCCGAACCTCAATGTGCCCCGAGGGTTCCAGGTCAACTCCGTGCTGTTGCCGGACGGGCGCGTCTTCCTGGCAGGAGGCGTGGGCGGCACCGGAGGGCCCGCTGAGATCTTCGATCCGGATGATCCTGCGGCCGGGTGGCAATTGGGGCCGACGATGACCTACCAGCGTGGGTACCACTCGGCGGCCATCCTCCTCTCGGATGGGAGCGTGCTGATGGGGGGTGACCCGCAGGGTCCCGGCGGTCCTACACCCCATGAACGCTTTTACCCTGGCTACTTCGCGCGGCCTCGCCCATTGCTCAGCGGTACCCCCCCCACCGTTAGCTACGGGGACACGATCACGATCCAGACCCCTCACGCGCCCGCGATCGGCGAGGTCGTGCTGATCCGTCCTGGGGCGGTCACCCACGGCTTCAATCAGTCCCAGCGGTTCGTCGAATGCACGATTGCGGGATCGACAGCGGCAACGGTCGACGCCGAGGCTCCGCCCGACGGGAACGTCGCCCCACCGGGTTGGTACCTGCTGTTCATCGTCACAACCGGACGAATCCCCTCGGAGGGAAGGTGGATTCGGCTAACGCCCTAGCCCCGCCGCCACGGGTCAGGCCGATGCCCTCACGTCAGGGCAGGAAAGAGGGCGACCAGAGGAGAGAGGAACAATGGACCCGTTCAAGCTCACTCAAAAGGAGCGCGCCAGCAGTCTACGGTTGGCGGGCGAACACCGGAAGCTGAAGACTCTCGCCAAGGGGCGCAGCAGGGCCGTCCTGGTGCGACCGCTCGTACGTGACCGAGCGCAGCCCGAGGAGGGTCGCCGCTCGCTCGTCGGGATGTACGACTACTCCACCAACCGCTCCATCGTGGCGGTGGTAGACCTAAAGTCGGAGAAGGTCCTCTCCGTGGAGGAGTCGCCGGTTCAGTTCCAACTCGCTCCCGAGGAACGCAAGGAGGCCGAGGATCTCGCCGCCAAAGACGATCGGGTGAAGGAATTTCTTGGCGGACGAGATATGAATCCCCTCACGCGCTTGTACTTCCCTGGCTCCGGCTCGGAGGAGGTACGGAAACACCGCTTCGCTATCGTTTTCCTGCGACCGACGAACTCAGAGCGTCGGTACGCGGTGGTGGACCTGTCCGCGCAGGAGGTGGCCGATGTCCTGACCCCGCAGGACATGATGCCTCAGTAGGCCAAGGAGGAGGCGCCGTATGGCGACGTTAACGCGGGACAACTGGACCGTGAACTACGACTGGTCCCCGAGCAGCGGGCTTCGATTGGGGTCGTGCCAGTACAAGGGAATCCAGGTCCTCTACTCGGCATCGGTGCCCTTCGTCTACGTCAACTACACGGGGGGCGCGTTCGGCCCGTTCACAGATGAGCTCATGAGCGTGTCGGGCTCCGTTGAAGTCCGCGACATCATGATGGGCTTCGACCTCAAGGTGAAGTACGACGCCTACGGGGCCGACTACCAGTACGACCACGTCTGGCGGTTCCACGAGGACGGGCAGTTCGGCTCCAGCATCGTCGTCCAGGGTCCCGGCGAGGAGATTAACGGCCAGCACACCTACCACGTCCCGTTCCGCTTCGACCTGGACATCAGTGGCTCCTCAGGGGACAGCGTGCAGCAGTGGGTCCCGCTTGGAGGCATTGGAGGGTTCTGGCAGGATGTCCTGCAAGAAGGGCAGTTGACTCCAGGGGCCCTGCCAACCTCGTTCTACGACTGGCAGGTGGTCGACAAGGCCACGAGCAGGCGGGCCATGGTCCGCGCCGGTGAGCATGACAACGGCGAGCTATGGGCCCTCCAGTTTTCGGGTGCGGAGTCCTGGGCGAGTTGGGGAGGTGCTCAACCTGCACCTCCCGGGTCGCCGGGGAGCGTGCCTTCCATATACGACAACAACAACAGCGTGCAGAACGCCGATGTCGTCATCTGGTACATCTCACATGTATCCGCACGAGACCTAATAGCCGTATGCGGGCCCTGGTTCAAGCTCCTGGGCTTTTGACTCTGCGGCTGTCGCTCCGCGTCCGACTGCTGTCGCTCCGCGTCCGACTGAATGACGCGTTGGGGGGACGCCACGGTCGACTGGAATTTCCGGTCAAGCGCGATCGGGGATAGGACAGGGGACGGTGCTCTAAGGCCGGAAAGGGTAACGGGCGGGGACATGGACTCCGGACTCCGGCACCGGTCAGCACTAAGCGGGCAGACAGGGCGAGCCGCCTACCGGGCGGCGAGCGGGGTCTCCTTACTGCTTTTCGGCGATAGGAGCAGACCTACCTTCGCAACAGAACTCGGTCCCCAGGCCAGAGATCTGCGCGGCTCGCACCATGATCGCAAGCTATTCGGGGCCGCGGCACTTTCCCCCGACAGGAACGGACCGAGGCTTCTAAAGCCCGATCAGCGACCGGAACGGCTCGTAGTTGGGCTGCGCACCGAAATCCTCCTGGTAGATCCTGCCGTAGTCGCCCGATCCCAGCATGGCGGCCACGAAGTCACGCAGAGCTTCCTCGAGCGTGGGGTCTCCTGCCGCGAAACTCAGGAACCAGTCCCTGCCGCCCGAGTCCTGGAAGAGCTGAAGGGATCCCAGATCGGTGCTCGTCTCCGGAGAGAGCACGACGTCGAAGAAGCCGTCCGCCAGCGCGCGGGCCGCCACCGCAAACGACGTGGGCTCGAGGGCCGGCTTCAGGCCCCAGGATTCTCCAAGGAACGACACGAAATCGTGCGAGAAGTCCTCCGTCCCCTCATCCTGGACCTGCTTCTCGTCGAAGGCCGCGGCGAGCGTGAGATCCCCGAAGATGCGCATGAGCGTAGGCGAGTCCCCGGCCTCCGGCGGGCCGAAGTTCGGGGGCGGAACCGACGCCGATAGATCTTTGATGGCCTGGGCTTCGAAGTCGCTCGGCATGAATCCCACGGGGGGAAGCGGCGACTGCCCCTCCAAGACCTGCGACTCCTGGTTCGGGCCGACGAGCACCGATCCCTCTCCGCCCGGTGTGCTCACCAGAACGAACCCCTGAGCCACCGCGACGATGGTGCGGTCTTCGAGAACGGTTACTCCGAACACGGGATCGACCACGGTGATGGAGGTCTGCGCCGAATCGACCGTCACGTCGAAGTCGATGTCCGTATCGGTGTTGCACCACGTCGTCCCACCCTTGAAGGCGAGCAGGTCACCCCCTGGCGGAGAGACTTGAACGCTCGAGGCCACGTCGAGTCGGCAATCCGTGAACTTCGTGTTCAGCTTGAAGTCAGCGTGGCCTGTGCCGTTCGTCGAAACGAGCGACTGGGCGGGGAGAGGATCCCCCGCGGCGGCCGTCGCGCCGCCGACGAGCGCGGCCGGCGAGACACTCAGGACCGTGCCGACGGAAGAACCCCCCGACGATTTCCCTTTGGGGCAGCCGGTTGCGAGCACTGCCAGCGCCAAGGGGAGCACCGCGGATCTTATCCGGAATGGCACTCTTGCTCACCCCCTCACCGAGTCGATGATCTGCCGGATGGTCGAGTTGGAGTTCCCCAGTCCCAAGAGGAACAACACGATCAACACCTTGTAGGTCAGGAATTCGACCCATCGGACACCGGCGATGAGGTAGACGCGGATCAGCTCGCGCTCGGCCGGCGCGAGCTGCGGACTGAACTCGCCCGGGGCTGGTTTCCTCTTCAGCGCAAGCCCCATCGTTCGGGCCAGGTCGGCTAGAAACGAAGCCACCGCCTTGTGAATACCAAGGACTGTGACGTGGGAGCGTCGCATGAGCGAGTCCTTTGGTTTTCCCCTCGAGCGCGTTCGCCAGCCCCCCAGCCAGGCGACCAGGATGGACAACCAGGTTGGGACGGAGCGGATGATCGCGGCCACCAGGACGAGGATGACCAGCGTGACCAGTGGGTGGGAAGGGCGCACGAGGTAGCCGGCGACGGTTTTGTAGAAGAAGCCATCGAGGACTCGGTGGAGCGGCGGAGAGAGCCGATTCTCCAGCGACAAGAGCTCGAACCTCGCGTCGTTGGCCAGGGCGATGTCGCCCCTCGCCCTAGCGGTGCCCTCGATGAGGGATAGCACGTGCTCCTGGACGAACGTCCCGCGGACCCCTGTCACGGAACCCACGTCCATGCTGAAACTGTCGGCGAGCAGGTTATCCAGGTTCAGGTGCATGTCCGGTGCGAGCAGGACCCCCTCCAACGAGACCGAGCCAGCGCCCGTAAGGCCAGCCAAGCTGGCTCCCCTCAGGAAGACGGCCCCCTCGAAGTCCAACGGGCCTCCCGCGGCGACCCGATCGAAGCCGGCCTCAGCGGAGAAGATCGCAGCCTGGAATTTCGTCCTGCCCTGGAATCCGGCAGCCCCGAAATCGACATTGCCCTGGAAGCGCGCCAGGGTGAAGTCCGCATCGCCGGCGAAGGAGGAGTCCCGCAGGGAGGCATCGCCGGCGAAGCACCGCTGCCGAAAGTCGGCGGGGCCCTGGAAAGCGGCTCTAGTGAAGTCGGCCCGGCTCTCGAACACACCGACGATCGAGGAGAGGCATCCAGGTTGGGCGCCAGAAGCATCGGACGAGGGCTCCTTTGGAGAGCCGGAGAACAACGCCGCCCCGGCGAAGCTCGCCTGGTCGAAGAGGGCATCGGCGTTGAAGTCGGTGTTGGCGAAAGAGGCATCGTCGAGGAACCTGGCTCCACCGAAATCCGCCGCGCCCACGAATTCGGCTCCGTCGAATCCGGCAGGAGCCCCGAAGGAGGCGAGGGTGAAGTTGGCCGGGCCGTCGACGATCGCAGTGCTCTCACCCGCCGCCCGGAAGAGCACGCTGTCCTCGAAGACCGCCCCGCGCAGGTTTAGGTCACCCGCGATATGCGCTCCGCTCAGGTCAACGACACGCTCGAAGACGACGTCGGATGCGAGGATCGAACCCACGAAGGTGCAGCTCAAGCAGCGGAAGGGCCGGGTGATCGTCTGGACTGCACGAAGGTCGAGGGCCCCTGTGACCGTGGCGTCGCTGAGGTCGACCCCTTCGCCAGCAGAGACCAGCTGGAGGATGCTGGACGCACTCACGACGGCCTGCCCCGACTGATAGAGGCGGACGTCCCGTGGCGCGGCCCCGACCGGGCCTCTCTCCGTCGCCACCGGCCTGAACAGGAGCGCCGAGACGACAACCGTCAGCCCCGCCATGTGCCTTATCGCCATCGCCCCTGCCCGGCCTCATGCTAGCCCGGCCAGGAGCGCCGTCAATACCGAGATTCTGCGTTTTCGGGGGTCTACTCCTATCGCCGAGGAGCAGCAGGACGACGGGATCCGCTGGCGCTTTCACCAAGTGGCGTGGGCCGAGCCGTTACCCTTCACACTGGGCCGGGCCTCTCGCCCCCTTTTCGCGCACGATCGGGAGGCTCGGCCTTCCAGGACGGGGAGCAGTGACCCCCCGTCCTCCAAGCTGCCCGCCGAGGGGCTAGCGGAAGAAGGTGATCTTCTCCACGCCCTGGTAGTCGATCCTCGTCTCATTTCCAGTCGAAGAGTACGTCGCCAGGACCGAACCGGTCCCCTTCTGGTGACTCTGGATGTTGCCAAATTTCACGTGGCTGGTCGAGCCGTTCCGTACGAGCAGTGTGTCGCTGCCTCGCTTGGCCGTCGGGAGTGCACCATCCACCTTGAGCAGTGGGGACGTTGTATCGAAGGTGGTGACGTCGATGGTGTCGGCCCCGGCGCCCGCCAGGATGGAAATGGTCTCCGTGTTCGACACCGGAATGCTCGCCGTCTTCGTCGCACCCACCTGGACGGTAGTCGTCGGTCCGGCCAGCACGATGATGCTGTCCGCGCCGAGCGTGCCGACCGTGCTCACGTCGTCGACACCGACGCCCGGATCGATGGTGAAGGTCCCGCCAGCGCCCTGGAAGGCGATGTCAGTCGTGAGCGGAGCTCCGGTGAGGGAGCCGGACTGAGCGCCCGACGGCGTGTATATGATGCTGTCTGGCGAGGCGCTCCCTATCACGGTGAGATCCGTGCCTGCGCTTCCATCCTGGGACGTGACGAGGTGCTCCACGCCGTCGACCAAGGTGTCCCCACCGTATCCCGTCACGGAGTCGAAGTCGATGGTGACCGGTCCCCCAGCC
>Ga0184632_10000564_pt1 | contig 14718 bp, 14 predicted proteins | sample PLM31_50_b1_FD_133153 | JGI IMG/M metagenome (GOLD analysis project Ga0184632, IMG submission 133153) | Groundwater sediment microbial communities from an aquifer in East River, Colorado, USA - PLM3-1_50_b1 | ecosystem: Environmental > Terrestrial > Soil > Riparian zone | place: USA: East... | reverse complement strand
TGGCGCGCCCGGCAGGATTCGAACCCACGACCCCCTGGTTCGTAGCCAGGTACTCTATCCAACTGAGCTACGGGCGCTAACTTGAAATTATAACATTTGAGCGCGCACGCCCGCTACCCGGCGAGCGGTAGCAAACTCCTATGCGGGTCCACCCGCAAGTCGTGTCACGCGACGTTTCTGCAATAATGGACACGCGCCGGATCCCCAAGGGACTGGCGCTCCAAAATGGTCAGGCTTCTGCGCTTGCTTGCCATGGCACTGCTTGGATTTGCTCCGAGCTGGTCCAGCGCTGCATCCCCTCCCGTCATGGTCGTGCCCCTCAACACCGCGATCGGCCCTGCCAGTGCGGATTTCGTGGCGCGCGCCCTCGCCCGCGCGGCGGACGAGCACGCGCAGCTCGTCGTGTTGCAGATCGACACACCTGGTGGCCTTGATCGCTCGATGCGGCAGATCGTCAAGGACATCCTCGCCTCGCCGGTGCCCGTGGCGGCATTCGTCGCGCCGAGTGGCGCGCGCGCCGCGAGCGCCGGGACTTACATCCTCTACGCGAGTCATATCGCCGCAATGGCGCCGGGCACCAATCTCGGCGCCGCAACGCCGGTAAACATGGGTGCGCCGGACGCCCTCCCCGCGCCACCGCAGAAACCAGGCGACGCGCGGACCAAGGAATCCAAGGAGCAACCGGCACCCACCACCGAACCTGCGGCCGAGCAGTCGGCGATGAACAAGAAACAGGTCCACGACGCTGCTGCCTACATTCGTTCGCTGGCACAACTGCGCGGACGCAACGTTGCATGGGGCGAGCGCGCGGTGCGCGAGGCCGTCAGTCTCTCCGCGGACGAAGCGCTCAACGAAAAGGTGATCGATATCACCGCGCGCGATGTATCGGACCTCGTAGCGAAGCTCAATGGTCGCAAGGTGACCACGGCAGCCGGCGAGCGCGTGCTCGCAACGACGGACGTCACAATGATATCGATCGAGCCCGATTGGAGGACCCGGTTTCTGGCCGTCATCACCGACCCCAGCGTCGCGTTGCTGCTGCTGATGGCGGGCGTGTACCTGCTGATCTTCGAGTTCATGAATCCAGGCATGGCGCTGCCCGGCGTCCTCGGCGCCATCTCGTTGCTGCTTGGTCTGTTCGCGTTACAGATGTTGCCGGTCAGCTACGCGGGGCTGGGACTCCTGCTGCTTGGCCTGACGTTCATGATCGCCGAAGTATTCATGCCGGCCTATGGCTCGCTCGGCGTCGGGGGCATCGTCGCGTTCGTGGTCGGCGCCGTGATGCTGATCGACACCGACGTGCCGGGCTTCGGCATTCCGCCAGGCTTGATCGTCGCCGTGGTCGTCGTCACCGCATTGTTCATCTTCCTGGTCGTCGGCGTGGCGATGAAGGCGCGCCGGCGTCCGATCGTCACCGGCGACGACGAGCTCATCGGCAGTGTCGGTGTCGCGCTCGAAGACGCCGAGACCGAAGGCTGGGCCCGCGTTCACAGCGAGCAATGGCGAGTGCGCAGCCCCGTGCCGCTCAAGCGCGGGCAAAGCGTTCGCGTCATCGCGCGAAGCGATTTGGTACTGTCCGTCCAACCTGTCGTGGAAGCCGATTAGGGAGCGTCAAGATGGCCATCGGATTGGGATTCGGCACGTTCGTCATCATCATCCTGCTGCTGGTGGTGATGTCGTTTCGCGTCCTGCGCGAGTACGAGCGCGCCGTCGTGTTCATGCTGGGTCGCTTCTGGAAAGTCAAAGGTCCCGGCTTTTTCCTGCTCATTCCAGCCGTGCAACAGATGGTGCGCATCGATCTGCGTACCGTGGTCATGGACGTACCGCCGCAGGACGTGATCACGCGGGACAACGTGTCGGTCAAGGTCAATGCCGTCGTCTATTTCCGCATCGTCGATCCCGAAAAGGCGGTGATCCAGGTCGAGAAGTACTATCAAGCCACGAGCCAGCTCGCGCAGACGACACTGCGCGCCGTGCTCGGCAAGCACGAGCTCGACGATCTGCTTTCGGCGCGTGAAAAGCTGAATCTCGACATCCAGCAAGTGCTCGACAGTCAGACCAACGCCTGGGGCATCAAAGTATCGACCGTGGAAATGAAAGACGTCGACCTCAATGAGTCGATGATCCGCGCGATCGCTCGCCAGGCCGAGGCGGAGCGCGAGCGGCGCGCGAAGATCATCCACGCCGAAGGCGAGCTGCAAGCATCGGAAAAGTTGATGCAGGCGGCGCAGATGCTGTCACGGCAACCGCAGGCGATGCAGCTTCGCTATCTGCAGACGCTCGCCAACATCGCCGGCGACAAGACGTCGACGATCGTGTTTCCGTTGCCCATCGACCTGCTTACCGGATTGACGACCGCCAAACGGGCGGAGTAACCGCAGTCAGGTCCGAGGCTCGCCACTGGACGGCGCCACGGGACGTTCGGCGCGCTCGCGAACCGGCTCTGCGCCGCTTTTGCGCTTCCACAATGTCCACGCTTTCCATGCCCACGCGGTGCCGAACCAGGCTGCGAGCAGCGCGATCGGCCACGCGAGCATGCGCGGAAATGATGCCCCCACAATGGCGATGAGCACCATGACGATGGCCATTACGGTCAAGACTCCGGCTTCGTTTGGACCCAGCGTGCGGCGATTGGTCAGCGCAGCGCCCAGTGCACTGCCCACGCTGACCGCGCCCGCCGCGGCGCGCCCTGCGCTGCCGACCATCGCGCGGCGCACTGCGGCGACATCGCCTGCCGGCGCTGGCCGCGGTTCGGTCCTGCGCACGCGATTGCGGGTGAGCACGATCTCGGTCGCGTGGCCAAGATCGCGCTCGAACTGCGTGGCCATCGTCTCGGCAAATGCCGGATCCTCGATGGCAACGTCGAGCTCGTAGTTGGTCACCCAGCTCGCGAAGTTCAGGTTCGTGGACCCGACGCGCGACCACAGGCGGTCCGCAACTGCGGTCTTGGCGTGCATCATCGTGCCGTCCCATTCGAACACGCGCACGCCGGCTTCCAGCAGCGGACGGTAGCCGATCCGCGACAGCGGCGAAATAGCGGGAATGTCGCTGGCGCCCGGCACCAGCAGGCGCACGTCGACGCCATCGCGCGCCGCGGCGCGCAGTGCCTGCATATAGGGGGCAGTCGCGACGAAGTAGGCGTCGGACAACCACAGATGTTGCCGCGCCAGCGATGCGACGAGCAAATCGGTACGATAGGTACCGGCGGCATTCGGCACGCCGGCGATGACGCGCACGCGGACGTTGCCGGCGGCCATCGGCGTCGCCAAACGCTCGAATACGAGCGGCGTGCCACCGCACGCGCTCCATGCCTGGGCGAACGCGTTCTCGATCTCGATCAGCGCCGGACCACGAATTTCCACGCCGGTGTCGCGCCACGGCTCCAGGCGCTTGGCGGGATCACCTACCCATTTATCATTCACGCACAAGCCGCTGACGAAGCCGATCTCGCCATCGACGACGATCGACTTGCGATGATCGCGTGCGAGCCACGCCAGCGGGCTCGCGAAGCTTGGCGGATTGAAGCAATGGACTTCGGCGCCGGCGGCATGCAAGTCCGCCCATGGCGCCTTCCACTTGGTCGAACCGAGCCAATCGTAGACGACGCAGACGCGCACGCCAGCGCGCGCCTTGGCCGCCAGCGCTTCGACGAATTCGCGGCCCACGCGGTCGTCCGCGATGATGTAGCTTTCGAACAGCACGTAGCGCCGCGCGGCACGGATCGCATCGAGCCACGCGGGAAAATTCTCCCGCGCGTCGAGCAGCAGGCGAACCGCGTTGCCTTCGGTCAGCGCCGCCCCGGTGGCGCGCGAGAAGGCGCGATCGAAACGCTCCGCCTCGGCGGCAGGTAAGGCCGAGGTGGCCGGCGCAAGCGCGGAACCGGGCGCGGCGGTGGAGTCGCTGACATCCATGGTGGCGCCCATTATCGCGGACATCGTGGCCCCAGGGTGGCAACCGATGCAACGCTCTCTTTGTGGTCGCGCTTTTAGCCCGACGCGATATCCAGCAAGCCTTTCGCCTTGCCTGCAAGCTGATCGCGACTTGCTCCGAGGGGGCCCTTCACTGGGACAGGCGAGCTTTGGGAGGAATCGTGATTCGCGCAGGCTTAGTCATATCGCGCGCGGGCGGCGGCGGTTTGAACATGGTGTGGAACTGCTGAACCAGCTTCACATATTCCTGCGTCTCGGGATAGGGCGGGATCTGGTTGTCGTAGCGCAGCACCACCCCTTCACCCGCGTTGTACGCGGCGAGCGCAAGCGCAACGTCGTTGGCAAACAGCGCGAGCAGCGCGCGCAAATGCCGCGTACCGACGTTCAGATTGACGGCAGGGTCGAGAAGCTTCTGGGCGACAGTCCGCCGCTTGTCGTCGTACAGGCCATAGCGTTGCGCGGTTTCGGGAATCACCTGCATGAGGCCGATGGCGCCCTTCGCCGAGACGACCTCCGGCTCGAACGCGGATTCCACGGCGACCACCGCCTTCACCAGCGCGGCCTCGACGTTCTGCTGCTTCGCATAGCGGACGATCATCGGCTCGAACCGCTTCGCATTCGGATGATTGACGATGCGCTGATAGATCGCCGTTTGCTTGAACGATTCGTCCGCTTCCACGAAGGGCGCCGCGACCGGGAGATCCGCACTGCTGCGACCCTTGAAGAACAATTGATAGCGATCGTCGAGTTTCTCGGTAGCCACGTGCGGCCGGCCCTGCTCGTCGACATAGCCCCAGACGTCGGCCGCAACATTCGGCGCAGCGATCATCGCGAACGTGAACGACATCATCATGACCACATGCCGTTCGAAGATTCGCGTGCGTCGCCGAATCGGATTGCGGGTAGCGTGTGGATTCATCGCGTTGACGCTCATCGTCAACGGATGATAGCAATCGGGTGCCCCCCACCGTTGACAACTACAACTCGCCATGCCGGGCGCGGCGGGGGGGCAGCGGAAATCTACTCCGGGATTTCGCCAACGCCTTGCACGTTCGTGCAAACCCGAGTCAATGATGCGATGTCGTGGTACGCGTTCGCGGGCGCGAGACAACTACTTTTTGGGAAGCAACTCTTCGAGCGCCGCGAGGCGTTCGCCGAGTTCGATCAACAGGCCTCCCGCATATTCGCCGGTCGCGCGCCGCGCTTCCGCCAGCTCCTCGGCCATGATCTCATGCAGTTCGCGCGCATGACGCAGCACGTCGGCCAGCGGCGCGCCGAATTCGCCAGCCGACGCCATGACTTGCGCCTCGCGTATCGCGTCCAGGAAAGCGGCGGAGAGGTTCGCGAGGTACGCAGGGTCGGGCGTCATCCCGAAATCCTACCGCTGGGAGCAATTCCATTGCCACTTTTTTTACGGCCTATACCTACCGCAAGGGGCGGCAGCGCTGGTGGCGTGCCTGGCCCCAATCGTCACGCTTGTCGCGCGGTGGCGCTTTGGTCGCGTTCATTCCGGCGGAGAATTCGGATGTCGATCGGCGTTTGCGTTCGCTCCGAACGCGAACATGGCGATGCCTGCGAAGCCGAGGATCAAAGAGCCGAGTATCACCAGCGCGCCATAGTTCTCTGCCAGGTCAATCAGGAGCGCTGGTATCACAACCGAGATGCCGACCATGGCTCCGCCGATGAAGTTGGCGGTTCCGCGCGAGTGCAAGTATCTGCCCACCCGCGAGGTGCCGCCAGACCGGGAATCGTCGTGGCCATCGACGAAGAGATCGTCTCCCTGGCCTTGTGAACAGTCATCTCTCGCCATCGAGTCGTTCCTTCCCGGTCCCGCAGCAACAAATCGTTACGCCTTGATGAACCCGAGCAGTTCCTCGTTGACCTGGTCCTTCCGCGTCGTGCACATGCCGTGGGGAGCGCCGTCGTAGACCTTGAGCTTCGCATTCTTGATGATCTTCGAGGAAAGCAAAGCGGAATCCGCGATCGGGACGATCTGGTCGTCGTCACCGTGAAGCACCAGCGTCGGCACGTCGAACTTCTTGAGGTCTTCCGTGAGATCCGTCTCGGAAAACGCCTTGATGCAGAAATAGGACGCGGGGAAGCCGGCCTGCATCCCCTGCAGCCAGAACGAGTCGCGCACGCCTTCCGAGACCTTGGCGCCCGGCCGGTTGTAGCCATAGAACGGCATCGACAGATCCTTGAAGAACTGCGAGCGGTCCGCGACGACACCGGCGCGGATCTGGTTGAAGGCGTCGATCGGCAAGCCGCCCGGATTGGCCGCCGTTTTCAGCATCAAAGGCGGCACCGCGCCGATCAGCACGGCCTTGGCCACCCGCTGCGTGCCGTGCCGGCCGATATAGCGTGCAACTTCGCCTCCGCCCGTGGAGTGGCCAACATGAATCGCCTTCTTGAGGTCGAGCGCCGCGACGAGTTCCGCCAGATCGTCGGCGTAGGTGTCCATGTCGTTGCCGTTCCACGGCTGGCTCGATCGGCCGTGGCCGCGCCGGTCGTGGGCGATGCAGCGATAGCCGCGGGAAGCCAGATAGAACATCTGGTCTTCAAACGCATCGGCAGAAAGCGGCCAGCCATGGCTGAAGACGATGGGCTGCCCGGTGCCCCAGTCGTTGTAGAAGATTTGCGTGCCGTCCTTGGTGGTGATCGTGCTCATGGTCCGGTTTCCTCGGTTGATGCCCTGCGACTTGGATGCGCGCGAAGGCTTGGGTTGTGGCGTCCATGGCCGCCATCGGAGAAACAAAAGCGGCCGTCATGGAGGCGGGACGCACTGACGTATGTGAATCGTCGCTGGGTGGAAGGTTCCTCGTGATGGCCGTACTATTCGCTACAGCCGCGTCTGCCATATTTCGCGCTGCAAGCGCTTCGTTTCAGTTGAAATACGGCCATCGACCAGCGACATGCCCGCGTAGCGGCGAAAGCGCAGGCTACGGGATTGGCAACCGTTTCATTCGTTTACCAACGAGGAGATTCTACCCATGAACGTCAAGGACTTGAAGACCCGAAGGATGGCTGCGCTGGGTACGCCAAGCGGCCTCTCGTCGAGCGCCGCCAAAGATATTGCCGGAGCGCTGACCACCCTGCTCGCCGACATGTTTGCGCTGTACATGAAGACGAAAAACTTCCACTGGCACATGTCGGGGCCGCATTTTCGCGACTATCACCTGTTGCTGGACGAGCAGAGTACGCAGATCTTCGCGACCACGGACGTGATTGCCGAACGTGCCAGAAAGCTCGGCGGCACGACGTTGCGCTCCATTGGCCACATCGCGCGACTGCAACGCGTCCTCGACAATGACGCGGACTTCGTGACGCCGCTCGACATGCTGGCCGAGCTGCGCGACGACAACATGCAACTGACATCGCGGATGCGTGAAACGCACGACCTCTGCGACGAGCACGGTGACGTGGCAACGGCCAGCTTTCTCGAAATCTGGATCGACGAAGCCGAACAGCGCGTCTGGTATCTGTTCGAAGCGAGCCGCGCAGGCGACGCCCCCGGTCGCTGAAGACTGCTCCGGACAATTGCGATGGCTGACGACGTACCCGTCATAGCACGACGCCACCAGATGTTCCCGGTGCTGACCGACGCGGAGACCGCGCGCATCCGCCGATTCGGCGTTGCGCGGCACTTCGAACGGGGCGCACGTCTCTACGGGGCGGGAGAACCCAGTCCAGGCATGTTTATCGTGCTGAAGGGCGCGGTCGACATCAGCCAGCGGGACGGTTTGGGCAATGTAGTCCCGATTACGCGGCTGGGACCCGGCGACTTTTCGGGCGAAGTGGGCCAGCTCTCCGGCGGTCACGCGATGGCCGATGCGTATGCCGAAGAAGAGGTCGATGCGCTGCTCGTACCGCCCGAACAACTACGCGCGCTGATCATCGCCGAGGCTGACCTCGGCGAACGCATCGTCCGCGCGCTGATCTTGCGGCGGGTCGCGCTCTTCGAGTCCGGCGCCAGCGGTCCGGTGTTGATCGGAGAGACGCAGTCGCCCGACCTGCTGCGCTTGCAGAATTTCCTGCGCCGCAATGCGCATCCCCATCATGTCGTCGACGCATCGCAGGACGGCGCCGCGCTCTTCGAGCAATACGGCGCGGCCCCGACCGACGTACTCGTGATCTGCCCCAACGGCTCGGTGCTGCGCAACCCTTCCGAGGACGTGCTTGCCCGTTGCCTGGGGATGCTCGACGCGAGTGAACACGTCGAGCTTTTCGACGTTGCGATCGTGGGCGCCGGTCCCGCCGGTCTCGCGACCGCGGTGTACGCGGCCTCGGAGGGCCTTCACGTGGTCGCTCTGGATTGCCGGTCGTTCGGCGGCCAGGCGGGGGCTAGTGCGCGCATCGAAAATTACCTGGGATTCCCGACCGGCATCTCCGGTCAGGCGCTGGCGGGACGCGCCTTCGTCCAGGCGCAGAAATTCGGTGCGGAGATCCTGATTCCGGCGAAGGTGGCGGCGCTGGATTGCAGCAAGGCCGGCCCAACGGGCGAGCTGTCGATACGGCTTTCCGATGGACGCCTGCTGCGCGCCAGGACGGTAGTCATCGCCAGCGGCGCGCGCTACCGGCGGCCCACCCTACCCTTGAGCGAGTTCGAAGGCCATGGCGTGTGGTATTGGGCGTCGGGCCTGGAAGCGAAAATGTGCGAGCGCTCCGAAGTGGTCCTGGTCGGTGGCGGCAACTCCGCGGGCCAGGCGGCGGTGTTCCTCGCGCAGTCCGCCGCCAAGGTGTTCATGCTGGTGCGCGGGCCGGGCCTCGCCGCCAGCATGTCCCGGTATCTCATCGACCGCATCGCGGCCACGCCGAATATCGAACTGCGGCCTCACACCGAATTGACGCAACTCCACGGCGATGCGAAGGACGGACTTCGCGCAGTATCCTGGCGAAATGACAAAGACGGTACCGAAGAGGAACATCCGATACGCAACGTGTTCCTGTTCGTCGGCGCCGACCCCGAAACCGGCTGGCTCCAGAACTGCGGCGTAACGTTCGATGCCCATGGTTTCGTGCTCACCGGTCAGGCGACCGGCAGCGTTTTCCCCGCGCGTACGCCCGCACCACTCGAGTCGAACGTGCCGGGCGTGTTCGCGGTCGGCGATGTGCGCTCGGGGTCGGTCAAGCGCGTCGGCGGCGCGATTGGCGAAGGCGCCAACGTTGTCGCATCCATTCACCAATATCTCGCGACTGCGCCCTAAGTGGCGGTTGCGACGTCCGGTAGGCGCCACGCAATGCAACCACTGCCGAGCCTCGAGTCTGTCCTGACCTGCCCGCATTGCGGCTTCGCGGCGCGTGAGGTCATGCCGACCGATGCCTGCCTCTATTTCTACGAATGCACAAGCTGCCGCACGCTGCTTCGGCCAAAGTCCGGTGATTGCTGCGTCTTCTGCTCGTACGGCTCGGTCAAGTGCCCACCCGTTCAGCTTTCGCGCGCCTGTTGTGATGGCGCGTCCACGTGGGAACAAATCATCAAGCCTTAGCGCAGCAGAGGATGCGGCGAGCCGCACGCGGATCATGCGTCTGCGCGCAAGTTGCGTTAGCATTTCGTCAAACCATCATTCGGGATCGTCAGAACTGAACCCCACCAGGATGGAGTAACGAATGAAGACCCAATTTCAGATCGCGCAGGTCAATATCGGAAGAATTCGCGCACCTCTGGATGACCCGATCCTGGCCGGGTTTGTCGCGAGGCTCGAAGACATCAATGCGCTGGCCGACTCGAGTCCGGGGTTCGTCTGGCGGCTGCAAACGGATTCCGGTGACGCCACCTCGTTACGCCCCTACGACGACGATCGCATCTTGATCAATATGTCGGTTTGGGCGAATCCCGCAGACCTTCGCGATTTCGTTTATCGCAGCGCACATGCGCAGGTGATGCGCCAGCGAAAGTCCTGGTTCGAGCGGTTCGACGGCATGTACTACGCGCTCTGGTGGGTTCCGATCGGGCACATTCCCTCTCTCGGCGAGGCGAAGGACCGGTTGGAGGCTTTGCGCAGCCGCGGAGAAAGCGCGCATGCATTTTCATTCGCCAAGCTGTATCCTCCGCCCGATTCTGCCGAAGGTCCTGTGACTGGTTTTGCAGACCCCTGCCCCGCAGCCTGACCCACGCGTCCCAGCCGGCCGTCTGCGCTTCAACGCGGCACCTTTCCCTGTCGCGAGCGACGAGCGCTAACGCGAAGACCGTCGGCCACACGCCGGCACAGGCTTCGGGGAGTTCCTGTCTTCGCTTTGAAGGCAGCGACCGAGAGGCAACACGTACCCGGCGAGATCGTCTGCCGACGACTTGTATGCGTGCAGGACACCTGGCAAAAGTTTGTGATCGCCGGTCAGAATGGCCGGCTGCCCATTGCTGGTGCTGAAGCACGCGGTGACAGCGCCAAGGGGGCACTGGATCGAGCTAGCGTATGGATCGGCTTCGGCGAAGTTGAAGTACACATCGAACTGCACGTTGCTGCCATTCTGGGTCACGCTGTAGTCGTTGTCGGTACCCGCAACCATGACGTAGCTGCCGTCGCTCAGTTGGGGGCCGATGGTCAGCCCTTCCCACTTCTCGGGCGACTTGCTGCCGAGGGCGGGCAGCGTGTTGGAACCCAGGTTGATGAAGATCGCCGGGTCCTTGGTAACCGCGACGTACGTGGCACCCGAATCCAGGTCGATGCCGCTCACGTCGGTGGCACCGGCAATGTCGATCCTGTAAACGCGTTTGTCGGGGCTGCTTGGATTGGCCCCAACCCCTATGCCGCGATTGTTGCGTTCCAGAACCAGGAACTCAGTGTCGTTGAGAGCCACCAGCGCAGAGATTCCCCGGCCTTGGCTGGCACTATCCATTTGGTATGCGTATTGCGCGACCGCGCGGCCCGTGTCCATGTCGAACTTGACGATCCGGTTGACCGTCCCGCTACCGGCGCCTTCGTCGAGCATCGCGCTCTGCAGCATCGCATAGGCGTACTGGCCGTCCGGGCTCACCGCCAGCCCCTCGAATCCGCGGTTGGTCCGCTTGCCCGACGGATTGGCGGTGGGATCGGCAGCGTAATTCGGTACGCCGGTGACAGCATTCCGGGGAATCACATTGGCAGGCGTGGCAAAGGCTCGGACGAGTTCGCCCCTGCGGTTGAACTCATAGAGTGACGGGCCGTATTCATCGGACACCAGGAAGTGTCCGTTCTTGGGGCTGACGACGAAGCCTTCGGGATCGAGGACGTTGCCGAGCACGTCGCTGGGATTGGGCGCCTGGCCATTCATCGTCCGGCCGGGACCGCCGTTCGTGAACTTGACGGTCTCGACGATCCGGAAATTGGAGATCGCGCCAGTGATCGCATCGATGTCGATAGTAAAGCGCTGCACTCGCGTGTCGTAGGGGAGCGTGCCGCCCCCAGCGCCACGGTCGGAAAGCCCCCACCACTCGTTGCGAATGGGATCGTAGTAAAGGTCGGAGAAGAATCCGAGCCGGCCGTCGTTGACGTCAGTGCCGTACTGGTCCCCCGTCTCGCCCGGGATAGCGAGGCCGTTCACGAACACAGGACCGGCGGCAATAGCGCTGGCGAACAGAAGGCCAGCCAGTACAACGATGGACTTGCGCAACACAGGCAATCCTTTCGGGAGGGTGGCAGGACTGGACAACGCGACTGGCATTATTGCCGCTGCACGTGTCGATTCGGTGACAGGAATGCGCCGCCGTCCACGCGGCGCTACGCCTTGCGATCATCGATACACCCACAGCAGCCGGAAGAGCCTGAGCGGCTACGAGCTATGAGGCGGGCCGCTTAGCGGCCGTGCGTCGGCTTGCGTCCTGAATTGCGGCGACACGGTTCTGGCATTCTAATAGTCGTCCACGCGAGAGTGGCTGCCGGCGCGCTGATCCACAATAGAGACCACGATTCGGACCGAGGGCGCCACTGATACACGAGCGACTTGCGACGGACCGCGTTAGGATGGCCAAATGTGCAGGGAACGGCTGATTCCGTTGGTGTTCCCGAACGCCAGCAAGCGAGAGCTGAGCACTTGACGCAATTTTTCCTGTCAATTAGGTTCCCTAGTTCTAGTTGGGCCTCAAGAGAACGCCACCGACTTGAATCGGACCTTCGGCGTTTGTTGCGAGTGAACGTACTTGGAGGTATGGCGGTCAAGACATATCATGATCATCGCCGGACGCCGAAGTTTTCTCCGCAACGGCCGTGACAGAAACTCGCCGGAGGCGACATGTCGAAAACAGTGCACGTTCGATATCGCAGCGATCCTTCGCTCAGTTCCACCGATACACTTGGCGAAGCCGATTGGAATCGCACTATCCGAATCGGTTCCTCCGCGCGCTCTCAACGGAATGCAGTAATTGAAGGATCACAATCGGGACGCGGTAGGCATCGAGCCCGACGTGAAGTCGTCAAAGGTTTGCTTGCGTGCGTGCTTATGACACAGATTGGGGTGTTACCTCGCGTCGCGCTTGCGCAGGCGGCCGAGAAAACGCTCCGGGTTGGTATTCTTTCCTCGGGAAGCTACGAGCTTCGGGACTCCTTCGACCAGGCGTTGGTTCAGGGCTTGCGCGATCAGGGCTATGTCGAAGGTAAGAACCTGACCATCGAGCGTCGGTACAGTTCGAGCAAGGTCAAGGACAACGCGATTGAACTTGCGGGCATGAAACTGGATGCCATCTTCACTACCTGCACGCCCTCCACCCGAGTTATGAAGGAAACCACCTCGTCCACGCCGATCGTCATGGCCGCCGTGTCCGATCCGGTGCGTCAGGGCATCATCGCCAGCCTTGCCAGACCCGGCCAGAACGTCACGGGGACCTCGAGCCAGGCGGAAGATTTGTTGGCAAAGCGGCTCGAACTGGTGGCCACGCTCGTGCCAAAATCAACGACCGTCGCGGTGCTCGTCAATGCGAACAATCCGGTCCATGTACTCGGATGGGAGAGACTCGCGAGCGTGGCGCAGGAAACAAATCTCGTCCTGTTGAAAGTGGAGCTAAGGACGTCCGATGAACTGGCCGAGGCGATCGACAACGCGGCGCGTGCACGAGCCGAAGCCTTGTTCGTCATGCCCGACGATCCCATGATGATGAACCTTCGCCCCCAGATTGTGGAACTCGCGGCGAGGTACCGGATGCCGGACTTCTACTGGGCAAGCGAATACGTCGTGTCGGGCGGTCTGATGAGTTACGGCGAGAACCTGCGCAGCAGTTATCGCGCCGCAGCCACTTACATGGATAAGATCAGGAAGGGCGCGAATCCCGGCAGTCTACCGGTCCAGCAACCTACCCGCTTCGAGCTTGTGATCAACATGAAAAGAGCGCAGGCACTAGGGCTCAATGTTCCGCAGTCACTGCTAATACGGGCGGACGAGGTAATCCAATAATCGCGCAAGTGACGGAACTTGGCGGGTTGCGTTTGGCGGCAAATCCACGTCAATGCCCACGCTATCGATTGCTCGGGGGAGAATCCGGATCCGGCGATTGACGCCCAACCTGGCGCTCAACCGGACGGGCCGATATATGGCTTCAACTTGGCGAGCATCGGCGCGGCCCGCCGGTTAGCTTGAACGTTAGGCCTCATACGCAAAACGCACGGCGCTTGCATTATGCATATATTGTGCATATAATTGCAATATGCCGAGCACCTTCGATCCATCCAAGGACGCGGCGAATCGGAAGAAGCACGGCGTCTCCCTGGCTGAGGGTGACGGTGTGCTCGGTGATCCGCTTGCGTTAACGATCGAAGACTCCTCGTCACAGGGCGAACAGCGATTCATTTCACTTGGAATGAATCTGTTCGGACAGCTCCGTGTGGTTGTTTACGCACTCCGCGACGAAGAAGCACGAATCATTTCCGTGCGGAAGGCCGAACCAAAGGAAATCAGAGCGTATGAAAAAGGAGTATGACTTTTCCAAGGCTAAGCGCGGCGCGGTCCTCTCATCCGAGGGGAAAACCCGCATTACCATCTACTTGGATGACGTCGTGATCGATCGCTTTAAAGCCCTGTCTGAGAAGACCGGGAAGGGATACCAAACTTTGGTCAATGAAGCGTTGCGCGCCCATTTGGGAGTCGATGAAACACCACTCACGGCTGCCGCTCTCCGCCGCATTCTGCGCGAGGAACTGGCCCAGCATGGATAACCTGAGGCCTAACCCTGCGCTCAACCGGACGGGCCGGCATGTGCCTTCTTGCTTGTTCACATCGGCGCGGCCCGCCGGTTAGCTTGACACGTTAGGCAGCACAATGAGGAACACCATGCGACTGCGGTTACGGAAGCCGTCGCGTTTCTTACGAGCAATCGCCGCACTGGCGCTTGCGATGGCCTTCTTTGTGCTCGCCGTCGTGCCGCAGACGGCTGATGCGCAGGCCTCCGAAAAGGTCAGACGAATAGGTTACCTCGGGACCGGATCGCCGACCTCCGGTTTCCATGAGCAGTTCCTGCAGGGGCTGGGCGAACTCGGGTGGGTTGAAGGGAAGAACATCGCCATTGAATATCGCTTCGCGGACGGCAGGTATGAACGGCTGCCCGAGCTAGCGGCGCAATTGGTGCGGCTCAACGTTGACATCATTGTGGCGCAGCCTACAGCATCTGCAATGGCTGCCAGGAACGCGACGCGGACCATTCCCATCGTGATGATCAACGTAGGGGATCCTGTAGGGCTCGGGTTAGTCGCGAGCCTCGCCCGGCCTGCGGGCAATGTTACAGGGACAGCGTTCACTGTCGGCTCGGAAACGTTCGGCAAGACCTTGGAGCTGCTTAAAGAGGCGGTCCCCAATGCGCGCCGTGTGGCGGTGTTGTCGAATCCGGCGA
>Ga0184632_10000563_pt1 | contig 14721 bp, 12 predicted proteins | sample PLM31_50_b1_FD_133153 | JGI IMG/M metagenome (GOLD analysis project Ga0184632, IMG submission 133153) | Groundwater sediment microbial communities from an aquifer in East River, Colorado, USA - PLM3-1_50_b1 | ecosystem: Environmental > Terrestrial > Soil > Riparian zone | place: USA: East... | reverse complement strand
GCCGGGTCTTGCCGACTCCCGGTTCGCCCGAGAGCAAGACGAGCTGACCGCGCGCCTGTTGCGCCGACGTCCAGTGCTGTTTCAGTTGCTGCAGCTCGAGCGCACGTCCGACCAGTTGGCCGCGCACCAATTGGTGCAGCGGCGACGCCACCGCGGCAGCGATGCCTTCGACGCGGAGCGGAGGATATTCGGACGGAAGATCTGCCGCGACGAGTTGATAAATGTTCTCCGGGTCGGTGATGCCGCGGAGTTTGTGCATGCCGAGATCGCGCAACGTGGTCCCGCTCGGCAGATGCTCGCGCACGCCGTCCGCAGCGGCCGACGAAAGCAGCAGTTGTCCGCCATGACCCGCCGCCGCCACGCGCTGCGCACGGGCGAGCGTGAGCGACGAGACATAATCGCCCTCGCGCGCCTCCGCACTTCCCGTGTGCAGGCCCATCCGGACGCGCATGGCGCCGACATCGCCCCAGTTTTCCTCATGCAACGCACGCTGCGCCACAAGCGCAGCGGCAAGCGCATCGCCGCCGTGCTCGAATACCGTGCAAAAGCCGTCGCCGAGCGCGTGAAACACGTGGCCCCGATGCGCGCCGATCGTGTCTTGCAGCAATGCATTGTGGCGGGCCAGCGCATCCTTCATGGCGTCAGGATGCTGCTGGAAGAGCCGCGTGGAGCCTTCGATGTCGGTGAACAGAAAGGTGACGGTGCCGCTGGGCAGAGCACTCATGACGCGTCGCTCGAGGGCTATTCAAAGGTGAACATCCCAATTAGGGCATGTTCCTCTAGCCTTTGCCCTTCAAGAGACCTTTCAAATCGGCAAACGGCTTGTGCGTCGCGCGCGATTCCGGCGAGTCGCCCGAGGACGCTTGCCCTCGCGCCGCCTCGAGCTGCCGCGCGTGCTCGTTGTCATGGCAATACACGCACAACAACTCCCAGTTGCTGCCGTCCGGCGGATTATTGTCGTGATTATGGTCGCGGTGGTGGACCGTGAGCTGAACTACATTGCTGCGATCGAATTCGCGCGCGCAGCGCCCGCATATCCACGGGTAGATCTTGAGCGCCTGCTCTCGATATCCGGTTGCGCGCAGATCGCTTGCGCGCCGTGCTTCGACCACGATTCGGTCGAGTCGTGCGCTGTCCGGGGGCTTCGCGTTCGACGCCATGAGTTTTTCCTCTCATTCTCCTTGCATCATCAACCATCGTCGCGGCGACCATTATGAGCGACCCATGACGAAACGGGAAAGGGCGTGGCTGCGATCCAACCGCCACCTTAGCGACTCCCGACGTCGGCCGTTGGCCGCGCCATTTCCTCGCCGCGTTCCTTCGCGTCCGCTTCGAACAATTCCTGCAGCTGTGCCGCCGCTTGCGCGGTGGTCTGGATCAGTTGCGCTTCATCCTCGCGCACCGCGTACTGCGCTTTCATCTGCCGCATGTCGTGCTTGCGGAAGAGGCTTACGGCGCGCTCGGCGCGCGCGTGATCCATCCCTAGTTGCTCCAGCGCCTGGCGCGCCGTTTCGAGGCTCGACAGGAACGTCTCCCGCTCGATCGCCTCGATGTCGAGGTCGCGCAACCGATAGTAGTGAACGCGATTGCGGGCGCGCGCGAGGATGGGTAGGTTGGGATAGTTCTTGCGGACGACGGCGGCGGTCTTGACCGAGGCTTCGACATCGTCGATGGCGAGCACGAAGAGCTTCGCTTCGCGCGTCCTGGCCGACTCGAGTAGCTCCAGGCGCGACGCATCGCCGTAGTACACCTTGTTGCCGAACCTGCGGACGAAATCGACCTGCTGATAGCTCACCTCGATGGCGGTGAACGCAATGCCGGCCATGCGCAGCACGCGCGAGACGATCTGTCCGTAGCGGCCGTAGCCGGCAATGATCACCGGGTTTCCGGGGCCGTCGATGGTATCGAATTCGGGCGGCTGCCTGCGCTCGAGCCAGCGCTTCAGCATCCGCTCGTGCAGGATGAACGACAGCGGCGCGATGAGCATGGAAATCGTCACGGCGAGCACGAGGAACTGGGCGGTCTCGCCCACGAGTATTCCGTGGCCTTGCGCGGCCAGGAACAGCACGAATGCGAATTCGCCTCCCTGCGCGAGCAGGACCGCGATGCGTTGCGCTTCTTCGCCATCGGATCCGGAGACCCGCGCTATCGCGTAGAGCAGGAGCGTCTTCACGACCATCAGGCCGAGCGTGACGCCGAGCACGGCGAAAGGGTGCGCGGCCAGCAGCATTAGATTCGCGCTCATGCCTACGGCCATGAAAAACAAGCCGAGCAGCAAGCCCTTGAACGGATCGACGTCGGCTTCGAGCTCGTGCCGGAACTCCGAGTCGGCGAGCAGCACGCCGGCCAGGAACGCGCCCAGCGACATCGAGAGGCCGATCGCTTCCATCAGCAGCGCCGCGCCGATCACCACCAGCAGCGCCGCCGCCGTGAATACTTCGCGACCGCCGAAACGCGCGACCAGCTTGAGCGCGGGCCGGATGATGAGACGGCTGACGACGATGACGAATACGATGGCCGCAACGCCTTTCGCGGCAAGCAGCAAGCCGCTCGCCCCGCTGACCTTGTCGGGCCCGAGCAGCGGCAACAACGCGATGAGCGGAATGACGGCCAGGTCCTGGAACAGCAGGATCGCGAACGCGCGTCGTCCGCTCGGACTGCTCAGCTCGCCGCGCTCGCCGAGCCACGCGAGGACAATCGCCGTCGACGACATGGCGAGCCCGAACCCGACGACGATCGCGGCCTGCCAGGAAAGACCGAGCGAGACGGTGATCGCGGTAATCGCGATTCCGGTGAGCACTACTTGCGCGCCCCCCAGACCGAACACGGGTTGACGCAATGCCCAAAGCCGCGACGGCTCGAGCTCCAGTCCGACCAGGAAGAGGAGCAGCACCACGCCAAGCTCCGCGATGTTCAGCGTGGCTTCGGCGTCGCCGATGAGGCCGATGCCCCACGGACCGATGATCGCGCCGGCGGCGAGATAGCCGAGCACCGCGCCCAGCTGCATTCGCCTGAACAGCGGGACGATGATCACCGCCGTGCCGAGAAAGATGGCGGCTTGCTCTAGGAATGGCATGTTGAACTATTCACAATTGACGAGTGCTGATGTACCCGCCGATCTCAGCAAGACTCCCGTCATCCCCGTGTAGGCGGGGATCCAGTGTCGTCATCATCACGCCATGGGGTTCCCGCCTTTGCGGGAACGACGACCAGGTTTACGCCATACGCTCGCCAGCCACGGCTGTTGTTCGCGCGGGAGTCCGGCGGGACGATAGTAGTGCGCGAGTTCGACGAAACCTGCCGTGGTCAAGTAGCGCTGCCATGTTTCGAGCCGCAAGTAGGCGCCGTAGCGTCCGCCGCTCCAGCCCTCCTCGTCGTCGCCGCGGGGATTGGAGGCGAACAGAACGCCGCGCGGCTTCAATGTTGCGAAGAGCTCGCCGAGCACGCGCGGCAATTCCTGCGTCGGCACGTGAAACAGCGCAGCGTTGGCGAAGACGCCGTCGAAACGGCTCGCGGGAAGATCAAGAAGCAGGAAGTCCTGCTCCCAGACCTCGCAGCCGGTATAGGCGCGCGCCATCGCCGCGAACCGCGGCGCGCCCTCGAGTCCGATGGCGCGATGGCCGCGATCGCTGAAGGTCTTGAGATCGCGGCCGGGACCGCAGCCGATGTCCAGGATGACAAACGGCGGCGCGCCTTCGATGTGGTCGAGCAATGCCGCGATGTTCTGCGCCACGTCGTGATCGCGCGTGCCTTCCCAGAATTGCGCGGCGCGCTGGTCGTAGTGAGCGAGCGTCGGGCCGGTGATGGCGGCGAGATCCTGCGGTGCGCGTCTTGTGTCGCGCGGGTCGCTCATGTCGCTGCGCGTCGCACGTCCGGCGCGCGCCGCAATCCCGCCGGAAGCAGCCATCGGTCCGCATAGCGAAAGCCGAGCTCGATCAGCAATGCCATCACGGCGGCGGGAATCGCGCCGGCCAGCAGCATCGCGTGGTCGTTGAGCGCCAGGCCCGTGACGATGCGCTCGCCGTAGCCGCCGGCGCCGATGAAGGCGGCGATGGTCGCGGTGCCGACGTTGATCACCGCGGACGTCTTGATGCCGGCGAGGATGGTCGTCGCGGCCAGCGGCATTTCGATTTTTTGCAGGATCGTGCCGGGCCGCATGCCCAGCGATTGCGCGGCCTCGACCATCCCGCGCGAAATCTGCGTCAGCGCGGCATGCGTATTGCGCACGATGGGCAGCAGCGCGTACAAGGCGAGCGCGATGTACGCGGGCACCGCGCCGATGCGCCCGGTCAACGGGATCAGCACCGCGAGGAGCGCGAGCGACGGGATCGTCTGCACGACGCCGGTCGCGCCGATGATCCAGCCTTCCAGCGCCGGACGCTTCGCGGCGAGAATCCCGAGCGGGATGCCGATGACGATGCTCGCGGCCAGCGAGAGAAAGACGAGCCCCAGCTGTTCAAGCGTCAGCCGGCCGAAGTCGGGACCGAAGAGCTTGCGCCAGAAATCGTTGAACCCGCCCATCTTTGCGGTGGACGTTGCCGTACCCGCGGATGTTCCGGCACGCTGGTCCAGAAAGCTCGCGGCGATCGTCGCAAAGTCCTTGCCCTCAAGCTCGGCGGCGGCGTTCATCCGGCGCATCGACGCGTCGTCGATCGTGCCTTCGAGTTTGGCGAGCGCGGCCCACGTCTTCGGCAAGCGCTGCGGAAGATCCGCGCGATAGAGCAGCACGGCGTCGTAGCGCGGGAAATACTTGCGGTCGTCGTCGAGCACCGTCAGGCCGTACTTGTCGAGCTTGGCATCGGTCGAGTAGATGTCGATCGCATCGACCTGGCGTTGCGCGATGGCTTCGTAGGCGAGTCCGTGATCGAGGCCGCGCGGCGTCTCGAAGGGTAGCGCATATGTGCGCTTCAACCCGGGCCAACCATCGGCGCGCCCGATGAATTCCTGCGACAGGCCGAGGCGCAAATCCGGATGCGCCTTGAGATCGGACAACCGCGCAACGTTTTTCGACCGCGCATCGTCGCCGCGCATCGCCAGCGCGTACGTGTTGTTGAAGCCCAGCGGAACAGCGACGGCGAGCCCCATTGGCGCCAGCTTGGCGTTGAGCTCGGTCAGCGACGGCACGGCATCGAGCTTCAGGATTTCCTTGGCGATGGTGCCCGTGTATTCGGGATAGACGTCGATGCTGCCGGTCGTGAGCGCGTTCAGAACGATCGCCGTGTTGCCCAGGCCCTGGCTGTGCGTCGCCGTCGTCTCGCCGGCGGATTGCGCGGTCTGCTTGAGTATTTCGCCCAGGATGTACGACTCGGTGAAACGCTTGGAGCCGACGTTCAGCGTCGGCGCCGCGATCGCAATCGCGGCGCCGGCGAATAGAGCCAGTCCGGCAAGCGTGTGCAGGCGAGGGTTCATCGGCGTAAGTGTGCCCCAACCGAGCCGGCCCGTGCGCTACTCGCGCTATCCTCTCTCCATGCCGCTGCTCAGCCTCCAGGACGCCGAGCTCGCGTTCGGCCTCCACCCGCTCCTCGACCGCGCCGGCTTTGCTATCGACGAAGGCGAGCGCATCGGCCTCATCGGCCGCAATGGCACGGGCAAGTCCTCGCTGCTCAACGTGATCGCGGGACGCCTGGACCTCGACGACGGTGAAATGAAGCGGCGCGATGGCATGCGGGTCGTGCTGGTCGAGCAGGAGCCCGAGCTGCCGCCGGCGTCGTCGCTGCGCGAGAGCCTCGCGCTGCGCGGCGGTCTCACCGAGGACAACGCACAGTTCCATGACGAGCGCGAACGCTGGCGCGTCGAAGCGCGGCTGGTCGAGTATCTGCACCGCTTCGGTCTCGACGAAGCGACGGCGCCGTCGTCGGCGTCCGGCGGCGAGAAGAAGCGCGCGGCGCTCGCCTTGGCGCTGGCGCTGGCGCCGGATCTGGTTCTGCTTGACGAGCCGACCAATCACCTCGACATCGACGGTATCGCGTTGCTCGAAGACCTGATGCGGAAGCAACCCACGTCGATCGTGATCACGCACGATCGCACGTTCCTCGATCGCGTCGTGACGCGGATCGTCGAGCTCGATCGCGGTCTCCTGCGCTCGTATCCCGGCAACTTCGCCGCGTACGAGGCGCGCAAGGCCGACGAGCTTGCCGCCGAAATCGTCGCCAACCGCAAATTCGATACGTTCTGGAAGCAGGAAGAGGCGTGGATCCGCAAAGGGGTCGAAGCGCGGCGCACGCGCGACATGGGCCGCGTGCGCCGGCTGGAGGCGTTGCGGCGCGAGCGCGCGGAGCGCCGCGAGCGCATTGGCAACGTCAAGCTAAACCTCGACGCGGGCGAGCGTTCCGGCAAGCTCGTCGCGGAGCTCACCAACGTCAGCAAGCGTTTTGGCGAGCGCACGCTGGTGCGCAATCTCGACTTGCGCGTGATGCGTGGCGACCGGATGGCGCTGATCGGTCCCAACGGTGCGGGCAAGACGACGCTGTTGAAATTGATTCTCGGCGAGTTGCCGCCGGACGCCGGCACGGTGAAGCTCGGCACCAAGCTGCAGGCGGCGTACTTCGACCAGATGCGCGCGCAACTCGATCCCGAGCGCACGCTCATCGACACGATCAGCCCCGGCTCGGAATGGGTGGAGACGGCGGGCGGACGCCGCCACGTGCTGACCTACCTCGCCGAATTTCTGTTTCCGGCGCAGCGCGCGAACTCGCCAGTGAAAATGCTCTCGGGCGGCGAGCGTAATCGCTTGCTGCTCGCGCGCCTCTTCGCGCAACCGGCGAATTTGCTGGTGCTGGACGAGCCGACCAACGATCTCGACATCGAGTCGCTCGAATTGCTGGAGGCCACGCTGCAGGCGTATCCGGGCACGCTGTTGCTCGTGAGCCACGACCGGACGTTTCTCGATAACGTCGTCACGCAAACGCTGGTCGCCGAAGGTCCGCCGGGAAACTGGAAGGAATACGTCGGCGGCTACAGCGACTGGGTGGCGCAGCGGTCTTCGGTCGTGGCGGCCGAGTCAGGCGCGGCCGAGACGCCGCCGCGCGACGAACAGCGGCAACGGCCCGCAACGAGGAGCATCAAGCTGACCTTCAAGGAACAACGCGAGCTGGACGTGCTGCCCGCGGAGCTGGAAGCGCTGGAGCGCGAACAGCACGACATTACCGCGCGCATGAGCGCCCCGGACTATCACCGGCTCGGGCCGGCCGCGATCAAGGCGGACCGTGTGCGGGCCTCCGAGATCGAGCATCAGCTCGCCGCGAAGTTCGAACGGTGGGGCGCGCTGGACGCGCGCGCGGGCGCGGCGAAATGACCCGCGAAATCAGCGAGCGGATCGAGCTCCACCTTCCGCGGCTTTGGCGCGAAGCGCCGCCTTCGTCTTCTGCACCCGCGTTTCGATCGCCTGGCACTCGGGCCCCGAGAATTTCCCCGTCAACGCATCCAGGAACACGCGGGTGCGCGCCGGCATCAGGCGTCGCCCGGGGAACACTGCCCACGCGCTGACCGGCGGTACTCTCCAATCCGCGAGCACCGGGACGAGCTCGCCGTTGCGCACGTGCTGGTCGGCGAAGTGATCGTTTACTGCCGCGATTCCTGAGCCTCGGAGCGCCAGTTGCATCAAGAGCGCGGGCGAATTGGCTGTCGCTCGCCCCGGCGGAATGCCTTCCCATCGCTGTTCGCCGCGGGTCAGCACCCAAGGCAGCGGTTCACCGGTGCGTCCCAGGATCCGCAGCGTGTCGTGCTCCATCAGCGCCTCGGGCTCCGATGGGGCACCGCGGCGCGCGACGTATGCAGGCGACGCGTACAGGCTGCCGGTGAACACCACCAGCCGACGGGCGGCGAGCGAGGCGTCGTCGCGCAGGTCGCCCATCCGGATGGCGACGTCAAAATTCTCGCCGATCAAATCGACGAACCGCGCAGACAGATCCACCTCGAGCGTGATCGCCGGATGGGCGAGGACGAACTCCGCGAGCAGGGGCGCCATGACGAGATTGGCAAGGTCGCCCGGCATCGAGACCCGCAGCCGGCCACTGGGCTCGACCTGCCGATGCTGCGCCAGCGACGCCGTCGCCTCGACTTCGTCGACGACGTGATGCGCGTGCTCGAGCACGCTATGGCCGAAGTCGGTGACGGTCAGCTTGCGCGTCGTGCGCAGCAGCAGGCGCTCGCCGAGCTGGGCCTCGAGCGCCGCCACGCGGCGGGACACCGTCGATTTGGGGAGGCTCAGCCGCCCGGCCGCGCGGCTGAAGCTGCCTTCGTCCACCACCCGCGCGAAGAGGAGAAGGTCGTTGGGCTCGAGTCTTAGATGGGTCTTCTGGTCCATGGCGATTATCCCGTTGGAGCAACAATATTATCCATTTTGATGCCTTCCGGTTGTTCTAAGCAACAATTATATTCACTCCATCAACCCACAACCGATGGAGCACACCATGAACATCCTGCAAATCAATTCCAGCGCCAAGTCCGAAGGCTCGCAATCGACGCGTCTGGCCAGCAAGCTGGTCGAGCGGCTGCGGATCGACAATCCCGAGGCGACGCTGACCGTCCGCGACCTTTCCCGCACGCCGCATCCGGTGCTCGACGAAGCCGCGCTGCAAGCGCTGTTCACGCCGGCCGACCAGCGCACGGCCGAGCATTCGGCACGCGTGGCGCTCGACGATGCATTGATCGCCGAGATCCAGGCCGCAGATATAGTTGTGCTGGGCGTGCCGATGTACAACTTCGGCGTGTCCGCGCAGCTCAAGAACTGGATCGACGCGATCACGCGGGCGCAGGTGACGTTTCGCTACACGGCGAACGGCCCCGAAGGCCTGCTCAAAGGGAAGAAGGTGTATGTCGTCCTGACGCGCGGCGGGCTGTACCGCAACACGCCGTCCGACACGCAGGTTCCGTATCTGAAGACGATCTTTACGTTCCTGGGCCTGACCGACGTGCAGTTCGTTTATGCGGAAGGCTTGGCGATGGGTCCGGAAGCCGAGCAGAAGGCGATCACTTCCGCACACGAGCAGATCGAGGAAGCCGTCGCGGCATAATCGAGTATTGAGGCCGCGCACTTTAAGGAGTTTGCAATGACGACAACGACACTGACTAAACCGAGCACCGAGACGGTCGCGCGGCCGCGCGCGGTCGAGCGCATCGTCGCAGGCCAACCAACGTCCGACGGCGCCGGCGTGAAGCTGACGCGCGTGCTCACGCAGCCGCTGCAGCGCCGGCTCGATCCGTTCCTGATGCTCGACGCGTTCGGCACCGACGATCCGCAGGATTACATCGGCGGCTTCCCGGACCATCCGCACCGCGGCTTCGAAACGGTGACGTACATGATCGCCGGCCGGATGCGCCATCGCGACAGCGGCGGCAACGAGGGGCTGCTGCAGAACGGCGGGGTCCAGTGGATGACGGCCGGGCGCGGCGTGATCCACTCCGAGCTGCCCGAGCAGGAGGGCGGGCGCATGGAAGGCTTCCAGCTATGGCTGAACCTGGCCGGCAAGGACAAGATGCGCGCGCCGTGGTATCGCGACATCCAGAACGCCGAGATTCCGGAGTTCACGACAGCGGAAGGCGTTGCGGTGCGCGCGATCGCGGGCCGCAGTCACGGCGTCGAGGGCGCGATGCAGCGCGAGACTACCGAGCCGCTGTACCTCGACCTCGAGATTCCGGCCGGTGCGACGTTCACGCAGGCGCTGCCGCCGACGCACAATGCGTTCGTCTACGTGTATCGCGGTGAATTGACGATCGGCGAAACGAAGGTGCCGGTGCAGCGGATGGCGATTCTCAAGAACGCGCCGGACAGCGATGGCGTGGTGCTGCGCGCCGACGTTCCGACGCGCGCGCTGCTGATCGCGGGGCAACCGCTCGGCGAGCCGATTGCGCAGCACGGCCCGTTCGTGATGAACACGCACGACGAGATCGTCCAGGCGGTGCGCGATTACCAGTCGGGAAAATTCGCTTCCACGAAGTAACGCGGGTGGTCAAGCACCAGAGCGCACGACGGGGCACTGTCGTGCGTTCTTTTTTCCCTTCTGCGGGCCCGGAGTCGCCCGAACGGCGGCGTTCGCCAGCTTGCCGAGTGTCGCGCTTTCGCTCAGAAGCCGACCGCGCCCAGCGCGTCCACGAGTTTTTTCCTCTGCGTAACGTCGATCATCGGATCGGTTTCCAGCCAACCGCGGCCTGAGAAACCAGGCTGCAGCGCGCGGATCTCCTCCGCTTCCCAGGCCGCGGCGGCCTGGTCGCCAGCCGTTACGTGCAACGCCGCCATGTAGACATGTGCCTCGAGGTTCACCGGATTGCGCGACAGCGCGTGCGCAAGATTGACCCGCGCTTGCTCCAGGTCGCCGAGAAAAAGATAGGCACGTCCAAGCAGCAAGAAGTAGAGATAACCCGCCTGCGGGTCGAGGCGCATTGCAGTGCGCAACAATTGCACGGTATCCGCCGGGCGACCGACGTACGTGTTGATGCCGCCCATCAACGCATAGCCATCGGCGTACGATGGGTACAGCCGCACGGCAGTCTCGAGGTACTGGAGCGCCTGCTCGTGCTGGCGCCGTTCCATGTGCACGAACGCCAGCACCCAGTACGTCTCCCGAACGTCCGGATTCATCTGGTGTGCGGTCCGGGCCATCTCGAAGGCGCGGTCGAGGGCGGCGGCGCCGTCGCTGGTCCACTGGTTACGGTAGTCCGCGGCATACGTCAGTGCGAGCGCGGCATACGCACGAGCAAAGGCCGCGTCCAGCGCGATGGCGCGCCGGAACATTTCGCGCGCGGTCTCGTTCTCCGCTCTTTGCCGGACGAGCAGCGCCGACTGCCCGCGCTGGAACAATTCGTAGGCTTCCAGATTGCGGGTGTAGCGCTGCGCGACACGGCGCAGCTCGGCCTCGCTGACCTTCGCGGGCAGAGTCTCGAGAATCTTTGGCCCAAGCTCTTCCTGAATGGAGAAAAATCCGCTCAGCGCGCGGTCGAATCGCTCGGACCACACCTGTCTTCCCGTCTGCGCATCGGTGAGGTGAACGTGCACGCGCAGGCGCTCATCGATGCGCTGCACCGATCCGGACACGAGATAGCGGGGCGGCAGGGGGTCGGTCGCCGCCTCGCCGCCCGCGGGACCGCCCATGGCCGCAACGCCGATGACCGAGAGCCCGAACACTTTGGAGAGGTCGGTCACGAGGTCCGCTGTCATGCCTTGCGCGAGAAGCGCCGCCTCCGGGTCGTTGCCGAGCGCCTCGAACGGCCTGATGGCGACCGTCGGTTGCGCAGTGCGGGTTGCTTCGAAGCCGGCCACCGCTAACTGGGCCGGGGGGGTTACGGTGACGCGTTCGCCGCTGATCCACCAGGCGCCTGCTGCCGCGAGCAGCAGCGCGGCGATGGTTGCCGCCGCTATCGAATGGATGCGCCATTTGCGTTCGACATGCGGGGACTCCGAATCCGGCCTGGCCGGTGCAGAGGCGATCTCCTCCGCCCGGATCACTGGGGCCACCAGCCGGTAGCCCCCTTTCGATATGGTCTGGATGTAAGCCGGCTTCTCGGGCACATCGCCGAGGGCTTTGCGCAACTTGATGACGACCTGCGTGAGGGAGCCATCGCCCACCACCACGCCCGGCCAACCGGCTGCAAGCAACGCTTCGCGACTGACGACCTGTCCCGGCCGATCCGCAAGGTACATGAGAACAGACATGGCCTTGGGCTCGAGCTTCACCGTCTTGCCCGCGGCCGAGAGTTGATTCAGCGCGGGCTCGATCGTCCAGTCGCCGACCTGCAGCCGCATCCTGCCTGCCGCCGGAGGGGACTCAATGCCAGCGGACATGATTCGACCTCAACGCGAGACTCGTCGCAGCACGCTGAATTATGCGGTGTTTCGCATCCTTCGCTAAACCTTAGCCGTTTCTTCGGGACTTTTCTGCCGGACTGCACGTTCAATGCTCGTGCAATTGCAAATCGGATGAACGATTGGATAACGAGGAGGTGTCCCAATGAAACGTTTTCTCATCGGTGTTGCTGTGATTTTTGCATCCGGGCTATTCATGTTGCCACCGACGGCGATAGCGCAGCAGGCGCTTGTCATCAAGCCACTGGCCGAAAAGAAAGTGACCGAGTTGCCTTCCGGACCGCTCGTCTGGAGGCTGGAGAATTTTCCCGCGCTCGCACAAGCGCAGGCCGCCGCAGGTGACACGGGATTGGTGGTTCAGTCGGGAGGCAAGGTTTGGCTCTTCACGCTCGGTCTCGCGGGCGGTGCATCCTCCGGCGGTATCAAGGTTGCCGAGGTTGGACCCATCCCCAAAGTGGTTGCGACGCAGTATCTCCTTCGGATCAACGAGGCAAGCGGTCCACCGGGCAGCATCACGCCCGTGCATACGCACCCGGGCTCCGAAGCGTTCTACGTGATCGCTGGGGAGACCAGCAGCCGTTCTCCGCATGGCGTGATGCGTATCGGAGCGGGCCAGGCCGGGGCAGGTCATGGCGCCGACATGCCGATGCAAGTTTCGAGCAGCGGCTCGACGGACCTGCACTCGCTGGTGATGTTCGTGGTGGACGCCGCCAGACCGTTTTCATCGCCGGCCAGTTTCCCGTAACGCGGCCCACCATTTAACTTGATGAGACGCACCGTGCGCGGCGCCGCATGTCCGGCTCCACGCCAAGGCCAGGCGCGTCCGACAGCGTGACGTTGCGACGGTGCGCTAGCCGGGCACGTAGTGCCGGTAGATAAACCAGAGCGCGACAAGGCCGAACAACGAGAGCATGCTCTTCAGCATGGCCTGCGCGGCCATGATCTTGGCGCCGCGGCGCAAGTGATAGACGTAGCTGACGGAGGCGGTGATGCAGCTATAGACGATCGCGGCGGCGCCGGACCAGAACAGCAGGGTGAACACGTCGACCATCACGATTCTGCCTTCCATCTTCCTTTCAAGTGCTCCAATGCGCGGATGCATGTGGCGCGACTGCGGCCCGAGCCCTGGGGGCGGCTTCCGGCGCGACCCGGGATGCTAATGTTGCCGCCAGGTCGGCACCACCGAATAATTTGCATGGGTGATATGCACCATGTTCAATATCCGAAGCGTCGATCTCAACCTGCTACCGGTGTTCGAGGTGGTCTACGAGGAAAGGAGCTTGTCGCGGGCAGCCGTGCGGCTGGCGATGACGCAATCGGCCGTCAGCCACGCGGTGTCTCGCTTGCGTCTGGTATTTCGCGACGAGTTGTTCGTGCGTCATTCGCGAGGCGTGGTGCCGACGCCGGCCGCAGACGCAATCTATTCGAAGCTGCGTGACGCGCTGGGGTCGGTGCGTGAAACCGTGACCGAGACGCGGGGCTTCAATGCCAGGACGTCCGCGCGCAAGTTCTTCCTCAGCATTCCGCACCCGCTGGGACCGATGATCGTGCTGCGCCTGCAGGAGCGCCTGGCCAGCGCGGCGCCGAACATCACCGTCGCCGCCAGCACGCGGTCCCGACCCATCGATCTCGAGCGTGCGCTTCGTGAAGGCCGGATCGATGCGGCCATCGACTGGCTCGATCCGCAAGGCGAGGCCTTCAAGTCAGCAGTGCTGTTTGACGACGCCGTGATTGCGGTGGCCCGCGAGGGTCACCCCGCGTTGCGCAAGCCTGCGTCGATGCAATTGCTGCGCGAGGGCAGGTTCGTGACGTTACGGCCGCGCGTCGAGGGGGAGCATCCGGTGGCGGCGTTGCGGGAGTGGCAGCGGATGAACCTGCACGTCGCGATGGAAGTGTCGGAGATCCTCGAGGTGTTCATGGTCGTCAGTCAATCGGACTTGTTCGGTCTCATCCCCCGGAGTATGGAAATGCTCGCCCGCCATGCGCTTGGCCTGCGTTCGCTGGGGGTGTCCCCGAAGCCGGCAACGGTGCCGATCAAGCTCTTCTGGCATGCGAGCCGCGACGCCGATCGCGCGCATGCGTTCCTCAGGAAGGAGATCGGGACGGCTGCGGCGAAGATAGCGAAACGGGGATAAGCACTTCTTCCCGCGACAGCGTCCGGGATCACACCGGACCATGCAGAGCGATCAACGATGAACGGCGCTAACCGCTGCAAATTCGGTTCCACGCCAGCCCCGGGCGCGTCGGGCAGGGTAGGCGGGCTGGACTACCGCGGGCCGGCGCGCGAACCAATGCAGGTTCGCGCGCCGATTCCGGTTGCTAACGCTATTACGGCGTGATGCCGAAGGTCGCGAGCCAGTTGAGGTCGTCGGCGCGGTCCACGCGATAGACACCGCCGGTACCCGCGCAGTTTCCGTTTTTGCCGAACGAGGTGACGCCGGCGATCACATTGGTGTGGCCCGAGAAGTTCGGGCCTCCGGAATCGCCGAAGCAGGTGCCGCCGGTCGAATGATTGTTGGACAGCAGCAGCGAGAAGTCTCCACCATAGCCGGGCACGTTGATCTGGATCAGCTTCGGATACGCCACCATGCGGATGCGCAGCGCTTCGACGTGCACCGGGTTGATCTCCTGCAGCCCGTAGCCGACCGCGGTGAACGTCACGTCCTGCTTGCCGCGCTGGCGCGCCAGCGTGTCCAGCACGTTCAGCGTGGGCAGGTGGCCGTACTCGGCCATCACCATCGGGCTGTCGAGCACCACCACGCCGAGGTCGAAAAGAAAAAAGGCGGCGGGGTTGTACTGCGGGTGCGTGTGGGGTGTCCCGCCCACATCGCCGGTAAACGGATAGCCGTTCCCGGGGATGCCCGATTGGACATCGGCATCGAACCAGATTTCGACGTGGGCGGCGGGCGCTTCGGTGCAGT
>Ga0184632_10000562_pt1 | contig 14743 bp, 13 predicted proteins | sample PLM31_50_b1_FD_133153 | JGI IMG/M metagenome (GOLD analysis project Ga0184632, IMG submission 133153) | Groundwater sediment microbial communities from an aquifer in East River, Colorado, USA - PLM3-1_50_b1 | ecosystem: Environmental > Terrestrial > Soil > Riparian zone | place: USA: East... | reverse complement strand
GACAGCTCGAAGTGGTCGGTGCTCGAGGCAGGTCTGAAATGCGTGCAAGGCAAGGGCGTCGTCAACTCGATCAGCCTGAAGGAGGGAGAGGCGGCGTTCCTCGAACAGGTGCGCCGCATCAAGCGGTACGGCGCAGCCGTCGTCGTCATGGCCTTCGACGAACAGGGACAGGCCGACACGGTCGAGCGGAAGGTCGAGATCTGCGGGCGCGCCTACGACCTTCTCCTCGCAGACGGCTGGCAGCCGGAGGACCTCATCTTCGATCCGAACGTGCTCGCGGTCGCGACCGGGATCGAGGAGCACGCGGAGTTCGCGAAGGCGTTCATCGAGGGAGCGCGGCAGGTCAAGGTGCGTTGCCCCGGCGCGAAGATCTCCGGCGGCATCTCGAATCTCAGCTTCGCGTTCCGTGGCAACGACCGCGTCCGCGAGGCCATGCACGCGGCCTTCCTCTACCACGCCATTGCCGGCGGCCTCGACATGGGCATCGTCAACGCAGGTCAGCTGGCGGTGTACCAGGACATCGAGCCGGAGCTGCTCGAGCGAGTCGAGGATGTGATCTTCAACCGTCGCGAGGACGCGACGGAGCGCCTGGTCGAGTACGCCTCGCGGGTCGAAGGCGAGGGAACCCAGCGCGAGCGAGACCTGTCCTGGCGGGAAGCGCCGGTCGAGGAACGGCTCTCGCACGCGCTCGTGCACGGGATCGTCGACTTCATCGAAGAGGACACCGAGGAGGCGCGCCGGACGCACGCGCGGCCGCTGGACGTGATCGAGGGCCCGCTGATGGACGGTATGGCGATCGTGGGCGACCTCTTCGGCTCGGGGAAGATGTTCCTGCCGCAGGTGGTGAAGAGCGCACGCGCGATGAAGCGTGCCGTCGCCTACCTCGAGCCGTACATGGAAGCGGAGAAGGCTGCCGGGCGGGACGGATATCAGGCGCAGGGCAAGGTCGTGCTCGCCACGGTCAAGGGCGACGTCCACGACATCGGCAAGAACATCGTCGGAGTCGTGCTGGGCTGCAACAACTACGAGGTGATCGACCTCGGCGTCATGGTGTCAACCGATCGCATCCTCGAGACGGCACTCGAGGAAGGCTGCGACGTGGTCGGCCTCTCCGGGCTGATCACGCCTTCCCTCGACGAGATGGTGAACGTCGCGAAGGAAATGGAACGGCGGGGGATGGAGCTGCCGCTGCTGATCGGGGGTGCGACGACGTCGAAGCAGCACACCGCGGTCAAGATCGCTCCGGAGTACTCCGAGCCGACACTGCACGTCCTCGACGCCTCACGCGTCGTCGGAGTCGTCTCCAACCTGCTTGATGCCGGCCGCAAGAGCACGCTCGACGAAGAGAACCGGGAGCTGCAGGAGCGGCTGCGGGAGCAACACGCGGAGAAGGAGCGCAAGCCGCTGCTGCCGATCGCTGAAGCGCGCGCAAACAAGGAGCGGGTGCCGTTCGACGGAACTCCGGATCCGCCCTTCACCGGCGTCCGGACGATCGAGCCCGAGCTCACGACGCTGCGCGAGTACATCGACTGGCAGTTCTTCTTCCACGCCTGGGAGCTCAAGGGAAAGTACCCGGCCATCCTCGAGCACCCGGCTGCACGCGAACTGTACGACGACGCGCAGGAGATGCTCGACGAGATCCTGCGGGACGGAACGCTGCAGGCCCGCGGCGTCTACGGCTTCTGGCCGGCCCATGCCGAGGGAGACGACGTCGTCCTGGAGGAGGGCATGCGCTTCTCGTTCCTGCGCCAGCAGTCGGCCTACGGCGACTCGCGGCCGAACCGTAGCCTCGCGGATTACGTGAGCCCCGAGGGCGATCACGTCGGGGCGTTCGCGGTCGCCATTCACGGCGCCGACGAGCTCTCCGCGCGCTACGAGGCCGAGCACGACGACTACCGCGCCATCATGGTCAAGGCGCTCGCCGACCGCTTCGCGGAAGCGTTTGCCGAGTATCTGCACGAGCTCGCCCGCCGCGCCTGGTACGAGCCGGACGAGCAACTCTCTTACGAAGATCGCGTAGCCGAGAGGTTCCGCGGCATCCGGCCGGCATTCGGTTATCCCGCGTGCCCGGACCACACCGAGAAGCGGAAGCTCTTCGACCTCCTCGGCGCGAAGGACGCAGGCCTCGGGTTGACCGAGTCGTACGCGATGACGCCCGCTGCGGCCGTGAGCGGGATCTACCTGGCGCACCCGATGTCGCGCTACTTCTCGGTCGGACGGCTGGGGCGCGACCAGGTCGAGGATTACGCGTCCCGGAAGCGAATCTCGGTCGAGGATGCCGAGCGCTGGCTGGGGCCGAATCTGGGCTATGAGACTCGTTCGAGGGAGGCAGCGGTCAACCGCTGAGGCCGATGCAAAGGCCGTGCTCGGCCGTCTAGGTCTCCTTCTGCTTGCCTTCGCCGTCCTGGCCGGCACCGCCTCGGCGGCCGGCAGCAAGGCGGGCGACCCGCAGAAGCGTCACAACGCGGCCGACGAGGCCTGGGCCGAGGCAATCCGCGTCCAACGGTCCGACCTGGGCGCGGGCGACTGGCGCGTTGAGGCTTCGAGCGACGACGACCGAGGCGCGCCCAAGCAGTGCAAGGATCCCGACTTCTCGGATCTCGTGGAGACCGGGAGCGCGGAGGATCCCGACTTCTCGAGGAACGGCAGCTTCGTCGGGTCCGGCTCGATCGTCTTCCAGAACGAGCGCCAGCTGGCGACCGCCTGGAAGCGCCTGGTTCGCACACCTTTCAACGAGTGCATCGTCTGGGCTTTCAGGAAGGGCGCCGCCGGGTCGGGCACCGACATTCGGATCGTCTCGAGTGGTCCAATCCGCATCGCGCAGCTCGCGCCGCGCTTCAGGACCGGACGAGTCACCGTCGTGATCAAGGGGCCTGCCGCCACCGTGAAGGGTCGGTTGTCGTTCTACTTTGCGGCGAGGGGAAGGGCATCGGTGATGTTGATGGTCCTGTCGTTCGGCAAGCCGCTGACGCCGATCTCGGAGTCGTTCGAGCGCCGTCTCGCCACCCTCGTCGCAAACCGCCTCAGGCGCTAGCTCCGACCCGGTCGCTACGGTCGGCGTGTGGAGCACGCCTTCGGCCGCAGTGCGCCCTTCAGTCTCGGGATCGAGGAGGAGTTCCAGCTCGTGTCGGCCGAGAGCTACGAGCTCGTGCCCCGCTTCGACGCGATCGCGGAGGAGGCGCACGACGATCGCGTGCGACAAGAGCTGATGACCTCAGTGCTGGAGGCCGCCACCGGCGTACACGAGGGCGTTGGGGAAGCGATCGTCGAGGTGCGCGACATCCGCGCGCGACTGCGTGACGCGGCCGCCGAGCACAACGCGCTGATCGCCTCGGCGGGAACGCACCCGTTCTCGCGTTGGGAGCACCAGGAGATCACGGACTCACCGCGCTACCAGGGAGTGGTCGAGAAGCTGCGCTGGGTTGCAGAGCGCGTTGCAATCTTCGGGCTGCACGTGCACATCGGGATCGAGTCGCCCGACACTGCCGCAAGAGTGGCCACCGGACTGCGGACGTGGTTACCCGAGCTGCTTGCTCTCTCGGCGAACTCGCCCTACTGGCAGGCGCGTGACACGGGGCTTGCGTCGACGCGCATACAGGTCTTCGACACGATGCCGCGCAGTGGCCTACCGCCGAGGCTCGAGTCGTTCGCGGACTTCGAGCAGCTGGTCGCGCGCGGCGCTGCCGCAGGTTTCTTTCCCGACTACACGTACTTGTGGTGGGACGTACGCCCGCATCCCCAGCTCGGCACGATCGAGCTGCGCGTGTGCGATGCGCAGACACGGGTGCAGAACGTGGCCGGGTTGGCGGCGCTGATGCAAAGCCTGGCCGCGACGCTTGCAGAGCGCCCGTTCGAGCCGCAGCCCCGAACTCTGATCGCCGAGAACAAGTGGCGGGCCGCCCGGCACGGTCTCGAGGCCGAGCTGGTCGATCTCGCCGCGGACCGGCCGCGCCCGGCGCGGGACGCCGTGCGAGAGCTCCTGGCGTTGGCGGCGCCGGCGGCCGAGCGGCTCGGCTGCACCGGAGAACTGGCCGAGATCGAGATCTTGCTCGACCGAGGCACCGGGGCCGACGAGCAACGCCGAGCACATGAGGAGGCCGAAGGGGGCCTCCTCACGGTCGCTCGCTGGCTCGCGGAGGAGACCGTCCGCGATGTCGGCTAGCCACGGCGTCGGCTATCCTCGATCCCGGCTGGCGCCCTCGGAACGGGCGCCGTCCTGTTTCCGGGCCGTATGAAGACCACGCTCAAGAGAGGTATGGGACGCGGCGCGACCGTCAATGGAAACGGTCGCGCGATCTATCCGCCCGGCGTTCGCACGCCGATGAGGCGCTACCGGCAGCCTGAGCCCGATTCGCAAGGCGTCTGGCACGTCATCCGCGCAGTGATGCTGTGGACCGTGCTCGCGGCAATGGTCGTCGCGGGCGGGGCCGCCGGAGCGGGCTACTTGTACGCCCACCGGTTCGTCGCGGCGGTCGCGCCGCAGAGCGCCGAGGACAAGGCGGCCGCAGAGGCCGCCGACGTCGCGATTCCGGGCCAGCCGACGACGGCGCTCCTCATCGGCACCGACAAGCGGAAAGGGAAGGAAGCCGAGCTGACAGGGCGCTCCGACACGCTCATGCTCGTACGCGCCGACCCGCAGACGGACACGATCTCCCTGCTCTCCTTCCCCCGTGACCTGGCTGTCACGGTGAAGTGTCCGGGCCGGCCTGATGTGCGCGACCGAATCAACGCTGCGTATTCGTTTTGCGGCGCGCTCGGCAGCCTCGAGACGGTGCGAAGCCTGACCGGGCTCCCGATCAACTACTTCATCACCGTCAACTTCCACGGCTTCATGGAGCTCGTGAACAACCTGGGCGGCGTCTGGGTGGACGTCGACCACCGGTACCTCTGCAACAGCCAGAACTGTCCCGACGTCACCCCGATCGACCTGCAGCCCGGCTACCAGCGGCTGCGCGCGACGCAGGCGCTCGCGTACGTGCGCTTCCGGCATCTCGACTCCGATCTGTATCGCGTCGCGAGGCAGCAGCTGTTTCTCAAGGCGCTCAAGCAGCAAATCACGAGCTCGCTCGGACTCGGCACGCTGCTCGACATCATCGACGCGGTCGAGAAGAACGTCGTGATCGGCCGCGGCGGCAACCAGCCCCTCGACCTGCAGACGATCAAGGACTATGTGTTCTTCGCGCGCTCGATCCCGCCCGGCCATCTCTTCCAGGCAAGGATCGACGGGCTCACCGGCCAGTTCGAGCTGTCGGCTCCGCAGGAGAACATCGCGGCTGCGGTCCGCGACTTCATCCAGCCTGACGTGCGCTCACCAGAGAAGGCGCGCGACGTCGCGCTCGGCGTCAAGCGCCGCTCGAATGCTCCGCGGCCGCGCGACATCACGATCACGGTCCTGAACGGGAACGGCATCGCCGGCTCGGCCGCGAATGCTGCCTACGAGCTCGGTCAACGGGGCTACCAGATCGTGCTGCCGGCGACGGGGACGCCACAGAACGCGCCGAACTTCAAGTACTTCCGGACGACGGTGTACTTCGACCGCTCGCAGGCCCGCTCGCGTGCGGCGGCGCAGAAGCTCGCGGACCTGTTCGGCGACGGCGCCGTCAAGCCGCTGCCGGCCGGGCGGCTCGCGACGCTCGGGAACGGGGCGATGACGACGGTTGTCGTCGGGCAGAACTTCCACGGCACGCTTGCACCCGCACCGGTCGACAAGACGCCGAAGAAGCAGCCTGCCTTCGTGACCCCGAACGCGGCGATGACGCGGTCGGCGCTCATGTCCGTGCGGCGTCGCGTGAAGTTCCAGCTGGAGCTGCCTCGGCTCGTAGAACGCAGCTCGCGTCTCGACTTCGAGTCACCGATCCGCGTCCACACGATCAAGAAGGGCCACAACGCCGTCCGGTTGACGTTCCGCACGAGTGGCAACCAGTACTGGGGGATCGAGCAGACCGACTGGACCGAAGCGCCCGTCCTCGCCGATGCGAGCTTCCTGCAACGCATCCGCGGCCGCGAGTACTCTCTCTACTACTCGGGGGCGCACCTGCACATGGTCGCGCTACGCGAGAACGGCGCCACGTACTGGGTCGTGAACACGATCCTCGATTCCCTCTCGAACGAGACGATGCTCGCCATCGCTCGAGGGCTGCAGCCGCTGCCCAAGTAGGCTTCCCGGTCATGGCGGAATCGCGGAGGATCGGCGTTTTTGGCGCGGGGTGGGTCGGCCTGGTCACGGGCGGCTGCCTCGCGGACCTCGGCCACGAGGTGATCGTGCGTGACGTCATGCCGGAGCGAATCGAAGCGCTCCAGGCAGGCCGCATGCCGTTCCACGAGCCCGGCCTGCCCGAGGTGCTGAAACGGAACCGCGCCCGCATCAGGTACACCCTCGACGCGGGCGACCTCGCCGAGGAGGACGTGCTCTTCATCTGTGTGCAGACCCCACCGACCTACTCGGGCGACGCGGATCTCTCCTACGTCTGGACGGCGCTCGACGACCTACCCCGGGTCGAGCGGCGGCAGATCCTCGTCATGAAGTCGACCGTGCCGGTCGGCACCGGCGAAAAGGTGCGCGCCGCGCTCGAGGCCCGAGGGCTGTCGAACGTCGGCTACGTGTCGAATCCGGAATTCCTGGCAGAAGGGCACGCGGTGCGCGACTTCATGAATCCGGACCGTATCGTCGTCGGCGCGTTCGCGGAGGAGGACGCGGCCGCGGTCGAGTCCCTCTATGGCGGCATCGACGCCCCCGCCGTGCGGACCGACGTCGCCTCCGCCGAGATGATCAAGCTTGCGGCGAACGCGTTCCTGATGACGCGGATCAGCTTCATCAACGAGATCGCGAACGTCTGCGAGGCGGTCGGCGCAGACGTCGTCGAGGTCGCCCGCGGCGTGGGTCTGGATCATCGGCTCGGCCCACACTTCCTGCGCGCCGGCATCGGCTACGGCGGGAGCTGTTTCCCGAAGGACTCGCTCGCGCTCAAGCAGCTCGCGTCGAACTCCGGATACCACTTTCAGCTGCTCGCTGCGGTGATCGAGGTCAACGAACTGCAGAAGCGGCGCGTGATTCAAAAGCTTCAGAAGCATCTCGGCAAGTTGCGCGGCAAGAAGGTCGCACTGCTCGGACTTGCCTTCAAGGCGGGGACGGACGACATGCGCGAGGCTCCGTCGCTCGTGCTCGCATCGAGATTGCTGGCCGAAGGCGCGGAAGTGCGCGCGTGGGATCCGGTGGCGCGTCCGGGTGAGTTGATGCAGGGGGCCGCGCTCTGTGACACCGTCCTGGAGGCCGTGCGAGACGCCGACGCGGCAGTGATCGTCACCGAGTGGGACGAGCTGCACGACCTCGCATCCCCCGAAGTGCGCGCTGCGATGGCACGGCCGCTGATCATCGACGGGCGGAACCTGCTCGACCCGGCCGAGACGCGGCGTGCGGGCTTCGCATACGAAGGGATCGGCCGTCCGAGCTCGCCGTTCGACGCGCTCCCGGAGACGGCCGAGCCAGAAACGAAAGTCTCGTCTTAGTGCCCTTCCCAGCAATACTTGCCGGCTTCTGGCCCGCGATCACGCGGCGCCAGAGTCCACCCTCGTCCTTACCAAGGCAGACCAGCCTTGCTGCGGTCGAGTGCGGCCTCTGGCTTGATGCTCGCGACCCAGAAGCTCGACAGCATCACTGGCAGGGGCACTAGTGGAAGCCATCATCCTGGCGGGCGGCCAGGCGACACGGCTCGGCGACGCTGCACGCGGGCATCCGAAGGCCCTCGTACCGATCGCGGGACATCCGCTCGCGGAGTACCAGGTCGCGCAACTCGTGCGCGCCGGCGTCGACCGCATCATCGTCAGCTGTGCGGCGGGCATGGCGCAGCTATTCGAGGCGAAGCTGTCCGGGCTCGGCGCGGAGATCGTCGGGGTTGCGGAAGCGGCGCCGCTCGGCCGCGGAGGAGGCCTGCGCTACGCGGCAAAGCACCGCGAGGAGACCGGCCCGCTCTACGCGCTGAACGGCGACGAGCTCACGGACGTCGACCTGCGCGCGCTCCTGGAAGCGCACGAGGAGCACGACGGCGCTGCCACAATCGTCGTCGCCCCGCTCACCTCGCAGTTCGGCGTCGTGGAGCTCGCGGACGGCGATCGCATCACGGGCTTCCGCGAGGCGCCGCGACTGCCGCACTGGGTCAACGCGGGCGTCTACGTCCTGGACGACGAGGCTCTTGAGCGCCTGCCGGAGCGCGGCGACCACGAGCAGTCCACGTTCCCGGAGCTGGCCGGGGAGGGCAAGCTCTTTGCCTTCCGCCATGAAGGCCTCTGGATCACGGTGAACACGCCGAAAGACCTCGAGCGCGCGGAGGACCACTACGCCTCCCATCCCGAGCTCCGCCCGACCCTCGCCCGCGGCCGCAGCTAACGCGTCCGATAGGACCTGTCTCGTGCCTGGCACCGGACGTGTCCTGCCTAGCGCCGGCGGACAGGCATAGAGTCGGGGGGTGAGCGTGGACTCACCGAATTTGGCAGGGCTCGACGCCTGGGCCTTCGAGCCGCGGAAGGTCGAGAAGCCCTGGGGCCACGAGCTGATCTGGGCCGAGACGGAGCACTACGTCGGCAAGGTCCTGTTCGTGAAGGCGGGGCAGTCCCTGAGCCTGCAGTTCCACCGTGAGAAGGATGAGTCGTGGCTCGTGCACGAGGGGCGGGCAAAGCTCGAGCTCGGCTCTGCAGGCGACGCCGTTCTGAACGCAGAGGTGATCGCCGCTGGTGCCTGCTTCCGCTTCCGCCCCGGCACCGTTCATCGCGTCACGGCGATCGAGGATACGACCATCCTGGAGGTCTCCACGCCGCAGCTCGACGACGTCGTCCGGCTCGAGGACGCGTACGGCCGAGCGGGCACCTCCCAACCCTGACACAGATATGTTAAGGTCTGGGCATGGACGGCTTGACCGTAGGAGAAGCCGCCGCCCGGACGGGCTGGTCGCCTCGCATGCTCCGCTACCTGGAAGGCGCCGGGCTCGTGGTGCCGCGCCGGAGCGGAGCGGGGTACCGCCTCTACGGGCTCCTCGAGCTGAACCAGCTCCGCTCTCTCCGCGAGCTTCGCCGCCGGTACGACGTGGAGCTCACCGACGTCGCCTTCGCAGCTAGGCTCGACCGCGAGCCGCAGCTGCGGGCCGCCATGGAGACCTGGCTGGCCGGCACACAACTCTCCGCCCTCGACTGGGAGCAGCGCAAGCACGAACGCCTGCTCGTTGCGTAACTACGGGAAGGACTGAATGGCTACGACGAAACGGCATGACGTGAAAGACCTTGCGCTCGCGTCCGAAGGGGTGCGGCGGATCGAATGGGCCGACCGGCAGATGCCGGTGCTCGCCGCGATCCGCGAGCGCTTCGAGAACGAGCAGCCGCTTGCGGGCTACCGCATCTCCGCCTGCCTGCACGTGACGACCGAGACAGCGAACCTCGTCCGCACGCTCAAGGCGGGAGGGGCGGACGTTGTCCTCTGCGCCTCGAATCCGCTGTCGACGCAGGACGACGTCGCCGCGGCGCTCGTCGACGAGTACGACATCTCCGTCTTCGCGATCAAGGGCGAGGACAACGACACGTACTACTCGCACATCGAGGCTGCCGTCGATCACAAGCCGCAGCTGACGATGGACGACGGCGCCGACGTGATCGGCGTTCTGCACTCCGCGCGACGCGAGCAGCTCGGCGACATCATCGCCGGCACCGAGGAGACGACGACCGGAGTCATCCGGCTCAAGGCGCTCGAGCGCGACGGTGCGCTCGGCTTCCCGGTCATCGCGGTCAACGATGCGCAGACCAAGCACCTATTCGACAACCGGTACGGCACGGGCCAGTCGACGATCGACGGGATCATCCGAGCCACGAACGTCCTGCTCGCCGGCAAGCGCTTCGTCGTCTCCGGCTACGGGTGGGTCGGGCGCGGGGTTGCGTCACGCGCGCGCGGAATGGGCTCGCACGTGATCATCACGGAAGTCGATCCGATGCGCGCCCTCGAAGCGAGCATGGACGGCTACGAGGTGCTCGCGATGGAGAAGGCCGCGCCGATCGGTGACATCTTCTGCACGGCTACCGGCGACAAGTCCGTCATTCGCAAGGAACACATGGAGCGGATGAAGGACGGTGCCATCCTCGCCAACACGGGTCACTTCAACGTCGAGATCGACATTCCGGCGCTGAAGGCGCTCGCCAGCGAGACCCGCGAGGCGCGTGCCTTCGTCGACGAGTTCACCCTCGAAGACGGCCGGCGGATCTATCTGATTGCCGACGGCCGCCTCGTCAACCTGTCGGCCGCTGAGGGGCATCCGGCGCTCGTCATGGACATGTCCTTCGCCAATCAGGCGCTTGCCGCCGAGTACGCGATCCAGCACGCAGCCGAGCTGGAGCGCCGGGTCTACCCGGTGCCGGAGGAGATCGACAAGGAGATCGCCCGGCTCAAGCTCGCGACGATGGGCGTCGACATCGACACGCTCACGGAGGAGCAGGAGAAGTACCTGGCCTCGTGGGACGAAGGAACCTAGAGCCAAGCGACATCGTTCGGTACGAGGAGGACGGCCCGAAGGTCGTCCTCCTCGACCAGCGCCGGTTGCCTGACGAGGAGGTCGAGCTGGAGTGCCGCTCAGTCGCGGAGTTGGCGGCGGCGATCCGCGTCCTGGCGATTCGCGGCGCGCCCGCAATCGGCATCGCTGCGGCGTACGGCCTCGTGCTCGCAGCCGAGAGCGGGGAGGACGTCGATTCTGCGGCGGCAACGCTCGCGGCGTCGCGACCCACTGCCGTAAACCTTGCCTGGGCGCTCGAGCAGATGCGCGACGACCCTACCCCAGCACGAGCTCGTGCGTTGCACGACGAAGAGGTAGAGCGCTGCCGCGCGATGGCGGCCCATGCTGCCGACCTGTTCGCGCCGGGCACGCGTGCGCTCACTCACTGCAACGCCGGCGGGCTCGCGACCGGCGGCTACGGCAGTGCAGTCGGCGCACTGCGTACCGCGTGGGAGCGCAACCTGCTGAGCGCGGTCTGGGTCGGCGAGACCCGCCCGCTGCTGCAAGGGTCGCGCCTGACGGCGTGGGAGCTGGAGAGCGCCGGCATCCCGCACACGGTCATCGCCGACTCGGCGGCAGCGTCGCTGATGGCCGCCGGAGAGGTGGACTGCGTCGTCACCGGCGCCGACCGCATCGCCGCGAACGGGGACACCGCGAACAAGATCGGCACCTACTCACTCGCAGTGCTCGCCGCACACCACGGCATCCCGCTCTACGTCGTCGCACCGACCTCCACAGTCGACCTGTCGATGCCGAGCGGCGGCGACATCCCCATCGAGGAGCGCGCGCCCGAGGAAGTGACGGCGCGCTTCCCCGCCCGGAATCCAGCGTTTGACGTCACGCCCGCTGTGCTGATCGCCGCCATCGTGACCGAGCACGGCGCGCACCGGGCGCCGTACGCGCAGTCGCTCGTTGCACTCGTATGAAGGCCCTGATCCTGGCTGCCGGGTACGCGACTCGGCTCCGGCCGCTGACCGACTCGATCCCGAAGCAGCTTCTGCCCGTCGGGGGCCGTCCGATCGTCGACTGGATCCTCGACCGCATCGCCGAAACGAGCGCCGGCGAGATCCATCTCGTCACGAACGCGCGCTTCGCGCCGGACTTCGAGCGCTGGGCGAAGGACAAGGACGTCCAGGTCCACAACGACGGGACGACCTCCAACGAGGACCGGCTCGGCGCAATCGGGGACATCCAGTACGTCGGGCTCGACGACGACCTGTTCGTGATCGCCGGCGACAACCTCTTCGACTATTCCCTAGCCGACTACGAGTCTTGGTGGCGCGAGCGGGACGGCAGCGCGGTCGCGGTGTTCGACGTCGGCGACCGAGAGCTCGCGAAGAAGTACGGCATCGTCGAGGTGGACGAGGACGATCGCATCATCGGCTTCGTCGAGAAGCCAACGGATCCGCCCACGACGCTCTGCGCCACGGCTACCTACCTCTACGAGCGAGACCACGCGCGCCTGGTCGAGCTCTACCTCGAGGAAGGGAATCCCCCGGATCAGCCCGGGAACCTCGTCGCCTGGCTGCACAAGCGGGCGCCGGTCCACGCCTACCGCTTCCCGGGCGAGTGGCACGACATCGGCGACCGCGACCAGCTGCTCCAAGCGGACAACCGCCTGCGTCGGCGTCAGGGTCTCCCGGAACGGGCCTCATACTCACCGGACTGACCTACTCGACACCGACCTGACTCGAACACGGCACGGGTCTCGCTCTAGCGTGGTCGCGTGCTCGACCTGCTGCTCCCGCAGCGGTGCCTGGTCTGCTCCCTCCCCGGCGAGCACGTCTGCGGCGGCTGCAGGTCGGCGCTGCGACGTATCGGCTCGCCCCTCTGCGAGCGTTGCGGTGCACCGACCGCGTGGCCGGTGCGCCGATGCGCGGAGTGCAGCGGTAGGCGTCTGGCGTTCGCCCACGCGCGTGCTGCGGTCGAGTACGACGAGCCGGTCAGGAAGGTGGTCGCCGCGTGGAAGGAGCGCGGTCTGCGCCGGCTTGCAGGGTGGGCGGCGCAGGTCGTCGTCGACACGGTCGCGCGCCCGGACGTCGCTGCGGTCGCGTACGTCCCGGGCGACGTCGATCGCCGGTTGAAGCGCGGCCACCACGCCGCGGAGCGGCTCGCGAGGGAGCTGGCCGTGGCCTGGGACCTTCCACTCGAGCCTGCCGCGCTCCGCACGCGCGGAGCCCGGCACCAACGCGGTCTCCCCAGGGCTGCGAGGCGCGGAAACGTCGCAGGCGCGTTCTCACCGGGAAGCCGCGTTCCGGTGCCGGTCGCTCTCATCGACGACGTCTACACGACCGGTGCGACCGTCAACGCGGCCGCCTCCGCGCTGCGGAAGGGTGGAGCCAGAAGGGTCGAGGTTGTGACGTTCGCCCGCGCGATTCGCATCAGCTAAGGTCAGATAACGCTCACGAGGAGACCTGATGCGACTGCACGTGAAGGGTAAGAACGTCGAGGTCAGCGACTCGATCCGGCAGTACGCCGAGGACAAGATGAGCAAGCTCAACCGTCAGTTGCACGAATTGACCGAGGTCGAGCTGGAACTCAGCGTCGAAAAGAACCCGTCCATCTCGGCGAACCAGGTGGCCGAAGTCACGGTCTGGACGAAAGGGCCCACGCTCCGTGTCACGGAGGCCTCGTCCGACATGAAGTCGTCGATCGACCAGTTGACGGAGAAGCTGCTGCGGCAGGTTGAGCACTACCGAGGCAAGCGCAGGGGCAGGCAGGTTCGCGGAAACGGAACTCCACCGGGAGGTTCGATGAGCATCCCCGACGAGGAAGATACGGGCCAGCAGATCGTCAAGACCAAGCAGTTCTCGATGAAACCGATGAGCGCTGAAGAGGCAGTGCTGCAGCTCGAGCTGATCGGGCACGACTTCTTCGTCTTCCGCAACGAGTCGGACGAGATCAACGTCATCTACCGCCGCCGCGACGGCGGCTACGGGCTGATCGAGCCGGGGTAGATGGGCTGGTTCAAGCGCAAGCCGCTCCACGAGCGGCTTGCCGAGGAGGGAGGCCTGGTCGAGCGGCCGACGCGTCCCCTCTTCACAGGTGTCATCCCCGAGACCGGGATTCACGGCGTGCCGCGTCAGCGCGAGTTCGACGCGGTCGTGACGGCCGACGCGCCCGACATGGAAGGGTCGACCGCGCGGTTCGTCGGCCTCGACGACGGGTCGCTCGTGATCGAGGAAGGTGAGGGAGATTTCACCGCGCTCGCGGAAGCGATCGAGGGCGAGGTCGCGGCGCCCTACCGCGCCACCGCGGTTCGTCGTGGCGAGACGCAGTGGGCGGTTGCCGGCCACGGCCTGCGTGTGGTCGAGCTGCCCGAGCCCGGAGGCGAGGAAATCGAGCTCGTGGTCAAAGGCGAGGAGCGAACGCTCGTCGTTGACGGCAACCGCTCCTTCGGAACGCTTCCGGAGCTGGAGCAGCTCACCGACGGCGACGCGGCGATCCGGGCATCACGGCTGGACGGCACGCTCTGGGAAGTTCGTGTGGATCCGCTCTAGCGGGCGCAAGCTACCCTAGGTTCAATGGCCCAGCAGCTCGGCTCCCTCGAGAAGGTTCTTCGCGTCGGCGAGGGCCGCCGCATGAAGCGGCTGGCCCAGCAGGCGGCCTACATCACCTCGATCGAGCCCGAGTTCCAGGCGCTTTCGGACGACGAGCTTCTGGGCAAGACGGCGGAGTTCCGGCAGCGGCTGGAGAACGGCGAGACGCTCGAGGAGCTGCTGTTCGAGGCCTTCGCGGCCGTGCGCGAGGCGCGCAGGCGCGACTCCGACCAGCGCATGTTCGACGTCCAGCTGATGGGCGGGATCGTCCTCCACGAGGGCGACGTCGCGGAGATGAAGACCGGCGAAGGAAAGACGTTCGTCGCCAGCCTTGCGCTGTACCTGAACGGGCTGGCCGGCGAAGGCGTCCACCTCGTCACGGTCAACGACTACCTCGCCAAGCGCGACGCGGAGTGGAACCGAGGCGTCTACGAGCGCCTCGGCATGACCGTCGGCTTCATCGAGAACATGATGCCGTTCGCCGAACGCAAGGTCGCCTACGAGGCAGACATCACGTACGGCACGAACTCCGAGTTCGGCTTCGACTACCTGCGTGACAACATGGCGGTCAGCCTCGACGGCGTCGTCCAGCGCAGCCACAGCTACGCGATCGTCGACGAGGTCGACTCGATCCTCGTCGACGAGGCCCGCACGCCGCTGATCATCTCCGGCGAGCCCGAG
>Ga0184632_10000561_pt1 | contig 14747 bp, 15 predicted proteins | sample PLM31_50_b1_FD_133153 | JGI IMG/M metagenome (GOLD analysis project Ga0184632, IMG submission 133153) | Groundwater sediment microbial communities from an aquifer in East River, Colorado, USA - PLM3-1_50_b1 | ecosystem: Environmental > Terrestrial > Soil > Riparian zone | place: USA: East... | reverse complement strand
GACCTGGCGTGCATACGCCGTTTCGATCTGGTGCTCGATCTGGAAGCGCGAGAACAGCGGAACGTCGTCCTTGTACAGCTTGACGCGGTTCACGTTGGCCGGCATCACGTGGCCCATGAACTGCTGCGCCTGTTCGAAGATCGCTTCCGTGTCGATCAGCAACTCGCCGATGTCGGGATGGAAGTAATCGCGGATGGCGCGAATCACCAGGCTCGATTCCTGGTAGATGAGATAGGCACCGGACTGCATCTTGGCGGCGTCCTCGACGGCCCGCCAAAGCTGCATCAGGTAATTGAGGTCCCACTGCAGCTCTTCGGTCGAGCGGCCGATGCCGGCCGTGCGGGCGATCACGCTCATGCCCTGCGGCACGTCGAGACCGTTGATCGCGTCGCGGAGCTCATTGCGCTCCTCGCCTTCCACGCGCCTGGAGACGCCGCCGCCGCGCGGATTGTTCGGCATCAGGACGAGATAGCGTCCGGCGAGCGAGATGTACGTCGTGAGGGCAGCGCCCTTGTTGCCGCGTTCGTCCTTGTCGACCTGGACGATCAGCTCCTGGCCTTCCTTCAGTTGATCCTGGATCCGGGCCTTGCCGGGATCCGCATCGCGGTCGCGGAAATAGTCGCGGGAGATTTCCTTGAATGGCAGGAACCCGTGACGGTCTGTGCCGTAGTCGACGAAGCAGGCTTCGAGCGACGGTTCGACGCGGGTGACGACGGCCTTGTAGATGTTGCTCTTGCGTTGTTCCTTTGCGGCAGATTCGATATCGAGGTCGACAAGCTTCTGGCCATCGACGATCGCCACCCGGAGTTCCTCCGCCTGGGTGGCATTGAACAGCATGCGTTTCATGTGCTTTCCCTAGGCGCAATGCGCCGCGGGCAGGCGGAGGCGAAGCAAGACGCGCCGCGACTTGCCGCGGCGGCAAGGCGCTAGCTGACGGCGGTCGCGGGCGAAGACAGTGGCGCGGGCACGATAACGGGCCGGCGGGCGAGAGTAGTGCGCGAGGGCATGGATGCGGTCGGCATTTGGTTCGGACCCCGTGAATTACGGGGAGGGACGGCTCTCGTCGTGAATCGTATCTTCAATATGCGAACAAGCGGTGGAGTCTCTCCGGCTGCCGTTCCGGTGCCATGTGCTGGCTACGTCGGGTAAGGCGGCCGGGTACAGAAAATCTCGCTCTTGGCGCCGCGCAATGCGCCGCTTCGAACCGGCCGCTGCCGGGTGCGGAGACTGCGCTCATCCTTTACCATCGCTACTTCTTCAGGGAAGAACCCTGCCCGGCGAGCGACTGAAGCCGGCTTGTTCCCGCGCATTTCCATAACGCGCAGGACCGCGCTAAACGTAACGAATTCAAGGCGGTTGGGCCCGTCGGGCCGTTGTGCACCTGTAGCGCCTACGTTGCGCGGTTCGGGGACAATCATAAGCGGAATGAATGAGTTAAGCAAGGATGCTGTGAACTGGCTCACCGTCGGCGACGACTCGGCCGGGCAGCGCGTCGACAACTTTCTGACCAAAGTTCTGAAAGGTGTCCCCAAAAGCCACATTTACCGGATTTTGCGCAGCGGCGAGGTGCGCGTGAACAAGGGCCGGGTCGGGCCGGATGCGCGGCTCGCCGTTGGCGACGTGGTGCGCGTCCCGCCGGTTGCGACGTCGGCACCGGCCAGGGAAGCCGGGGTTGCTCCTCCAAGGCGGGCCGGGCCCAAGTTGCCGATTCTGTTCGAGGATGAAGCGCTGATCGTCGTCGACAAACCGTCCGGGTTGGCGGTCCACGGTGGGAGTGGCATTGCCTCCGGGCTCATCGAGCAAATGCGCGCGACGCGGCCCGATGCCCGTTTTCTGGAGTTGGTGCATCGGCTCGACCGCGACACTTCAGGCGTTATGTTGGTCGCAAAAAAGCGCGCTGCGTTGGTCGCGTTGCACGAACAGTTGCGCGAAGGCAGTTTCGACAAACGGTATCTCGTCCTGGTGCGTGGCCGATGGCGCGACGAGAAAAGACGCGTCAAGCTCGCATTGCACAAGTTCGCGACGAAAGAGGGCGAACGGCGCGTCCGCGTTGAAGACGAGGGCGGCCAGGAATCCGAGACCATCTTTCGCCGGCGCGCGACATGGCTCGACCGCGATCCGCCGCTCGCCCTGCTGGAAGCGGAACTGAAGACAGGACGCACGCATCAAATCCGCGTTCATTTGACGCATCTCGGGTTTCCTTTGGCGGGCGATGACAAGTACGGCGACTTCGCGTGGAACAAGACGCTGGCCAAGGAAGGACTGAAGCGCATGTTCCTGCACGCGCATCAGCTTGCGTTCGTCCACCCGGTCAGCGGCGAGCCGGTGGCCTTCGAGGCGCCGCTGCCGCGCGATCTCGCGGCATTCGTGGCGCAGCTCGACGCAGCGCGGGGTGCGAGCATCGATGCGTGACGCTGCGCAACGCCGGTTCAGGCTGATCGTTTTCGACTGGGATGGCACGCTCTCCGATTCGACGATCATCATTGCCGAAGCGATTCAGAACGCGTGTCGCGATCTCGGCGAGCCGGTCCCCGACGCTTGGTCCGCGCGGTTCGTGATCGGGCTCGGGTTGGCGGACGCGATGAAAACCGTGGCGCCGGGCTTGCCCGTGCATCGTCATTCCGAGCTGGCCGCGCTTTATCGCCAACACTATTTGGCGCGCGAGGACGATATTCCGCTCTTTCCCGGCGCGGTGGAATTGCTGGAAGAGCTCGACGCTAGCGCCTACTTCCTGGCCGTGGCGACGGGCAAGACCCGCATCGGGCTGAACCGAGTGCTCGCGAGAAGCGGACTGGCAACGCGGTTCCACGCCACCCGATGTGCCGACGAGGGATTTCCCAAACCGCACCCGGACATGCTGCTGCATTTGATGGAACGGCTGGCCGTCGCGCCGAGCGAGACGTTGATGATCGGCGACACCACGCACGATCTCGAGCTTGCGCGAAATGCCGGCGTGGCGGGATTGGCTGTTGCGTACGGCGCGCATGAATCGGAGGGACTCGCGCGGTTGGCGCCGCTTGCGACCGTGCATTCGGTCGCCGAATTGAGGGAATGGCTCGCAAACAACGCTTGAGCGCTTGGTCCGCTCGCAATTCCACCTAGCGCGCGAGGGAGACGATGTTGTGGGCAACCGCGCGGGCAATCGCTTCGCTGCGATTCAACACCCCGAGCTTGCCGATGATGTTGCCGAAGTGGAAATTCACGGTCCGCTCGGTAATGGCGAGTTTGACGCCGATGTCGCCACTCGTCATTCCATGCGCGGCGAGCGTGAGGCATTCGCGCTCGCGGTCGGTCAACGCCGATGGCGGGATCCGACCGAGGGTCGACAGACAGTGCATCAACATCGCTTCGTGCAAGGAGCCTGCCAGCAACGTCAATGTACCCAACGACCGTTCGAGCACCGCCTTCTGTTCCCCATCGAGGCCGTTCATCGCCGAATCCCACGCAATGACCACCCTCCCGATACGCGTATCGCGAAGCGAGATTGCGACACCACTGCAGATCTTGACGCGACTGGCGTGATCGAGAAAAGTTCGGACGCGCCAATCCGTTTCGTTGCGTTCCGCATCCCAGATGATCGGAACGTGCCGACCGTGGGTGCCGATGATCCGTGGATCGATCGCGTGATAGTTGTGCTTGGCATACCTAGTGGACCAATCCGGTCCTGCGGTCGTCAAGTGGAAGCAGACGCCATTGATGCTCGTACTCTCGTTCAACACCAAATACGAAAGCCCATCGAACTTGAGCGTCGATGCCAGCGTCGCGAGGCCCTGGAACAGGCCCCTCGCGTGGGTGCATAGCTGGAGCGCTAGCTGGAGACCTTGGTCCAAACCGGGTTGCATGCAGGCGGGCGTATTCGATACGTTTTGCAACGCCATTTCGTTCCCCTTGGTAGGCATGTAGACCGATTGACCATGTTCAGGACTTCGGTAACAGCCTAGAGGCGTTGCGGTGTGCGCGCTACTGGTCATTCTGCACTGCGGGTGTCCCCGCCCAAGTTGCGAAAGCGGAACGCATTCCTGCCGCAACCTGCTGGATTCATTGGAATGACCAACCACGGGGTGCCGCGCCCCCACCTGTAGTTTTCTACAGGTGGGGGCGTGCGATTAGACGGCGCGAACGATTCCCGTCTGCACGCCGATTGCGATCGCTTCCTGCCGATTCGCCGCGCCCATCTTGCTGCGGATACTGTCGAAATGGAACTGGACGGTCCTGGAACTGATATCGAGCTTGATCGAGATATCGTCGGTGGTCAGGCCGTGGGCGGCGAGTGCAAGGCATTCACGCTCTCGCTTGGACAGCGGGGCTCCGGCAGCCCGTGGCGCTGTACCAATTTCAATCACCGACTTCATGAAAATTTCATGGAAGTAATGCCCAAACATGAGAATGTCCGGCAAATTTCGCGTGATTGCCTGGAAGCGAATCGAGTCGTTTACCGGAATATTCGAGTTAAGCGCAACAATGACGTGGCTGTTGTGGGGACCATGAAACATGAAACTTACGCCGCTGGCGATTCCAAAGCGCAGCGCGTCATCGAGAAAAGCATCAGACTTGGCACCCAGACCGCGCACATTTGTCTGATCCCAGACCAGCGGGATCGCGCTGTCCCATGTCAGGAAGATACGGGGATCGACTTCCACGTAGGCCATCTGGTCGTAGCGCCCAATCCATTCGAGCGGCAGTGTCGTGTAGACATAGGCCTTCTCTTCATGGTCCGGCTTTGGCATCGCTGAGGCGGCGTACATGAAACTGTTGAATCCGAGGTGCGCTGTGACAGAAGAGACGAAAGGCAGGAGTTCCCTCTCTTCCGCGGCAGCCGCAATGAGAGCCGCCAGGAACGGCGGGATGAATTGGCCCGGCCGCAGATTGACTCGTCCGGGGCGCAGCGGCTCTAGCAATGCATCCCCTCGTCTGTTCAGTACGCGGAAACTACGCCCGATTGAACAGCCAATGCGATCGCTTCCTGCCGGTTCGCCGCTCCCAGCTTCGTGCGGATGCTGTCAAAATGGAATTGGACCGTACGTGACTTGATCTCGAGCTTGATTGCAATGTCCTCGGTCGTCATGCCGTGGACAGCGAGAGCAAGGCATTCATGTTCGCGATTTGACAGTGCGCGACCGGGCGTTTTCCTAACGGCGCCCAATCGAGTCACCGAGCGCATGAAAATCTCATGGAAATAGTGACCGAACATGAGGATGTCAGGCAGGTTTCGTGTAATCGCTTGAGGCGGATGTCATCGTTTTCCTTGATCCCGGAATCCAGCGCGACGATGACGTGACTGTTGTGAGGACCGTGAAACATGAAGCACACGCCACTCGCGATTCCGAACTGAAGCGCATCGTCAAGGAACGCATCCGATGTGATACTGCGTCCCCTTACGTTCTTCTGATCCCAGATCAGCGGGATCGCGCTCTTGCACGTAAGGATGATGCGAGGATCAACTTCAATATAAGCCAGCTGTTCATAACGTCTCATCCACTCATCTGACATTGTGGTGTAGACGTAGTTCGTGCTTTTGTTATTGGGGTGCGGCGTCGTCGCAGCACCATACGAGAAGGAGTCGAATCCGAGGTTTCTCGTAATCGATTCAACGTAGGGCAAGAGGTCATGGCCACTCTTGGCGGCAGCAATGAGTGATGCAAGAAATGGAGGTACGAATTGATTGCGACGCAGACTGACTTGCTCAGGGTTTATCCGCTCCAGCATCGCATCCCCCCGTCAGAGATTCGCCCCAGCTTCGTGATCAACAATACGGCAAACTTCCGATCGCGCCAATGCGGATTCGGCGGCAATGACAAACGAATAACTTGCAGAGGCCGAAAACTCTCGCGCCGCCAGCACCTTATTTGCGACTGGTTGAGGGAAGTCTTACGACAATCGCGATGCCAAGGAGGACTCCGGGAACCCGCCGCTATGACTTTTTCGCCGGAATGCCCTTTACCACCGCCCCCGGCCCGATCCCCTTCTCCGCGAACCAGCCCTTGCGCATTTCGAGCGCATAGAGTGCGGGCCCCTTGGACCAATGCGTGTCCTCGGTTTGCGGTTTCATATCTTCGATGTTGACGATGCGGCCATCGGCGCCGATGAAGGCAATCGACAACGGGATGAACGTGTTCTTCATCCAGAAACTCAACGGCTCGGAGCGCTCGAACACGAACAGCATCCCGTGATCGGGCTTGAGGCTGAACCGATGCATGAGGCCGAGCGCGCGTTGTTCGGGCGTTACCACGACTTCGGCGGTGACCTTGTGATCGCCCACGGTCAGAACTGTCGTGGACAGGTCGGCCGCCGCAGCAATGGAAGCGGCAAGAAACCCGGTAATCGCCAGCGCGCGAAACAGAAATCTGATCATGGTGACCAACCCTTCAAAGTCGACCGTGCGCGCCGCTGATACGCGAGCCAGAAGAGGAAGCTCGCCATCGTGAAGCCCGCCATGCCTGCCGCCAGCGTCATCAGCGATCGCGCCAGCAAGGGTGCAATCGTACCCGCTACCACGCCACCGAATGCGAACTGGATGAATCCCTGCAACGAGGACGTCATGCCGCGCATGGTGGGAAACAGATCGAGCAGCAGCAGCGTCGCGCTGGGCATGATCAGGCTCGATCCGATCGTGTAGATCATGATCGGCAGCACGTTCAGCGCGACCAAGGGCGGCGCCAGCGCACATATCACGAGATTGACGAACACGCCCGCTGCGAGCACCGCGTATCCGGTGCGGATCTGCCGCTGCGGTGACATGTGCCCGGCCAGCTGTCCCGAGATCCAGGCGCCGATCATGATGCCGCTGATCATGGGAACGAAGAGCCAGCCAAACCCCCATGTCGACACACCGAGCAGGTCGACGAGAAAGGCCGGTGCCGCCGCGATATAGAGGAAAAACCCGCAGAAGTTCAACGCAGGCACCAACGCCAGCAACGTGAAGTTGGGTTGCGCCAGTACCGTACGATAGTTGCGCCACAACGCGCGCGGACGCAGCGCATGGCGATGCCCCGGCGGCAACGTTTCCGGCAACGCACGGATGCACAGCATCAGCATTGCGATGGTCCAGACCAGCATCGCCCAGAAAATGGATCGCCATCCCAGCAGGTTGAGCAACGCACCGCCGAGAATCGGCGCGAGCGCGGGTCCGATGCCGAACACCAGCGTCATCTGCGACATCATGCGCTGCGCTTCCGCCCCGCCGAAGCGATCGCGAATGATGGCCCGGCCGACCACCAATCCGGCTCCCGCCGACAAGCCCTGCAGCGCACGGAACAGCCACAACGACTGCACGTTCCCGGCAATCGCGCAACCGAGCGTGCCCAATGCGAACACGGCGAGCCCGGCCAGCACGATCGGGCGTCGTCCCAGAGCGTCCGACAGCGCGCCATGCCACAGCATCATGAACGCAAATGCGAACAGGTACACCGACAGCGTTTGCTGCAGGGCGATCTGCGACGCGCCGAATTCGCGACCGATGGCCGGAAACGAGGGTAGATACATGTCGACGGCGAACGGGCCCAGCATGGCCAGCGATGCCAGGAGTGCCGCGAATGCCCACGAGCGCTGATGTACGCGCTGCGCCGAATCAACCGCTGTCATCGCCGCGCGCGGGCCTCGAGCGCGGCATCGACGGCGGCGCGGTCGTATTTGGGTGCGAAGAGCGCAATGAAGGCGTACAGGTAACCGCGCAGGAATACGCCGTGGCGCAGGCCCAAGCGCGTCGTGGACGACGCGAACAGGTGACTGGCGTCGAGCTTCTCGAACGCGTCGTCGCGCACGGGGTCGTAGGCCATCTGCGCAACGATGCCCACGCCCATTCCCAGCTCGACGTACGTCTTGATGACGTCCGAGTCGAGGGCGGTCAGCACGACGTTCGGCTCGAGCCCTTTTGCTGCAAAGGCCGCGTTGATGGCGGAGCGTCCGGTAAAGCTGAAGTCGTAGGTCACGATCGGAAACTTGGCGAGCGCCTCGAGCGTCAGCGGTTGCATCTTGGCCAGCGGATGGCGTTTGGGGACGAGCACGACGCGGTTCCATTCGTAACAGGGCAGCGTGACGAGCTCGGGAAAATCGGCAAGCGCCTCGGTCGCGATCCCGATATCGACATCGCCGCGCGCCGTCTGTTCCGCCACCTGGATCGGATTGCCTTGATGGAGAACGATGTTGACCTTCGGATAACGCGTCGCGAACTCGCGCAGGACCTTGGGCAGCACGTAGCGCGCTTGCGTATGCGTGGTGGCGATCGACAACGTGCCGGAATCCTCACCGCGAAACTCGTCGGCGACGCGTTTGAGATTGGCAATTTCGCGTAACGCGCGCCGCGCGGTCTCAATCACGATCTCGCCGGCGGGCGTGAGCGATGCCAGCCGCTTGCCTTGGCGCACGAAAACCGAGAGGCCGAGCTCGTCCTCGAGCTGGCGGATCTGCTTGCTGATGCCGGGCTGCGACGTAAACAACGCTTCGGCGGCGTCGGACACGTTGAGCCCGTGATCGACAACCGCACACAGATATTTGAGCTGCTGGAGGTTCACGACGTTATAACCCAAAGGTAGAATTCTGCGACAATTATATATCTGAATACGTTAGATGACGCCTCGTGGCCCAGTTCTTCACCGTGCATCCCAAAAATCCGCAGCCACGCCTTATCCGCCTCGCTGCGGAAATCCTGCTGGATGGCGGGGTCATCGCCTATCCGACGGATTCGAGCTATGCCCTCGGCTGCTATCTGGACGATGCGGCGGCGGCCCAGCGCATCAGGCACATTCGCGGCGTCGACGATGCGCACCATCTCACCTTCGTCTGCCGCGATCTGGCGGACGCGGGTCGCTTCACGCGGCTTGCCAACTGGCAGTTCCGGATCGTTCGCCAAGGCATTCCCGGCGCGTACACGTTTCTGGTGCCTGCCACGCGCGAAGTGCCGCGCCGACTGCAGCATCCGCGCCGCCGCACGATCGGCATACGGGTGCCCGATCATCCGGTCGTGCGCGCGTTGCTGGCGGAACTCGGCGCCCCGATCCTGTCGACGACGCTGATCCTGCCCGGCGAGAGCGCGCCGCTCAACGACGCGGCAATCATCCGCGACCGCCTGGAGACGACCATTGACCTCGTGATCGACGCCGGCGCGTGCGTCGACGTTCCTACCACCGTGGTCGATCTGGCAACGGAACCGCCAACCATTACCCGATTCGGTGGCGGCGATCCGGCGCGACTCGGCTTGGCGTGAACTGATGGCCGGCGACGGGCGCCCGGGGTTTGCCGGCGACTTCAGGTAAAATAGGGCCGTAATGGATTTTTCGCTGGAGACCATCGTCCTTTGGGCAGTGCCGGTGGTCTTCGCGATCACGTTGCACGAAGCCGCCCACGGATACGTCGCCAAGCTGTTCGGCGATCGCACCGCCGAGATGCTCGGGCGCATTACGCTGAATCCGATCAAGCATATCGACCCGGTCGGGACGATCCTGGTGCCGGGGCTTTTACTATTGACGGCCAAGATGATGGGGGGCGCCCCCTTCATCTTCGGTTGGGCCAAGCCGGTGCCCGTGAATTTCGGGAACCTGCGCCATCCCAAGCGCGACATGATCTGGGTGGCGGGCGCCGGGCCGTTGGCCAATTTCTTAATGGCTTTTTTTTGGGCGCTGTTGATGCAGGCCGCCGAGCCGTCCGGAATCTGGGCGAGCGACGGCCTGTTGGAAATGGCGCAGATCGGAGTCTCGATCAACCTGATGTTGATGGCATTGAACCTGTTACCGCTTCCTCCGCTGGACGGCGGCCGCATTGCGGTGGGCCTGTTGCCCAATCGCGCGGCGTACGCGTTGTCCCGGATGGAACCCTATGGATTCATCGTCATCCTCATCCTGATCGCGATTCCCGGTGCCCTGTGGACCATCCTGGGACCGGTCTACCAAGCGTGCGCGTACCTGCTGTACCACGTGACCGGCCTGTAGACGCCTAAGTAATCGGGTCGCCGGAACACCACCAGCAAAGCTCTTCTATGTTCGCTGACCGCGTATTGTCGGGCATGCGCCCGACGGGCCGCATGCATATCGGCCACTACCACGGCGCCCTCAAGAACTGGGTGCGCCTGCAGGAGGAGTACGAGTGCCTGTTCTTCGCCGCCGACTGGCACGCGTTGACGACCCATTACGAAACGCCGGAGAACATCGCGGCGTCGGTGTGGGAAATGATGATCGATTGGCTCGCGGCGGGACTCGATCCCGCGCGGTCGACGCTGTTCGTGCAGTCGCAGGTGATGGAGCACGCGGAGCTCACGCTGCTGCTCGGCATGATGACGCCGATCGGCTGGCTCGAGCGCGTGCCGACGTACAAGGACCAGCAGCAAAAGCTCGCGGACAAGGATCTGTCGACGTATGGCTTCCTGGGCTATCCCGTAATGCAGGGCGCGGACATTCTCATCTACCGCGCGAACATGGTGCCCGTCGGCGAGGATCAGGTCTCGCACGTGGAACTCGTTCGCGAAATGGCGCGTCGCTTCAACCATATCTACGGCCGCGAGCCGAGCTTCGAGGACAAGGCGAAGGCGGCGATCAAGATGCTCGGCGCCAAGAAGGCGCGCAAGTACAACGAGATGCGCACCGCATTCCAGGAAAAGGGCGATGAGCGGGCGCTCGACGCCGCGCGCGAGCTGTTGAACGAAACGCAGAACCTGGCGCTCGGTGATCGCGAGCGGCTCTTCGGTTACCTCGAAGGGTCGCGCCGGATGATCCTGCCCGAGCCGGAAGCGCTGCTCACGGACAATCCGAAAGTCCCGGGGCTCGATGGACAGAAGATGTCGAAGTCGTACGGCAATGCGATCCTGATGCGCGAGGACCCAGCCGAGGTGACGAAGAAGATCCGCACGATGCAAACCGATCCCGCGCGGGTGCGGCGTACGGACCCCGGAAACCCCGAACACTGCCCGGTGTGGCCGCTGCACAAGATCTACTCGAACGATGCCACGCGCGAATGGGTGGTCAAAGGATGCACGACAGCGGGCATCGGCTGCCTCGAATGCAAGCAGCCGGTGATCGACGCCATCATCAAGGAACAGATACCGTTGCACGAACGCGCGCAAAAATATATCGACGACCCGACGCAGGTGCGCAACATCGTGGCCGACGGTTGCGAGCGCGCGCGCAAGCTGGCCGAGGAGACGATGCGCGACGTTCGTAGCGCGATGGGGCTCGCCTATGACTGACGCCGCGATTGACCTCGAGCATCCGTCGCCGGATCCCAAGCCGTTGGCGCGCGTCTACGGCGAGGCGTGGAACGACCTGCCGCACGACCTCTACATTCCACCGGAGGCGCTCGAGGTCTTTCTCGAATCGTTCGAGGGTCCGCTCGATCTCCTGCTGTACCTGATCCGCAGACAGAACATCAACGTGCTCGACATACCGATGGCCGAGCTGACGCGGCAGTATCTGGGCTATGTCGAGATGATGCGGCGGACGCACCTCGAGCTGGCGGCCGAGTACCTGCTGATGGCGGCCGTGCTGATCGAGATCAAGTCGCGCCTGCTGCTGCCGAAGCCGCCGGCGCCGCCGGGCGCGGAAGCGGAAGATCCGCGTGCCGAGCTAGTCCGCCGCCTGCTCGAGTACGAGCGGATGAAGCAGGCCGCGCGTGCCATCGACGAGCATCCGCTGGCCGACCGCGATTTCGCGACGGTCCGCATCTGGTTCGACCACGTGGCCGCCGCGCGGCTGCCCGACGTGCGGCCCGACGATCTGAAAGCGGCGTGGGCGGCGCTGATTCAACGCGCGCACATCAATCGGCACCACCTCGTCTCGCGCGAGCAGTTGTCGGTGCGCGGCGAAATGAGTCGTGTACTGAAGGTGCTGGAGTCCGCGCGCTACATGGAGTTCACGGCGTTGTTCGCTGCGCATGCCGATATCGCGCATCTCGTGGTGACGTTTCTCGCGCTGCTCGAGCTGGCACGCGAACAACTGGTGCAGATCGCGCAGACCGAACCGTATGCGCCGATTCACGTGACGCGTGCCGGTGTGCCGGCGTTTGCACTCGCTTCCGACGACGAATCGTGATGAACGACGAACTCGACCACCCGCAGCCGGATGCGGCCGCCACGACGGCCGACGGCGATCTTTCCGAAATCAAGAGCATCCTGGAAGCGGCGCTGCTGGTCGCCGGCGAGCCGGTGCCGGTCGCGCAACTCGCGAAGCTGTTCGAGCCGCCGCTGGAAACGGACACCGTCCGCAAGTTGCTCGATGCATTGAAGCAGGACTGGCACGGCCGCAAGGTCGAGCTCGTGCTGGTCGCGGGCGGCTGGCGTTTCCAGGGCGTGCCCGCCGTGCAGACCTACCTCGACCGGCTGTCGCCGGAAAAACCGCCGCGCTACTCGCGCGCGGTCATGGAAACCCTAGCGATCATCGCCTACCAGCAACCCGTCACCCGCGGAGACATCGAAGCCATCCGCGGCGTTGCCGTATCGACGAACGTCGTCAAGACGCTCGAGGACCGGCAATGGGTGGAGATCGTCGGCCATCGCGAAACGCCAGGACGTCCGGCGCTTTACGCGACGACGAAGACCTTCCTCGATGATCTCGGCCTCCGCTCCCTCGCGGAACTGCCTCCACTCGCCGAGCTCGATTCCTCCCACCTTCTGGAGATGCCTGATGCCCCCACCAAGGCCGCCGAGACGGCACTCGCCCTCGCGAGTCCGCTCCTCGGAAACGATGGCTCAGCCGAACCTGGCGCTGAACGCGATCAACGAGAGCCTCCCGCCACCGAAGCACAAACGGTCCACTGACGAAATCTTCAATGAGCCGCAGCGCTTGCACAAGGTCCTGGCCTCGTGCGGGTTCGGGTCGCGCCGCGCGATGGAAGAGATGATCGTCGCCGGACGCATTACGGTGAATCGCCTGCCCGCGGAAGTGGGACAGAAGGTCGGGCCGGGCGACGAGGTGCGCATCAACGGCGAGCTCGTGAAGGTCCGCTTCACCGAGCCGCGTCCGCGCGTGCTCATGTATCACAAGCCGGCCGGCGAGATCGTCACGCGCGACGATCCGGAAGGCCGACCTACGGTGTTCACGAAGCTGCCGAACATCGGCAACGGCAAGTGGATCAACGTAGGGCGCCTCGATTACAACACCGAGGGGTTGCTGCTTTTCACGAATTCAGGCGAGCTCGCCAATCGGCTGATGCATCCTCGGTACGAAGTCGAGCGCGAATACGCGGTGCGCATCATGGGCCGGATGAGCGACGAGCAGTCGCAGGCGCTGCTCTCGGGTGTGCAGCTCGACGACGGTCTCGCCAAGTGCGAGAAGGTCGAAGACGGTGGCGGCGAGGAAGAGGGCGCCAATCATTGGTACCACGTTGTGCTGAAAGAGGGCCGCAACCGTGAAGTGCGCCGCTTGTTCGAGGCACTGAACCTGCCGGTCTCACGGCTCATCCGCACGCGCTACGGCACGCTCGCGATGCCGTCGGTCATGAAGCGCGGCGACACGCTGGAGCTCGAAGCGCCCGAAGTGGCGGCGGTGATGGACGCCGCAGGGTTGAAAAGTTCCGGTCCGCCGCAGGGCGGCCGTCCGCATGGCGCGCGGCCGCAAGGCGGCCCGGGGCAGCAGCATCGTCGCCCTGGACAGGGCGGGCAGCCGCGCCAGGGCGACGGTTCACGACCGGGCGGCGGTCAGGGTCTGCGGCCGCAGGGCAAGCATGGCGGCCGTCGCCACGGGAAGGGTCCCAACGGCCAGGGTGGCAATCCGCGTCCACAAGGGCCGCGTCCGGATTTCGAGACGACGCAGCCTGCTTCCAACGCGAATGCGATCGGATTGCGCCCGCATCACGGCAAGGGCGGCCAGCGGCCACGTGGATTCGGCGGCAACCCGCAGGGCGGCTACCCACAGGGTGGTCCGCGCCCGGATTTCGAAACGACGCAGCCGCACAGCAATGCAAATGCGATCGGGCTCCGTCCGCAAGGGCAGGGACCGCGCAGGTCGGGCGGTTTCGGTGGTCCGAACAAAGGAAGCGGTGGTGGCCCGCGGCCGAATCGACCGCGTACAGATTTCGACGAGAATCAGCCGGAGAGCAACGCGAACCGGTCGCCGTATGTGATGACGACGCTGACCATTCCCGGCGGCGCGCCGCGCGGACCGAATGAAGGCGGATTCGCCAACCGCGGCAATCGTAGCGGACCGCGCGGGCGTCCCGGCGGCGGCGGTGGAAAGCAGGGCGGCGGCCAGTTTCGCGGCAAGGGCGGGCAGGGTCCGCCGCGCAATCGTCCGAACCGGCCGCCAGGCGTGGAAGCGGACGGCAACGTCGCGCCCGCCACGGGCGATGCCAATCGCGCGCCACGCGAGGTCGATGGCAACGTAGCACGGCCCGAACCGGCCAAGCCACGCGACGACGACGATTGACGTAGGGGTGCGCTGACGCGGCCGATCGCTTCGTGCAGGTGGGCGCCTGCAGGTCGATGTCACGCGGATCCGTGCTCGCGAGACTCGGAAGCGCTTCGCTCGTCCAGCGATTTGAGCAACCGCAGCGCCGTGGCGTAGATCGGGACCTCGATCAACGCGCCGTCCACCGTCGCGCGCTCGCGCCCGGCGGCACGAGCCTTGTCGAACGCGGCGACTATGCGCCTGGCGCGTGCAATCTCCGCAGGCTGCGGCGTGAACACGCGATTGATCGCGGCCGCGTGCGTCGGCATCACTAGGCTCTTCGCGCGATAGCCGAGTCGCTTTGCGTAGCGCGCATCGGCGCCCGCGCCGCGCGCGTCGCCGAATGTGTACGGACAATCGATCGCCTCGACGCCTGCCGCG
>Ga0184632_10000560_pt1 | contig 14758 bp, 13 predicted proteins | sample PLM31_50_b1_FD_133153 | JGI IMG/M metagenome (GOLD analysis project Ga0184632, IMG submission 133153) | Groundwater sediment microbial communities from an aquifer in East River, Colorado, USA - PLM3-1_50_b1 | ecosystem: Environmental > Terrestrial > Soil > Riparian zone | place: USA: East... | reverse complement strand
GGCTTGCCAGACAGCGTTTCCCGACTACGTCGCACCATCTTACGGTGCCCTCGCCATACTGGCTGCGCTGCACTACCGCGCCCGCACGGGCAAGGGACAATACATTGATATTTCCCAAGCCGAGACCGCAGCTTCTATGCTCGGTCCCGCTTACTTGGAATATCTCATCAATGGCCGCGAGCCCCAGCCCCAGGGAAACTTCAGCACCTTTGCCGCGCCGCATGGCGCCTACCGGTGTAAGGGCGATGACCGGTGGTGCGCGATCTCAATAGAGACGCAGGAAGAATGGCTCAGATTCTGTGAAGCGGCAGGTCGCAAAGAATGGGCGTCGGATGCGCGCTTTGCCGACCCTAGGTCGCGGGTTGCCCAGCGCGGCGAACTCGATGCTTTAGTTGAGTCTTGGACCGTGGAGCACACGCCGCATCAAGTCATGGTAATATTGCAGCGTGACGGCATTGCCGCCGGCGTCGTGCAGACCGCGGAGGATTTATACCGCGATCCGCACCTGCGCGAGCGTGGATTCGCGCGCGAGGTCTTTCATCCACAAGTGGGTTGGGTGACACGCGCCGGTCCGTCGGTACGCTTGACCGAGCATCGATTTGCACCGGGTGGCGCCGCGCATCAAGCCGGCGACGATAACGAAGCGGTATTTGGCGAACTACTGGGGTTGTCGAAAGCGCAGATCCAAGAACTCACGGAGCGGGAGGTGTTACGCTAACGAGGTAGGGTGAGTAGAGCGGAGCGACACGCTTCGTGTGCCGTTCAAAGTTCAACGTTCAAGGTTCAAAGTTGGGGATTTTGCTCATGCGGTTCAATGAAGATCCGAAAACGTTGAACATTGAACCTCGAACTTTGAACCAGAAGGACCGGACCAATGCTTCAGGGTTACAAACTCTTCGATGCTGATGCCCACGCCATGATGAGCCCGCGCATGTGGGAGACGCTGCCCAAAGAATATCTGGCGCGGCGTCCTCGGCCCACGCGCGTTCACGACGCCGCGGACATGGGACGCTGGACCAATGGTTGGTTGGTTGAAGGGCAGCTTATTCCCCATTCTCTAGGTCCGGGAAGCCAGCCCGGCAACGAGCCGGCGCGGGTGCTGGAAGAATTTGGCGCGAAATCCGACAGTGAAGATTTTCCATTGAGCAGTTTCGATCTTTCCGACCCTAAGGCGCGCCTGCGCGGCATGGACTTCATGGGCGTCGATTACCAGATGCTTTATCCGACGACTCTGTACGCCCGCATGACCGGCGACCCCGGCTTTGAAGCCGCACTGATGCGCGCCTATAACCGCTACATCGGCAGGCAGTGTCGCCTCGCGCCGAGGCGACTCAAATGGGCGGGGCTCTTGCCGTTGCGCGATTCCAAGCAGGGCTGTGAAGCCATCGAGGAGATGATCACGCTCGGCAGCACCGCCGCTGTGGTCTACGGCACCGCGGGAGACCGTTTGCTTTGCCATCCGAGTTTCACTCCGGTTTGGGACGAGTTGCATCGCTCGGGTTTGCCTTTGTGTGTTCATATGGGCATGAGTTACCCGCCGTTTTTGGAAGTGTGCAACGGACTACTCGCCGCCCACGGCATCGGCATGAGCCTGCCGGCCCAGATGGCGTTCGTGGCCATTGTCGGCCACGGTATGCTTGACCGCTATCCCAATCTCAAAGTCGGCTTCCTCGAATTCGGCGCTGAATGGATTCTCTACATGGTAGCGCGTCTCGATCACTATCTTCCAATCGATAGGAACCAGATGCCGATCAAAGACGAAGTCCCGCGGCAATCGATTGAAGTATATGCCAAGTCCGGCCGAATTTTCATCGCCGGCGAAGCCGATGACAAGATGTTGCCCCAGGAGATCGAATTGCTCGGTGAAGATCAGATTTTATATTCTTCCGACTTACCGCACGGCGAAGGGCGCCACAACGCGGCGAAGGAGATTCTTGGCCGCTGCGATATCACTGAAACTCAAAAACGCAAGATCCTTTACGATAACGCAGTGAGGTTTTTCGGCGAGCCGTAATTTCCATCCTCAACGAAATCACCTAATCAATGCCGGTCACCAACCGTTCGCTTGATGTTTCCTCAGTCGCAAAGGCAATTCGCAAAGCCGAACGCCATTTGGCGAAGGCTGATCCGATCATGAGGCACTTGATTGCGAGACATGGCCATTGCCCGCTTGCGGAGCGCGAGTTTCAGCCGTTTCATATGTTGGCCAACTCCATCATCAGCCAGCAGCTTTCCACCAAGGCGGCGGCGACGATCAAGCAGCGTGTAGGCGAATTAGTTGGAGTACCGTTCCCAACGGAGAGGGTACTGTCCGTTCCGATAGAGAAATTGCGAGGCGCCGGACTTTCGCAAGCCAAGGCGCGTTATATTCGCGAGTTGGCGGCGCGGGTTTCTGATGGCCGTTTGGTCTTTGAAGCGATCGTTAATGACGGTGATGAAGATGTGATCGCGGTCCTAATTGAAGCCCCCGGCATCGGCCGCTGGACGGCTGAGATGTTTTTGCTCTTCGGGCTCAAACGGCTGGACGTGCTCGCCGTTGGCGACGCCGGACTCCAACGCGCGGCGCGCATACTCTACGGCCGCGGTCGGAAATCGACTACGCGCCTCCTGCGCGTCGCCGAAGCATGGCGGCCGTATCGTTCGATTGCGTCGTGGTATCTGTGGCGTTCGCTGGAGGGCGATGGTTAATATGCGGTCGCCTGGTATGCTTTCGTATGAGCGTTGCGTTGTCTACCACACGGTGTTCACACCCGCATAGTCCCTAATTTTCGAATCCTTTGTGATTAGTGGAGCCGATTCGAGTATGGCAGTCGCGGTAATAACACGATCAGCTGGATCGCCCGGAAAGTCGTTTCCTAACTGAGTTGCCTTGACGGAGACCGCCGGTGTCAGCGGAAGAAGCTCGACCTTCCGCACGGTCAGAGCTTGCTCCAACCAGTCCAGAGGATCGCGGTCCAGGCTGATCCTGCCTTTCGCGACCAAGGTCGCTACTTCGAGACAACTAATCGCAGACACTCCTAAACGTGTCTCGGTGCCAATTCTCTGGCGAGCAGCACGGCTAAGTTCGGAGGGTTTACTAATCCACCAAAGCCAGGCGTGAGTATCGAGCACGATCATTGCTCAATGTCCCACTTGTCCAGGATCGGATCTACTATATTACCGTGGAACTTTACGCTACCCCGGAGGTTTCGCGACTTATTCTTTTCCGTGGGTACGACCTTGGCGACAGGTTTTCCCCGCTTGGTTACTATGAGCGGCTGGCGGGTGCGGGCTACTTTGTCGAGAAGCGCGAGGCAGTGGGTCTTAAACTCGCCGGCGGGTACAGTTTTGGGCTGTGTACTCATGGTCAACTTATATGACCATGATTGACATTAGTCAATATTGCTTCGTTGAAGGAGTCGGGAGTAAAGCCTGCGGCGATTTACTTTTTGTCTTCCGGCTTGACGTAGCCAACCGTGCCGCCGCCTTTTTGGGAGTGCAGATAGCCTTCGACGTCATTGAGCGGATTGGTGTAGTAGCGCAGGCGGTGCTGCACGAGGTCGTCGGCTTTAAGCGCCATGTCGAAGGGCAAATCTTTTTGCATGTAGGCGGCGATCTTCGCGTTCTCTAAGGTTGCGCCGTTGCGGCTGGCGAGTTCCGTGGCCAGGGTTTCAACGTAAGCATCCAACTCTTTTTCAGGAACGACCTGGGAAACGAGGCCGATTCGTTCGGCTTCGATGCCGGTCAAGTTCCGCCCGGTCAGGGAGATGTAAAATGCTTTTTTAATCGGTATCGCGCCGTGAAACAGCGACGGCGTCGCCGTAGCGCCATAGCTGCCGCGGATGATTTCAGGCATGCCGAACTTTGCGGTATCGGCGCTGATGACTAGATCGTGGCCGTTGATCATCGCGAGGCCGCCGCCAAGACACCAGCCTCTAACGGATGCCACCGTGACTTGTGGAAGCGCGCGCATGATGGCGACGATTTCGGCGACGCCGCCGATGCCGCGACTGCGGTTCCGGTTGTTCTGCCCGCGCATGTCGTACAAGTCGCGCCCGGACGAATACGAATCGCCGGCACCGGTCGTGACAATACAGCGGATCTTGTCGTTGTCGGCGATACCGCGCAGGAGATCGCCCAGCTCTTTGAGCAGCGCGATGCTGAGCGCATTTTTCTTTTCTGGACGGTTGAGCGTCAGCCAGGCGATGCCTGAGTTTTCGTCGATGTTTGCGGCGATGAGTTTGTTGTCGGACATGTATTTCTCCTTAAATGGTTCAAGGTTCAAAGTTCAAGGTTCAATGTTGGAAGACGAACGATCACGAGATATGCGCATGGCGCCGCGACTAAAATCGATAGAACGCCTTGGCGTTATCGGCGAGGATTTTTTGCTTGGTTTTGTCCGAGATGTCTTCGCGCCGGACCACGTGGCTTACGGTGTGGGGCCACTCGGTGTCCCAGTGCGGGTAGTCCGAGGCGTACATCATGCATTCGTCGCCGAAGATCTCGATCGTCAAGGGCAGCGCTGATTCCTCGCCTTCACAAGTGAAGTAGCAACGGTTTTGTTTAACATAATCGCTCGGCATCATTTTGAGCGGTTCCATCTCCGCCTTCCGCATGAGGTATTTCTCATCAAAGCGCTCCATCCAATAAGGCAGCCAGCCGACGCCGGCTTCGAGAAATCCCACCTTCAATTTTGGGAAGCGGTCGAGCACGCCGCCGGCGATGATCGCCGTGATCGAGAGCATTTGTTCGAACGGGTGGGAGGTCATGTGCACGCCGAGATATTTATGAAAGCGTGTGTTGCCCGCTGACACATTTGCCGTGGCGTGAAAGCCGATGGGCACGTCCAATGCCTGAGCTTCGGTGTAGATAGGATCGAACTGCGGCTGGGCCAGATCCAGGCCTCCCTGAACATAGGTCGGCATCATTACGCCGACGGCGCCGCACTCGGTAATCGCCCGGCGAATTTCCTGCACTGCCTCGGGCACCACCTGCGGAGCGATGACGGCGGCATACTTCACGCGGTGATTCGTTGCCTTGCAGAAGTCGTAGGCCCAATTGTTGTACGCTTTGGCCAGCTCAACGCAGAGATCTAGTTCGCGGACCAGGCCGATGGCGAGGGCGTTGCTGGGATACGCCACCGCGTCGCCGATTTTTTCAGCATCGAGGTCCTTGCAGTACTCTTCAGGATTTGCCGGTTGGCGGCCCGTCGTGCCATTCAAAAAAATATCCCAGCCGAAAGATGGATAATAGGGCCCGCTGCGCGCACGAAATTTTTCCGGCAAGTATTGTTTATAGCCAGGTTCCTCTAAATGATGGGCGTCGGCGTCGATAACGTTGAAATTATGATCCAAAATATATCCTCCGAGACGGCTTGAACATTTTGAACGGCTGGAACGGCTGGAACGATTACGTCGTTCAAATCGTTCAAACCGTTCCAATCGTTCAAGTCGTATGGCGAAATTTCAAGACCTACGGTTTAGTCTTGTAACCCATAACGCTGCGCAAGCCTCAAAAATATCGACCCCACGACCACCGTCCCCAGGGCGATGACCAGGCTGAAGGCAGCCAGTTCGCCGACATGGCCATTGTCCCATAGTTCCCAGATTTTCACCGCCACGACCTGTGAACCCGGTGAATAGAGTAGTAGCGCGATGGAGAGTTCCCTAAACGTGATTAAAAAGATGTAGATCCAACCGGCGAGCAGCGCAGGCATAATAAGGGGTATGACGACTTGCCGCACCATCTGAAACCAGCTTGCGCCGCTGACCAACGCGCCTTCTTCCAGTTCCTTATGAACGCTAAGCAGCGCCGAATGGCTGAAGCGAATGCCATAGGGGAGGTAGCGCGCGATGAACGCCAATACGAGAATCCAGATCGTCCCATACACAGGCAACGGAATCATCAGGTACATTTTCAGGATCGCGATGCCCATGACGATGCCAGGAAATACCAAAGGCAACATCGCCATCTGATCCAGCAGCCAGCGCGATTTGATCGAAGCGCGCACGATCAGCCACGCGGCAATGAATGTAAGGATAATAGCGACGGTCGCGGAACTCACGCTTACGGTAAGGCTGTTTATAACCGAGCCGACGATACTGCTGTCGGCGAAGGCGCTGCGATAATTGTTAAGACTGACCATGGTCAGCGCCTTCCTGGAGGGCGCCTGGGCGAAGGGCAAGAGGGACGACCAGGTGATCGCCGCGATGGGGAAAATTTGCAGCAGCGGCAGCACGAGCATGAGACAACCGCCAAGCCAGCGCCAGCGGCCTAGATCCACGCGGTGCGGACGATAGGCTTTGCCGCTAATCGTCGTGAACTTATAGGTCTTGCTGGTGATGCGATAGTAGGGAATGAGACCGAGGGCGACCATGACGATCAGTATAATCGAGTACGCGCTGGCTTCGCCGTATTTGGGCAACAGCCCGCCTCTGATTTGCAGGTAAATCTTGGTTGTGAGCACCTCGACGCCGGCCGGTATGCCGATCAACGCTGGAATCTCGAAAGCTTCGAGGGAGCGAATTAAAGTTAAAATCAAAACCGCCAGCACGCTCGGCATTGCCAACGGGAAAGTCACCTTGCGAAAAACTTGCCACCCGGTGCTCCCCGCTGTGGTGGCTGCTTCCTCCAGCGACGGGTCCATGGAGCGAAACGGCGTGGACATGAGCAAGAAGACGATCGGTATCCAGAGAAAGCTCTCGACCAGGATCATTCCTTGCATCGAAAAGATGTTGAGCAGCGGCGCGCCCGTGATGGGCATGACGAAAGAATTAAGAATTCCGGCCTTGGGGCCGAGCAGCATGATCCAACCGACGACTTTGATGATCCCCGGGATGGCGAACGAGACATAAGCGGTCATGTAGGCCAGAGTACGAAACGGGGCGTTGGAGCGTTCCGCGAGCCAGGCCAGCGCGGTGCCGTAACAGATCGCGACCCCGGCGCTGCCGACGGAAAATATCATCGAGTTGGCGAGAAGGGTCTGCACGTCGCCGAGGGAGTCGACGATGTTCATGAAATGTTGGATTGTAAAACTGCCGGCTTGGAGGCCGCGGTCGGTCACCAAGCTGGTGTGCAGGATAAAGAAAAACGGCGGCAATACCAGGTACGCCAGCATAACGGTCGTGAGGAGAAATAACACCTGGGCGGGGTTACGCATCATCATGTACATAGTTCAGCCCCTTTCGCGCCAAAGGCTTCTGGTTTTCAGCTACCAAATCCTCCAAACGAGAGACTACGAAATAGAAACCGGCGCCTCGCCATCGGCCTGCTATATATCAAAACGATTGGCCAAGACAATCGCGCCACCTCACGCTCTAGCGTTAGGAGTAAAGATTACGGGAGGGGAAAAGCCACGCGTGTCACCCCTAACGCTTCACGCCTTGCTGTTTTACGCCCATGGTCCGATAAATGGTTCGCCGGTGTAAGTGTCCGACAGCGGCTCGAGTATTTCCGGCCAATGGTTGGGGTCGACGCTGCGGCGCAGTTCCTTCGGACGCGGCTTCCCGTCCCAGCCCACCTGTTCCATGTAGTAGTAAAGCTCGAGGCAGTGGCCGTCGGGGTCGAAGGCGTAGGCAGCGTAGTCAATGCCTGGGTGCAACTCCGGTGGGATGATGTCGGTCTCCACGCGCACGCCGTGGTCGCGCAAGAAAGTTACGGCGTCCCTGAGCTGCTGATAGTTTGCCAGCTGTAAGCCGAAGGACATATTCGACGTGGTTTCGCTGAGACCTAACTTCTTGCGCCATGATTTAGGAAATAGGCCAAGCGAATGATGCTCATTGTCACAGCGCAAGAACGCGCAGCGTTCGCCTTGCCACTCTACTTCTTCCGTCAAGGTGAAACCCAAGACCTGCTCGTGCCAGCGTTTTAACGATTCGTAGTCGTCGACAAAAAGATTTACCGGGCCGACGCGAGTGATCTTGAACGGTTGGGGGAGCAACAGGCCGTCGACACTGTATTTGAGCGGCATTGGGCTGACGTAGCGCCGGCCGTCGAGCACGTTGATGCCTTTCTCGATGTCGGCGCGCACGAGTTCGTAGTCGGGGAGCTGAGGTTCCGCGGGTGGATTCGGAGAACCATGGCGCATCGGCACCGGGCGCGCGTAGCCGTTCCAGCTGATCTGCTCGATGCCGTAGTAGAGTTCAAAGATCTGCTCATCCGGCGCCCACACATAGAGGTGAAATTGCGAACCTCCGCCTCCCGCCCGGCCCTCGCGCATGATCTCGACCCCCAGGTCCCGAAAGTACTGGCTGGCCTCCGCCATCTCAGTGATGCTCTGGACCTGCCAGGTGATTTGATTGATGTCATTCTCCGGCCGAAAATGCTTGGCGTTGGGCCCGGCGTATTGTCGCTCGTTGAATTTTTTCTTTTCGAACAGGGCGAAGGAGTGATGATCGCCCGCGTGCCGACCAAAGAACCCCGCGCCGGCGGGTTCAGTGATGAAAAAGCCTAGCAGGTCGAAGTAGAAATGCCGGCTGGCCTCCAAGTCCGATGCGTTGAAGCCGAAGTGGCCAAGGCGCCGAATTTTGAAAGGGCGGTCCCAGGCGACTCCGCCCACGTTGTACTTGGTCGTGTTCGATGCGGCCATGGTAGTTTCTCCCCGCTTTTTCTTATTTCTTACCCTAACTCTTGTTGTGACACGTTAACTCAGTCCAACTCGGCAATCCAGCCCAACTGGCTGCGCGCCATCGAGCGGTGGCTGAACTCACACTCTCTGAGATGCCGATACCACAGCCACGACCGTCGTCGCAAGAACAGCGCGATGAATCAATTGCCGCGTTGCAATTCAGACAATTCAAACCAGCCGTCTGCGACGCAGTCGCTCCGACAAAAATAATCTGGCAGGCCTCCGGGCAAGCGTCGCGTCACTTTTTAGGCGGGCGGAGAAAGAGGCTCAGGAAGGCCGAGGCGAACAGCAGGCCGATGAAGATACTGAAGGAAAGAGAATAACTCTGGGTGAAGTCGAAGAGGAAGCCGAAAAATGGCGCTCCGCCGGCGCTGAAGGCATGGGTGAGGAGCGAGCCCAGGCCGCGGATTTTTCCCAGCGAGACGCGCCCGAAATAGTTGGCCCAGATCATTTCCGCGAGGATAGAAGTCGCGCCCATGCCGATGCCGTAAAGAAAAAAGCCGGCATAAAGCGAAGGCAGCGCGGGGGTGGATAGGGCCAATAAAATTCCCGTGGCTTGAATCAGAAACTTGGCCATGATCAGCCGGGCGATATTCGAGCGCTCGGCGAGGAGCCCCCAAACCATAGGCGTGCTGAACTGCATGAACGCTATGATACTCATGACGAGGGCCGCCACCATCTCTGGATGGCCTTGATCGCTGACGAAGGCGAAGACATGAAGGTTCAGTCCGCTTACGCCGATATGGGCAACGCCGAAGGTCGTGACGATGAGCCAGAAAGCCGGGGTGCGCAGCGCTTCACGGCGGCTCCAGGCGACATCGTTGAACGCGCTCGAATGGGCCCTGGTGGAGCCGGCCTTTTTCACCGGCGCTTCGTTTTCGATTTGCGCGCTGGAACCGTCGGGCAGGAGTCCCATGTCTTCCGGACGCCGGCGCATGAAAAACCAGGAAGGGCCGACAACCAACGCCAATGTTAGCAGGCCGAACAATACCCAAGTGGCGCGCCATCCCATGTTCACGATGAGCGATGCCGCCAGCACTGGCATGGCGACTTTGGCCAAACCGTGCCCCATGCTAACCAGCGCGAGGGCGCGGCCGCGCATGCGCACGAACCAGCGCGAAATTGTGACGTTCACCACCATCTGGCCCATAAGAGCATCGCCCGGACTGACCAGGAGCCAACGGAAGAGCAGGAACTGCAAAAAACCCCGCGCCTGGCCGAGCAGCAGAAACCCCGTTCCGCAAACGACTCCGCCAGCTGCCATCAGCCACCTGCCGCCATGGCGGTCCAGGAGAGGACCAACGACCGGCGCCGCAAGCGCTCCTATGAGTATCTCGCCCGTGCGGATGAGCGAAAAAACGCCCCGCGAAACACCAAGGTCGCTCGACAGCGGTTTTAGAAACACGCTCAGCGTGCTTGATATCGAGAACGCGGAGGCGATGTGGGCGAGAAAACCGACGGCGACAATCGTCCAGCCGTAAAAGTACTTCGACTCATGGGTTGCTTGCGCCGCTCGGGTAGAAAATCGCACGTTCCCGTTTGTATCAGGGATCGGCGCGAGACTACAAGGCGCTGTTTGAAATCAGTAAAGATTTTCCGTTGGTGCTGAGCGCGTCGCAGCGCGTCGAGCAGCAATTGATTAGCCGGTTTATACCTACCCGAATTTTCTGTGTTTCCCGAAATGGCATTTTGGACAATTGACAGCCCGGACGCATCTTGATATCCGGCGTTTGGAGGTTCCAATGGCTCAACAAGAAATCGCGTTGATTGTCGGTGCCGGGCCAGGGCTCAGCGCGTCGCTGGCAAGGCTTTTTAGGAAAGAAGGTATGCATGTGGCACTGGCCGCGCGCAACGCCGGAAAACTGGACGGCTTAGTCAAGGAGATCGACGGCCGCGCCTATGGCTGCGATGCGAGCAGCCCAAAGGATGTGGCAAGCCTATTCGACTCGGTCGCCAAAGACATCGGCGAACCCAATCTGGTCGTCTACAACGCGAGCGGTCGCGTGCGCGGTCCGATCACGGAACTCGATCCCGATGAGGTGCGCAAAACGATTATGATTACCTGTTACGGCGGATTCCTCGTCGGACAGGCGGCCGCCAAACGGATGCTCAAAGCCGGGAACGGAACGATACTGTTTACCGGCGCTTCCGCGAGCGTCAAAGGGTATGCAAACTCCGCCGCCTTTGCCATGGGCAAGTTGGGTTTGACCGGCCTGGTACAGAGCATGGCGCGCGAGCTGCAGCCGCAGAATATCCACGTCGCTCAGGTGGTGATCGACGGCGGCATATGCGACCCGACGCGGCCGGAACGCCTCACGGCGCGCGGTCCCGATGGCTGCCTCGACCCCGACGCCATCGCACAAACTTATCTGCACCTGCACCGCCAGCATCGCAGTACCTGGGCATCGCACGTCGAATTGCGGCCATGGGCGGAAAAGTTTTAGACGAAATTGAGTGAGCAGAGATAACGCGATACAGGTTTACTCATTCAAGCGTGAGCCTTTGCAAAATGAACTGGTTCCAGCTAGTCAACAACGCCCCCTAGATTGGGTACAGGGCAACGTCAGAATCAGTTTCACCTTACTGAATTGGATTCACGATTCACGTTTGTCCAAAAATCGCCCCTTCCCCCCTTTTTGAAAAAGGGGGGAATAGAAAGTCTCCCCCGTGGAAGATGAACGATGCAGGCATTCGTGCTGTATCGGCCGTCTTCCACGGGGTAAAGGGAGATTTAGAGGGATTTTGATCTGCTCAACAGGACTTTGGCGAGAACCCGAGATTTGGTATTGTCGAATTGTTGAATCGTAGGAGCGAGCCGTTATGATCAGCAAGTATCATGCTTGACTCGCAAGCAGCTGTTTAATCCTCATTTCCATGCTAATTTCATGGGGGCGTCGTATTAGGTAGGCGAATTCAATTCAGGAGGCCAAAATGCAAACCCGAGCACTTGTCGTCGTCTTGGTTCTCGCCGCCGTTTCCTGCGTCGGGATTGGCGGGCATGTCTATGCGCAAACCCCGTATTATCAAGGCAAAACCATAAGACTGGTTCAGGGACGCGAGGGCGGCGGTTCGGGAGACATAAGGTCGAGAGCGGTCATACCTTTTTTACGGAAACATATTCCGGGAAATCCCAGTATCGTCAGCGAGTTCATGCCGGGCGCTGGCGGGCGCAAAGCGGCCAACTACATTTTTAGCACGGCGCGCCCGGACGGTCTGACCATCGGACATGTCAGCAGTGGGATTGTGACCAGTGCTGTTCTCGGGGAGACCGGAGTACAGTATGACCTCGATAAATTCTATTGGCTGGGCTCGACGGATAGCGCCTTCCACTATGTGTTTTTTATTAGGAAACAGTTGGGGCTGAATAACTTGGAAAAAGTCCGGGCATATTCGGGGCTGAGAATCGGCGCAACCACCATGGGCCATACCACTTATACTTACGGTCGCACGTTTGCCTGGCTGCTCGGTCTCAAAGAGACCAAGTTTGTCCTGGGCTATTCGTCTCTGGAAGTCGATGTGGCCGTGGCGAACGGAGAGTTGGATGCGCGCAGCAACAATACCGCCGAGCTGCTTCGGCGAAACCCCGATGCGGTTAAAAAAGGGCTGTTCGATTTCGTTGCCATCTTGAAAATACCCAGGGAAGACAAGGAGCCGGAGTTCGACCATCTCCCTGAAATCGACACCTTTGCGAAATCGGAAAGGGAGCGGAGGTACCTTAATTTAATGCGTTCTACCAGACTGGTCGGCACGCCCTACATCATTCCTCCTAATACCCCCAAAGAGCAGGTGCAGATTTTGCGCGAGGGAATGAAGAGAACCTTTCAAGATCCCGAGTTCCACAAGGAATTCAAGAAGCTGACGGGAGACGATCCCAGTGCGCTGATGCCGGAAAGCCAACAAGAAATCATCAGGTCGGTACCGCGTGACGCGGAGACGATTGACCTTTTCAATACAATCAACGGCAACAAGCCTTTGCCGCCGCGTTAGGTTTGGGTTAGACCGATGCAAAAACGCTGATTCAGGCAACTATCAGCATAACGCTGCTTCAGTGATCGAGTATTGCGCACGATAGCCGCGACGTTAAGCGCTGGCTAAGGGTTCACGCTCAAGCAGTTCCGGACTATTCTATCCTTCCTGGAAGCCACAAAGGATTCGATTGCGACTGAACTTCCGGCGTCGGAACAAGCGCTGCGAAAAGCGCCCAAAGCAAAACGCTGGGAGAAAAAATCTTCCGTCTCATTTTCTTCCTCCGCTCTAAAGCGTCAATGGATGCCGTAATCTTAGTGCAACGGAAATGCCATGAAGTCTTGAGAATAATTCGGCAATTAAAGGGAAAAATGAGAACTGATGGCTGTCAACACCGTGTCAAAAAAACGACGCGCCCGATTGTTCTTGATCACTCAATCTAGTTTCGGGCGTAAGGCGGATTCCGCGTCGAGGTTCGAGTTGACACGCCGCGCCAGCCGATAGTATGAGAGCTTAGCCGCCGAAGGGAAAATCATGAAGCAGGAATACGCTGTTATCGTTCATGAAGCACTTAAGGAATCTGGAATCAATTTCGTCGCATACCTGCCGGACGACCAGATTCATGACGCGCAGAAACTGATCACGGAAGATAAGGCCTTTACGACTGTAGGAGTAACCAACGAGGGTGAAGCCGTGGCAGCGTGCGCTGGTGCATGGTTGGGTGGCGCCAAGCCGGCCTTGCTTATCGCCGACTCGGGATTTCTCGTCGCGACCTGGCCGCTGGCGTCGCTCTCGGTTTCATACGGCATTCCCATGCTGATCATCATCGCCCATCGAGGGGAAGTCGGTGACCGAGCCAACTGGCGCTTCATAACCTACAAGTTCACCACGGAACCAATTCTTCAAGCGCTGCAGATTCCCTATGTGCGAGCGAGCCAGCCCGAAGAAACCAAGGAAGTGATCATGGGCGCGAAGCTGTCTACTTTTCTCTGGCAACATCCGGTCGCCGTTCTGCTTTCCGGCGAGGTGCTACGCGATTAAGGAGCGTCTCATGACCCGATATGATTGCCTCTCCCTTTTGGCTCCCTTGGTGAAGGACGATGATCTCGTCGTGACGACCCTCGGCTGGGTCGCGGGCGAATGGTTCGCCTTGCGTCACAAAGAGTCGAATCTTTATCAGGTCAACATGGGGATGTGCACGCCGCTTTGTTTAGGCCTCGCGCTCGTGTTGCCGCACCGCCGCGTGATCGCCATTGAATCCGATGGCAGCGTGCTCTTGAACATCGGCGCCATGGCGACCCTGGCCAACAAACGGCCAGCGAATCTGACCGTGATTGTTTTCGACAACCAATGTTACATGGCGACCGGCGGGCTGCCCACGGCCACCTCGGGTCCCACGGATTTAGCCGGCATGGCGAACGCAGCCGGCATCGAGAACTCTTACACCGTCACCTCGCTCAAAGAATTCGAAAACGAAGCGCGGGCAGCGATTCAGAGGAAGGGGCCGTCTTATATCGTCGCTAAAGTCGAAGCCGCCGGCAAAAGGATGAGCACGGACATGGATGGCAAAGAAGGCAAATACCGATTCGTGCGCTACATCGAGAAATCAGAGGGAATCAAAATCATCGGCACGGCTGCGAAATGAATTTTTCCGCCGCGAATTCATCGAGTCCGCGCTTGGTCCTTTCGGAACCCCGGAAGACATACGCACGACGCAGCTGTTTCCACGCCCTTCGATGCTCAATCATTTTCGCGTCTATTCCTCTTCCAACTCGGGATACTGGCGAAAAATGCCTTGCTGGTTGAATGGCAGTCGCCGCGATGAGGATAAATAGGCGGCGATTCGGGGACGCGCCTTGACGTGATCATGTAGAGCAATCAAACGCGGGTACTGCGGTTCGAGTCTCGCCGTTGTCCGGGGGAAAGCATAGCGCAATCCCTCGATCATCTGGAAGAGCGATAGATCAACGTAGGACAGTTTCTTGCCTAAGATGAAGTTACCGCCTTTGGAATTGTGTTTGAGGATTCTTTCAAAGTAGCCGAGAAATTTGGGCATCCGGTTCGCGGTGAAAATCGCTGCGCGCTTTTTGGCCTCGGCGGTTTGCTCCTCGTAGTATAGAGCGTTGCCGAGCGGATGGTGGGTGTCGTGGGCTTCATGCAGCCAATCGGCAATCGTCAGTTGCAGTT
>Ga0184632_10000557_pt1 | contig 14815 bp, 8 predicted proteins | sample PLM31_50_b1_FD_133153 | JGI IMG/M metagenome (GOLD analysis project Ga0184632, IMG submission 133153) | Groundwater sediment microbial communities from an aquifer in East River, Colorado, USA - PLM3-1_50_b1 | ecosystem: Environmental > Terrestrial > Soil > Riparian zone | place: USA: East River... | reverse complement strand
GGATTGCATCCGTCGCTTGCGGCGATCCATCCGTTGTTCGCGTCCGGCCAACTCGCGCTGCTCGCCAACGTCGGGCCGCTGACGCAGCCGACGACCCCGTCGCAATACGCGGCGGGCGTGCATCCGGAAAGCCTGTATTCGCATTCGGATCAGCAAAGCGAATGGCAAACGTCCAATGCGTCCGGCGCGTCGCGGACCGGATGGGGCGGACGTATCGCGGATGCGATGGGCGCGACCAACGGCGGCGGCTTTCCGGTCATCACGTCGACCGCCGGCGTCACGTTGTTCGTCACCGGCGCGGTGTCAAGCCCGCTGGCGATTCCGCCGACCGGCAGCTTCGGCCTCAATGGCTTCACGGCGGGCGCCGCCTCGCAAGCGCGCCTGGCCGCGCTCAACGCGCTGCTGGCCATCGATCGCGGCAACACGTTCGCCGCCGCGGCGTCCGACATCACCACGCAGGCCGTCGCGCTGTCCGGCAAGGTCAATCCGATCCTGACCGGCACGACATCGACCGTTGCGCCATTGTTCGACGGCCAGACGACGTCCATCGCGGCTCAGTTTCTCGCCGTTGCGAAAATGATCGAAGCACGTGCGTCGCTCGAAGCGCGACGCCAGGTGTCCTTCGTTTCGCTGGGTGGCTTCGACACGCACAACAACCAGCTGACGACGCAGGCCGATCTGCTCGGGCAGCTGGCGCCGGCGATGAAATCGTTCCACGACGCCACCGCGCAATTGGGCATCGCGGACAAGGTCACGACGTTCACGCTGTCGGACTTCGGCCGCACGTTCCAGCCCGCGGCGGGCGGCGGCACCGATCACGCGTGGGGCAATCACCATCTGATCGTGGGCGGCGCGGTCCGCGGCGGCGATTTTTATGGACAGTTTCCGACGCTGGCACTGGGCGGTCCGAGCGATGCCGAGAAAGAGGGTCGCTGGATCCCGACCACCGCGATCGACCAGTATGGCGCCACGCTCGCGACCTGGTTCGGCGTCGGCGCAACGCAGCTGCCAGCGGTGTTTCCGAACCTTGCAAGCTTCCCGTCCGCCAATCTGGGCTTCGTCTGACCGTCCGGCTCGGCCTCCTTGTAGTAGACCGTCATTCCCAAGGCGAACAGCGCTCCATTCCGGTATTCCTGCGGTTGTCGCGCACAATCGGAAAGCAGTCCCAATTCGACTTCCATGCCGCCGCGCTTGCCAACGGCGCCCTTAAAGTGAAGAATCCGGATGGGAGTAGCCGATATAGCGACGATTACGACGTTGCGCCCGCGTTGGGCCTGACGTTCCGCCACCGTTTTTGAGATTGACGCGTTCACGAGGAGCCGCCATGGCAGCATCCGCCCGCTACACATTGCTTCGTGCCGCCGTCGCAGTCGCGATGGTGTCGACCGTCGCCGGCTGCGCCACGCGCTACGACGCGAACGGCAATCTCATTTACAGGTGGCAATTCGGGCAGGACACCAGCCGCGCGGTCGATTACTCGAATCCCCGATTGCCGCAGCTGCCGGCCAACAGGCCGAACATGGACCTCTGGCCGGTCCCCAGCCCGTATCAGTTCAGGGACCTGTCGCAGTACTCGCAGCTCACGTCGCCCGCACCGCTTCCGGCGGCCGATATCCGCGTCGGCGATAATGCGGTCTGTGCCGCTTCTTTCTGCGAACCGACCGCGCCGCTCGCGCTGCTTGCTTCTCGCGCTGACGCTCGCGACAACGGCCGCACTTCCGCCGGGCGCTGACGCCCAGCCGTCCACGCCGGCGCCCTCCGCCGGCGTGACCCTGCTCCATCCGGACGACGCGATTCGCTATCGCGTCGAGATTGTCGCGCCAAAGGCGATCGCGGCCACGTTCGCGAGCGCCATCGACCTCATCCGCTGGCAGGACTACGCGGACATGACGGAAGACCTGTTCGATCGCCTGGCGCGCGATGCCGTGCCGCAGGCGAAAGAGGCGGCCGCGACGCAGGGTTACTTTTCCGCAAGCGTCGAGATCACGGTCGATCGCTCGACGCAGCCGGTAGCCGTCACGCTTACGGTGATCCCCATGTTGCCGACGCGCATCGCGAGCGTGCACATCGACGTCACCGGTCCCGCCACCGAGGCGCCCGAAGGCCAGGCGGCGATCGCCAGATTGCGCGACGAGTGGCTCCTTCCGAAAGGCGACATCTTCCGGCAGGAAGCGTGGACCGCGGCCAAGGAGCTCGCGGTCGCCATCCTCGCGGCGAGTCCGTACGCGGCAGCGAAGCTGGCGGGAAGCGAAGCGCGCATCGATCCTCCCGCACACAGCGCCGACCTCGATGTGTCGATCGCGAGCGGGCCGCCGTTTCGTGTGGGGAGCATCGCCGTGCAGGGATTGAAGAAGTACACGCCCGATCTGGTCAATCATTTCGCGACGGTCCACACGGGCGATCTCTACAGCGAACGCACGCTCGACGATTACGTACGCCGGCTGCTCGCTTCCGGTTATTTCGCGAGCGTGCAGGCGTCGATCGATCCCGATCCAGCGCAGGCGGATGACGCCAAGGTCACGTTGTCGATCATCGAAGCGCCAACCAGGCGCCTCGAATTAGGGGCCGGCTACTCGACCGATACGCAGTACCAGGTCAGCGCGGCGTACAGCGACGTGAACATCGACGACCGTGGCCTGCAGTTCTACACGAGCGCGCGCATCGAAACCAAGATCCAGCAAGTCGATGCGCGTTTGGTGCGACCGCCGACGGCAACCGGCTGGATCGATACGTACGCCATCGGCGTGCAACGAACCGACATCGAGGACCTGGTGACGCGCACCGCGGCAATCACGGCGCGCCGGCGAGCGATCGACGAGCGACGCACGCCGGCCTTTGGCGTCGGCTTCTACGTGAACGAGCAGACGCCGTTCGGCTTTCCGACCGAAACGTCGCACGCGCTCTACGTCGACGGCGAATATACGTGGCGCAACGTCGACAGCCTGCTGCAGCCGAGCAAGGGCTGGATGGCCAACGTTCAGATCGGCGCGGGATTGCCCGGCGTATCCACGGAAACATTCGGCCGCGTGATCGTCAAGACGATTCTCTGGTGGCCGTTGTCGCGCTCCGATCAACTGTCGCTGCGCGCCGAAGCGGGCGCGGTGATCGCCGATTCGCGCGTCGGCATTCCGTCGACTTTCCTGTTCCGTACCGGCGGCGACACGACGGTACGTGGCTATGCGTTCGAAAGTCTGGGGGTCAAGCAAGGCAGTGCGATCGTCGGTGGCCGCTACTATGCAGTGGCCAGCGCCGAGGTCGTCCACTGGATCGATGCGTCGTGGGGTATTGCGGCATTCGTCGACGCGGGGAACGCGACCGACACCGCCTCGCAACTCGATCCCGTCGTCGGTTACGGTGTCGGCGCGCGCCTGCGTACACCGATCGGCCCGTTCCGGTTGGACGTTGCCTACGGTCAGGAAACGAAAAGGGTGCGCGTTCATTTCTCCGTGGGGCTGTCGTTTTGACAACGAACACGCGCGGCGTCGCGGTCAGCGACAAGGGCCGCCCACGGCGTCGGCGCCGCTGGTGGCGATGGCTCGCATGGCCGCTCGTTGGGCTCTTTGCGGTGTTGCTCCTGGGTTATGCGCTGCTCGGCACGCAGGCCGCGCTCGACTACGTGCTGCAGCGCGCCGTCGTGGAAGGCGAGGGGCACCTGACGATCGAAGGCGCCGAGGGTTCGCTGCTGTCCACGATTCGCGTCGCGCGCATCGCATGGCAAGGGGATGAGATCGACGTCGAGGCCCGTGAAATCGCGCTGACGTGGAGTCCGCTCGATCTCGTGTCGCGCCGTTTCATCGTGCAAGGGTTGGGCGCCAAGCGCCTGTCGCTCGACTTCAAGGCCGCGCGCGATTCCACCACCGGCCTGCCTTCGAGCCTCGCGCTGCCGCTCGAGGTCGACGTGCGCAATATCGGCGTCGAGCGCCTCGAATGGCGGACCGGCGAGGGCAGCGGCTTCGTGACCGGCGTCACGTTCGGCTACTCCGGCGGCGCGAAGCTGCACGCAGTGCGCACGCTGCGTTTCGTCACCGACAACGGCACGCTTTCCGGCAGCGCCGAAATGGCAGCCGTCGCGCCTTTTGCGTTGAAGGGCGTGCTGGCGTTCGAAGGCGACGGCGCGTATCGCGGCGGTCGCGCGAATCTCGCGGTATCGGGGAACCTCGAGCGGATCGGCGTCGAAGGCGACGGCGCGCTGCGCGATGCGAGCCTCAAGGTCAAGGCGATCCTCACGCCATTCGCCGCGGCGTTGCTCGTGTCGGCCGACATCGACGCCCGCGATGTCAATCTCGCGCAATTCGTGCAGGCGCTGCCCGCGACCACGTTGACACTGAGCCTGTCGGCCCGGCCGACGGCGGAAGGTTTTGCCGGAACGCTGTCGGCACGCAATGCGACGGCGGGTGCCTACGATGCCGGGCGCCTGCCGGTCGCGGCGCTGACCTCACGTTTCGCATGGGATGGCAAGGTGCTCGTGCTCGACGACGTCGACGCGCAGCTCCCCGGCAACGGCCGCGCAAGAGGCATGGTCGCGCTGCCGATCGCCGGCGGCCTGACGCAGCTTTCGCTCACGCTCACCAATATTGACCTCGCGCGTATTCAATCGTCGCTGATCACGACGCAATTGTCGGGGACGATCGCCGCTGAAGTCGCGCAGCAACGGCAGATCGTGCGCGCCGATTTGCGGCAAGCGGACATGGCGCTCGTCTTCGCGGCCACGATCGTCGGCCACCGCGTCGACGTGGAACGGCTGCGTGCGCAGGCGGCAGGCGGCGAGATCGCCGGCAGCGGCACCTTCGAGCTCGACGGCAAGCGTCCGTTCTCCTTCACCGTGCGTGCGACCCACTTCAATCCCGCGCGCTTTGTCGACATGCCGGCCGGGCAACTCGACGGCACGGTCACGGCGCGCGGCACGCTGACGCCAACGTGGGACGTGACCGCCGATGTCGCCGTGAGCGCAGGCAGCCGCTTTGCCGGCTTTGCCATGGCAGGAACAGCCCGCGCGCGCGCGACACCGTCGACGGCCAAGGACGTGGCCGTCGACCTGCATCTCGGCGCGGCATCGATCACGTTGACCGGCACCTTCGGAACCTCCACCGACACGTTGGCGTATGCGGTCGATGTCCCTCGGCTGCAGGAATTGCGGCCGCTTCTGGCGCGCTATGCAAAACTCACACTGCCTGATCCGCTCGCCGGTGCGCTGCGCGCGCGCGGTACTGTCACGGGTGAACCGCGCGGTCTTGGGTTTGCCGTCACCGCGCACGGCGACGCGTTGCAGTGGGGGCCATCGGTGCGCGTTGCCACGCTGGACGTCGTGGCGTCCGCCGCCCCGAGTGTCAGCCGCGAAGGACGTGTCCCGCTGGAGGCGCGCCCGGTCACGCTGACCGTTTCGGCGACCGGTGCGACGGCCCAGCAGGGTGCGATCGCAACGATGCAGGCGAGCGTGACCGGGACGCTTGCGAAACACGCGGCGACCTTCGCGGCGACCGGCGGCGACTTCGATCTCACTGCGGCATTCACGGGCGGCCTCGCGGAAACGAAACGTCCGAACGGCACCGTGGACGTCGCGTGGATCGGCGTGCTCGATTCGCTCGTCAATCGCGGCGCGTATGCAGTGCGGCTCGAGACACCCGCTGCGCTGGAAATCGCGCGCGATCGAATCCACGTCGGGGCGACGCGAATTGCGGTGGCCGAGGGCCGTGCGGAGCTCGCGAGCTTCGCGATCGACGAGGGTCGCATCGCCACCCGCGGATCGTTTACCGGCATCCCGGTGGCCGCGCTCGCGCGCCTGTCCGGCACGACGTTGCCGTTCCCGTCCACATTGGCCGTAGGCGGAGATTGGTCGCTTGCTGCAACGCCAGGACTTTCCGGCGCCGTCAACGTGCGGCGCGAAAGCGGCGACTGGTTCGCGACCGAGAGCGCCACACTCGATCCCGCCGATCTTGCGCTGGGCATTTCGGTGCTCGAATTGTCGGCCCGCGTCGTCGACGACGCGTTCACCGCATCCGCGCGCTTTCGCTCCGCGCGAGCAGGCAGCGCCGATGCCACCGCGACGATCGCCGCCGGCAGCGTCGCCGGGCGCATCGCCACCGATGCACCCGTTACCGCGCATGTCACCGCCGATCTCGCGTCGCTGAAGCCGTTGCAACCGTGGCTCGGAACGTTGGCCGTCATGGATGGGCGCGCGCGCATCGACGTTACGGCACGCGGAACGCTCGCGCAGCCGTCGCTCGCGGGAACGCTGACGGGCGATGCGCTGCGCTTCGATCTGCCGCAATACGGCGTGCATCTGAAAGACGGCCTGTTGCGCGCGCGGCTCGCCGATCGCGTGCTGTTGCTCGATGAATTCTCCTTCGTCGGCGGCAGCGGCAAGTTCACCGCCAAAGGTACGCTCGCGCGCGCCGCCGACCAGGCCGCCACCGCGCTCGGCGCCGCGCGCGTCGAATGGCAGGCGGAGAACTTCACGATCGTCAACCGGCCCGATCTGCATCTCGTCGCCGACGGCAAAGGCACACTGGCGGTTGAAGGAAAGAAACTCGCACTTGCGGGCAGCATCAGCATCGATGAAGGCCGCATCGACTACGCGCCGACCAAAGTGGGCGCGCTTTCCGACGACGTGGTCATCGTTGGCCAACCGCGCAAGGTGAGCGCAGACAATGGCATCCGCGATCTGCCGCTTTCGCTCGATCTCGAGGTCACGCTGGGACGCGACTTCCGCTTCACCGGCGAAGGTCTCGCGACGCGCCTCGCCGGCCGCGTGCACGTTACGACGACGGCGAACGGCACACTCTTCGCCAAGGGAAGGATCCGCGCGGTCGCCGGTACCTACGACGTGTTCGGTCAACGACTGGTCATCGACCGCGGCCAATTGCTGTTCGACGGCCCCGCCGACAATCCGGCGCTCGACGTCGTCGCGTTGCGCAAGAACATTGCCGTCGAAGCCGGCGTCGAGCTGACCGGGACCGTGAAAGTGCCGCGGGTGCGCCTCGTGTCCAACCCGCCCGTGCCGGACGGCGAGAAGCTGTCGTGGCTGCTTACCGGACAGGGACTCGATCGCGCGAACCGCGCCGATCTCGCCGCGCTCTCCGCGGCGTCCGCGTCACTGCTTGGCCAGGGCAAAAAGCCGATCACCACGCAGATCGCGAACACGGTCGGCCTCGACGATATATCGGTGCGCCAGGCCGCATCGTCGGCGGTGGCCGGCACGTCGGGCCAGGTGGTCGCGTTCGGCAAGCGCATTTCCGATCGATTGACGCTCGTCTACGAGCAAGGGCTGACCGTGGCGACCAACGCGCTGCGCCTCGAATACGCGCTGTCGCGAACGCTCACTTTGCGCGCCGAGGCAGGTACGGTGAGCAGCGTCGGCGTGTACTTCCGGCGATCGTATGACTAGCATGACGAAATTTCGTCGGCGCGATTACTGCGGCGTGCGCAGGTGCGCATCGAGGAAACGCGCAGCGCGGGTATAAAAATCGAAGCGGTTCGCCTCGAGCAGGAAGCCGTGGCCTTCGCCCGCATAGACGACCCATTCGACGGGGACGTCGCGGGCACGCAACGCATCGCGCATCTTCTCGCCGTGAACGAGCGGCACGCGCCTGTCGTTGGCCCCGTAGGCCATGAGCACGGGCCTCCGGACGCGCGCCGCCTGCTCGACGGGTGATGTCGCCTTGAGTTGCGCGGCGTCCGCCACCTGGTCGCCCACAGTGTCTTTGGCGATGTATTTGATGAACGTCGAGTTCGCCATATCCGACCACGCCACGTCATACATCAGGTTGATGTCGGTGACGCCGGCGTAGTTGACGCCGCAGCGCCAGCGGTCGGGGTCGCGCGCGAGGCCCATCATCACGGCGTAACCGCCGTACGAGCCACCCATGATGCAGACGCGCTTTGCATCCACCGTGCCGCGTTGCACGAGCCAGTCCATGCCGTCGTCGAGGTCGTCCTGCATCGCGCGGCCCCATTCTTTGAAACTGGCGCGGTAGTGCTTCCAGCCCCAGCCAACGCTGCCGCGGAATTCAGGCTCCAGCACGGCATATCCAAGCGAGCCCAAAAAAGCCGCCTCGTCGTTCCATCGCCAACCCGCGCCATGGACCCACGGGCCGCCGTGGACGAGTACGACGAGCGGCAAGTCCTTCGCTTCCTTCCCCTTCGGCAATGTAAGCCACGCGGGTATCTCCAAACCGTCGCGTGCCGTGTAGCGCACCGGCTGGCGCGCAGGCATGGTGTCAGGCTTGATCGTCCGGCGCGTCTCGACCAGATTTTCCAGCTTGCGCTTCTCGGTATCGAGCAGAAAATAGCTGCCCGGATCGGTATCCGAATACGAAAACACGAGCGCACGCGATCCGGTGCTGCGGGACAGGACGTTGAAATGGTTCGGCCGCGCACGATCGACCATGGCAGCGATCCGCGCCCAGTCTTCGTCGAACCAGGCGACGCCGGGGCGGTCGGCGCTGTACGCGACGCCGACCACACGGTTTTTCACGTGGTCATAGATGAGGCCGCTCGCAAGGTCGACCTGCGGATGTGCGGCCAGAAGTTCGCCGCGCGCCTTCTTCTCGGCATCGAACCGGTACAACGCCAGCGTATCGCGGCCGGAGCGCGACGCGACGATGAGCGACCCGTCGCCGTCGAATCCGACGGGAACGATCTGTTGCCGGTGGGGCCGAAAGTCGTCGATCTTTTCCCATGGCGCGGACTCCTCTGAACGCCAGTAAACGCGTCCGCTTCCCTCCTTTTCCTCGGTGACCGCCGCACGCACCGCGCCCTTGCGGTCGACGACCCAGCGCACGACATCACCTGGCTTGCCGAGCGAGCGCAGCGTTTTCCTGCCCGTGTCGGTGTTCAGCCGGTACACGTCGGGGTAGCGTTCGTGCGCGTCGTTCGCGACCACGAGAATGTCGTCGGAGCCGTCGTGCAGTGCCGCGAGGAATTGCGTGTAGCGATACACCCACTGGCCGGCACCCATCGGCGGCCGCACGAGCATGCGGAATTCGCTGCCATCGCGCTTGACGGTGAAAAGACCACTGCCCCGCTGCTCGCCGCCGCCCACCGTGAGGTCGAGCACCGTGAACACGAGGCGATCGTCATTGACCCATTCGAACCAGCCGATGTCGCTCACGTTCACCGTCGTGATGTGACCGGGTTTGCGGGTGTCGAGGTCGATGGCGACGAGCCCGCCGCGCCCATTCACGGGGACGATCCCGGCTACATACTTGCCGGACGGGGAGAGCTTGAACGAACTATAGTCGGCGTGCCGGAAGAACGGTTCCACCGGCACCCGTGGCGGCGGATCGGCGGTGAGCACCGCCAATGACGTGGCCGCGACAACGAGACCGAGCAGCGCGGTGCGTAACCGCGACACGAATGCTGAATCGAAGTCCATCGTCATCCGCCCTCGCAGCGTTCGTCCGCGCGCGACGCGCCGTCAGCGACTGGCCAGGACTTCCTTGGCGACCGCGACAACGCGCTCCGGTTCGAAGCCGAACTTCTCCTGCAGCGCCTTCAGTGGCGCCGACGCGCCGAACGTCTGCATGCCGATCGCTTTGCCGCGCGTTCCGATGTAGCGCTCCCAACCGAACGTGGACGCCTGTTCGATGGAAACGCGCGCGGTGATCTCCGGCGGCAGCACGCTGTCGCGATAGGCCTGCGGCTGTTGCTCGAACACGTCCCACGACGGCATCGAGACGACCCGTGAACCGATGCCGGCGACAACGAGCAGCTCGTGCGCAGCGGCGGCAAGGCTCACTTCACTGCCGGTCGCGATCAGGATCACCTCCGGCTTGCCGTCGGGCGCGTCGGCGAGCACGTACGCGCCCTTCGCCACGCCGGACGCCGGCGCATAGCGGCTGCGGTCGAGCGTCGGGAGCGGCTGCCGCGACAGCACCATGAGCGCGGGCCGATGGCGAAGCTGCATCACGTAGCGATACGCCTCGACCACCTCGTTCGCATCGCCGGGACGGAAGAGCGTCATGCCCGGCACCGCGCGCAACGATGCGAGCTGCTCGATCGGCTGATGCGTCGGGCCATCCTCGCCGTCGCCCATCGCGTCGTGCGTGAAGACCATCAGCGTGGGTAATTCCATCAGCGCCGACAGCCGGATCGAGGCGCGCGCGTAATCGCTGAAGATGAAGAAGGTCGCCCCGAATGCGCGCACCTTCGACAGCGACATGCCGTTGACCACTGCCGCCATCGCGTGCTCGCGAATGCCGAAATGCATGTTCCTGCCGGCGGGCGTCCCGGGCTCGAAGTCGCCGGCGCCGTCGAATTTGAGCGTCGTCTTGTTCGACGGGCCGAGGTCGCCCGAACCGCCCATGAACCATGGGACGTTCTGCGCGAGCGCGTTCAGCACCTGGCTCGAGGCATCGCGTCCGGCGATGCCCTTCGCATCGGCCGGGAACGTGGGCAGATTGCGATCCCACCCGTCCGGCAACGCGCGTTTCTGCATGTCATCGATTTCGGTCGCGAGCGACGGATACTGGGTCCGGTAGTTGCTGAACAATTCGTTCCACTCGCGACGGGCCTGCGCGCCGCGCGCGCCAATCCCCGCGGCGAAATGCTCGCGCACGCCGTCGGGAACCAGGAACTGCGCGTCTTCGGGCCAGCCGTACGCGCGCTTGGTGAGCTTGACCTCTTCCGCACCGAGCGGCTCACCGTGCGCCGCCGCCGTGTCCTGCCGGTGCGGCGAGCCGTAGCCGATGTGCGTGTCGAGAATGATCAGCGTCGGCCGGCCCTTCGTCAGCGCGAAGATCCTGAGCGCATGGCCGATGCGCTCCAGATCGTTCGCATCGCCAACGCGCAGCACGTTCCAGTCGTAGCCCATGAACCGCGCGGCGACATCCTCGGTGAACGTGATGCGCGTGTTGCCTTCGATCGTGATGTGATTGTTGTCGTAGATCCAGCAAAGATTGTCGAGCTTGAGATGGCCGGCCAGCGAGGCCGCTTCGGAGCCCACACCCTCCATCAAGCAGCCGTCGCCACAGACTGCGTAGATGTTGTAGTCGAAGATTGCGAATTCGGGCTGGTTGTAACGCGCGGCGAGCCACTTTTGCGCGATCGCCATGCCCACGCTGGTGGCGATGCCTTGTCCGAGCGGTCCGGTCGTCGTTTCCACGCCCGACACCAGGTGATATTCCGGATGACCCGGCGCCTTGCTGCCGATCTGGCGGAAGCGGCGAATATCCTCCAGCTTGACCGACAGCTGACCCAATACTTCGTACTCGGCGTTGACCGCTTTGACCCCCGTGAGGTGCAGCAGCGACCACAGCAGCATCGACGCGTGGCCGTTGGACAGCACGAAGCGATCGCGATTGGGCCAGATCGGATCCTCGGGATCGAACCGCAGCACGTGATTCCACAACGCGTACCCCAGCGGCGCGAGCGCCATGGGCGTTCCCGGATGTCCCGAGTTCGCCGCCTCCACCGCATCGATCGAGAGCGTGCGGATCGTATTGATGCAAAGCGTCGCGATGTCCTGATCTTGCGGGAACGCCATTGGAATCTCCGTCGTTATTTCGACACAGTGCCGGCGGCTGCGGCATCGGCGATGATCGACGCGCGCTCGCCGGTGACGCGACCCGCGGGAATAGTGGGGTCGCCCGCACGCAGCTTCGCGAGCGCCGGGACTTTCTCGGCGCCGGTCACGACGAACAGCACGCAACGCGACCGGTTGAGGATCGGGTACGTCAACGTCATCCGCCGGTGACCCTGGTACGGTGCGGTCAACGCGACATTGAGATGCGCTTCGGCCAGGACCGGATCGCCGGGGATCAGCGACGCGGTATGGCCGTCGGGGCCGAGGCCCAGATGGACGAGGTCGAGCACCGGCGGCGTGCCCGCAAACGTGGCAAGCTCCTGCGCATAGGCTGCCGCTGCGGCGGCGAGATCGGTCGCCTCGACGCGCATCGCGTGCAGGTTGGTCTCCGGCAGCGCAATGTGCGCGAGCAGGCTGTCGCGAATGTGCGTGAGGTTGCGATCGGGATCGCCCGCCGGAGCAACGCGTTCATCGACCTGAAACAGATGCACGCTCTGCCACGGCACGCTTTCGGACGCGAGGACACGCAACATCTGCCACGGCGTGTGGCCGCCGCTGACCGCGAACGCGAAGCGGCCGTGCGCGGCCACTGCGGCGCGCGCCTCCGCAGCGATGAACTGCGCGGCGCGGGTGGCCACCGCACCGGCATCGGCCAGGATTTCGATTTGCATTGACGACGTCGCTGCGAAACGTGTCAGTCTTGCGTGACGACGGGATTATCCCAGCCGCCGGGCGGCTCGAGCCGCTGGGCTTCCGCAGGTCCCCAGGTGCCGGCGTCGTATTCGCAGACCGGTGTTGCGGCAGCCAGGACCGGATCGACGATACGCCACGCTTCCTCGACATAGTCCTCGCGGGCGAACAGCGTAGGGTCGCCCTCCATCGCGTCGCCCAGTACGCGCTCGTAGGCATCTGGTTCATCGACGCCGGGATGGTGGCTGACCAGCAACTCGACCTGCTGTCCTATGTTGCGTTCCGCTTCGTCCATCACCGTCGCGCCGAGCGCAAGCGTGACGGACGGGCTCACGCGAAAGCGCAGATGATTCGCCGGCGCCGTGCACGTGGGAAACATCGTCGGCGGGCGGCGCAGCCGGGCCAGCACCTCGGTGCACGTGACCGGCAGGCACTTGCCGGCGCGAATGTAAAACGGCACGCCCTGCCAGCGCCAGGAGTTGAGCGTGAGCCTGAGCGCGGCGAACGTCTCCTTCGTCGAATCCGGCGCAACGCCGGGTTCTTTCCGGTAACCGCGAAACTGGCCGCGGACGAGATCGCCGGGCTCGAGCGTGGCGATGGATTTCAGCACCTTCACCTTCTCGTCGCGGATCGACTCGCTGTCGGTGCGCACCGGCGGTTCCATCGCGAGGTTGCATAGCACCTGGAACAGGTGGTTCTGCACGACATCGCGGATCGTGCCCGTCTCGTCGTAGAACTTGCCGCGGCCCTGGACGCCGAAGTCCTCGGCCATCGTGATCTGCACGCTTTCCACGTGACTGCGGTTCCAGATCGGTTCCAGAAACGAATTGGCGAAGCGGAAGAACAGCATGTTGTGCACCGGCCGCTTGCCGAGGTAATGGTCAATGCGGAAGATGTGGGCTTCATCGAACGTGCCCAGCAGGATCGCGTTGAGCTTCCGCGCCGAGGCGAGATCGCGGCCGAACGGCTTCTCGATGATGACGCGTGCGCCCGCCACGCAATTCGCCTTTTCGAGCTGCTCGACCACGGCACCGAAGAGAATCGGCGGGATCGCCAGGTAGTGTGCAGGGTGCTGCGCATCCTTCAGCGCCTTGCGCAGCGCGGTGAACGTCGCCACGTCCGCGTAGTCGCCGTCGACGTAATGCAAAAGCGTGAGAAGCTTGGCGAACGCCGCCTCGTCGACGCCGCCGTGTTTTTCGAGGCTGTCGCGGGCGCGGGCACGAAATTGATCGAGGTTCCAGCCCTGCTTCGCCACGCCGATCACCGGCACGTTCAAATGGCCGCGCTTGATCATCGCCTGCAGCGACGGGAAGATCTTCTTGTAGGCGAGGTCGCCGGTCGCGCCGAAAAACACCAGCGCGTCGGAATGGATGGCGGTCATCGTCGTCGTCCTTGGCGGCGGCGCGTCATTTCGCCGCGGGCTTCTCGAGATGGCCGCCGAACTCATAGCGCATCGCCGACAGCAGCTTGTTCTGGAAGTCGGCCTCGCCGCGCGAGCTGAATCGCTCGTACAGCGCCGTCGTGAGGACCGGCGCCGGCACGGCTTCGTCGATGGCGGCCTTGATCGTCCAGCGGCCTTCGCCCGAGTCCGACACCCGTCCGGCAAATTTCGCCAGGGCAGGATCCGCGAGCAACGCGGAGGCGGTCAGGTCGAGCAGCCACGACGCGATAACGCTGCCGCGGCGCCAGACTTCGGCGACATCGGGCAGGTTGAGATCGTATTGATAGTGCTCGGGATCGCGCAGCGGCGTTGTTTCCGCATCGATCGCGTGCTGTTGCTTGCCGACGTTCGCCGCCTTGAGGATGCCAAGACCTTCGGCGTAGGCGGCCATGATCCCGTACTCGATGCCGTTGTGCACCATCTTGACGAAGTGGCCCGCGCCACTCGGACCGCAGTGCAGGTAGCCCAACTCGGCCGTGCCGCTGGCCGATGAGCGGCCCGGCGTGCGGTCGATCGTCCCGATGCCGGGCCCCAGGGTCTTGAAGATCGGATCGAGGCGCTGCACGGTGGCGGTCGGTCCGCCGATCATCATGCAATAGCCGCGTTCCAGTCCCCACACGCCGCCGCTGGTGCCGACGTCGACATAGTCGATCTTTTTCGGCGCCAGCTCCTTGCTGCGCCGGATGTCGTCGATGTAATACGAGTTGCCGCCATCGATCAGCGTGTCGCCCGCCGTAAGGAGCGGCACGAGTTCCGCGATCATCTTGTCGACCGCGGCCGCCGGCACCATCAGCCACACGTGACGCGGCTTCGCGAGCTTCGCGACGAAATCGGCGAGCGACGTCGCGCCGACCGCCTTTTCCGCCGCCAATTCCTGAACGGCTTTCGGGAACACGTCGAAGACGACGCAGCTGTGGCCGTCCTTGATGAGGCGGCGCACCATGTTCGCGCCCATGCGGCCCAATCCGATCATTCCGAGTTGCATGATGTGGTTTCCTTTGCGTGCTGATTTAGGAATGCATCACAGGAGACGCCGAGAAACCTGACTCATGCAGTTCTCTGCGCCTCTGCGCCTCATTGTGAGAATCAAGCAGCGGCAGCCTTCTCGAAAATATCGACAAATTCCCGGTAACGGCGCGCCATTTCCGTCGCCGCGGCCTGGC
>Ga0184632_10000556_pt1 | contig 14829 bp, 16 predicted proteins | sample PLM31_50_b1_FD_133153 | JGI IMG/M metagenome (GOLD analysis project Ga0184632, IMG submission 133153) | Groundwater sediment microbial communities from an aquifer in East River, Colorado, USA - PLM3-1_50_b1 | ecosystem: Environmental > Terrestrial > Soil > Riparian zone | place: USA: East... | reverse complement strand
TCCGCGATCGGGTGGACGAGGGTGTCCGTGTGGCAGAGCACCTCGACCGGGCGGTTTCCCTTGCCGACGAAGTTGCGGATGATCTCGATGCAGTGGCAGCCGAGGTCGACGATCGCGCCGCCGCCCGCCTGGCGCGCGTCCCAGAACCAGGCGCTGTGCGGACCAGGATGGGTCTCCCGCGAGCGCACCCAGAGGACGTCGCCGACCGCCCCCTTGCGCACCGAGTCCAGGGCCTTGCGCGTCTTCGGGGTGTAGCAGAGGTCCTCGAGGTAGCCGGCGAACACCCCTGCACGCTCGACCGTCGCAAGGATGCGCCGCGCCTCCTCGGCCGAGCGCCCCAACGGCTTGGTGCACAGCACCGCCTTGCCTGCCGCCGCGGCCAGCGAGACGGCCTCCTCGTGCTGGTCGTTCGGCACCCCGACCACGACCACGTCGGTGTCGGGGTGCTCCACCGCCTCCTTCAGGTTGGTGGTGTGGCGCGGGATCGCCCAGCGCTGCGCGAACGCCGCCGCGCGCTCCTCGGAGCGGGAGTACGCCACCTCGACGCGGTCCAGCCCGCGCCGCCCGTGCAGGGTCATCGTGTAGAAGTCGCCGATGAGACCGGTTCCGAGCATCGTCACACGGTGCGCGCGGCCCACTTGTCCTCCCTGGTGTAGATTCCTGTCCTAGCGGAGCAAGACAGTAGTCTAGACATATCGTGTTTGGGAAGATGTGACGGGCACGGGACCGGCCCGCCGTGGGCCCGGTCGATGCAACCAGGGAGGTTCGCATGGCATTGGGCGTCGGCATCCTCGGCAGCGGCTTCATCGCCCGCTTCCACGTCATGGCCTGGCAGTCGGTGCGCGGCGCGGACATCACGGCGATCTGCAGCCGCAACGCCCAGACCGCTGGGGAGCTCGCCGAGCTGGCACGGCAGCTCGGCGTCGGCGACCCGCGTATCCACACCGACCCGGCCGAGCTCGCCCGCGACCCCCAGGTCGACGCCGTCTGGGTCTGCTCCCCCAACTACCTGCGCGTCCAGCAGGTCGAGGCGATCGCCGGCGAGGTGACCGCCGGCCGGGCGGAACTGGTCGGGCTGGCCTGCGAGAAGCCGCTCGCGCGCAACCTGCGTGAGGCGCGCGAGGTCGTGCGGCTGGTCGAGCAGGCCGGGCTGCTCCACGGCTACCTGGAGAACCAGGTCTTCGCGCCGGCGCTTGTGCGCGGCAAGCAGATCCTGTGGGAACGCGCGGCCGAGCAGGCGGGCGCGCCCTACCTCGCACGCGCCGCCGAGGAGCACAGCGGCCCGCACCGCGCCTGGTTCTGGGACCCGACCCAGCAGGGCGGCGGGGTGCTGAGCGACATGATGTGCCACACGGTGGAGGTGACCCGCAAGCTGCTCAGCAAGCCGGGCGACCCTGGCTACCTCACCCCGAGGAGTGTCTCGGCCCACATCGCCGCGCTCAAGTGGACCCAGCCGCGCTACGCCGACGAGCTGCTGGCCAGGTACGACGGCGAGGTCGACTACCGCAGGACCCCGGCCGAGGACTACGCCCGCGCGCAGGTCACCTACGAGACCTCCGACGGCCGCCAGGTGGTGGCCGAGGCGACCACCTCCTGGAGCTACGTCGGCCCCGGCCTGCGGATCGCCTGCGAGGTGCTCGGCCCGGAGTACTCGCTGGCGTGGGACACGCAGGACTCGGAGGCCAAGCTGTTCATCGGCCGCAACCTCGGGGGGCCGCAGCAGGCCGGCGAGGACCTGCTGGAGAAGCAGAACGCCGAGTCCGGCCTGATGCCGGTCCTCGCCGACGAGGCGTTCAGCTACGGCTACACCCACGAGGACCGGCACATCGCCCAGGCGTTCGCCGGCGGCCGCCAGCCGGACGAGACCCTCCACGACGGGCTGGTCGTCACCGAGCTGCTCATGGCCGCCTACCTCTCCGCCGAAGCTGGACGCACCGTCCACCTCCCGGCCGAGGGCCTGGAGGAGTTCGTGCCGCGGGTCGCCAAGGGCACCTGGGACCCCACGGTCCTGCCGGGCGCGCCCGCCACCCCGTAGCGCCGGCCACGGCCCAGCCGTCGGGTCAGCGAGCTGCCGGCGCCTCCACCTTCACTCCTTTCAGCAGCAGCCACAGCGCCAGCGACAGTTCGGCCGGCAGGACAGGCAGCAGAATCGCCGGGACGAGCAGGTTCGACAGCGCCGGCGAGAGGATCAACGCCAGGGTGTTCACGGCGTAGCAGATGCCCGCCACGATCATCATCGCGCCGATGACGCGCGGCACGAGCCGCGAGCGCAGGATCAGCGCGCCGATGAGCACGCAGAAGCCCGCGAAGAAGAGGAGCGCGAAGCCCCAGCCGGTGGCGAACAGGCGGATGGCGAGGTAGGACAATGCCTGCCGCTGCCCCTCGCCCAGCGCGGCGAGCGCGCCGCTCTCCTCGACCATCGCGAGCGGCACGTAGAGGTTGAGAAGACTCATCGCCTCGATCGTCACGCCAGCGACGCTGAACACGAGCGCGAGGCGCGCAAGCGTCGGCTCCACCGCCTTGAACAGGCCGCAGATGATCACGTTTATCACGATGGCGGGGACGAGGTAGAGGAGGTGAACTGCCAGCCCCCAGCGCCACAACGCCTCGTCGGCCGCGATTGCCTGCGCCGTCGCCGCGGCGTCGCCCGGCACGATCAGCGATCCCCGCACGAACCCTTCGGCGAACAACCCGCCGGCGATCACCATGAGGTAGAACAGCCCCGCGGTCCGCGCCTGCCGCGCCATCACACCCCATCACTCCATCCGACTCGCTGGCTCATGTCAGCAGCTTTCGCATGCCCTGACGCTAGCGACCAGGGCGGTGGCGGCGGATCGGCCATCGGGATGGCCCGCCGCGCCGGGCGTCGCTGCTCCGGGAGGCCGGGGCCGACCAAGGTATTCGGTCGCGCGACCTCGGTATCGATCGCCGCGATGGCGGGTGAGACCCGCCTCCCTGGTCGGTAGGCTCGTCGGGATGAACGCATCCGCGACGGCGCCGAGGCCTCGGCGAAGCCCACGCGACTGGGTCGTGGACACCGGGCTGTTCCTGCTCGCCGCCAGCTACTGGCTCCTGGCCACCGGCGGGCGCCTGAAGGCATCCACCCCTCCGGAGCCGGCGTGGCTGTTCATCCTCGACGAGCTCGTCGGCGCCCTCGGTTGCGCCGCCCTGTGGCTGCGCCGCCGCTGGCCGGTCGAGCTCGCCGTGGCGCTGGTGGCCCTCTCGGCCTTCTCGGAGCTGGTGGCCGTGGCGATGGTGGTGGCGCTGTTCTCGGTCGCGGTGCACCGCCCGCCGCGGACCACGGCGTTCGTGTTCGCCTCCAGCCTGCTCGCCCCCCTCGTCTACGTCGTGCTCCGACCCGAGCCCGGGACGCCCGGCTTCCTGCTGTTCCTGCTCGGCGTCGCCGTCCAGGGCGGCGCGGTCGGCTGGGGCCTGTTCATCCGCCACCGGCGCCAGCTCGTGCTGTCGCTGCGTGACCGCGCGACCCGCGCTGAGACCGAGGCGCAGCTGCGCGCCGAGCAGGCCCAGCACCGCGCCCGCGAGGAGATCGCCCGGGAGATGCACGACGTGCTCGGCCACCGGCTGTCGTTGCTGAGCGTGCACGCCGGAGCGCTGGAGTTCCGCCCCGACGCCCCCGCCGAGGAGGTCGCCCGCGCGGCCAAGGTGATCCGGGAGAGCGCCCACCAGGCGTTGCAGGACCTGCGCGAGGTCATCGGCGTCCTCCGCGCCCCGGTCGGCGAGCTGCCCCAGCCCACCCTGGCCGACGTGCGGCTGCTGGTCGCCGAGTCGGGCCGGGCCGGGATGCGGGTGGACCTGCGCACCGAGACCGGCGGCGCCGTCCCCGAGGGCGTGGGCCGCACCGCCTACCGGATCGTCCAGGAAGGCCTGACCAACGCCCGCAAGCACGCCCCGGACGCCGAGGTGCGCGTCCGCCTGGCGGGGGCGCCCGGCCAGGGCCTGACGGTCGAGGTGCACAACGCCGCCCCCGCGACCGGCCTGGGGCCCACGCCCGACCCCGCGCCCTCGCCCGGCCCGGCGCCCGCGGCCGACCCCGCGCCCGCACCGCCGCCGGGGCAGGGGCTGGTCGGCCTGGCCGAGCGGGTCGCGCTGGCCGACGGGCGCCTGGAGCACGGGCCGACCACCGACGGCGGCTGGCGGCTGTCGGCCTGGCTATCCTGGCCGCCATGACCACTCCCGAGGCCGGCCCGGTCGGCGTGCTGATCGTCGACGACGACCCGCTGGTGCGCGCCGGGCTGGTGATGATGCTGGGCGGCGTCCCCGACATCCGCGTGGTCGCCGAGGCCGGCGACGGCACCCAGGTGCTGGCGCTGGTCGACCGGCACGCCCCCGACGTGGTCCTGATGGACATCCGGATGCCGGCGATGGACGGGCTGGCCGCCACCGAAGCCCTGCGTGCCCGGCGCAACGCGCCGGAGGTCATCATCCTGACCACCTTCGACGCCGACGACCACGTCCTGCGCGCCCTGCGTGCCGGGGCGGCCGGGTTCGTGCTCAAGGACACCCCGCCGGAGGAGATCGTGGCCGCGGTCCGCCGGGTGGCGGAGGGTCAGCCGGTCCTGTCCCCGGCGGTGACGCGGCGCCTGATCGCCCGGGTCGCCGGCTCCGACCACGACCGGCGCCGTGGGGCCGCCAGGGAGCGCCTGGCACTGCTGAACGACCGCGAGCGCGAGGTGGCCGTCGCGGTCGGCCAAGGCCGGTCCAACGCCGAGATCGGGGCCGTGCTCTACCTGAGCGTCCCCACCGTCAAGACCCACGTCTCGAGCATCCTGACCAAGCTGGACCTCAACAACCGCGTCCAGGTCGCCCTGCTGGTCCACGACGCCGGGCTCCTCGACGACCAGGACTGACGCCGGCTTCGCCCGGGGGCCGCCGTGGTCAGCGCAGCAGCCAGCCTCCGTCGACGGGCAGCGCGCTGCCCGTGGTCCGGCCGGACGCCGGGGACAGCAGCCAGGCCACGGCCGCTGCGACCTCGTCGGCGGTCACGGCCCGGCCGCCGAGGGGTTGCAGCTCGGGCATGCGGCCGGCGACGTGCTCGTCCTGCAGGGCCCGGCTCGCCATCGGGGTGTAGACCAGCCCGGCGGCGACCAGGTTCACGCGGACCCCCTTGGCGGCCACCTCCATGGCCGCGACACGGGTCAGGCTGGCCAGCCCCCCCTTGCTGGCCGCGTACGCGGCGGTCATGAAGTCCGGGTCGGCGGACTGGCCGAGCACCGAGCCGATGGTCACGAACGAGCCACCACCGGCGCGCTCCAGCGCCGGCAGGCCGGCGCGCATGAGCCGGAAGGCCGACTCGAGGTTCACGCGCACGACCTCGGCCCAGGCGGCGTCGCTGCAGCGCGTGACCGGCCCGTCGCCGAGCCGGCGCCCGCTCATGCCTACGGTGTGCACGATCCCGTCGAGGCCGCCGAGGGCCGCCTCGGCCAGCTCGACCGCCTCCTCGGCGCCGCCCGGTAGGGTGATGTCGACCGCGCGCGCCTCCGGCCCGCCAGCCGGGCCGCCGCCGGGTGGGCCGCCGGCCGGCCGGGGCTCGCGGTCGACCGCGGCGACCAGGTGGCCGCCGCGTTCCAGCAGCGCGACGCAGGCGCTGCCGATCCCGCCCCGCGCGCCGGCGACCAGCACCCGCAGGGCCGTCGCGGCGGTCACCGGCTGGCCGCCGGGTGCAGCGGTTCCAGGAGGGCGCCGTGCTCCTCCAGACGGGCCCGCAGCCGGGTGGCAGCCAGGTCCCCAGGCACGACTCCGCTGGCGGCGGCCAGGGCCGCGGCCGTGCCCGCGGCCTGGCCCATGGTCATGCAGGTGCCCATGGAGCGGGCGCTGGCGTGGGCGTCGTGTGTGGCGGAGAAGCAGCGCCCGGCCACCAGCAGGCCCTCCACGCCCTCGGGCAGCAGGCAGCGGTACGGGATGCCGTAGACGCCGCCGTCCGGGACGTAGCGCCAGCGGGTGTCCGCGCCGGCGTGGTGGTCTTCGACGGGGGCGCCGCAGAGCGCGATCTCGTCGTCGAAGCGTCTCGCCGTGAGGACGTCCCCGGCGGTCAGCCGGTAGCGGCCGTGCACCCGCCGGCTCTCGCGCACCCCGATCGCGGGGCTGGTCGAGATCATGACCGCCCGCTCGAAGCCGGGAACCAGCTCGCGCAGGAAGCGCGCGTACTCCCATGCCTGCCTGCGACCTTCGATCTCGGCGCGCGTCAGCTGCACCGGGTCGGTGGCGTCCACGCGCGGCACGCGCGTCATCAGCGCCATGACCACGCCGGGCTGGGGCGTACGGTGCCAGCTCCCCTCGATGCGGGGCAGCCGGTAGGCGCCCGACTGGCTCGCCTCGCGCATGCACGCCCACAGGGCGGCCTTGCCGAACGCCTCGGCCCGCTCGACGTCCACGTTCGCCAGCCGGAAGACCGTCGAAAGCGACTGGACCTGCTCGTTGGCCGCGGGGTCGTCGAAGGGCACCCCCGCCCAGGCGGCCACGTCGCCGTCGCCGGAGGCGTCCACCACCACGGCGGCCTCGACCCTGCCGGCGCCGCCCTTGCTGAACAGGGTGAGCGCGCGCACCCGTCGGTCGGCGTCCAGCTCGACCCCGGTCACCCAGGTGTGCAGCAGCACCTCGGCGCCGGCCTCGAGCGCCAGCGTCTCCCAGGTGCGCTTGAGCACCTCGGGGTCGTAGGTGATGCCGGTGCCGGCCCCGTAGGTGTTGGGCCGCTCGAAGGCCGCGCCCTCCGCGGTCAACCGCCCGGCGACCTCCCAGGCCAGGCCGCCGACCACCCGCCTCGGTGCCCGGCCAGGGGTGTAGAACGCGTAGAAGGTGTCGAGGACGGCCGTGGAGATGCCGCCGAGGAACCCCATGCGCTCCACCAGCAGGGTGCGCGCGCCCGCGCGGGCGGCGGCGATCGCGGCGCTCGCGCCCGCCGAGCCCGACCCGACCACGACCACGTCGTAGGCGTCGGTCACGGGCCCGGCTCGAAGGCGAACGCGCGCGCCGGGTTGGCGACCACGAGCTGCTCGACCAGGTCGCCGCCGAGCGCCTTGCGCAGGCGTGGCAGCAGGACCGCGAACAGGTGCGCCATGCCCGGCCCGCCGCCGTAGGCGCGCAGGTTGCCGCGCCGGCCGACGTCGCCGCCGAGCAGCAGGCTCCCGGCGTGCCCGGCCTCGGCCATCCCGGCGACCAGCTCGACCAGCAGCGAGTCCGGGTGGTACTTGACCTTGCCAGCGCCGTCGTACAGCAGGAACGCTCCCCGTTCGGCCAGCTCGGCGTGCAGGCCAGGGTCCGGGTTACGGTCCAGGTGCGCCAGGGCCACCCGCGCCGGCGGGACCCCGTGCCGGGTCAGCAGGTCCAGCAGCTCGTGGGCCATGGTCCCCGCCTCGCAGTGCACCACCACCGGCGCGCCGGTGCGCACCGCCGCCTGCGCGCCGGCCGCCAGGCGCCGGCGCTCCGACGGTGTCAGCGTCTGGTAGGAGGCACCGAGCTTGACGACCCCGGCCCTGGCCGGTCCGGGCCGGGGTCGCGGCCCCTGCCAGTCGCGCTCGTCCATCCCGGTGGTGAGGTCGGTGACCAGCGTCTCGACCAGGACCTCCTCGGGCTCGGTGTGAGCCCAGTGCCCGGCCGGGTAGTGCGCGTCGCGGTGGAAGCCGGTGGCCGCGATCACGTGCAGCCCGGTCTGCTCGGCGAGCAGCCGGAGCCGGCGCGGGTCGCGGCCACAGCCGACCGGGGTGAGGTCGGCGACGGCGCGCGCGCCGGCGGCACGCACCGCCGACGCCTCGGCGACCATCGGCTCCAGCTCGGTGAACGCCTCGCCGGGCAGCGCCGGCGTCCGCAGGAAGAGGTGCTCGTGGGCGTCGGTGGGGCCGAGCGCCTCCGCCGCGACCGGGCCGAGCACGGTCTGGACCACGCGCAGCGGACGTTCCTCCATGGCGCCTCCGACGACGATGACCTCGGCCCATCGACGCGTGTCCGGCGTTCCCTGTCCCCCGGAATCCTGCGCCGTCCCCAGTGTGCCTGAAGCTGCCAGCTCAAGGACCTGCCAGCGCGTCCGATCTTCCATCCAACCGGCGGCATCGGATTGTCGGCGGTCTCGGTCCCACGGCGCAGCCCAGCCGGAGGGACGCGGCGCACCACAGAGGGAGCTTCGATGGCACGGGTCCTCATCGTCCAGGCCCATGAGCAGTCCCGGTCCGACATCGCCGCAGAGCTGCACGCGGAGGGGCACGAGGTGCTCGAGGCGGAGTCGGCCGACCACGGCGTCGAGGTCGCCCGCGACGGCGGCCCGGAGGTCATCCTGCTCGACCCGATGCTGCCAGACCGCTCCGGCTACGAGGTCTATGCCACCCTGCAGCGCGACCCCGCCACCGTGGCCATCCCGGTGCTGTTCCTCTCGAGTCCCGGGCGGAATCGCAGCACCCGGGCGCTGGTCGGCGGGCTCGACATCACCACCCGGCTCGGCATGGCCCTGCGCACCAAGACCCTCCACGAGGAGCTGCGGCTTGGCGACGCCCGCCTGCGCTCGGCGGTGCTCACCGACTCCCTGACCGGGCTGGCCAACCGGCGCGCGGTGGAGGAGCGGCTGCGGGTGGCCACTGACATGGCCAGGGCTGGCGCCGGCCCGCTGGCGGTGGCCCTGGCCGACCTCGACGAGTTCGCCGCGGTCAACGAGGGCTGGGGCTACGCCGTCGGCGACCATCTCCTGCAGGCGTTCGCGGGGCTGCTGCACGAGTCGTGCCGGGGGGACGACGTCATCGGCCGCTACGAGAGCGAGGCGTTCCTGCTGATCCTGCCGGGCACCCGGCTGGACGAGGCGTGGTATGTGGCCGAGCGGGTCCGGGAGCGGGCGGCCGCCCTGGGTCTTGCGTTCGGCGCCACCTCCGGGCCGCGGCTGTCGGCCTCGTTCGGCGTGGCCGAGCACCGCGAGCAGGACGCCTGGAGCGACCTGCTGGGGCGTGCGGTCGCCGCGCTCCGGCGGGCCAAGCGGGCCGGTCGCAACCGCTGCGAGGTGGCTTGACCCGCGGCTGCGCCGGCCCCTCGCCGCGGCGCGAGGCTCGGGCTCACACGGCGGAGCGGTGGCCCTCGCGCCTGGCAGCGCCCGACCTGGCCAGCAGGTGCAGGCCCGCTTCGACGAGCCAGTAGCCGGTGGCGCGCCTGGCGGCGGTGAGGGCGCGCGGGACGAGGTACCGGTCGCGGTGGGGCGCGGCGGCGCGGGCGCGGCGGGCGGTGGCCGCCTGGGCACGCAGGTCGTCCACGTGCAGCGCGGCCAGGTCGTGGAGGAACAACGGGGTCATGGCGGGACCTCCCGGTCAGTTCGGGCATGGCGGGCGGAGCTGCCGCCGCGTGGCGGCGTCTCCTGGGACGGCGGCGGTCAGGTGGCCAGGCGGCGTGTCGCCTCTTCGACGTCGATCTCGCCCCTGGCCAGGGCCTGGAGGACTTCGAGGCGGGGCTTGGGCGGGGCCGCCTCGCGGTCGAGGCCGAGCTTGGCGAGCAGGGCGTCGAAGCGGAGCCGGGCGGTGGGGTAGCTGACGCCGAGGTGGCGCTCAAGCTCCTTCATGTTCCCGCGCGAGGTGAGGAACACCCGCAGCACCTCGCGCTCCTCGTCACCGAGGGCGCAGAACTCGCAGGTGTGGAACAGGCCGGACAGCTCGGTGCCGCAGGTCTGGCAGCCGAGCCGGGTCAGGGCGAGGGTGGCGCCGCAGACCGGGCAGTCGTGCGGGGGACGGTGGGCCGTGGTCACTGGTCGGCGCTCACGGTCACGTTGCCGAGCTCGGTCTCGACGTCGAGGGTGGCGTTGCCGGTGCCGACGGTGACCTCACGGGTCGCCTGACCGGCGACCCACTGGTCACCGCCGGCCTTGCCCACGGGCAGGGCGATGCGGCCCAGCTCGGCCCTGGCCGCGACCCGCACGCTCGAGCCCCGCTCGAGGTGGACGCGGACGGACCCGGCTTCGCAGCGGATCCGGGAGGCGCCGTGGTCGAGCACGCCGCTGGCCTGCACCGAGCCAGCCTCCACGGCCAGGTCGAGCGGGCCGCGGAAGCGCTCGATCCGCGCCGAGCCGGCTTCCACCTTGGCCCGCAGCGGGCCGGCCACCCCCTCGACCAGGAGCGTGCCAGCCTCGAGGAGGACCTCGAGCTCGAGGTCGGGGTGCATCCGCACGGTGAGCTGGCCCGCGCGCTTGGCGAGCCCGAGCGGGCCTGCCGGCGGCCCCTCGGGCCCGAACATGAAGCCGAGGCCGGCGGGGCCCTCGCGTCTTCCCTCGATGACGACGACGTCGCCGTCGCGGTAGGCCACGTGCGGGCCCTCGGCGACTGCCTCGCGGACGGTCGCGTCCCCGACGATGCGGGCGGCTTGCAGCGTGCCCACCACGCGGACACGCCGGACGCCCGGAGGACGGGGTTGCTGCCCCGCCAGGTCGGCCTCTTCGGCCTCCTGGAGCAGGTCGGCTGCCTCCTCCGGGCTGAGGCGGCCCTCAGCCACCTCGTTCAGGATTGCTCGTTGCTTCTCGTCCATGTACAGAATGGAAACCTGATCTTGAGATTCTGTCAAGTCTTGCCTACTAGTATTTCGGCTGCCGGGGATCCCTACTGCCCGTTGTTGCATTCCGAACGCTCTCGATATATCGTTAAGGTACGAGATCGTCTGCAGACAGTCGTCGACAGGAAGGAGCAGGCGATGCATGGGACAGACGCGATGCGAGGACCGTGGTTCGGCGGTCGGCGGGGCGGCTTCGGGCCGGGCCGGGCCGCGTGGGCGGCGATGGCCGCCGGGCGCCGGGGGCCAGGGTTCTTCGGGCCCGGCCCGCGGGGCGGGTCCCCGTTCGGCGGGCCGCCGTTCGGCGGCTTCACCGGGCCGATGTTCGGGCGCGGCCCGAAGGTGCGACGCGGCGACGTCCGCGCCGCCATCCTGGCCGTGCTGGCCGACCAGCCACTCCACGGCTACCAGCTCATCCAGGAGATCGCCGAGCGGAGCGGGGGCGTGTGGCGGCCGAGCCCGGGCTCGGTCTACCCGGCGGTGCAACAGCTCGAGGACGAGGGTCTCGTGCGGGTCGAGAAGGAGCACGGGCGCCGGACGGTCCACCTCACCGACACCGGGCGCGCCTACGTGGAGGAGCACCAGGAGGAGCTGGAGGCGGTCTGGGAAACGGTGACCGAGCACGTCAGCGACGGGGTGCTGGAGCTTGGCGACCTCGCGGCGCAGGTCGCCGCCGCCGTCATGCAGGTGGCCCACGCCGGCACAGCCGGTCAGGTCGCCGAGGCCGCCAGGACCCTGGCCGACACCCGCAGGGCGCTGTACCGGATCCTCGCCGAGGGCGAGCCCGAGCGCGGCGACCAGCACCCGGACGGCGCCGGCAGCGCCTGACCGGCATTCGGCCCGGCTGGGGCGAGGCGCGACCCGGCACCCCGGTCGCTCCGCGACCGGCGCCTCCCCGGATGGGGCTACGACCCGGCCGCCGCTGGTCAAGCGGCGGCCGGGTCGCCTACGGTTGCGCCCCGCCGGGCCGTGACGAGGAGGCGACATGACGGTCGATGCCAAGAAGGCCGCACGCGAGCAGGTCGAGCGGGCTCGGGAGGAGCTGCTGGCGCTCAGCCACCGGATCCACGGCACCCCCGAGCTGGCGTTCCAGGAGGAGCGGGCGAGCGCCTGGCTCTGCGAGACCCTGGCCGGGGCCGGGCTCGAGGTCGAGGCGGGCGTCCACGACCTGCCCACCGCGTTCACCGCCCGGGCCGGGTCCGGACCGCTGCACCTCGTGGTGTGCGCCGAGTACGACGCCCTCCCGGCCGTCGGGCACGCCTGCGGGCACAACCTGATCGCGGCCATGGCCGCGGGCGCCGGCATCGCCCTGGCCAGGGTGGCCGACGACGTCGGCCTCACGGTGACGGTGCTCGGCACGCCGGCCGAGGAGTCGACCGGCGGCAAGATCCTGCTGCTGGAGCGGGGTGCGTTCGCCGGTGCCCACGCGGCGATGATGGTGCACCCATCCTCCCGCGAGCTGGCCGAGATGGCGATGATCGCCTCGACCAAGTTCGACGTCCACTACACAGGTAGAGAAGCGCACTCGGCCTCCTACCCCGAGCTCGGCGTGAACGCAGCCGACGCGCTGGTGGTCGCCCAGACCGCCGTCGGGCTGCTGCGCCAGCACCTCCGCGCCGGCGACCGGGTGCACGGCATCGTCACCAAGGGCGGAGACGCCGCCAACGTCGTCCCCGCCCACACCGCGGGCAGCTGGATGGTGCGTGCCCGCACCCTTGCCGAGCTTGACGACGTCCGGGCCAGGGTGCTGCGCTGCTTCGAGGCTGGTGCGCTGGCCACGGGAGCGTCACTCCGGGTCGAGGCCGAGCAGCGGCCCTACGCGGAGATGCGCCACGACCCGGACCTGGCCGCCGCCTACCGACGCAACGCCGAGGCACTCGGCCGCCGCTTCGACCACAGCGGCGAGGCCGGGAGCCGGCCGGGTGGCTCCACCGACATGGGCAACGTCTCGCTCGCGCTCCCCGCGATCCACCCGACCATCGACATCGGCTCGCTGCCGGCCGTGAACCACCAGCCCGAGTTCGCCGCCCACTGCGTGACCCCCGAGGCCGACCAGGCCCTGCTCGACGGCGCGGTCGCCATGGCCTGGACCGCGATCGACGCCGCCCTCGACGAGCGGGTCCGCACCCGCCTGCTCGCATCCGAGCCCGGAACCGGCTGAGGCTGGCCGCGTCCTCAGCCGTCGAGGCGGTGGTGCGCGACCACCCGGCACGCTGTCAGCGGCCGTCGGGCCTGTCGGCGAACGGGGCCAGCGCGGCCTCCAGCTCCCCTCTCCGCCTGGTCCAGTCCTGCCCGTGCGCCCGCACCCGGATCTCGCGCACCTCGTCGAACCTGGTATGCAGCGCGAGCTCCAGCCAGCTCTCGGGCATGACGGCCAGCACCCGGTCGGCCCACTCGACGAACACCACCGTCTCGGGGTCGAACACGTCTTCGAGACCGAGGTCCTCGAGCTCCGGCGCGCCGCTCAGCCGGTAGGCGTCCACGTGCTGCACGGGCACGTCGCCGTCGTACTCCCGCACCAGCATGAAGGTGGGCGACACGACCGGCTCGTCCACCCCGAGGGCGGCCGCCGCCCCCTGCACGAGCCGGGTCTTGCCCGCTCCGAGGTCCCCGGTCAGCCCGACGACGTCACCAGGGGCGAGGATGGTCGCCAGGGCCGCCCCCGCCGCCTTCGTGGTCGCCTCGTCGGCCGCCTGGAGCCGCAGCTCGTGCTCACCCATGCGTCAGAACAGCCCGAGCTGCTTGTCGCCGGAGGGGTCCGGGGAACCCCGGAGGGGTGCCCCGGTGGGTCGGGAGGGGTCCGGGGAACCCCCAAGGGGTGCCGACCGGCTCTCCCCCAGCAGCTTGGCCAGGACCTGGAAGTCCTCCTCCATGCCCTGGAGGGGGCTGGGGCCGACGCGGCCCGAGATGGCATGCAGGGCGGCGGCCGGGTGGAAGGTGGGCAGCAGCACGCACCCCTGGAACGGGTAGGTGCGGCCGCGCAGGCGGGTGATGCCGGTGGTGGTCTCGAGCAGGGTCTTGGCCGCGAAGTTGCCCAGGGTGACGACCACCTTCGGGTCGACCAGGCGGATCTGGGCGTCGAGCCAGCCCCGGCAGGCCGCGATCTCGTCGGGCTGCGGGTCACGGTTGCCCGGAGGGCGGCTCTTGACGACGTTGCAGATGTAGACGTCCTCACGGCGCAGGTCGATGCCGGCGAGCAGGCGGTTGAGGAGCTGCCCGGAAGGGCCGACGAAGGGCTTGCCCTGCTTGTCCTCGTGGAAGCCCGGCGCCTCGCCCACGAACATCAGGTCGGCGTCCGGGTCGCCGTCGCCGAACACCACCTGGGTGCGCCCCTGGTGGAGGCGACAGCGGGTGCAGGTGGCAGCCTCGGCGGCCACCTGCTCCAGCTCCGTGGGCATCAGCACGCCCCGCAGGCGCCACCGCAGCAGCCGGCGGAGGGCGCGGCGGCCCCGTCGCCCCCGCGGACCGGGCTGGCGCCCGACCGCGGCGCCGAGAACATGCTGAGCAGTCGGCGAGCCTGCTCGGCCCCGCACGAGGGGCAGGCGGTCAGGTCGGCCCGGCCGGCGGGCACGAGCGCGTCGAAGCGGTGGTCGCAGTCCGTGCAGCGGTACTCGTAGAGCGGCACCTTCATGTCCTCCCGAGCTGATCCGACCAGGCCGGGATGCCGGCGACCGTGATGGCCGCCCGGACACCGGCCCGGATGGCCAGGGCCAAGGCCTCCTCGGCCAGAAAGGCTACCAGGTCGGCCGCTGCCGCGACCCTCGGAACGGCCAGGGCGAACACCGTGTCGCCGTCGAAGCTGGTGTGGGCCGGGCGGACCGCCCGCGCCATGCCGTCGTGGGCCTGCACCGCGACCCGGTGGACCTCGCCCTTGGTCAGGGCCGCGTCGGTGACGACCAGACCGAGGGTGGTGCTGCCCCCGGGAGGCACCGGCTCGCCGAACGACGGGGCGCCCGACGGCTCCCGCCCAGCCGGCCCGTCAGCCGAGGCCTGCGTCTCGCGCTCGCCCCACGCGCGCAGCGCGGCCTGCGCCCCCCCTGGCATCCGGGTTCCGGCCAGCACGGCGCCGTCCTCGTCGATCACGTCCCCGCCCGCGTTGACCGCGGCCAGGGCACCCACCGTGACCCGGCCGGCAGTGACGACGGCATGGCCGAGGCCGCCCTTCATCGCGAGGTCGGGGCCACCGGACTTGCCGACGGTCGCGCCGGTACCTGCCCCGACGTTGCCCATCCGGTCCTCGTCGGCGGTGGCGGCCGCACAGGCGGCCTCCCCCTCGGCCGGGCCGGGGCGAGCCTCCCAGCTCCCGAC
>Ga0184632_10000555_pt1 | contig 14865 bp, 14 predicted proteins | sample PLM31_50_b1_FD_133153 | JGI IMG/M metagenome (GOLD analysis project Ga0184632, IMG submission 133153) | Groundwater sediment microbial communities from an aquifer in East River, Colorado, USA - PLM3-1_50_b1 | ecosystem: Environmental > Terrestrial > Soil > Riparian zone | place: USA: East... | reverse complement strand
GTCGGCGAGGAATTCCACCGTCACCGGGTCGCCGCCCTTCGGTACCGCGACCTTCACCTTGAGCTTCTTGATCTCCAGGCCGTGCTCCGTGTCCATGGAGCGCAGGGTGAGCCGCACGCGGTCGCCTTCCGACACCTGCAGCATCGCCGGCTCGAACTTGAAGCGCGAGGCCGTCATCTCGAAGGCGCGCGGCGGAGTGATCGGGACGTCCCCCGACGAGCCGGCGCCGGCGGCGCCCACCGTCAGCAGCGTGGCGGCGGAGAGCCGCCGCATCCATTTTCCATGCGTCCTGAAGGTAACCCCTGGAACCAATCGTCGCCTCCTCGCGGAAACGGGCCCGCGTGGCGTTCCACACCGGGGGCACCACGAGCAAGACGCATGCCGCGTCGAACCTCTTCGTGCGCATCGACTTCCTCCTCTTCGCCGCCACGGTCCGTTACGGTCGCAGTAAGGGGTTACGGCCCTCGAAAGGCTCGCTGCTATTCGATCCGGTGCTTGGCGAGGTAGTAGCTTAGGGCCCGCTGAGAGATGCCGAGCAGGTCGGCGGCGTCCTTCTTCACGCCCGTCGCCCGCTGCAGGGCCCGCTCGATCGTCTCCCGCTCCACCCAGTCCACGTTCTGGTGCAGCTTGAGCGACGGCAGTCCCACCGGGGTCGACTCGGTCACGCCGAGCAGCGAGATCTCCCGCCGGGTGATGACGGGCGCCGGCGAGAGCACCACCGCGCGCTCGATGGTGTTCTCCAGCTCGCGGACGTTCCCGGGCCAGTCGTAGTCCCGAAACGCCTGGAGCACCGCCTCCTCGACCTTCTCGACGCGCTTGCCGGTGCGCTGGGTGTGCTTGCCGATGAAGTGGTCGGTGAGCGCCGGGATGTCCTCGCGGCGCTCCCGCAGCGGCGGAATGTGGATCGGAATCACGCTCAAACGGTAGAACAGGTCCTCCAGGAAGCGGCCGTCGGTCACCATTCGCCGGAGGTCGCGGTTGCTGGCCGCGACGACGCGCAGGTCCACCTTCTCCGTGCGCTCCGCGCCCAGCGGCTCGAACTCGCGCTCCTGGAGCACGCGCAGCAGCTTGGCCTGGACGGCGGGGGTCATGGTCCCGATCTCGTCCAGGAAGATCGTGCCGCCGTCGGCGAGGGCGAACTTGCCCTTCTTGCTCGAGGTGGCCCCCGTGAACGCCCCCTTGACGTGCCCGAACAGCTCCGACTCGAGCAGCCCTTCGGGCAAGGCAGCGCAGTTGACCTTGATGAGCGGCATCTCGCGCTGGGCGCTGCGGTCGTGGATGGCCCGGGCCACCAGCTCCTTGCCGGTGCCGGTCTCTCCCGTGATGAGCACGGTGCTCCTCGACTGGGCGACCAGCTCGATCTGGCGGATCACCTCCTGGATGGCGCCGCTCCGCCCGACGATGCCGTAGTGGTCGAACTCCTCCTCGCGCTCGCTGAGGAGGTAGCGGTAGTGGGTGCGCTCGCGCTGGCGCTCGAGCAGCGCGCGGGCCTTCTCCAGCAGTTCGTCGACCTCGAAGGGCTTTTGGAGGTAGTCGCGGGCCCCCAGCCTCATTGCCGCGATCGCGTTCTCCACGGTGGCGTGGGCGGTCATCATGATGATCTGCGGCCGCTCACCCTCGGCAGTGGAGGAGACCAGCTCCTGGATGAGCTCGAGGCCCGTCTTCTCCGGCATCCGGTTGTCCACGACCAGCAGGTCGAACGGCCGCGTGGCCAGCAGCCTCTGCGCGTCGCGCGCACTGACGGCGGCCTCGACCTCGTAGCCCTCCCCGCGGAGCGCGCGGCCGAGCGCCTTGAGGATCTTCTCCTCGTCGTCCACGAGCAGGATGGAGCCGCGGGGTTCCATCAGGCGGCGGGGGCGGGGCCGCTGGCGGGCGCCGGCTCGGGGCGGGGCTCGGGAACCGCGGGCAGCTCGATGCGGATGCGCGTGCCTTCGCCCGGGCGGCTCTGCGCGGAGATGGCGCCGCCCATGGCGTCGACGATGTTCTTGGCGATGGCGAGGCCGAGGCCGCTCCCCGTGCGCTTGGTGGTGAAGTACGGGTCGAAGACGTGGGGCAGGTCGGCGGGATCGATGCCGACGCCGTGGTCCTCCACGTCGAGGACGACCCGCCCCGGCTGCGCAGCGCTCACGCGCACCTCGATGTCGGTCCCCGCGGGCGGTAGCCCCCCGCCTGCACTACGCGCGAGAGCGGCGTCCCGGGCGTTGGCGATGATGTTGACGAGCGCGGTGCGGAGCCGCTCGGCGTCGGTGGTAAGCGGCCCCAGGCCGGGCTCGACGGTCAGTTGGCAGCCGGGGGCGCCGCTGCGGGGCATGGTGGCGGCGACGGCGTCGCGGCAGAGGGCGCCGAGATCGGCGGGAGCGTACTCGAGGCGGACCGGACGTGCGAAGTCGAGAACGTCGTCCACGATGAGGTTGAGGCGGGCCACCTCGTGGTCGATGTCGGCCGCCAGCTCGCGCACCTCTTCCGAGGACAGTTTCTCCCGCCCGAGCGTGCGCAGGGAGGCCTTGATCACCATGAGGGGGTTGCGGATCTCGTGCGCGATCACGGTGGACAGCCGCCCGAGAGCCGACAGCCGCTGGCGCAGGGCGGCTTCCTTCTGGAACCGGGCGATCGAGTCGGTGAGCGTGTCGAAGGTGGCGGCGAGGACCCGGGCGTCCTCGTCGTCCCACGAACGGCCGAGCCGGATCTTCCGCGCGAGGTCGCCGGTGGCCGTGATCTCGTGCATGGTGGCGGTGATGGCGGCCAGCGGGCGCGTCACCGTGCGGGCCAGCGCGTAGCTGGTGGCGATGGCCACCACCACCGCGGCCAACGCCGCGATCACGAGGGCGGTGCGGAATGTGCGGAGGAAGAGCAGCCGCTCCGTGCGCGAGCGGAGCACGATCGCGACGGGGCCGCCCGGCTCGTTGCCGGCGGTGAGCGAGCGGGTGCGGGCGACGTACTCGTTGTCCCCCAGCTGGATGGTGCTGATGCCGCCGCGCCCGAGCACGCCGGCCAGGTCCGTGTCGTGCTCCCGGGGCAGGGACGACGCGCGGACCTGGCCCTCGGCCGCGAAGGCCACCTCGCCGGTCGTCACACGCTTGAACTGGGCGGCGAGCGCATCGTCGAGCACGAAGCCGAGGCTCAGCGCCCCCAGCATCTCGGGCGATCCCGGCGCATCCGGCCGCTCGACGGTGATCGGCACCGTCACGACCTCCAGCACGCCGTCCGGCTGGGCGCGGAAGCTCGTGGTTTCACGGCCGGCGAGAGCGGCCGCCACCGCCGCCCGGTCGGCGATGGCCCCCGCGGGCCCGCCGAGGGCCGCGAGCACCCTCCCGGAGCGGCCCGCGACCGCAAACAGGTCCGAGCGCACCCGCTCCCGGTAGTCCACGGCCACCGGCTCCACGGTCGGCGCGTGCTCCTCGGCCACCGCCGCCTTCAGCCTCGGCAGGTCGGCCACGAGGCGGGCGATGAGGGCGAGCGTCTGCAGGCGGGCCGTGTGCTGCTGCTCCACGAGGGCCGCCCCCTCGCCCAGCCCCCGCTCCAGCTCCGCCTCCACCTCCCTCTCCAGGCGCGAGGTGACGAAGCGGATCGGGAAGACGATCGACAGCACGGCGAGCAGCGTGCTGGCGAGGAAGATCCGGTTCTGGAGGGACGAGAGCAGCTTCATCAGCGCACCACGAAGTCCAGCTCCACCACCCCGCCCTCGTCCGCCACCCGGACCGTGCGCGACTCCCGGGGCTCGCCGTCGTTCCACGCCACGATCGTGTACGTGCCGGGGGGGACGTTGTCGATCCGGTAGCGGCCCTCGCCGTCGGTGGTGGCGAAGAAGCGGTGCGCGAATACGAGGACGAACGCGCTCATGTGCGAGTGGATCTCGCAGAACACGCGCACCACACCCGGCCGGTCGAACCGCACGAGCTTGGACTGGCCCCTGGCGTACCGGCCAAGGTCGAAGCGCTTGGCCTTGGAGAGCGAGAAGACGTTGTGGTAGGTGCGGTCGCTGTTGGTGAAGTCGACCGTGGTCCCCACCGTCACCGCGAGGACGTAGGGCACGAACGTCTCGTTGCGCTGGTCCATGACCGAACGGCCGGCGTGCTCCTCGAAGGCCCCCTGGGGCGCCGCCTCGAGGTACACGACGCTGCGCCGTCGGTTGGGCAGATCGCGGAGGGCCGGCATTCCGAGGTCGCCGACGCTCGGCCGCATCTCGGGCGCCGGCAGATCCCGCAGGATCTCCACCCGGCCCCGGATCGATCCGGCCGCCGCCCGTGCCGGCGCGGGCGCGGCCGGCTCTGCCGCCACGGCCAGGGCGAGAAAGGGCAGCGTCGCGGCGTTCATGGCTCTAGAACCAGAGGACCGCCTGCGCGGTGACCAGGGCCCGCTCCCGCACGCGGCCTCCGTCCCGCCAGTTGTGCTGGTAGGCCAGCTTGGCCAGCACGTGGCGCACCGGCGTGTACCCGACCCCGGCCTCCACCCGCCAGACGGAGGCGTCCCAGGAGACCAGGCCGTCCGGGCCGTCGATGCGGCTGAAGCCGAGGTGATCCAGCCGCGCCGCCGCGTACAGCCCCGGTACGATCTTGCAGCGTCCCTCTGCGGTGAGGCCGAGCGCGCCCAGCGATTGCGGGAGCATCGGCGTCTGCCATCGGCTCCAGATCGCCTCCGAGCGCAGGATCCAGCGATCGCGCGAGTACTCGACGTCCAGGCCCACGGCCTGCTGAAGGAACTCCCCCCTCCGGTCGTCCGGCAGCGAGTCCACCGCCGTGCGCGTCAGATATTCGCCCCGGGCCCCGGAGGCGCCGACCACGAGTCCGACCACGGGCTTCCAGGCCACGCGGGCGGAGAGCTGCTTGCCGGAGTTATCGTCGCGGACCTTGGGGCTCGACAGCGTGCCCTGGGTCACGGCGGCGGTGGCCTCGACCGGCCCCGACCCCAGCCGTACCTGCACCCCCGCATCCCAGCTCAGCGCGTTGACGAGGGGCAGGCCCGGCGCGGGCTCGGGATTGCCCCAGCCGAACGGGTAGCGCACGAGCCACCCGCCGCCGCGCATGACGATGAGGTCGGCCTCGGTGCCCGGGACGGCATCGTTGCGAAGCGAGGTGAGGTACTGGTAGGCGAGCGGATAGCCGATGAGCGGGTTGTCGCTGCCGTAGCGCCGGCGGGCGAAGGCGCCGAACACCGGGGGGACGAGGCCGGCCTGCACGTCGAACGAGCGCTCGCGCCACGGCCTCAGCCGCGCGTAGAGCGCGTAGACGTGGGGGTGGTCCAGGTTCTCCTCGCGCACCTCCGCCAGCAGGGCCGCCCGCTCCGTCACGCGCCACTCGGCGGTGACGCTCAGGCGGGCCAGCCGCTGCGTGCTCTCCTCGTAGGAGGTGTAGTTGAAGAAGCCCCGGTCCTCGGGGCCGGCGGCCGCGCTCAGCTCCACCCCCAGCGCGAAGCGGCGCGGCTCCGAAGGCGGCTCGGCCGGGGCCGCCATGGTGGCCGAGGCCAGCGTGGCCGCGACGACGAGCACCGTGCCCCTCATGCGGCTCCTTCCATCTCGCGCAGGATGGCGCGGGCGGAGGCCGCGGGATCCGCGGCCTCGATGATCGGTCGCCCGACGACGAGCAGGTCGGCCCCCGCCTTCAGCGCCGCGGCGGGCGTCGCCGCGCGGGCCTGGTCGTCGGCGCGAGCGCCCGCGGGCCGGATGCCGGGGGTCACGACGAGGAAGTCCTTGCCGCAGGCCTCTCGGATGAGGGGCACCTCCTGGGGAGAGGCCACCACCCCGTCGACCTCGGCCGCGTAGGCCAGCAGCGCCAGCCGTCGTACGAGGCTCGTGACGTCGTCGGCGAGGCCCACCTCGGCCAGGCTCCCCACATCGTGGCTGGTGAGCACGGTGACGGCCAGCAGCCGCGTCCCCATGGCGGGCATCGCGCCGGCCGCGGCCTCCATCATCGCCCGGCCGCCGAGCGCGTGGACGTCGACGAGAGACACGCCGAGCCGGCACGCCGCGCTCACCGCGCCGGCGACCGTGTTGGGGATGTCGTGATACTTGAGGTCGAGGAAGACCTTCTCGCCCCGGGCGACCAGGGCGCGCACCAGCTCGGGCCCCGCGGCGCCGAAGAGCTGGCTGCCGACCTTGAACATCCCGACCACGCCGGCCAGGCGCTCCACGAGGGCCGCCGCCTCTTCGGGGGTGGGGACGTCGAGCGCCACGACGAGCCGGTCCCGGGCGTTCACGTGCCCGGCCCTTCGGGCGCGTCTGCGGGATAACGGAGGGTGCCCACGACGTCGTCGATGCTTTCGAGCTGGTGGCGGCGCAGATACGCTTCGAGCCCGTCGAGGATCCGCGCGTAGACGCCGGGGTCGACGAAGTTCGCCGTGCCCACCTGCACCGCGCGGCATCCGGCCACCAGGAACTCTAGCGCATCCTCCGTGCCGGCGATACCGCCGACGCCGATGACGGGGATCCGCACCGCCCGCGCCGCCTGCCAGGCCATGCGGACGGCGATGGGCCGGATGGCGGGGCCGGAGAGGCCGCCCGTGCCGAAGGCCAGCCGCGGCACGCGCCGCTCCACGTCGATCGAGAGTCCGAGCAGCGTGTTGATGCAGGACAGGGCGTCGGCCCCCGCCTCCTCGCACACCCTCGCGAACAGGGTCACGTCGGCGACGTTGGGCGACAGCTTGGGGATCACGGGCAGGCGGGTGGCCTTGCGCACTGCCGCCACGACCTCGTGGGTCATGCGCGGATCGCCGCCGAAGGCCATGCCTCCCTTCTTGACGTTGGGGCACGAGATGTTGATCTCGAGGGCGGCGACCCCGGGCGTTTCCGCGATCCGGGCGACCTCCGAGTACTCCTCGACGGTGTCGCCGCAGACGTTGACGATGACCGCGGTGTCGTAGCGTGCGAGCCGCGGCAGGACGTCTCTCACGAAGGCCCGGATGCCGACGCCCTGCAGGCCGATGGCGTTCAGCAGCCCCGAGGGCGTCTCCACGATCCTGGGCACCGCGCACCCGTCGCGAGGCTCGAGGTAGAGCCCCTTGGAGACGAGGCCGCCCAGGATCGACAGGTCGAGGATGCTCTCGTATTCGACGCCATAGCCGAAGGTGCCGGAAGCGGCGATGAGCGGGTTCTTCAGGCGCAGCCCGCCGAGCTCGACCGCGAGCTTCATGGCCACACGACGTCCCGCGCGTCGAAGACTGGCCCTTCGGTGCACGCGCAGTGGTACTTCGGCCGCGCCTCCCCCGCGCGCCGGAGGCGCACGACGCAGCCGAGACACGTTCCGACCCCGCAACCCATCCACGGATCGAGGCTCACCTGCGCGGGCACTCCGCGCTCCTCGGCCAGCCGGGCCACCGCATGGAGCATGGCGTCCGGCCCGCAGGCGTAGAGCGTGACCGGTCCCGGCCGCATGTCGAGGTGGGCGGCGACGGCTTCGGTGACGCGGCCGTGGTGGCCGAAGCTCCCGTCGTCGGTGGCGCAGGCGAGGGGAATGTCGAGGGCCGCGAAGGGCTCGCGCACCTGGAGGTCGGCCACGGTGCGCCCGCCGTAGAACAGCCGCGCACGCCGCCGCGCGCGCCCCAGCTCCTCGCCGAACAGCACGAAGGGCGCGATGCCGTATCCGCCCGCCACGAGCAGGGCCTCGTGGCCCGCGGGCGGAAGTGGAAAGGGCCGGCCGAGCGGGCCGAGACACCCGGCCGTCTCACCCTCGCGCAGGTCGGCGAGGCCCCGGCTGCCGGGCCCCACGACCTTCACGAAGAGGGTGAACGTGCCCTCGCCCGGGGCCTCCGTCATGACGGAGAACGGGCGGCGGAGGATCGGCTCCGAGATGGTGTTGGCCTTGATCATCACGAACTGTCCGGCGCGGGCGCGCTCGGCCACCTCGGGATGGCGGAAGGTGAGCAGCACGTACGGACCTTCCAGCGCCTGGCGCCCCACGAGGGAGACGTCGCGGTTGACGGGCGCGCCGGGGGCCATCGTCGTCGCCGCCGTCGGCGTCATTGAAGGGATGATACCGCGGGGCCGCGTATAATCCCCACCCGCCCGCCACCCATGCTCCTGCGCACGATGACCAGCGCGGCCGTGGCCGCCACCATCCTGGCCGCGGACCTCGTGCTGCTGACGCTCTTCCTCAACCCGGAGGCGACGCTACGCCGGGACGGCGCCGCCCTGCTGCTTTCGATCTTCCTGCCCTACTTCTTTCTCTTCACGGCCGGATTCGCGCTGATCGCCCTCACCGGCGCCGCCTTCCGCGGTTGGCCCCGTGCCCCCCGCCCGCCTCTGCCCGGCCTCCCGTGGTTTGCCTCGCTGACGTTCCTGTCGCTGGCCGCCGCGGCGGGGCTGTTCTGGCTGAACCTCGTGGACTACCGGCACTCCGTCCCCGCCGAGTCGCTGCGGGCGCTGGCCGCCTCCTGCGCCGCCCTCAGCGCGGGCGCCCTCGTGCTCGTGGCCGTGGGCCTCGACGCGCTGCTCTTCCCACTGCGCAGCCGGGGCATCGCCGCGGCCCTGGTGGTGCTGGCCGCGGCCGGGGGAGTGGTGCTGCCGATGGCGCTGCGGCCGGGTCCGGTGCCGGTGCCCGTTCCGGTGCCTCTGTCGGGAGAGACGGTTCCGCCGTTGCGGCGGGTGATCGTCATCGGACTGGACGGCCTCGGGCCCGACCAGGTGCGCGACGGTGTCGCGAAGGGCTCCCTCCCCGCCTTCGCCCAGATCCTGAGGCGCGGAGCGGGGGGGCCGCTCGCGACCATGCGCCCGACGCAGGGGCCGCCGGTGTGGACGACGATCGTGACCGGGCGCCGTCCCCGCGACCACGGCGTGAAGAGCTTCGCCACCTACCGCCTGCGCGGGTCCGACACGGTCTTCGACCTGCTTCCGCGCGGCGCGTTCGTGGGACTCCTCGAGCGTGCGGGGCTGGTCTCGACGGCGGCCGTGACCTCGGCGGCGCGCCGCCGGCGCTCGCTGTGGAACGCGCTGAACGCCTTCGGGATCTCCACCGGCGTCGTGAGGATGTGGGGCACCTTTCCCCCGGAGCGGGTGCAGGGATTCATGCTGTCCAACTACTTCCACCTCCTGCACCGGGATCCCGCCCGGGCCGCGGAGAGCCTCCATCCGCGCGACCTGCTCCCCGAGGTCCAGGCCCGCGTGGTGGAGGCGGCGCAGGTGGATCCCGCCCTCGTCTCCGAGTTCGTCGACCTCTCGGTGGACGTTCCGAAAGATCGTTTGCCGTGGCGGCGCGAGCTGGTGGAGCGCGCGCTGGCTCCCGACCTCACCTACCAGCGGGCCGGCGCCGTCCTCAAGGCCGCGTACGATCCCCCCTTTTTCGTGACGTACTTCTACGGCCTCGACGTGGTGGGCCACGCCTTCATGCGCTATGCGCAGCCGGACCGCTTCGGGGACGTGCGGCCGGAGGAGGTAAGGCGATACGGGCGGGTGGTGGACCGCTATGCGGCGCTGCTGTCGCAGTGGGTGGGCGAGGCGGGGCGGGCGCTGCGGCCAGGGGAGGTGCTGATGGTGGTCTCCGGCTACGGCATGGAGCCGCTTCCGCTGTGGCGCCGGGCGGCCGAAGCCGTCCGCAAGGGCGCGTTCCGGAGCGGGACCCACGCCGGCGCCCCCGACGGCTTCTTCATGGCCGTGGGCGACGGGGTGAAGCCGGGCGCCGCGCCGAATGGAGCCTCCATCCTCGATGTGGCCCCGACGATCCTCTATCTGATGGGCCTGCCCGTGGCCCGCGACATGGAGGGCCGGGTGATGACGGAGATCCTCGACGACGAGTTCACGCGCGTCCACCCCGTGACCTTCATCCCGAGCTACGAGAGCCTCGCCGTGACCCCCGTGACCGGCCATGGGTCGGACCTGCCGCTCCTTCCCGACGAGGAACCCTGACGGGGCCACGCGAGCGGGACGCAGGCGCCAGAACGGGGAGCAGCATCGCTTCGGCGTCCGATACCGCCAGCTTCTCTGCTTCCCTTATGACCTCGCGCGGTACCCATGACGGGAACGCCTCGCGGCGCAGCCGGTGGGCGCCACTCGGGGTGTGTTCGTTGCGGACCTTTGCGAGCTGCCCTTTCTGGAACCGGGCGGCCAGCTTGACGAGCGCCGGCCACAAACGGCGGTGCACGTAGGTGACCTTGCCTTCGATGAGCTTGCAGACCAGAACTTCCGCGCTGTCGCTCACGGCCTCCGCCGCGCGGTAGATGTCCTGGCCCTTGGGATGGCCCCACCAGCTCCCACGAATGGGACCACCGACGATCGCCTCGGCCAGGCTGGGGACGGGGCCCCGGGCCGCCTGGAGCACGACCCCGTGCTTCCTCACGAAAGCGACCGCTTCGTCGTCCGTCACTTCATCAGTCCCAGCCCAGAAGGCGGCGCCACCGACCGGACTCCCAGTACCAGACGACCGATGCCTTACCCGCGAAGTAGTCGTCGATCCCATCATGTGCCAGGGTGACGCCGTCCTTCACCTCACCTGCGCGCACGGTCGTCAGAACACGTGAGAAGACGAACTTATTGCCACCCAACGTCTGCAGCCACCCACGATCCGGAGACTGCGCCAGCTCCTCGCATCTCAAAGGCGGCCGCGCGTTTGCGCCCGGGTGCTCGGCCAGTTGGTCACGCAGCGTTGAAGGAGATGTCGATGAGGTCTGGACCGGCCTCGCCATGCTCGAGGCGGTCGGCAACGACTCGAAGGGCCAACGCCTGCACGTTGGCCTGAGCCTCAGACGCGGAAGCACCGTAAGCCAGTACACCGGGCAGTTCAGGCACTTCGGCCAGCCACCGCCCGTCCTCCTCGCGCTCGATCTCGACCCTGAACCGCACGTGCCTATTCTACTCCCGGCGTGCTGCATGTCCGTCGAACACCCTTGAACCCGGCATAATCCGGCACGCGGCATAATGGCGCAGGGTGTGGGGGGTGGCCGGCTTGGCCAGCCCGGCGCGCCGCACGGCCTCCGCCATGGCTCTCTGCGGTCCGCCCGCGGATATTTGACGGCGAGTGTGAAGGGCAGTGGCGCGTGGCCCAAGCCGCGGCAGAGATCCTTCCCATGGAGCTCTCGAACGTGGCCCAGGTGTGTTTGCAGGGCTTGGCGGCAGAACGCTGGAAGCATGGTCACTCGGTCTTTCGCCCCCTTGCCGTCGCGCACGGTGATCTCGTTCCGGTCGAAGTCCACGTCCTTGACGCGCAACGAGAGGCATTCCAGCAGCCGCAGCCCGGCGCCGTACAGAAGCCAGGGTGCAAGCTTCGGGACGCCGTTCATCCTGTCCAGCACGTTCTTGACCTCGACACGCGTCAGCACGAGGGGTACCCGCCTGGCCGGGTTGGCTCTCTCGATGCCCTCGATTGCGGCTAAATCAAGACCGACAACGCGGCGATACAGGAAGATGAGGGCGCACAAGGCCTGGTTCTGCGTCGAAGCGCTGACGCGCTCTCCCACGGCGAGATGCGAGAGGAAGCAGCGGATCTCATCGACGCCCATTTGGATGGCGTCCCGGTCCCGGTAGTAGCTGAAGAAGCGCGCGATCCAGTAGACGTAGGCGCGTTCGGTCCTGCGGCTAGTGGAGCGTCCGGATAGCGTCGTGGACGCGGTCGAGGATTCCTGTAGCCGTGGATTCGACCGGAGCCGAGGAGCGCCAGGCCCACGGAGGCGGAGGCAAAGCTTCGAAAGGCGTCGGCTTGGGGGGCTGGTTCGCCATGATTGCCTCCGGGCGGCACGCCCGAGCAGCATAGGGTCTGACGGCGCCGGGGCCGGTCCGTTGGCCTCCACAACGTCCTTTGCGCCGAGGGCCCGGTCGGGTTACCATCCGCCCGCCTTGGCCACCGTCGACGAACTCCTGGCCCTCGACCTGCGCGTCGGGACGATCGTTGCGGCGGAGGTGCTTCGGGGCGCCCGCACCCCCGCCTACGCCTTGAAGGTCGATTTCGGGGCCCTGGGCACGCGCGACTCCAGCGCCGAGATCGCCGATCTCTACGAGCCTGCCGACCTCGTCGGCCTCCAGGTCGTGGCCGTCGTCAACCTGCCGGCCCGCCGCGTTGCGGGCCTCGACTCCGCGGCCGTGGTGCTGGCCGTGGGCAACGGGAAGGGAGAGCGCGTCCTGGTGATCCCCGAGCGCCCGGTGCCCGACGGAGGCCGCGTCGGCTAAGAGCGTGGAGGGTGCGGTGCCGGCCGGCTTCCGGGTGCGCCGGGAGCTGATGGACGCGGAACGTCTCTCCCGCGCCCTCTCCCGCATCGCCCACCAGATCGTAGAGCGCCGCCGCGATGCCGAGGGGCTGGTCCTCGTCGGCGTGCGCACTCGGGGGGTCCCGCTGGCCCGCCGCCTGGCCCGGCTGGTGGCCGAGGCGGGGGCCCCGCCGCCTCCGGTGGGAGCGCTCGACATCACCCTCTACCGGGACGACCTCACGACCGTCGCGTCCCAACCCGTGTTGCGCAGGACCGAGATCCCCGTCTCCATCGACGGCCGCACGGTCGTGCTGGTGGACGACGTGCTCTACACCGGGCGCACGGTGCGGGCCGCGCTCGACGAGATCATCGACTTCGGACGTCCGGCGCGGATCAAGCTGGCGGCGCTGATCGACCGCGGCCACCGCGAGCTGCCCATCTGCCCGGACTACGTCGGGCAGACGATCACGACCACGCGCGACGAGTCCGTGCAGGTGCTCGTGAAGGAGGAGGACGGTCACGACCGTGTTCTCCTGCTCGAGAAGGAGCCGGCCCGCCGGGCCGCGAAAGGCAAGCCGAGGCGCCGGGCGTGAACGGCTATCCCCATCGCCACCTGTTGGGGATCGAAAGCCTGCAGCCGTCGGAGATCACGGCCATCCTCGACACCGCGGAGAGCCTGCGGGAGATCCTGGACCGCCCCATCAAGAAGGTCCCGGCCCTGCGCGGCAAGACCGTGGTGAACCTCTTCTACGAGCCCTCGACGCGGACCCGGGCGTCCTTCGAGGTGGCCGAGAGGGTGCTCTCCGCCGACAGCCTGTCGATCGCCGCCTCCACGTCCAGCGCGCAGAAGGGCGAGACGCTGCTCGACACCGCGAAGAACCTCGAGGCCATGAACCCCGACATGATCGTGCTCCGCCACTCGGCATCGGGGGCGCCCCATTTCCTGGCCCGGCACTGCCGCGCCGCAATCGTGAACGCGGGCGACGGGGCCCACGAGCACCCCACGCAGGCGCTGCTGGACGCCCTCACCCTGCGCCAGCGCAAGAAGCGCCTCGAGGGCCTGCGGGTGGCGATCGTAGGGGACCTGCTCCACAGCCGGGTGGCGCGATCGAACCTGTGGCTGCTCTCGAAGATGGGCGCGAAGGTCGTCCTGTGCGCTCCGCCCACGCTCGTGCCGCCGGGCATCGACGCCCTCGCCCCGGTGACCTACCGGATCGACGAGGCGGTGGAGGGCGCCGACGCGGTGATGATGCTTCGCATCCAGCACGAGCGCATGACGGGAGGCTACTATCCCTCGGACCGCGAGTACCACCTCCGCTTCGGTCTCACCGAGGCGCGCGTGAAGCGCGCGAAAAAGGACGTGCTGATCCTCCACCCCGGACCCATGAACCGCGGGGTCGAGATCGCGAGCGAGGTGGCCGACGGTCCGTACTCGGTGATCCTCGACCAGGTGACCAACGGCGTGGCCGTGCGCATGGCGGTGCTGCTCCTCCTGCTCGGAGGGGGAGGGGAGTCGTGAGCCGCGTGCTGCTCAAGGGCGGGCGGGTGATCGATCCCGCCCAGCGGCTCGACGCCACCCGGGACGTGCTTCTCGACGACGGCGTGGTGGCGCAGGTCGGAGCGAAGGTCTCCGCGCGCGGGGCGGACGTGATCTCGGTCAAAGGCCTCGTCGTGTGCCCCGGCTTCATCGATCTCCACGTCCACCTGCGCGAGCCGGGGCGCGAGGACAAGGAGACGATCGCGACCGGTACCCGGGCGGCCGCCGCCGGAGGCTTCACCGCGGTGTGCGCCATGCCCAACACCGACCCCGTCAACGACAACTCCGGGATCACCGGCTTCATCCTCGAGAAAGCCCGCAGCGAGGGCGTCGTGCGCGTCTATCCGATCGGCGCGATCACCCGCGGATCGCGGGGCGAGGAGCTGGCCGAGTACGGCGACCTCAAGGAGTCGGGCTGCGTCGCCGTTTCCGACGACGGCCGGCCCGTGGCCAACGCTCGCGTCATGCGCCGCGCCCTCGAGTATGCGCGCGCCTTCGATCTGCCCGTCGTCGACCACTGCGAAGAGCCCGCGCTGTCCGAGCGCGCGGCCATGAACGAGGGGCCGGTCGCTACGCTCCTCGGCCTGCGGGGCGCGCCCGCCGCCGCGGAGTCGATCGTGGTGGAGCGCGACATCCTGCTCGCCGAGCTCACCGGCGGCCGGCTGCACGTCGCCCACCTCAGCACGGCGGGGGCCGCGGACGCCGTCCGCCGCGGGAAGGCGCGCGGCGTGCGGGTGACCGCGGAGGCGACGCCTCACCACCTCCTCCTCACCGATCAAGTCGTGAAGGACTCCGACTACGACACTTCCACCAAGATGAACCCGCCCCTGCGTTCCGAGGCCGACCTCCGGGCGGTGCGGGAGGCGCTCCGCGACGGGACGATCGACGCCATTGCCACCGACCACGCCCCCCACACCGTCGACGACAAGAAGGTGGAGTACGACCAGGCCGCCTTCGGCGTGGTCGGCCTGGAGACGGCGGTCAGCCTCTGCCTCGACCGGCTCGTCGGTCCCGGGCTCCTCACGCTCCCTCAGCTCGTGGCGCTCCTCTCCTCCGGTCCCGCGCGCGCCCTCGGCCTGCCCGGCGGCACGCTCGCGGCGGGTGCGCCGGCCGACGTGACCGTCCTCGACCTGGGCCGGCGGCGCAAGGTCGATCCGGCGCGGTTCGAGAGCAAGGGCCGCAACACGCCCTTCGCCGGCTGGACGCTCACGGGGGCGCCGGTGATG
>Ga0184632_10000554_pt1 | contig 14870 bp, 16 predicted proteins | sample PLM31_50_b1_FD_133153 | JGI IMG/M metagenome (GOLD analysis project Ga0184632, IMG submission 133153) | Groundwater sediment microbial communities from an aquifer in East River, Colorado, USA - PLM3-1_50_b1 | ecosystem: Environmental > Terrestrial > Soil > Riparian zone | place: USA: East... | reverse complement strand
GCTCGTCGCGGCGATGAAGGGCATGAAGCTCGTAAGCCCGCGCGGGCCGATCATGATCGATCCCGAGACGCGCGACATCGTGCAGACGGTGTACATCCGCAAGGTCGAGAAGACCGGCGGCGGACTGTACAACGTGGAGTTCGACAAGTTCCCGGATCAGAAGGACCCGGGCAAGAACTAGAGGCAATGCGCAAACCCGTCGCGACAGATTCCCGATGGGCGAGTCCTTTCGGTCGTCCGGGACGTGAAGCGGCCCGCGTGCACGAACCTGCACCTGCGACGCCCCGAGCTGACCTATGTCTGATCTACTCAAGGCTGAAGGACTCTTCGCCGGCTACGGCGAGTCGATCGTCTTGGAAGGGATTTCGTTTGCGCTGGAGCAGGGCGGGAGCCTGGCGCTCGTGGGCCGCAATGGCGTCGGCAAGACGACGCTATTGCTCACGCTGATGGGCCTGACCCGGCTCAGGCGGGGCCGACTCTTCATGCGTGGCAGGGACATATCCCGCATGCCGACCTACCTGCGCGCGCGTTACGGTCTGGGCTGGGTACCACAGGAGCGATTGTGTTTCCCGTCGCTCACCGTGGACGAGCACCTGCGCGTCGTCGCGCGCCCGGGCCCGTGGGATATGGCGCGGACCTACAGCGCCTTTCCCGGACTCAAGGCGCGCCAGCACAATCTCGGCAACCAGTTGTCCGGTGGTGAGCAACAGATGCTGGCGATCGCGCGCGCGCTGATGACCAACCCGAGCGTGCTGCTGCTCGACGAGCCGTTGGAAGGGCTCGCGCCGGTCGTCGTCGGCGCCGTAGTCAAGGTGATCCAGGATCTCATGCGCTCGGGCGAGTTCGCGGTGATCATCGTCGAACAGCACGTTCGCGTCGCGCTGTCGTTGACGAAGCAGGCGATCGTTCTCGACCGCGGCCACGTGGTCCATCACGCTGCCAGCGCGGATCTGCTGGCGGATACTGCGGCGCTCGACCGACTGGTCGCGCTCGCCTGAAAGAATAGTACCGCCCCCATGCTTGCTATCGAACGAGTCGGCCGGGTGATGGTGGCCACACTTTCGCGGCCCCCCGTCAACGCGCTTGATGCGAAGTTGATCGCGCGTCTTGATGCCGCGCTCGACGATGCGACCGCCGATCCGGAGATCAGCGTGCTGCATATTCGCAGCGATGGCAAGACCTTCTGCGCCGGCGCCGACCTGGCCTTGATGCGCTCGTGCTTCGAAACGCCGGAAGGACGCGATGCGATGATTGAAGTGGTGCGGTGCATGCAACGCCTGTTCGCGCGCCTCGAGAATGCGGCGGTCGTGACGATCGCCGAAATCGGCGGAGCGGCGATGGGCGGCGGGCTCGAGCTCGCACTCGCTTGCGATCTGCGAGTCGCCGCAGTGGATGCGAGGCTGGGGCTGCCGGAGGTCCGGCTCGGCCTGCTTCCGGCGGCGGGCGGCACGCAGCGGCTGACCCGGCTATGCGGTGAAGGCACAGCCAAACGTCTGATACTCGGCGCGGAGCTGATCGACGGTGCGGAAGCCCTGCGTCTCGGTCTGGTCCAGTGGACCCGGCCGCACGAGCAACTGGCGGGATGGTGCCGCGAGCTCGCGGTGCGTGTCGCCGGCATGCCCAAGGCGGCGCTAGGCTCGGGCAAGCGTTGCATAGCCGGCGAGCGCGATCCGGCCTGCAATGGCTTCGCGGCCGAAATTGCGGCAACGCGAGAGCTTTACGACGATCCCGAAACGCGCCGCAAAGTTTCGGAATTTCTCACCAAGGGCACAACGTAACGTTACGGCAAGGAGATTCCATGGGTTTCGAAAACAAGATCGCGGTGGTTACCGGCGCTGCCTCCGGCATCGGCAAGGCAACCGCAGAGGCGCTGGCGGAAGCCGGGGCGACGGTCATCTGCGGCGACATCGACCGCGACAAGGGCGAGACCGCAGCCGCCGCTATCCGCAACAAGGGCCAAAAGGCCGAATTCCTTGCCGTCGATCTGACCGATGAGGCTTCGATCAACGCCTTCGCGGAAGCCGTTCAGGCCAAGGTCGGCGCGGTAGATATACTGGTCAACGGCGCCGGCTGGGGACAGACCCGACCATTTTGGGAAGCCACACCCGGCTTTTGGGAAAAACTGATCGCGCTCAATTTCGTTGGACCGATGAAACTCGCCAGAGCCCTACTGCCGAAGATGATGGAACGCGGCAGCGGCAAGATCGTCAACATCGCCAGCGATGCCGGCCGCGTTGGAAGCCTCGGCGAGACCGTTTATTCCGGCGCCAAAGGAGGGCTTATCGCCTTCACCAAATCGCTGGCCCGCGAGACGGCCCGCTACAACATCAACGTCAACTGCGTCTGCCCGGGCCCCACCGAGACGCCGCTCCTGTTCGCCGTCCCGGAGAAACACCTGGAAGCGTTCAAGAAAGCCATTCCGTTCCGCCGTTTCGGCAAACCCTCCGAAATCGCCGACGCTGTCGTGTTCTTCGCGAGCGACCGCGCCAGCTATATCACCGGGCAAGTCTTGAGCGTCAGCGGCGGCCTGACGATGGTCGGCTGATTCTTCCACAACAAGGAATGCAACCATGATGAAACGCGTCCAACTAGCCAACTACAAAGCCGCGCACTTCGGCTATGCGGTCACGGGCAAGGTCGCCACGATTACGCTCAACCGGCCCGAGCGCAAGAATCCGCTCACGCTCGAATCCTATGGCGAGCTGCGCGACCTGTTCCGCGAGATGGTCTATGCCACCGACGTCAAGGCCGTCGTATTTACCGGCGAAGGCGGCAATTTCTGTTCCGGCGGCGACGTCCACGACATCATCGGCAAGCTGGTGCAGATGGATATGCCCGATCTGCTGGCGTTCACGCGCATGACCGGCGACGTGGTAAAGGCCATGCGCGGCTGTCCGCAACCGATCATCGCCGCCATCGACGGCGTCTGCACCGGCGCCGGCGCGCTGGTGGCTTGCGCGTCGGACCTGCGTTTTGCCACCGCGCGCAGCAAGCTCGCGTTCCTGTTCGTGCGCGTCGGCCTCGCCGCCGCCGACATGGGCGCGTGCACGCTGCTGCCGCGCTTGATCGGCTTGTCCCGCGCCGCGGACCTGCTCTACACGGGCCGCGTGGTCGGCGGCGAGGAGGCGGAGCGCTTCGGATTCTACAATCGCCTCGTTGAGCCGGAGAAGCTGCTCGAGGAAGCGACCGCGATGGCGGTGAGCCTGGCCGACGGCCCGACCTTCGGCCACGCGATGACCAAGACCATGCTATGGCAGGAGTGGAGCTCCGGTCTCGGTGAGTGCATCGAGGCCGAAGCCCAGGCGCAGGCGATCTGCATGCAGACGCAGGACTTCGACCGCGCCTACCACGCCTTCGTGGCCAAACAGAAGCCGGTGTTCGAAGGCAACTGATGCCAGACGCGAGCCACCTCGCGTGGCCGTTCTTCGACGAGCGCCACCGCGATCAGGCACGCGACTTCGAGCGCTGGACAGCGGAGGCGCTCCCGAGCCTGCTCGACGGCGCCGACGGCGACCTCGACGCGGTCTACGCTTGCGTCGGCCGCCTGGTGAGCGAGCTCGGGACGGCGGGATTGTTGCGGGTTTGCGTTCCCGCGCCCTATGGCGGCGCGCATGCGGAGCTCGACGTGCGCTGCTTGTGCCTGGCCCGCGAGATTCTGGCGCGGGCCTCGGGTCTTGCCGACTTCGCATTCGCGATGCAGGGATTGGGCAGCGTCCCTGTAACCCTGTTCGGAAGCAAGGATCAAAAGCAGTCCGTCCTTCCCGGGATTGCAGCGGGATCCCTCATCGGCGCGTTCGCCTTGTCGGAACCGGATGCCGGCTCGGATGCGGGCGCCATCGCCACCCGCGCCACGCGCGACGGCGATTCCTGGCGCCTCGATGGCGTCAAGACCTGGATCTCCAACGCAGGGCTTGCACACTACTACATCGTCTTCGCGCGCAGCAGTGAAGAAGCGGGAACCAGGGGTTTGTCGGCGTTCATCGTCGACGCCGACACGCCCGGTCTGGACGCGTCGGAACGCATCGACGTCATCGCACCGCACCCCTTGGGAACGCTGCGCTTCACCGATTGCCGCGTCGCAGCCGATCGCCTGTTGGGCCAGGCGGGCGAGGGCTTCAAGATTGCCATGGCCACGCTCGATGTTTTCCGCTCGACGGTCGGCGCCGCGGCGCTGGGCTTCGCGCGGCGGGCGTTTGCCGAGGCCGCGCTGTGGGCGCTCAAGCGGCGCGTCTTCGGCCGCGCCTTGTCCGAGTTCCAGTTGACCCAGGCCAAGCTCGCCGACATGGCGGTATCCGTGGACGCCGCGGCGCTGCTTGTTTACCGCGCCGCATGGACCAGGGATGTCGTCGGCGGGCGCGTCACGCGCGAGGCTTCGATCGCGAAGCTCTTCGCTACCGAATCGGCGCAGCAGGTCATCGACGCGGCAGTGCAGATCTTCGGCGGGCTGGGCGTGGTGCGGGGTATGACGGTGGAGCGGCTCTATCGCGAGGTGCGGGCGCTGCGCATCTACGAAGGAGCGAGCGAGGTGCTGAAGCTCATCATCGCATCGCGGGTGCTGGAGACTGTGGCCGCGCAGGCCGCCTCAGGCGTGGCTCCTCTGCAATCGGGACCTGCGGCACAATCGGCACGCGCGTCGGGAAAGAAGAAGTCATGAGTGCTCGCGGGTTCGATGGCCCGCTCGCGGAAGGAAGGCGCTGGGTCGAAGCCGACGGCGTTCACATCGACGTGCGAGGGCTCCAGCCACCGGGCCCGCTGGTCGCGATTCTCGAGCTTGTGGAATCGATTCGCGATGCGACACCGGTGATCGTCCATCACGAACGCGATCCGCAGCTGCTCTATCCCGAGCTCGCGGAGATCGGCTGGAGAGCGGTGCGGCTCGATGCGGAGGCGGGCGAAGTGCGCCTCAAGCTGGAGCGCGTGCCTTGAGGCTCGCCGCGGGCGCATTTATCGGCGGCGCCGTGAGCCGCCTGCTGCCGGCATCGATCCCGTTTCGCTTCTTCGGCGCGGCTGTCGTCTATCATCTGCTGGCATGGATCGCACTCGGCGCGGACTCGCAACGCGTGCCACGTTTCGCCGGCGGGCTCGCATGGCCGCTCGCCGCACTCCACCTCGTGACGCTTGGCGTGCTGGCGATGACGGCGATCGGGGCGAGCCTGCAATTGCTGCCGGTCGCGACACGCCAGCCGGTGCTATCAAGACGATGGCCGGCGGCGATCTGGTGGCTGTACACGCCCGGCGTTGCGGCGGTCGCGCTCGGCATGGGCATTCCTGCGCCGCGATTGCTTGCGGGTGGCGCCATCGCCGTGGTCGCGGCGCTTGCCGCCTACGCGCTATTGCTTGCACGCAATCTCATCGGAGCGCGGGGCATGCCGGTGGTGATCGCGCACTGCTGGGCCGCGCTCGCCTCGCTCATCGTCGTGCTGGCGAGCGCGGCGTCGCTGGCCGGCGCGTATGTCGCCTTCCCGGCGATCGAGCGCGGCATGGCGCTCGCCTGGCACGTCAGCTTTGCGGCGTATGGTTTCATGGGCCTGCTCGCGCTCGGTCTTTCTTACATCCTCGTGCCCATGTTCGCTTTGTCGGCGGCGCCGGACGAGCGTCGCGCACGAGTGTCGCTCTCGCTTGCGGTGGCCGCATTGTTGCTATCCGCGGCCGCGGCCTCCGGCGTCGCGGCACTGCCGCTGCGTATTGCCGCGATCGGAACGGCGGCGGGCGCGGCGGCGCTACACTGGCAGCTCATGAGCGTCGCGCTCAGGACCGGCATGCGGCGGCAACTCGGACTGTCGTTCACGCTCGTGCGGACGGGGTGGTGGATGCTCGCCGCCAGCCTGGTTGCGGCTCTGGGCGTCGTGCTGGAGGCGCCGTTTGCCGGCATGGCTGCGCTGTTCGGCCTGCTGCTGATCGGCGGTTGGCTGCTCACGTTCCTCCTCGGCATCCTGCAGCGGATCGTGCCGTTTCTCGCCTCGATGCACACTGCCCCTGGCAGGCGGCTGCCTCGCACGCCTTCGTCGCTGACAGCCGAGCGTCCGCTGGCGATCCATTTCTCCTGCCACCTGGCCGCATTGGCGTTACTTGCCGTGGCAATCCTTGCCGATAGTCCCTGGATCGCATTCGCCGGCGCCGCGGTCGGTACGGCGGGCGCGCTCGCATTCGGCACGTTCTTCGCGATCGTGGTCCGACGGATGTCGATCCCGGGAGTAAACGGCAACCGCCGCGAAGCGCCGGCGAGTTGATCGGGATCAAGGGTCTCATGGCCCTGCTTAGGCTATTGTCGGACCCATAGAGCCAACACCCGAACGCGATGAACTTTCAGCGGCAGGTAAGCCAGGCGCTCGACGAGGAGCACCGTGCCAACCTCGATCTGTTGGGTCGGGTCGAGCAGGCGTTCGTGCGCGCGTCGCGCTCCGGAGCAGCACGCGATGCCGATGTCGCCAAGCTCGCCGCGTCGTTCGCCCACTGCATCGAGCACGACATCGGACGCCACTTCGACTTCGAGGAGCGCGAGCTCTTCCCGCGCCTGGTGCAGGCCGGAGAGGGCGACATCGCGGGCTTGCTCGAGGACGAGCACCGTGCGATCCGCGAAGTGGCCGCGGAGTTGTTGCCGCTTGCGCACGCGGCTGCCGCGGGAACGCTCGACAGCGCCGGATGGGATGCGTTGAAGCGAGGCGCGCTGGAGATGGTCGAGCGGCAAGTGGCACACATTCAGAAGGAAACAATGGCGCTCCTGCCGATGCTCGACGACCTGCTTGACGACGATACGGACCGCGAGCTCGCGCTCCTCTACGCGACGACCTGACGCCGGAAACCACGACCGCAAAGAAGGAAGCAACCATGGAAGCCGTCGCGCTGCAACGCATCACGATTCGCCCGCTGCTGCGCGAGGATCTCGTCGCCGTCGTCGCGATCGACGCGGTCAGCGAAGGGGTGACACGCCACGCCTACTTCGAGCGGCGGCTCGTGGCCGCGCTGAACGAGCCGAAGTTGCATGCGCAGTTCGCGGCCACCGATGACAAGGGCCTCGCCGGGTACATACTCGCGCGCGTGCTGACCGGGGAGTTCGGCCGGGTCGCCCCCGGGCTGCGCCTCGAGGTCATCGGCGTGCGCGACGACGCCCGGGGTCATCATGTGGGGGCGAGCCTGTTCGATGCCTTGAGCCACTATGGCAGCCGGCACGGCATTGCCGAGGTGCGTACCACCGCCGCGTGGAACGACCATAGGATGCTGCGCTGGCTCGATGCGATGGGCTTCACGCTGGCGCCGAACCACGTCGTCGATTGCGCGGTGGCCGGTGGCGATTACAAACCGCAGCGCGACGATCCCGCGACCACGACGGAAGGCGAGAATCCTGCGCCCGACATCAATTATGGCGAACGTTCCGGCAACGACTTCGAACGTCTCGCGCGCGACAACGCCGACGTCCGCGCGATGGAGTCCGGCGATCTCGCCGACATCGTCCGCATCGATCGCAGCATCACCGGGCGCAACCGCCAGGACTACATGCAGCACAAACTGGTCGAGGCGATGCACGACTCGGCGATCCGCGTCTCGCTGACCGCGCGCATGGACGGCACCATCGTCGGTTTCCTGATGGCCCGAGTGGACCTGGGCGATTTTGGTCGCACCGAGCCCGTGAGCGTCATCGACACCATCGGCGTCGATTCCGGCTATGCGCATCGCGGCGTGGGCCACGCGTTGCTGTCGCAATTGTTCGTGAATCTCGGCGCGCTGCGCATCGAGCGTGTGGAAACCGTCGTGGCCCCACGCGACTTGGCGCTGCTCGGCTTCCTCTATGACGTCGGATTCGCTCCGTCGCAGCGGCTACCGTTCGTGCGTCAACTCGCCTAGGGCCGGAACAGTCGCTTGCGCCCCGGCACTCCAGCTTGCATGGACTTAATCGAAACAGCATGGTCTGCCCGTTGATGCCCGACGATGAAGCGGTGCGCGAGGCGCTGCGGCAGGTGGACGACCCCGAGGCAGGGATGAACATCGTGGATCTCGGTCTTATTTACGGCGTCGAGGTTACGCCCGACTCCGTGCACGTCGACATGACGATGACGACCGCTGCGTGCCCGATGGTGGACATGATCACCGAGCAGGCGCGCAGCGCCATCGCCGCGATCGTGCCGGAGGGAACCGCGGTGGAGATTCGGCTGGTATGGGACCCGCCGTGGACGCCTGACAAGATGACCGGCATCGCCAAAGAGCACTTCGGCTGGACGTTCTAGCCATTCGGCCCGGGGAGACCCGCGTGCCGCTACGCGTGTGCGGAACGCGCTTCCGAAGTCGGCACCGATGACCGCGCCTTCGCGCCCGAACGCGACGGCCGCTCCCGCCAAACGCGGCGACCTGCGGCCGCTGCGGCGCGTGCCCTTGCTGATCCTCGGTTTCGCCGGCCTCGTCATCGGTACGGGCGCGGGGCTGGCGCGGCTCGGCTGGAGCGTTCCCGCGGCAGTCGCGGCGACGGCTGCGCTGCACGGGCCGTTGATGATCTGCGGCTTTTTCGGCGTGGTCATCGCGCTCGAGCGGGCGGTTGCGATCGGCCGTCATTGGGCGTATTTCGGACCGCTCCTGGCCGGGGCGGGTGGCGTGGCCGCAGTAGCGGGTGCAGCCTCCATCGCGGCCTGGTTCTTTGTCGCCGGCAGCCTCGTGTTGTTCGCGGCGTCCGTCGACATCTTCCGCCGCCAGACGGCGCTGTTCACATTCACGCTCGCGCTGGGTGCAGCGTGCTGGTCGGTCGGGAATGCGTTATGGGCCGCAGGCTCGACGGTGCACGAGGTCGTGCCGTGGTGGTTCGCTTTCCTCATCCTGACCATCGCCGGTGAGCGCCTGGAGCTGTCGCGCTTCCTGGCGCCGTCGCGAGTCGCAAAGTGGACATTCGCGGCGATCATCGTCGTCATCGGCGCCGGCCTTCTCGGCGCGTCGCTACGTTGGGGAGCGCAAGTTTTCGCGATCGGCCTCCTGGCGCTCGCGGCATGGCTCCTGAAACAGGACATCGCGCGCCGCACGATACGGAACCGCGGCCTTACTCGCTTTATCGCGGTGTGCCTGCTGTCGGGTTATGCATGGCTGGCGGTGGGCGGGGGCGTCATCCTCGCCGCTGGCGGGCTATGGCCCGGCGCACGGTCGTATGACGCAGCGCTGCACGCGCTTGGGCTGGGCTTCGTCTTTTCGATGGTGTTCGGTCACGCTCCCATCATCTTTCCCGCGGTGCTTCGGATCGCGGTGCCGTATCATCCGACGTTCTACCTGCCGCTCGTGCTGTTGCATCTGTCGCTGCTGGTGCGGCTCGCCGGTGATGCCTCGGGACAGTTTGCCTGGACGCGCGTAGGCGGACTGCTCAATGCGCTGGCGCTTGCCGCATTCATTGTCAGCACGGCGAGCGCCGCGCTGCGCGGCAAGCGAAGCGCCTCCGTTCGGTAGCGTGAGAGCGGCGTCAGGCTCCTAGCCGTGCAGCGATTCGTACTTCGCCATCAGCTCTTCGGGCGATTCCTGAAAATCCGGATTTATGACGATGCAGTCCGCCGGGCAGACGAGCTTGCACTGCGGCTCGTCCTCCGCACCGACGCATTCCGTGCAGCGCAGCGGGTCGATCACGTACTTGGGATCGCCAACGCTGATCGCCGTGTTGGGACACACCGGTTTGCAGGCATCGCAGGCGGTGCAGTTGTCGTTGATGAGCAGTGCCATGTTTAACTCCTGTTGCAAAGCAGGGCCAGACCCCTCCAAGCGGAAATCGAATCTGGCTTCTACGCGGCCGCGCGTTCTTCGAGCTCGCGCAGCTTGTCGTGGCGAAAGGCGCCCCACAGCGCTGCGCCCACGGCCCCGGCGTAGATCGAGTCGGGGTGGCTGACGGCCGTCACGTTTACCTTCTCGTTGACCATCTCCTCCTGGATTGCCGCCAGCAAGCCCGTGTCCAGCGCGAGCCCGCCCGTGATAAGCGCGGTGCCTTCCTTGATACCCGTGACTTTGAGAAGTTTCACGATCCGCGACGCCATGGAGAGGTGGATTCCCTTCAGGATGTCGTTGGTCGCGATGCCGCGGGATACCATGTTGATCACGTCGGTCTCGGCGAGCACCGCGCAGATCGAGCTGCACTTCTCCGGGTTCTGCGAGCTTTGCGACAGCGGGCCGATTTCCTCGATCGCGACGCCGAGGTAGCGGGCGATGTTTTCGAGGAATTGCCCCGACCCCGACGCGCATTGGCTCGTCATCTTGTAGGAGAGCACCTTGCCGCGCTCGTCGACGTAGATCGCGCGGCCGTTCAGCGCGCCGACGTCGACCACTGCGCTCACCCCCGGGTGCAGGTATACGCCGCCGCGGGCATGCGTGGTCATCGAGTAGAAGTGGCCGGTGGCGAACTTGACGTTCTCGCCCTCACCGGTGGTCGCGATGTAGTCGATGTCGTCGGCTTTGAGGCCGGCGTCCGCGAGCACGCCCTCGTAGCCCTCATGCGCCAGCTGCATCGGGTCCCGCCGCCGGATGCGCTCCAAGCGCTTGGCCAGCCATTCGTGCTTGCCGCCGTCCGTGCGGAAAAGTGCGCTCTTGACCGCGCCCGAGCCGATATCGATGCCGATGGTGCAGATCACGACCGTGCCTCCACAGTTTTTCCTTCCTCGACCACTGCTCGCCACGCGAACGTTGCGCCGCCGAGCGCGCCGGTGTAGATCGAGTCCGGATTGATGTTAAGTGTCAGCGCGCCGTAATTCTCGCGCACGAGATCCTTGAGCGCCTTCACCGCTGCTTGGTTTTTTGCGACGCCGCCGGTGAAGGTGAACTCGTTGCGGATTCCCCCGGAGCGCGCGAGGATCGACATTGCGCGCAGGATGATGGCCCGGTGCAGTCCCGCCATGATGTCCTCGCGCTTGTCCCCGAGTGAGAGCCGGTCGCGCAGCTCGGCACCGGCGAAGACCGTGCACGTCGAGTTGATGCGGATGGTCTTGGTCGACTTCATCGCCATCGGGCCGAGCTCGTGCAGGCCCATGTTCATCTCGTCGGCGATGTAGCCCAGGTACCTCCCGCAACCGGCAGCGCAACGGTCGTTCATCTGGAAGCTCTCGACGATGCCGTTCGAATCGACCTGGATCGCCTTCGTGTCCTGGCCGCCGATGTCGAGCACCGTCGCGGTGCCGGGGTGCATCACGTGTGCGCCGAGCCCGTGGCACAGGATCTCGGATCGGACATGCTCCTTGGAAAACGGCAGCCGGGCGCGGCCGTAGCCGGTGCCGACGACGTAGGTCTCCTCCAACGGCATGTCGAGGATACCCTTGATGGGCGCCTCGACCCTGTCCCTGCGACCAGCGGTGTCGGGCAGCGCCAGGAACGTGCGTTCGAGAGCGGCGAGCAGATGCCGCTTGATCGAGTCGCCATAGTCCCGGTTCTCGACCTCGATGATCGAGCGGTCGAACACGTTGAGGAGGAAGTCATAGCGGATGCCCGACTCCTTCGCGACCGCCTCGCCGGTCGCGAGGTACTGGCTCCCTGCGATGTCGCGGAAAAAATCCGATTTGGGCTTCGCCCCGGGGGCGAACAGCGCCGCCACCTCGGTGGAGAGCCGCTTGAATACCTCCGTCAGCGCCGCGCTGACGGCCGCCGCGCTGTCGCCGAACTTGGCGGTCCCGACGTTGCGCTGGCAGGTCGCCTCGAGGTCGACGAGTTGCTCGAGATATTGCTCGAGGCGAAAGCTTCGTTCGAGTTGGCCGATAAACCCATCGAGCGCGCCGTTGAGCGCCGAAGTGCTGCCGAGCGCCTGCCGGAATAGGTAGAAGCGGGCGTTGACAAGCGCCTCCTGCTTGGCGATCGCCGCCGCGGTGTCGTAGTTCGAGCGCGAGTTGGTGATGCCGCGCCCGAGGATGTTCTGGTTCTCGTCGAGGACTACCGCCTTGGTCGTGGTGGAGCCTAGATCGATGCCGATGAAGCAGCGCATGCGCTTCCCCCTAGTGCGCAGCGAGCGCGGCTGCGCGCTTCTGCTTGACCATCTGCAAGTAGCTCTCCAGACGGTTCTTCACGTTCGACGCCGAGAAATAGCGGGGGTCGACCAAGTCGGTCTCGATGAACGCCGCCGGCTTGCCGGTGCGCTTCTCGACCTCGCGCAGGATGAGGAGTTGTCCGGCCGAGAAGCTGTTGCAGCTCTTGATCGAGTTGATCAATAGGCCGTCGGCCTGGTACTCGTCGATATACTTGCAGATCATGTCGATCCGCGACGGCAGGCTGAGGTTGGTGTAGCAGCCGAGGCAGTATTCGGCGAGCGATTCGATCGGATGCTCGGGATCGTGGCGGAAGCCGAAATCGTAGACGCCGCCGACCTTGGCGTAGGTGGAAGTGACGACGACTGCGCCCTCGTCGTAGAACATCTTCCAGAATTCGCGGAAGCTGGTCCAGTTGGGGGGGCCTTCGACGACCAGCCGGTATTTTTCCTCTCCCATTTCGCCATCCGGCGTGATCGGTCCCTTGCCCTCGCGTACGCGCTGTTCGATCTCCTGCCGCAGCACGCGGTAGAATTCGGTCGCCTCCGGCGTGCCGCGGAACGCGGTGAAGATCGGGCCGATGTAGTAGACGGCGCCGAAGTAGCCGTCGATCGGTGACGGCCGGTTCTTCGCCGACTGCAGCACGGCGACGAGATCCTCCTCGGCCTTGGTCGATTCCTTCATGTACTGGCGCAGCCGGTCGATGTCGAACTTCACCCCCGAGATGCGCTCCAGCGTCGGGATCACCGTCTCGTTCAGTTGCTTGACCACGTAGTCGCGCATGTTCGGGGCGATCTTGCCCTCGCCCTGATACGGGATGTGCAACATCACGCTTTCGCAGCCGTATTTGTGGCGGATCAGCTCGAACCACTTCATGAAGGTGAAGCAGCCGGTGTACGAGAGCAGCAGGATGTCCGGCTTCGGGAGCGCCTCGCCGGTGGGGCCGATCTCGCCGCCCAGCATCATGCCGAGGTCGGCCTTCACGTAGTTGCAGACGTCCTCGGACGCGCCGTCGCGCTCCGCGTCCAGGATCATCTTGCCCGATTTCTTGCGCAGGCCGTTCTGCAGCGCGTTGGTTTCCGGGAGGCTCCGCGCGAAGTCGAAGCACATCAAGAGCTCGTTGAGGTTGCCCGGCACGAACGTCGCGGCCACCTTGCGGCCCAGCTCGCGTGCGGTGGCGAGCTCGTGATAGTTGCGGTTGATCATCTCCTTCTGCAGCCACATCGCGTCCTCTTTCTGGACTTGTGGCTTCTTGGTGCTTTGAGGCATCGCGGCAGTTGCGTTCATGAGGTGGCTTCCTTGACAGGTGATCTTGAGTACCCTACGTGGCGCTCCAAAGCTTGATCGAATCGGCGAACGTACCCGCCTGTTCCCGGATCGGAGCCATCTGGCCGGTGTTCTCCGCGTACTTGAAGGCAGTGTGCGGCACCTTGTGCTTGGAGAGCACGTCCTGCAGCATCGGACGCTCGAGAAGCGCCGGGTCGCAAAACGATGGAGCCGCAAAAATCACGCCCTCCGCGCCGCTGGTTTTGATCTGCTTGAGCAGGAAGACGCCCTTGTCCTCGCGCTTCGTGTCGTATTTCGCAGCGGTTGTTGCCGAGCGGTGGAGGAACGCCTTCGAGAGCTCCTCGAGTGGATTGCCGTCCGCGGGCACGTCGTCGAGCAGCCAGCGCGTCACCAGCATGAAGTCATCGTCGACGATGTAGCAGCCGGCCAGCTCGATCGACTTGATCAGCCCGAGCGGTGGCTGCTCGCAGAACGAGCCGTTCAACACGACGCGGGCGTTGTCCCGCTTCGGTCGCGGAAGCGCATCGGCCGCCGCAACATAATCGCGGACGAGTTGCGTGTGCTCCTCCGGCGGCAGCACCATGCCCGCGCGCAGCACCAGGTACACCTCGGAGGTGGGCGCCTGCCAGGGCTTCGTGGCGCGGTAAGCGTAAAGTTCCTGCACCGCTCGGCGGTTCTCGTTGTAGACCCGGATCGAGGCGTTGATCTCTTCGTCGGTGATCGGCGCACCCCGCAGCTTGCCGAGATCGCCGCGCAGAGTTTCCAGCTCGTTGATGTAGAACGTGCCGCCGATCGCGTCCTCGTAGTTCTGCGGGACGTCGAAATAGCGCACATACTTGTCCTTGAACAGGATTTGCCACATGCCCGACAGGTTGCGTATCACGTCGCAAATCGACGGGAACAGCATGCCGTCGAGGCAGTCGAGGCGTCCGGTAAGCGCGAGCTCGATCGTCGAGCGCGGTATCCGGCAGATGTAGCTCTGGTAGTACGCGTCGCCCTGGATCACTTCAATCTGGTCGCCGCCGCCGAGGATGCCCACGGACAGCATGCCCGCGGCATGGACGAGCTCGCGCGGGACGTAGACCGGCATGTAGCCGATCGCCTTGCGGCCGGGCGCCGCCGCTTTCCATTGTTTGACGGCGTTGAGGTCTAGGTCCTCGAAGAGCGCCTGGCAGCGTTCGACGATCTGGATGACGGGTGGGGCCGTGGTCATCAGCGGTGCTCCCATTGCGGTTGGCGCTTGGCGAGGAACGCGGCAAGCCCTTCGTTGGCATCGCGCGTTTGCATGAGTCGATCGAGATAGAGTCTTTCGACGTCAGCCAGTCGACTCCGCACAGCGGCAATGTATGCACCGCGCACTGCCGCGAGGGCGCACGCGAGCGCCGCAGCGCTTTTGTTCGCAAGATGCTGCTCGAAGTAGGCGAGCGCGGCTGCCTCGGGATCCACGGCGACGGTCTGAACGAGGCCGATCGCTTTCGCCTCCTCGCCATTGATCGAGCGGCCGGAGAACAGCAGGTCTTCCGCGTCCGCCTGATTTACGCGATATGGCAGGAGGCACGAAGCCGCCGGCGCGAACACGCCGAGCTTCATCTCGGGCTGACCCAGTTGGGCGTCAGGCGCCGC
>Ga0184632_10000553_pt1 | contig 14881 bp, 11 predicted proteins | sample PLM31_50_b1_FD_133153 | JGI IMG/M metagenome (GOLD analysis project Ga0184632, IMG submission 133153) | Groundwater sediment microbial communities from an aquifer in East River, Colorado, USA - PLM3-1_50_b1 | ecosystem: Environmental > Terrestrial > Soil > Riparian zone | place: USA: East... | reverse complement strand
GTTCCAAAGCCATCGGCATCCTCGCCCAACCCGCCTTAGCCCTACAGCTGCTGTGCCAACACCAACACGACGACTGGGACGGACCCGCCGAACCCACTGAGGACGAGCACCGCCGCGAGGAGGAACCCGACCAGGCCGAACAGCACCACGCCGGGCAGCAGGCCGGGCCAGCGGCCGACCACGATCAGACCGCCCCTGCCGACACAGTGGATGATCAGCGGCCGATGTCGGACCCGGCCGAGGGCAACACGCATCGGTCACTGCAGATCTTGCCGCCGCCGTTTCATCCGGACCGGGCCCGGCCACGCGCCATCATCTATGTCCACCTCAGCGAAGAGACCCTCACCGCCGGCCGCGGCCTCGCCCGAGTCGAACAGGTCGGCCCGGTGCTCCTTAGCCGATTACAGGCCCTGCTCGGCGACCACTGCACCATCAGTTTGAAACCCGTGATCGACCTGCCTACCGGTTACACCCCGGTCGATAGCTATGAGATCCCGGCCCGGCTGCGTGAGCAGCTGCAACTCCGCAACCCCGCCGACGTGTTCCCCTACGCCGCCGCGGTGAGCCGCCGCATCGACCTGGATCACACCATCCCCTACCTCAGCCCCGACAAAGGCGGACCGCCCGGCCAAACCAGCATCGGCAACCTCGGACCCCACCCCCGCTACCACCACCGATACAAGACGCATGCCGGCTGGCAGGTTCGACAACCCGAACCCGGCACCTGGCTATGGCGATCACCCCACCACCGGATCTACCTCGTCAACGCCACCGGCACCCACCCCCTCGGCGACACCGCGTACGCACAGACGATCTGGCGCGCCGCCAGTCCGCAGCACGTGCTGGCGAGCTGACGCGGTGTCCAGCCTGGACTCACTCTGGCTCGATGTCCGGTCGCAATCGGATTCGCTGATAACCTCTGATGCGGCCTTCAAATCTATGCGTCCGCTCCCTTGAGGCAGGAAAGGGCGGTCATGTTCCCAGCCGATAGTGCGCCCGGAAACTTCGGTGGTTGAGTCTCCTCCGCCGGCGCTCCTGGTGCTTGAGGACGGCCGCACCTTCCGCGGACGGGCCTTTGGCGCCATTGGCGAGACCTTTGGCGAGGCAGTTTTCGCGACCGGGATGTCGGGTTATCAGGAGACGCTGACCGATCCCAGCTACCACCGCCAGGTGGTGATCGCGACGGCACCGCACATCGGCAATACCGGATGGAACGACGAAGACAGCGAGTCGGACCGAATCTGGGTCGCTGGCTATGTGGTACGCGACGCCGCTCGGATTCCTTCTAGCTGGCGTTCCCGACGGAGCCTCGATTCGGAGCTTCAGGCCCAGGGCGTTGTCGGAATGCGTGATGTCGATACCCGGGCTCTGACGCGCCACATCCGGGAGCGGGGTGCGATGCGGGTGGGCGTCTCGAGTGTGGAAACCAGTGCAGCCGCGTTGTTGGAACGCGTCCAAGCTCAGCCGTCGATGGTGGGCGCTCATCTCGCCGATGAGGTGAGTACCACCGAGCCCTACATCGTGATGCCGGACGGTGAACCGCGATTCCGTGTGGTGGCGGTTGACCTCGGCATCAAGTCCATGACTCCCGCTCGGATGGCCGAGCGCGGTCTCGAGGTTCATGTGGTGCCGTCGACGACGTCGTTGAGCGAGATGGAAGCCCTCCATCCCGACGGCGTGTTCTTCTCGAACGGGCCTGGCGACCCGGAAGCGGCCGATCGGCAGGTTGCGCTTCTCACGTCTGTGTTGGCGGCCCACATCCCGTACTTCGGCATCTGCTTCGGCAATCAGCTCTTCGGTCGGGCGCTAGGTTTCGGCACCTTCAAGCTCGGCTACGGGCATCGCGGCATCAACCAGCCAGTGATGGACCTCACCACTCGCAAAGTCGAGGTCACCGCGCATAACCACGGGTTCGCGGTCGCCGCCGCACCTTGGGAACGGCATCAAACGCCGTACGGTATCGCCGAGGTCAGCCACATCTGCCTCAACGACGACGTGGTCGAGGGTTTGCAGCTCACCGATGCCGATGGCAGGCTGCTGGCATTTTCGGTGCAGTACCACCCGGAGGCCGCCGCCGGCCCCCACGACGCCAGCCACCTCTTCGATCGGTTTGTAAGTCTGATGGCAACCCACGCTCCGAATCCGACGAAGGAGGATTCGCCGACCAACCGCGCGACGAAGGAGCGCTTGGTTGGTCGGAACCAGGAAGCCGCCGACGCGAAGCGTCGTCCGCGCTCTTCGGACGGCGGAGCCGTCGACGCGAACGCGCAGCGTTCTCCTCGCCTTTCCACCCCCGAAGGGGGCGTGTAATGCCGAGACGTAGTGATATCGAGTCGATCCTCGTCATCGGCTCTGGTCCCATCGTGATCGGGCAGGCCTGCGAGTTCGACTACTCCGGTACTCAGGCCTGCCGCGTGCTCCGGGACGAGGGCTTCCGGGTGATCTTGGTCAACTCCAACCCGGCGACGATCATGACCGATCCCGAATTCGCGGACGCGACCTACGTCGAGCCCATCACGCCGGAGTTCGTCGAGATGGTGATCGCAAAGGAGCAGCCGGACGCCCTGTTGGCCACCCTCGGCGGCCAGACAGCGCTTAACACCGCAGTCGCCCTTCATGAGAGCGGCGTCCTCGAGCGCTACGGTGTGGAGCTCATCGGTGCGTCCATCGAGGCCATTCAGCGCGGCGAGAACAGACAGCAGTTCAAGGGGATCGTTGAGGGGCTCACCGGCATCGCGGGCGGCCCCGCCGAGGTGGCGCGCAGCCGGATCTGTCACTCGATCGAGGATGTGCTGCGTGTTGCGGATGATCTTGGTTACCCGCTAGTAGTCCGCCCCAGCTTCACCATGGGTGGCATGGGCTCTGGCCTGGCCTACCACGAAGCTGATCTTCGCCGGATGGCCGGCGCCGGCCTGTCTGCCAGCCCCACCAGCGAGGTGCTGATCGAGGAGTCGATCTTGGGCTGGAAGGAGTACGAGCTCGAGGTCATGCGCGACAAGGCCGACAACGTCGTGATCGTCTGCTCCATCGAGAATCTGGACCCGATGGGAGTGCATACCGGCGATTCGATCACCGTGGCTCCGGCAATGACTCTCACCGACCGCGAGTACCAGCGGATGCGCGATGTCGCGATCGGCATCATCCGTGCGGTTGGGGTGGATACCGGCGGCTGCAACATCCAGTTCGCGGTCAACCCAGCCGATGGACGAATGATCGTGATCGAGATGAACCCGCGGGTATCGCGCTCGTCGGCCCTGGCCTCGAAGGCGACCGGCTTTCCAATTGCCAAGATCGCCGCGAAAGTCGCCATTGGCTACACACTCGACGAAATCCCGAACGACATTACCGAGCAGACACCGGCCAGCTTCGAACCTACCCTGGACTACGTCGTGGTCAAGGTGCCGAGATTCGCATTCGAAAAGTTCCCCTCGGCCGACTCCACGCTGACCACGCACATGAAGAGTGTCGGCGAGGCGATGGCCATCGGCCGGAACTTCACCGAGGCGCTGGGCAAGGCCCTGCGCAGCCTCGAGGATGCGCAGGCGCCGTTCCGCTTCTCGGATGAGATCACCGAGTCGATCGACGACCTGCTGGCCAGGGCGGCGCGGCCGCACGACGGCCGCCTCAACGTGGTCATGCAGGCGCTCCGCGCCGGCGCCACCTCGGAGCAGGTGCACGAGGCGACCAAGATCGATCCCTGGTTTATCGACCAGCTCATGCTGCTGCTGGAGATCGCAACCATGATCAAGTCGGCACCGGAGCTCAACCTGGACCTGCTGCGGACGGCCAAACGGCACGGCTTCTCGGACGCCCAGATCGCCGGTCTGCGGCACCTGAGTGAGGACGTCGTACGGGGAGTGCGGTGGGCGCTCGGCGTGCGGCCCGTCTACAAGACCGTCGATACCTGTGCCGCCGAGTTCGCCGCCAGGACTCCTTACCACTACAGCTGCTACGACCTGGAGACCGAGGTCGCGCCGCGGCAGAAGCCCGCGGTGCTGATCTTGGGCAGCGGACCGAACCGGATTGGTCAGGGCATCGAGTTCGACTACTCCTGCGTCCACGCGGCGATGTCGCTGTCCTCGGCCGGCTACGAGACGATCATGGTCAATTGCAACCCCGAGACCGTCTCAACCGACTACGACACGGCCGACCGGCTGTACTTCGAGCCGCTGACGCTCGAAGACGTGCTGGAGGTGGTGCACGCCGAGCAAGCAGCCGGACCGGTAGCGGGGGTCATCGTGCAGCTCGGCGGACAGACCCCGCTCCGACTCGCTCAGGCGCTCAAGGATGCGGGCGTCCTGATCGTGGGCACCAGTCCCGAGGCCATCCATCTCGCGGAGGAGCGCGGGGCCTTTGGTCAGGTTCTGGCCGAGGCCGATTTGCCGGCTCCCAAGCACGGACTGGCTCGCTCGTTCGCAGAGGCGAAGCACATCGCAGACGATATCGGCTACCCCGTGCTGGTGCGGCCCTCCTACGTACTCGGCGGCCGTGGCATGGAGATCGTCTACGACGAGTCGACGCTGTCGGCCTACATCGAACGCGCCACCGAAGTCACGCCAGCCCACCCCGTGCTGGTAGACCACTTCCTCGATGATGCGGTCGAGATCGACGTCGACGCCCTCTACGACGGCACGGATCTCTACCTCGGCGGCGTCATGGAGCACATCGAGGAGGCAGGCATTCACTCCGGCGACTCAGCTTGCGCACTCCCGCCGATCACGCTTGGTACGGAGGTCGTGGAGCGGATTCGTTCCTCCACCGAGGCGATCGCCCGGGGCGTCGGCGTGTGTGGCTTGATCAACATCCAGTTTGCGATGGCCGGCGACACGCTGTTCGTCCTTGAGGCCAACCCGCGCGCCTCGCGTACGGTGCCCTTCGTCTCCAAGGCGACAGGAACCCCGCTCGCCAAGGCCGCCGCACGCGTCATGCTGGGTGCCACCGTGAAGCAGTTACGGGCAGAGGGCCTGCTGCGAGCAACCGGCGACGGCTGCACTGAGAACTCATCGTCACCGATTGCGGTCAAGGAGGCGGTGATGCCCTTCAACCGCTTCCGCACCGTCGAAGGTATTTCCGTCGACACAGTCCTCGGGCCGGAAATGAAGTCGACTGGCGAGGTCATGGGCGTCGATCTCAGTTTCGGCACGGCCTTCGCCAAGAGCCAGGTTGCCGGTTTTGGGCCGCTCCCCACGAAAGGTACTGTCTTCATCTCCGTCGCAAACCGCGACAAGCGATTCGTGATCTTCCCCGTGAAGCGTCTCGCTGATCTTGGTTTCGAGATCCTGGCGACCGAAGGGACAGCGTCGATGCTGCGCCGTCATGGGGTCGTGGTGACCACCGTGCGGAAGTTCAGCCAGGGCGTCGGACCGGACGGGGAGAAGACGATAGTGCAAGCCATCCTGGACGGCCAGGTGGACATGATCTTCAATACCCCGCATGGGCTGAGTCCGCACGGGCGCCCGCGGTTCGACGGCTACGAGATTCGCACGGCGGCGGTGCTCCGCAACATCCCCTGTGTCACGACGGTGCAGGGCCTCGCTGCCGCAGTGCAAGGCATCGAATCGATCATTGCCGGCAATGTGGGCGTCCGGTCCCTGCAGTCCTGGGGCAGCATCGATGCCTCGTGAGCTGCCCGCAGCGTGATCATCGATCTGGGTTACCGCGGCGTGCTGCGGCCGCTGCTGTTCCGGGCGTACGGGGGGGACGCGGAGCGCATTCACGAGCAAACCCTGGCGACAGTTGCTCGGATCGGGCGGAACCGGCCAACACTCGCCGTCCTTGCTGCTTTGTGTGCCAGACACCGTGGGCCGGCTACCGTCGCCGGGATCCAGTTCCCGGGCATCGTCGGGCTCGCCGCTGGGATGGACAAGGACGGGGTAGGGATCAAGACCTGGGGATCCCTTGGCTTCGGCTACGTCGAGCTGGGCACGGTCACCGCGCAGGCACAGCCTGGGAATGACAAGCCCCGGCTGTTCCGACTGCCTGAGAGTCACGCGATCATCAACCGGATGGGCTTCAACAACCTCGGTGCGCCAGCGCTGGCCGACCGGCTGGCCGCTGCCGGCGTCAGCCGAGGCAACCTGGCCGTCGGCGTCCCGATCGGCATCTCCATCGGCAAGACCAAGAAAGTGCCGCTGGCCGATGCGGTTAAGGACTACCTCGCTTCACTACGTTCGGTTGCTCAATACGCGGACTATCTCGCCATCAACGTTTCCAGCCCCAACACCCCCGGCTTGCGGTCCTTGCAAGATGCCGGAACCTTGGCAGGCCTGATCTCAGCGCTGGTGAACGAGGCGTGGCGGCTCGCCGCCGGCGGCCCGCCCGTGCCGATCTTCGTCAAGGTGGCGCCTGACCTGACCGAGGCGGCACTGGAAGAGGTCGTGCAGGTGTGTGCCGAGGCCGGCGCGGAGGGTCTCATCGCCACCAATACGACGTTGGGCCGCGAGGGCATCTCGGCCGACCAGCCCGCCGAGGCCGGTGGTCTCTCGGGAGCACCACTCACCAGACGCGCCCGCCAGGTCGTGCGGTTTCTGGCTGAGCGCACCACGTTGCCGATCATTGGCGTCGGCGGCATCATGAGCCGCGATGATGGCCAGGCAATGCTGGATGCGGGGGCCAGCTTGTTACAGATCTACACCGGTTATGTCTACCGCGGTCCTGCACTGGTCGATGATCTGAACCGGCTGACGGCACCGGATCGCGCACCGCCGTGCTGAGGAGGAGCGAGCGGACACGCTTTTCGTCTGCGAGCGACGACGAAGTAGGCGGGTTCCGAGCGCGATCCGCAGCGAGCGGAGCGAGCAATTGAACACCGAGCATGCTGGAAAGGAGTACCTGATCAGCTCTTACGGTGAACGCCTTGGGACCCTGATGACCGAACGGGGTCCGCTCTGCGTCGGTGTGGATCCGCACCCCAGCCTGCTGGTCTCGTGGGGCCTTGCGGAGAACGCGCAGGGCCTGGAACGCTGCGCTCGCGGCGTGGTCGAGGCGCTCGGCGGGATGGTGCCGGTCCTCAAACCACAGTCAGCGTTCTTCGAGGCTTACGGCGCGGCTGGAATCGCTGTCCTGGAGCGCACGCTGGCCGACATCAAGGCGGCCGGAGCCCTTTCGCTGCTCGATGTGAAGCGGGGTGATATCGGATCGACCATGAATGCGTACGCGGTTGCGTATCTGAGCGACGGCTCCCCGCTGGCCGCCGATGCCATCACGCTGAGCCCGTATCTCGGCTTCGGCTCACTGGACGGCGCCATCGAGCTGGCCGATCGGGGGGGCCGCGGCGTCTACATTCTCGCCCTGACCAGCAATCCCGAAGGTCCCCAGATCCAGCACGCCCGCGCAGCCGACGGGCGGACGGTAGGCCAGATCGTCATTGATGAGGCCGCCAGCCGTAACGCCGTTCGTCGTAAGCCGGGAGCCATCCTCGGCCCGGTCGGGGTCGTGATCGGCGCGACCATCGGAGAGACCGGGACCGACTTCAGTGGCCTCGGCGGGTCGATCCTTGCTCCTGGCATTGGGGCACAGGGCGGTTCAGCCGCCGATCTGGCTGGAGTCTTCAAGGAAGCGATCCGATTCGTGCTGCCATCCGCCAGTCGCGAGGTCATGGCGGCAGGACCGACACCCGCTGGCCTGCAGGCTGCCGCGACACGGGTGCTGGGTGAGATGAAAGCAGCCATCGGGTTGAGGTAAGTTCTCAAATCTCCGACTGATTCGCCGCGGATCGGCGGATCCTATTGCCTGGCCGTCAGATGAGGACGCGAGCTGTGACGATTCCCCCCTTGAGCGACGAGCAGCGCCAGCAAGCACGGCATGCCGCGACCGAGGCTCGACGACGTCGCGCTGAGGTGAAGCGGGCGCTCCGCTCCGGTGAGCGGAGCCTTGCCCAGGTGCTGGACCTTGCCGAATATGACGACGTCATCGCCCACGCCAAGGTCATCGATGTATTGAAGGCCCTACCTCGAGTGGGCACGGTGCGTGCCAGCAAGGTCATGCAACGGCTCGATATCGCCGCCAATCGCCGATTGCGGGGGTTGGGCAAGCACCAGACTGCCGCCCTGATCGCCGAGTTCTCTGACCGGTCCACGCCACCTCGAGCCTCGTGACCCCTCGTCTCACCGTGGTCTCGGGTCCGACTGCGGTGGGCAAGGGCACCGTCGTCAAGCGCCTCTCCCACGAACATCCAGAGATCTTCGTCTCGGTCTCGGTCACCACCCGCCCGCCACGGCCGGGTGAGGTCGATGGTGTGCACTACCACTTCGTATCTGCTGACGAGTTCGATGCGCTGATCGCCCAAGGAGCGCTGCTGGAGTGGGCGATTGTGCACGGTGTGCACCGCTACGGCACCCCACGGGCCCCCGTCCTGCAAGCGATAGCTGCAGGACGTCCCGCCTTGTTGGAGATCGATTTGCAGGGTGCACGGCAGGTTCGGGCTAGCTGGCCCGACGCCCGGTTCGTCTTCCTTGCGCCACCGTCGTGGGAGGAGCTGGTACGCCGGCTGGTCGGACGCGGCACCGAGTCGGCCGTTCAACGGGAGCGGCGGCTGGAGACCGCGCGAGCTGAGATGGCGGCTCAGGCTGAGTTCGACTTCGTGGTCGTGAACAGTGAAATCGGCCAGGCGGCCGAAGACTTGGTAGCCTTGGTCTGTCTGTAGCCGTACAGGCGCTTTGGCGTGTGCGCTAACTCTGTTCCGACTGACTTGGTGCAGCCTCTGCAAATCGCGGCTGACTTGTTACCCCAACCGAAGGTTCATACGTGTCTGGAAAGCATCTGCCTGCTGAGGGAATCACCAATCCACCGATCGACGAACTTCTGACGAAGTCAGATTCCAAGTACAAACTGGTCTTGTTCGCGGCCAAGCGCGCGCGACAGATCAACGCCTACTATTCCCAGCTCGGCGAGGGCCTGCTCGACCACGTGGGCCCGCTGGTCGAGACGACGGTGCAGGAGAAGCCTCTCTCGATTGCGCTGCGTGAGGTCAACGAGGGCAAGCTGATGTGCATAGATGTCGACCCGGAAGCGCCGGTGGACGAGGACACCGAGTCACCCTTCGAGACTGCCTGAGCAGCTGCCGCCCATGACCGACAAGAGGGCGCTTTGAGTCGCATCGTCCTCGGGGTATCTGGCGGCATCGCCGCGTACAAAGCGTGCGAGCTGTTGCGTCGGCTGCGAGGTGTTGGCCATGAGGTCACCGTGGTGCCGACTGCGGCCGCGCTGGAGTTCGTTGGCGTCAGTACCTGGGCCGCGCTATCGGGCCGGCCAGTGCACACCTCAGTCTTCGACGACGCCCATCTGGTGCCGCACGTCAAGATCGGGCAGGAGGTCGACCTGATCTTCGTTGCGCCCGCGACCGCTGATCTGCTCGCCCGGGCCGCCGCCGGGCGAGCCGATGATCTGCTGACCAATGTGCTGCTGACGGCGCACTGCCCAGTTGTCTTTGCCCCCGCCATGCACAGCGAGATGTGGCTGCATGCTGCAACCCAGGCCAACGTGACCACCCTTCGGAGCCGCGGCGCCGTTGTCGTGCGGCCCGACACGGGACGGCTGACCGGGGCGGACGCCGGACCAGGACGGCTCCCCGATCCCGCCGAACTTTTTGCAGTCGCCGTCGCGGTGCTGGCCGACCCGAGCATTGCGGCGCGGGCTGCCGGTCAGGACATGGCAGGACTCAAGGTCGTTGTCAGCGCCGGAGGCACCCGCGAGCACCTGGATCCGGTGCGCTTCATCGGCAATTCCTCCTCAGGGCTGATGGGTTGGGCGCTCGCTCGTGCTGCTGTGCTGCGCGGCGCCGAGGTCCGCCTGGTTGCGGCCAATGTCGGCTTGCACGCCCCACCTGGCACCGAGGTGGAGGCGGTGAGCTCGACTGCTGACCTCGCACAGGCCATGGCGGTGGCTGCCAAGGAGGCCGACATCGCGATCATGGCGGCCGCACCCGCCGATTTCACGCCGGCCAGCACCAGTGAGACCAAGATCAAGAAATCCGGAGACGGAGGGCTCGAGCTCACGTTGGTGCAGACCACCGACGTACTCGCCGGTCTCGTGGCGGCCCGGACCGACCCACGCCAGATCCTGGTCGGCTTTGCAGCCGAAACCCCGGGTGCCGGAGAGACACTGCTCGACCTGGGCCGCGCCAAGCTCGCGCGCAAGGGGTGCGACCTGCTGGTCCTCAACGAGGTGGGCCACAATCTGGTCTTCGGCCAACCTAACAGTCAAGTAACACTTCTGAGCGCGGAGAGCGTGACCGGGCCGATCTCCGGGAGCAAAGACACGCTTGCGCATCATATTTGGGACGAAGCTCTGGCGCAGCGGGCACGCCGGTAGGTTCTCATCCCATGGCTCGCAGACTTTTCACCTCGGAGTCGGTGACGGAGGGGCATCCCGACAAGATTGCCGACCAAATCAGCGATTCTGTGCTCGACGAGCTGCTGCGGCAGGATCCGAACAGCCGGGTAGCGGTGGAATGTCTGGTGACGACGGGCCTCGTCGTCGTGGCCGGCGAGGTCACCACCGAGTCCTACGTGGAGATCCCGCGAGTCGTCCGCGAGCGCATCATCGACATCGGTTATGACTCCTCAACCAAGGGCTTTGACGGCGGCTCGTGCGGGGTCGCGATCGCGATTGGCCAGCAGTCACCTGACATTGCCCAAGGTGTCGACAGGGCATTTGAGAGCCGCACTGGCGAGTCCCGCGATGAACTCGATCTGCAAGGCGCCGGCGACCAGGGCTTGATGTTCGGTTACGCCTGCAGCGAAACGCCATCGATGATGCCGCTGCCGATCGACCTGGCGCATCGACTTGCCGAGCAGCTTGCCGCTGTGCGCAAGGACGGCACGATGCCCTACCTGCGTCCCGACGGCAAAACCCAGGTGACCATCGAGTATGACGGTGATCTCCCGCTGCGGGTGGATACCGTCGTCTTGTCGAGCCAGCACGCCGCAGATATCGACCTCGACGCACTGCTGGCTCCCGATGTCCGCAAGCACGTCGTGGACCCGATCCTGGAGCGCTATCACGTCGACTCCGAGGACTATCGGCTGCTGGTGAACCCCACTGGGCGCTTTGAGATCGGCGGCCCGATGGGTGACGCGGGTCTAACCGGCCGCAAGATCATCGTCGACAGCTACGGCGGAATGGCGCGACACGGCGGCGGGGCGTTCTCCGGAAAGGACCCGTCGAAGGTGGACCGGTCCGGGGCGTACGCGATGCGCTGGGTTGCCAAGAACGTGGTGGCGGCAGGGCTCGCCCGCCGATGCGAGGTACAGGTGGCGTACGCCATAGGCAAGGCTCATCCAGTGGGGTTCTATGTGGAGACCTTCGGCACCGAACGAGTGCCGGTGGAGCAGATCCAGCAGGCGGTGCTCGACGTCTTCGACCTCCGCCCGGCGGCGATCATCCGGGATCTGAATCTCAAGCAGCCGGTCTATGCTCCGTTGGCGGCGTACGGACACTTTGGCCGTGACCTCCCCGGAGTCAGCTGGGAGGGCATCGACAGAGCCGATGCACTGGCCGCAGCAGTGCGCGGCTAATCTCTCCCCCTGTTCTGAACCAGGAGTGTCAGGGCTCGCTGCCTATCATCTGGTGTGCCCGAACCGAGCCAACCCGAACTCCCGGTTGCCAGGGTGGCTGTCGATATCCCGCTCAGTCACCTGGACCGGCCCTTCGACTATGCGGTGACGGCTGGGCAGGACGCTGAGGCGGTACCCGGCGCTCGAGTGCGGGTGCGGTTCGCCGGCCGCCTCCGGGACGGGTTCATCCTCGATCGAGTTGCCACCGCTGATCATGAAGGAGCCTTGGCTCCGCTGTCCAAGATCGTCTCCAGCGAGCCGGTCCTTACGCCTGAGATCGCGAAGTTGATCAGGAACATTGCTGATCACTACGCCGGAACGTTCGCCGATGTGATGCGCCTGGCCGTGCCGCCGCGCCATGCCGCGACCGAGCTCGCGCAGCGTGGTAAGACCGGTCATCTGCTGCTGGATGATCATCCAGCGGGTCCGCTGCTTGACTATTCCACCGGTGCAGGATTCCTCGCTGCGCTGCGGGACGGACGCAGTCCCCGCGCCATGTGGCAGGTGACTCCCAGTGCGGCACCGAGCGGGGATTGGGCGCTCGGGCTAGCCACCGCCGCCCGCGCCTGCGCGGACAGCGAGCGCGGGGCGGTGATCATCGTGCCCGACCAAACTGATCTTGATCGACTTAGCGAGGCCTGTAGGCAGGTGCTCGGTGCCACCGGCTTCGCGGTGCTGGTGGCCGAGGCCGGACCAGCCGCGCGGTACCGGGCCTTCCTGTCAGCCCTGCGCGGTGAGGTCCGTGTGGTGATCGGCAACCGAGCCGCGGCTTACGCACCGGTTCGTGATCTTGGTCTAGTTGCACTCTGGGACGATGGCGATGACCTGCTGGCCGAGCAGCGCGCTCCGTATCCGCACGCGCGGGACGTGCTAGCCCTACGAGCCGATGGTGCGCAGGCGGCAGTCTTGTTTGCCAGTTACGCCAGAACAGCCGAGCTGCAAGCCTGGCTCGAGCGTGGCTGGGTACGCGAGTTGGCGCAGAATCGGCCCGGCGTACGGCACAGCGCACCCAGGGTGAGGGTGACCGCGGACTCCGATCTTGCGCTAGCACGCGACTCGGCTGCACGGGCGGCCCGATTACCGCACGAGGTGTTCGACATGATGCGAGCGACCCTGCCGCAGGGACCTGTGCTGGTCCAGGTGCCTCGCGCTGGCTACCTCGTGGCTCTGGTCTGCCAGGGCTGTCGCGAGCCGGCGCGGTGTAGCTTTTGCGGCGGTCCGACGAGGGTCCCAGCTGGTGGGGTTGGCGAGGCGCCGACTGTTCGGACGAGCTGCGCCTGGTGCGGCAGACCGCAGATCGATTGGCAATGCCCGATCTGCGGCTCTCGTCGGGTGCGTGCGCCCATCGTCGGCGCCGAGAGGACAGCCGAGGAGCTGGGCAAGGCGTTTCCCCAGACACCCGTCTGGCAGTCGATCGGTGGGAAGCGGATCGCGACGGTCGCGGACGCGCCGGGGATCATTGTGGCTACGCCTGGAGCCGAGCCGTCGGCCCTGGGGGGCTATGCGGGCGCCGTGCTGCTGGACACGCCGTTGTTGCTCCTCCGCCAGGATCTGCGAGCGGCCGAGGAAGCGCTACGGCGCTGGCTCAATGTGGTGGGCCTGGTGAGAAGCGGCGCAGACGGCGGTTCGGTCATCGCGGTGGGGGAGAGCTCGGGACGGGCATTACAGGCTCTGGTTCGTGTTGACCCGGGCGGATTCGCGGCGCGCGAGCTGGCGGAACGGGTCGCGGCACGATTTCCGCCGGCGGTGACGCTGGTCACGGTTGAAGGGCCAAACGAGGCTCTGAGCGAGTTCGCTTCGCTCATTCAGGCCCCTCCGCGTGCCGAGCTGCTCGGTCCAGTGGAGCCCGATGTGCAGCGACCGCCAGCGGACGACGCCTCAGGACTTGCTATCCAGCGCCTGATGCTGCGCGCTCCGCTCAGCGAAGGCTCCCAGCTGGTGCGAGCGGTGAAAGAGGCTGCTGCGATCAGAAGCGCGCGGAAGAGCAGCGGCTCACTTCGCATCCGTGTGAATCCGGCCGATCTGAGCTGACCAGTAGCCTGTATTTCACGATCGTGACGGCCGTCAGGAAAGTGATACGTTTCGAGGGCGACGATTGAAGGAGCGCCAGATGAGCGTGCGTGAAGGACTCCGGTCCATCGAGCCGGGAGTGCACACCGACTTCCGGGAAGCGATGAGCTACGCCGACTACCTGGACCTGGATACGCTGCTGGCCGCGCAGCACCCGAGGAGTGACCCGCCGCATCACGATGAGCTGCTGTTCATCGTGCAGCACCAGACCACCGAGTTATGGCTGAAACTGATGCTCCACGAGCTGCGCGCAGCACGCGGCTATCTCGATGCCGACCACGTGCACCACGCGTTGAAGTGCCTCGCCCGCGTCAAGCACATCCAGCGCACACTGACCGAGCAGTGGTCGGTGCTGGCGACCCTGACCCCGAGCGAATATGCAGAGTTCCGTGGGACGCTCGGCACGGCCTCGGGTTTCCAGTCAGCGCAGTACCGCGCGGTCGAGTTCATCCTGGGCAACAAGAACGAGCACATGCTCAAAGTCTTCCCCTCCGATCAGGCCGCGTACGCCATGCTGTCGGAGCTATTGGAGCAACCGTCTGTCTACGACGCCTTCCTGCGTTTCCTGGCCCGGCGCGGGCTCGACATTCCTGACGAGGTGCTGCAGCGTGACATGCGGCGTCCGTGGGTTATGCAACCAGCGTTGATCCCGGTCTTCCAATCGATCTACGGTGCTGTTGACCGCGCCTTCGACCTCTACGAAGCGTGCGAGTCGCTGGTCGATGTGGAGGACAACTTCCAGTTCTGGCGATTCCGCCATCTGCGGGTCGTGCAGCGCACCATCGGCTTCAAGACCGGTACCGGCGGCTCATCGGGGGTGCGGTTCTTGCAGAAGGCGCTGGACCTGACTTTCTTTCCGGAGCTCTACGCCGTGCGGACCGAGATCGGCAAGTAGCCAACCATGCGTTTTGCTGTTGACGATCTGTGGCTCGGCCATCGGCTTGGACCGGTTGTGCTCGAGCAGGTTGACGGCGTGCTGCGCCCGGTCGCGTTCGGGCGCACGGCCGTGCAGCGGGCGGGTGTGCCGAAGCTTCCTGGCGTGCTGATGCCCGGCCTCGTTGACCGGCATGTCCACCTTGGTTTGGTGAATGCCGCCGCACTGGCGCGCACAGCGGTGGTCGAGGTCCACGACCTGGGTTGGGTGCCGAGCATTGCACGCAGCTGGAAGGTCGATCCCTCCACTGGTTGCCTGGTCAAGATCGCTGGACCGTTCCTCACCGCGGTTGGCGGGTATCCGGCCGATCGGGCCTGGGCTG
>Ga0184632_10000551_pt1 | contig 14882 bp, 11 predicted proteins | sample PLM31_50_b1_FD_133153 | JGI IMG/M metagenome (GOLD analysis project Ga0184632, IMG submission 133153) | Groundwater sediment microbial communities from an aquifer in East River, Colorado, USA - PLM3-1_50_b1 | ecosystem: Environmental > Terrestrial > Soil > Riparian zone | place: USA: East... | reverse complement strand
GCCGGCGCTGTGGCCGGGCCGGTAGAACCATTCGTAGCCCGCGACGGGCAGCTCCGACCAGTAGCCGTAGATGACCGCGCCGGCGCCCATCCCGACACGCAGGGTCGCGGCGCCCGCGGTGTGGGCCACCGTCGACCGGATCCCGTCCGCGCCGACCGTCAGTCGGGCTCGAATGGCAACGGCGGCGCCCGTACGGTCGCGGCCATGTACTCCAGTGACCCGACCCGAGTCGTCGCGGAGCAGGCCCGCCACGCCGACGCCGAACCGCACCTCCGCACCGGCGGCAACTGCAGCATGCACCAGCACCGGGTCGAGCACCGTCCGCCGAGGCGCGTAAAGCGCCTGCACGCCGAGTGTGGGCTTGATCGCGACAGTCACGGAGTCGGTGCCGTAGTCGAAGCGGGTCTGGCGTACCGGCGGCGTGCCGGCGTCGACGATGTGGTCGAGCAGGCCCCATCGGGACAGCAGGAACACGCCGCCGCGCATCATGGCGTGGGTGGACAGCGTGTCGGCGCCGTACCGGTCGCGGTCCAGCAGCATTACCCTCCGTCCCTGCCGGGCCAGCAGCATTGCGGTTGCGGCGCCGGCGGCCCGGGCGCCGACAACGACGACGTCATAGGAGTCCACCGCGCACCCCCACCCGTACCGCGCGGTCTGCGGTGATCTTGTCGGCGAGAAAGGCCGCGTCGTGCCGGGCGCCGTCGACGAACGTCGAGTTTCGCCGGTACTGGAAACGCAGGCCGACGGCGTACAGCCCGGGTACCTCGGTGACGCCCCTGCGGTGGCGGATCCGGCCGCCGACGTCCAGCACCGGGACCTTCAGCCACGGATACCAGGGCCGGTAACCGGTCGCCCAGACCACCGCCGAGATGCCGGCCCGCCGCAGATCCATCCGGGACGGGCTGGCCGGCACGGTGATGATCGGTGGTAAATCCGGCGGGCCAGCGGCCATCCCTGGCATCGCGGCAGCGTACGCGTCGATCTCGGCGATCAGCCGGTTCAGCCGCTGCTGCGCCGCACCGACGGTGTCCCGCAGATCGTCGGCAAATCTGGCCGTGATCCCGTCGAGCGCGCGTAGCCGGCCGACCGGCCGGACCCCGGCCCGGCGCAGCACGCCGAGGTCCAGACCACGGCCGTCCCCTGTGCCGGCGAGTTGCAGCGACGGCTCGGCTCTGGCGCTCGCCGGGTCGGGTACCTGGTCGATAGTGCGGTCGAGCGAGCCGATCCGGTCGAGCCACCGCAGGATGTCCCGGCCCCGGTACCGGCGCGGCAACCGGGTGTGGCCACCGGCGGCGAGGACTACCCGCCGCCCCGCACAAGCCAGCTCGTGCGCGATCTGCACACCCGACGCCGAGCAACCGACGACCAGCACGCCGCCGTCGGGCAGGCTCGACGGCGAGCGGTACCCCGCGGCGGTGAGTTGGGCCACGTCCGGCGCCAGCCCGTTGGCGAGTTCCGGCACCTTGGCGCGGCTGTGATACCCGGTCGCGATGACGACGGAGCGCGCCGACCACACCGCATCGTCGGTGTGCACCGCGAAGCCGGTGCCGGCGCGCTCCACCCGGGTGACCAGCGTGTGTGGCCGGACCGGGGCGTCAAAGGAGCGAGCGTAGTCGCACAGGTAGCCGACGAACTCGCCCGCAAACATGAAGCCGTCCGGCTCCGGCCCGGTGTACCGCCAGCCCGGCAACCGGCTCAGCCAGTTCGGCGTGAGCAGACGGAAGCTGTCCCACCGGGCAATGCGCCAGCGTTCGCCGACGCACCCCCGATCCATGACCACATGCCGGACGTCGCGATCGGCCAGGCAGCGACTCATCGCCAGGCCGGCGTGGCCGGCGCCGATGATGACCGTGTCGGTGTACGGCATGGTTCTCAGCTGGTTGTGACGTCGATCGACACCGGTACGCCGGTGGTGAGTACGTCGTACACGGCCGAGCGGGACCGCGACTGCTCCACGAGGCCACGCAGGACCTCGTCCGGGGCGTCGCCGGAGATCTGGAACGTGACCCGGATCCCCTGGTAGCCGTTGCGCACCTGGTCGGAGAGTCCCAGGATGCCGAGCAGGTCGATGTCACCCTCGACGGTGGAGCTCACCTTTCGCAACGCGACACCGCGAGCCGCCGCAACGTTGGCGATACCGGCGGTCAGACAGGCGGCGATCGCGTGCAGCAGGAACTCCACCGGAGTCGGCCCGTTGCCTGTTCCCACCAGTACGGCCGGATGGTCGGCCTCGTAGACGAAGTCCTCGGTCCGGGTGGTGTCCTCCTGACCTGCCCCGTAGAAGCCGCGGATGGTGCTGCGGTTGTGCGTACCGCTGATCCACCGGTTGGTCGCCCGGAACTGGAACTTCGCCAGCGCCGGGTTCGCCTTGACGGCGTCCAGCGTCGCGAACAGGGTCGGCGTGTCCACGCCGTTCAGCGGCGGACGGATCTTGTTGGTGGTGGTCGTCATTGTGCTCTCCCTAGCTCGCCGCCGGGCCACGACTGATTCGTGGCGGCTCGCCGACGGCGGCGACGGGACGACGCTACGAGGCGGCCGTTCCCTCGGACTTCCCGGCGTGTTCCCCCGCCGTTCCCGGACCGGGACGGCCGTGTCCAGATAGGTGCGTGCCCAGGCGGCGCAATCGCACGGGATCACGGCAACGTCTCGCGCGTGGCCTCCGAGCCAGACGCTAGGGTGCGCCACATGGTGGGTCGTTACCCGGAGATAGAACCGTACGAGCACGGCGTGCTCGACGTGGGCGACGGCAACCTCGTCTACTGGGAGACCTGCGGCAACCGCAACGGCAAGCCAGCCGTCATCCTGCACGGCGGACCGGGATCGGGGTGCACTCCGGGGTGGCGGCGCTACTTCGACCCGGCCGCGTACCGGATCGTGCTGTTCGACCAGCGTGGATGCGGCCGGAGCACGCCCCACGCAAGCGACCCGGCGGTCGACCTGTCCACCAACACGACTCACCACCTCCTCGCCGACATGGAGAGCCTGCGACTACACCTGGGCATCGACAGGTGGCTGGTGTTCGGTGGGTCATGGGGCTCCACACTCGGGCTTGCCTACGCCGAGCGGCATTCAGACCGCGTCTCGGAGATCGTCCTGTTCAGCATCGGTACCACCGGCCGTAGAGAGGTCGAGTGGGTTACTCGCGACGTGGGCCGGATCTTCCCCGAGCAGTGGGCGCGCTTCCGTGACGGTGTGCCGGCCGCCGAACGCGACGGCAGTCTTGTGGAGGCTTACAGCCGGCTGCTACACAATCCCGATGCCGCTGTGCGGGAGAAGGCCGCGAGGGACTGGTGCGACTGGGAGGACACTCACATCGCTGTGCGGACGGGACACCGGCCCGACCCGCGGTACGATGATCCGCTGTTCCGCATGGTTTTCGCGCGCCTGGTCACGCACTATTGGCGCCATGCCGCGTGGCTCGCCGACGGCGTACTGCTGCGCGAGGCGCAGAGGCTCGCCGGCATTCCAGGTGTGCTGGTCCACGGCCGCCTCGATGTGAGCGGACCTCCGGACATTGCCTGGGCACTCGCCCAGGTGTGGCCCGATTGCGAACTCGTACTCGTCGATGAGGCGGGACATGGCTCGAGCGAACCCGGCATGACCGAGGCCCTCATGGAGGCTACGAACCGCTTCGCCGAGCGCCCCTGACGGGTACGGACGGACCCTCCGGGTCGGACTCCAGCGCGGGCGGGGCCTCAGGCTGCGCTTGCGGCGGAACTCTCCGTGGCGCCTCGGGGATAGCCGCGGCGACGGATGGATGTCTCTCCAGGAAACGGAGCAGCTCGACCGGGAACGGCAACACCAGCGTGGAGTTCTTCTCTGCCGCCACCTCGACGACCGTCTGCAGCAGTCGCAGTTGCAATGCCGTCGGCGTGTCCGCCATGGTCGCCGCGGCCTCGGCCAGCTTGTGGGAGGCCTGCAACTCGCCCTCCGCGGTGATCACGCGGGCCCGCCGTTCCCGTTCGGCCTCGGCCTGGCGCGACATCGACCGCTTCATCGACTCCGGCAGCGCGACGTCCTTGATCTCCACCCGGTCGATGTGGACGCCCCAGTCCAGCGCCGGGCTGTCGATCATGATTTCCAGCCCCTGGTTGAGCTTCTCCCGGTTGGACAACAGATCATCGAGCTCGCTCTTACCGATCATGGAGCGTAGTGAGGTCTGCGCGACCTGCAACACCGCGAACAGGTAATCCTGCACGTTCACGATGGCTCGCGCCGGGTCCGCGACGTTGAAGTACACCACCGCGTCGACCTTGACGGTCACGTTGTCCCGGGTGATGCCCTCCTGCGCGGGCACGGGCATGGTGACGATCTGCATGTTGACCTTCCGAAGTCGGTCGATGCCCGGCACGATTATGTTGAGGCCGGGGCCTCTGATCGCCTCCTGTACACGGCCGAAGCGGAAGACGAGCCCACGCTCGTACTGTTTGATGACTCGGGCGCTCAGCCCGAACCAGACCGCTGCCGCAGCGAGCGCCCCGAGCAAGATACCGACGATGAGCATGACAAGCCCCGCGATCCATAGCGGTAATCCCTACCGGGATCGTAGCTCCGCGGGCCGTTGAACGGAGTTGCTGCGGATCGGTATCTTCTGCGACGACGCATCCCCACCACGATGAGGTGAGCGCAGACGATGGACATGCCGCCGATGCACTGGCCCATAACAACGGACGACCTGGACCGATGGGTAGACCTGGTGGCGCGGCATTCGCTCTGGGACCGGGTGGTCGGTGATGGTTCGCGGGAGTCGCTGCGCTTGCAGACCTCGGAGCTGGTGGTGCACCTGGCCTGGGCGCGCCGGGCTGGGCTGTTCTCACTGGCCGACGACCCGTGGCAGGACCTCGAGTTCGCCGGACGGGTTACCGATCGGCTGGACTGGCTTCTCGCCGGCCTACCAGCGGATCTTTCGTTCTCCGCCGCGGAAGCGGGCCTGCTGCTGGCCGTGCCGTTCCTCTACGACACGCTGTGGTCCACCCTGGCCGGCCGGGAACGTGCGGTCCAGCCGCACGACCTCACCCCGTCGCAGGACGCGACCAGCGAACGCGCCGCCTTCGAGCGGTTCGCGCAAAGCTATCCGCAGCCGTACCGCCGCGCCGTTGCCGCCGTCGCGCGGGGGCAACGCGATGCGGCCGAGGAGATCGGGTGGTGGCTGCTGCACCGATGGATCGGCCGGCAGCCGGCCGCGCACCACCCGTCGCTGGATCTCCTCGAACCGGTGGCCATCGGCGAAGCTGTCACCGTGTTCCGCCCGGAGCGACTGACCGAGCTGCTGTGGGCACTGCGGGCGGACCCGGGCTTCCTCGGCCGCACCGACCGCGCCGATGCGCTGGCCTCCCGGGCGGCCGACGGAGTCCGGGAGCGTCTCGTCGGGTACCTTCTCGTCACCGCCCGCGCCCTGGCGATGGAGGCCGCGGCGCTGCCTGAGGTCATCGGGGAGCATCTGGGCATCGTCGACCCGGTCTCGCCGACCGCCTTGCGGGTGACGATTGCGGAGGTCGCCTGGCAACCCCGCGGTACGGCGCTGGTGCTCAACGCGGTATGCACCCACCCCGCCGTTGAGGTCGCGTTGCGGTCACACATCGACGCGCTCAACCAGATTTTGACCGAGGTCCAGCGGGCCGCCATCTCGGATGAGACACTGTCGGCCCTGCGGCACGTGCCGACCCACGTAACGACGGACGGCCTGCAACCGGCCGAGCTGGCTGGGGTTCGGGCGTATCAGTCGGCAGGCGTCCGGTTCAGGCTGGCTGAGGACCGCGTACAGGAGTTGCTCATGGGTGAGCAGCTCTATGGCGACCCGGCGTTGGCGATTCGGGAGCTATACCAGAACGCGCTGGACGCCTGCCGATATCGACACGCGCGCACCGAGTATCTGCGGCGAACCAGGGACTTCACGGACTCCTGGGCCGGACGGATCCGGTTCGAGCAGGGGATCGACGACGATGACAGGCCATTCCTGGACTGTGTGGACAACGGCATCGGGATGGGCGTACGGGAGCTGAGCGAGGTCTTCGCCCAGGCCGGCATTCGTCTCGGCGACCTCCCGGAGTTCCTTCAGGAGCAGGCGGAGTGGACGCGGCTGGACCCGCCGGTGCAGCTGTTCCCCAATAGTCGATTCGGCATCGGGGTGCTGAGCTACTTCATGCTCGCCGACGAGATCACCGTGGACACCTGTCGCATGGGCCGCGACGGTCAGCCAGGCCAGCGGTTGCGTGTATCGATCGCCGGCCCGGGCAGTCTCTTTCGGATCCAGACGCTGGGCCCGGGCTCCGCGTCCGGCACGACCGTCCGGCTCCACCTACGCGCCGGGGCCACTGAGGTGTCCTGTGTGGAGACTCTGCGTACGGTGTTGTGGGTCGCCGATTTCCAGACCGAGGCCGTCGATGGCTCGAGCAGCCAGGCGTGGCTGCCGGGCGAGCTGTCTGATGCCACGCCGCCGAACCAGTCCGCGGGCAAGGCCGGGCCAGGCTCGGGGGTGGTTGCCGACACCGCCGCCGGCGTCTGGTGGTGCGGCGGTGACGGTGGCATCCTCGCCGACGGGCTCTGGGCCGGGCAGGAACTCTCGGGCGCCGTGGTGAACCTGAGCCGGGATCTGGCACCACGACTCTCGGTGGACCGGACCAGAATTCTGGCCTACCGGGAAGACGACCTCGAGCGGTTGCTGTGGGAGGCGATCACGGCCCTGACGGCGGCCGGGCCGACAGTGTTGACCTACGGGTGGCTCCACTCGTTCACCTATGCCCGGCCGCTGATCGCCGACGTCATCTTTGAGCGGGCCTTGGCCGGCGGCTATGTGCAGTGGGAGCTGGGTGGCGACACCCTCAACGCCGCCGTCGCGGGCTGTTTCGGACCGGATGGCGGTATGTTCAACGGCCCAGACCAGCTGATTGAGTGGCGGCTCACCGCGCTCGCGGCGGCCGGCCGGCACACGAAACTGATTACTCCGGCCGCCGACTGGCAGCGCGCCGTGCGGGCGCGACCCTCGGACGCGCTGCTGGTCAGCGTGGACATCGACGGCTCCGCGCCCTGGCTCGATCCGGTTGAGATCGTCCCGCTCGCTCACCTGGTCCGCGCCGCGAGACGCATCGGTAGGAGCGCCAGTGGCATCGCCATGCGCCTGGAGGAGTTGGGCTACTCCACCGCCGTCGGCCACGAGACGGTCGGTAGCGACCCCGACGATCTCATCCTGATCAGCCGGGATCTTGACAGCTCCCGGCCGTGGTTGGATCCGGCCTATCCCGTTTCGCTACCGCACCTACTAAATGCCGCACACCGGACCGGACGATCCGTTCGCGACATCGTGGCCAGATTGACGCGGGTCGGGTTCACCATCGACATCGACATCGACGCACTGCCCACCGAGGACCTCGAATTCTCCGACCTTATGATGATCAGCCGGGACCTGGACGGGGCCTTCCCATGGGTCGACCGGTCCGAACCGGTACCGCTGATGCACCTCGTGCGCGTCGCGCACAGACTCGGGCGCGACGCCAGTGAGATCGCGGCGCGCCTGGCGGCGCTGGGCTACCCACTCTCCGTCGGCTGCGAGGCCCTGCGTACCGAGCCCGACGATCTGGTCCTCATGAGCCGCGATATCGACGGCGCCGCGCCCTGGCTCGAGCCGAGCGAGGCGGTGTCACCGGTGCACCTGCTGAGGTGCGCCAAACATTCGGGCCGCGGGGTTGCGGAGGTTGCCGCGCGGCTGCAGTCGTTCGGGTTCGGGCTCGGGGTCGACCCAGCGCACATCGCCGACATCGACCTGACACGCGATGACCTCGTCCTAGCCAGCCGCGATCTCGAAGAATCGCCGCCGTGGCTGGATTCAACCAAGCCAGTGACGACGATCCATCTGCTGCGGGCCGCGGAGGCGACCGGGCAGTCTGTTGCGCAGATCGCGGCCCGGCTCAGCCGGCTGGGGTTCCGGCCGGCCGTGGATCCCGACGAGGTCATCGTGGACCATCTCGACCCGGACGACACCGTGATGACCAGCGTGGACCTCGACGGTGCGCACCCGTGGTTGGAGGTGACCCAACCCGTCCCAGCCATCCACCTGTTGCGGGCCGCCCGCCTTACCGGACGCGACATCCACGACATCGCCGCCCGGCTGACGATCTTCGGATACACGGTCAGCATCGACTTCGGTGCGCTCACGGTCGACAAACTGACCCGCGATGATCTCGTGATCACCAGCCAGGACCTCGACGGTTCCCACCCATGGATACAGCCCGGTGAACGCATCCTCCTGCCGCACCTGCTGCAGGCGGCGCGCCGCTCCCGCCGCCCGGCGCACGAGATCGCCGCGCGGCTGGAGCAGCTGGGCTATACCGTCGACGTCGACCTCACCGCGATTGCGATCGACAAGATTCGCGCGACCGACCTGACCTTCGCCAGCAACGACCTCGACGGAACCCGTCCGTGGCTCAATCCCGACCAGCCCGTTTCGCTCGCTCACCTGCTGGCCGCCGCGCACAAGTTCCACCAACCGATCAGCGAAATCATCGCTCGGCTCGGGAGCCTGGGCTATACCGCGCCCGACCTGGACGTCCGACTCCCCCGAGTGCAGCCCGGCGGCGTATGAGGCATCACAGTTAAACTGTAGCTATCAATGCGGTGCTCGCGCCGCGCCGTGGGCCGTGCCGGCTCGCGCTTCACCTGGGGTAATGCCGGGCACCTCACGGACGTCTCCGACGCACGAACCCGATATTTGACGTCCCTACGAACCGCAGATCGCAACCTCGACTACGGTCCGCTGCTGCGCTTTGCGCGCTCATAGCACGACAACGCTTTGGGCGTGGACACGGATTCCTAATACACGGATGTGCCACGGCGCGCCGTACGCCACGCAGGGTTCTGGCCCATCGGATGTCCACATTGGCGCGCCCGGTCCGCTAGCCTTGGTTTGTGGGCCAAGATCGAGCGCCGGTTGGCTTTGGCGTCTATATCCGAGACGCGATTCAGGCTGCGGGGTTTGTCACGCCGACCCAGTTCGCGCGCGCGGTCGGCACGGACCCGTCCGTAGTCCTGCGCTGGATCAGCGAGGAGCAGCGCCCGACGATCAGGTCGATCGACCGGATAGCACCCGTCCTCGGAAAGACCATCAACGAAATGGTCATGGCCGCGTACCCCGACCGCCTCGGCCATCAACCCACGACCCCGACGGCTCACCTGCACCCGTTGGCCTATGAGCTCGGCCGGATGCTCGCGGACGACTCCCCGATTCCTGCCGCGGAACGGCAGGCGCTCGCCTCCGTACTCGAGCGAATGCTGCAGCCTTACCGGCGGGACATGCGACGCCGCCATTCCGCGTAGTCAACGCGGCGAAAAGATTGAAGCGGAACCATCCGTACGGATAGCCTTGGTGCTCGTCACGGAACGGAAGGAGCCCTCGGGCGTGGCCGTTCATTCTGCTCAGACCGCTGGTCAGACCGCTGGGGAGCGCACCGGGCTGCAGGTCAACATCAGCCCGCTGCTGCTGAGCAGCGTTGTCGCCGCCGTAGCCGCCACAGTGGCGCTGGTCATCGTGGCAGTGATCCAGAGTCGTCAACCCGGGCCGCCGCCCGGCCCCGGACAGATGCCGCCACCGCCCCCGTCCGACGTCATGCTGATCGTCACAACGGGGGTATTCACCGTCGCCTGGCTGGCCGTCATCGTGGTCTTCTGCCGCGACCAGATTCTGCGGCGGATCGGCGAGCTGGAGGAGCGCTTCGCCGAGCTGACCGCCGAGTACGGCGAGCAGCGGGAGACCGACGGCTACCTGCACGGCATGCGGGTGCCGAACCAGCCCGGCCATTCCGGCCCTCCCGGCGGCGTGCGCCCGCTTCACCCCGTGCCGCCGCACGAATGACTCGACGCCCCGGCCGACGTGAACCCCCCTCGAATCCACGTCGGCCGTGTGCCATATGCCGACCAACATGGCGCCCCCCGGCGACGGTGCCGCGTTGATCGCCTCCGGCGAAGCTGCCGCGTTGATCGCCTCCGGCGAAGTTGCCGCGTTGATCGCCTCCGGCGAAGCCCCGAGATCGCCAATTATCGACGTTGGTTGGTTAACACGCCAACGATGGCCGACGACAGCGACCGGCGCAAGGGGATGATTGGCTACTTGACGCCGGACAATGGATCTGCTCGCGCGGCATCGAGGCACTGGTCCGATCAACGAGATCGGTAATCTGTGAGGGTGGGCGACACCATGCTCGGGTTCGGGCACAAACAGGCGTGGCTTGCGGTCCGAGATGGTGACCCCGATGCTGTCGCCGCAGCACTGGGCCTGCGCGATCTCGGGCCGGTGTCCTGGCGCGACGGCATCGACCTGGCCTACCTCACCGACGACCGGCTCGTGCTGACCCCGCTGCTGCCAGGCGCTCGGGGCAGCCGGTGGCTGCTCGTCACCGGACGGTGGCTACTTCGCAAGGAATCCACTGTGGACCCCACGTGGCTATCCGCCGAACTCCGTAGCGAGGTGCAATTCTTCGCCACGTACCGGGTGGGCGAGCTACACCGATGGCAACGAGCCACGGACGGCGTGCTGGTGCGGGCCTTTGAGTACCTCGGCGAGGCGGGCGAGGTACGGGACTGGCGTGGCGACCCCGACGAGGTCGAGGCCTCCGTCGGTCTTCCAGCAACGCTTGAGCACAAGACTGACGTTCTGGTCTCCGAGAGTGATGTCATGCGCGTGGCCGGGGCGTGGAGCATCGACCCGACCGAGCTGGATGGCCTACCCGCGCCAGGTCCGCTGCGCGCGGCCGCCGCTCCCTGACCCCTACCGTGCCCCGTCGTCAGTGGGACGGGTGTGGCTGGGTCGGGATGTTGGCTGTCTCCGCCGCAGTCAACAGCGTGGCGACCGCCAGGAGTTCCTGCCGGTGCCGCAGCACCGAGAAGCCCCAACTCACTGCCTCGAAGATCGGCCGCGGGAACTTGGCGAAGGTGGCAAAGCCGCGCATGAGGGTTCGTCGGATCACCCGCATCTCCGTGGGATGCCAGCCCGCCTCATCGAGCAGGTTGCCCAGGTTCATCGGAGACCAGGTGTAGAGGTGGCGGTTGATGTCGGCCGGGTCCCACCGCCGCTGGGCGCGCCAGTCGTCGATCGGCAGCACCAGCACCAGTTTCCCGCCGGGGCTGAGCTTGCTGCGCAGCTGGCGCAGCGCCTCATAGGGAGAGGCGAGATGCTCCAGCGTGTGGTTGGAGACGATCACGTCGGCGACGTGGTCCGGCGTGACGTCAAGCGACTTGTACGCCTCGAGGCCATGCTCCTTGATCGCCGACTCGCGGGCCACATCGTTGAGCTCGACGCCTATCTTGCGCGCACCCGGCAGGGCGGCGAGCATACCCCCGCCGGCGCAGCCGAAGTCCACGACGACGTCGGTGGAGCGGATGTAGGGCGCGAACCGCCTCGCCTTGATCTTGGTCTTGACCTCGATGTTGGCGTTCTGCCACGCGAAGTAGCTCGAGTCGTAGTGATCGGACGCGCCGTAGTCGGGCATTTCCTGCGACGGGGCTTCCGGCGACGCGGCTTCCGGCGACGGGACGGTGGGCGTGGTCATCGGTGCTCCCGGGGGTTGTGGACAGCGCTGACGCAGCACAGGCTGTCAACCTTAACAACCGGCGACGGTGTCGGACCTTGCTGCCAGAATGCACCCGCATGGGTGCGGTGTCGCTTCTCACAGGCAGTGGGATGCGCACCCCTCAACCAAGAAGGATCTACACATGACCGTGCGCATCAGACACATCACCTTCGACTGTCGCGATCCGTACACCCTGGCCGGTTTCTGGAGCCAGGTAACCGGTTATAGCGAAGACCCAGAGGAAGGCAACGCTCCCGACGACCCCGAGGCTTACCTCGTCGGCGCGCAGGGCCACCCCAACCTTCTCTTCATCAGCGTGCCCGAAGACAAGATCGTCAAGAACCGGATCCATCTCGACGTCGTACCAACCGACCGCAGCCGTGACGAGGAGGTAGTCCGCCTGCTCGGCATCGGCGCCAGCCTCGTCGCTGACCACAGAAGGCCGGATGGGACCGGCTGGGCCGTCCTGGCCGACCCCGAGGGCAACGAGTTCTGCGTCGAACGCTCGGACGCCGAGCGCGCCACGGCGGCCTAGACGACCTCGAGCGTGCCCTGCATGCCGCTGCTGACGTGGTAGAGGCACGGGAAGGGATACCGGCCAGCGCGGTCGACCGTGACCCGAACGGTCTGTGCTTGGCCGCCGTTGAGATTTCCGGTGCCGGGGGTCCTGTTTCCGGGATCCTCGGCACCGATCACGGTGAGCCGCACGTCGTGGGGGGTCATCCCGATGTTGCGGAACCGGAACTCGATCACTCCCGGGCGGGCACGCACCACCGACGGGGAGAAGCGCAGATCGTCGCCGGCCGTCACCTCCACCCGCTGCACACCGTCCGGGCCGAGCACGGCCTCAACCGCCGCCTCCGCGGACGCCGTGGGCGCGGCCAGGCCAGCGCCGCCGGGTCCGCCCTCTGGTCCCCACAGCGCACATCCCGAGGCGCCGGATATCGCCAGCGCGGTCACGAGGAGCGCAGCCCAGCGGGTCGACGATAGACCGCGTACGGGGAAATCGCTCACGGTGTCTCCACGAGGAGCTGGCCGACATACCCGCCGGGTGCGACTCCGCCCGGCATGGCAAACAGTGCGCTGGTGTCGTGCCTGATGAACCGGCTCAACGCGTCGGCCTCGACCAGGCGGCGCTGGACCGGGATGAAGCCCCGCCGGGGATCGGCCTGCCAGGCCAGAAAGAGCAGACCGGCCTCCTCGCCGTCCACATAGGAGAACCCTCTTCGCAGCATCGCCGCCCCCTCGTTGAACGCGGGCGTAGCCAGTCGCACGTGCGCATTGGCGGCGATGGCGAGGCTTCCGTCCGAAGACCGCGCCCCGTAGTCTGCCGCGGTCCGCTCCCCCCCGCCGGACAGAGGAGCACCTGTGTCCTTACGCCGGCCGATGACTCGCTCCTGCTGGGCCAGGGGCAGGCCATCCCAGTCATCGAGCAGCATGCGTATCCGGCGCACCACCAGATACGAGCCCCCGCGCAGCCACTGCGGGTCGGTCCGCGGGCCGACGAAGACCTTGGCGGCGAAGTCCGAGTCGGTCGGTCTCGGGTTGTTCGTTCCGTCGACCTGGCCCATGAGGTTGCGCGGCGTGGCGGAGTCGGATCCGGCCCCGCGTGCGGCGTTGAAGCCCGACATCTGCCACCGCGGCGTCGCCACACCAGCCGCGAGCCGACTTAGCACGCGGGCGGCGTGGGCGACCACCACAGCGTCGTCGGCCGAGACGACCACGCCAAGATCGCCGTCGCCGCGGGTCGCATCGAGGCGCTCGCCGGGGAACGTGGGCAGGGGTGCCAGCGCAACTGGGCGAGCCGACTCGGGGATACCCGCCTTGCCGAAGAGCGATGGTCCGAACCCGACGGTGACCGTCAACGCCGCCGGGCCGAGTCCGGTCGTGACCGTGTCGTCGGTCGACCCGACTCGCTGGCCTGAGGTCAGCTTTGCCGCCGCGTCACTCCAGCGTCGCAGTAGCTGCCGCAGCCCCGCCGCGTTGGTATCGGGCACGAGATCGAATCCGGCAACCCACACCCGCGCCTGGGGTCGGGCCGGCGTCGCGATCCCCGCCTGATGCTCGCCGTGGAACGGCACTGTCCGAGCGCCGACGTCCGCCAGCGGAGTGCCGGGCGTCTCACCCAGTGCGCTCGGGCGTGGACCCGCGCCGGTCGCGCTCGCGGCCGTGCCGGCGAGGGCACCCAGGGCACCGGCCGCAAGGTAACCCGCTACCTGCCGCCGACCCACTCCCCGATCTGGCGCGGTACGAGCCGGGAGGTCAGGAGCGGAGTCAGGAGCGGAGTCAGGCAATGTCGGATCGGGGTCCGCGGGCGAGGCTGCGTCCCATGGCCGAGCCGCGGACGGATGGTGCCGCAGCAGCAATGGCAGGGCCGCGAGGAGCCCGAGGCCGAGGCCAACCACTACCGCCACCGTCGCGCGGTTGGCCTGGGCCGGCAGCGCGGACGGCGCGAAGGAGCGCCACCACACGGGTGCATCGTCGAGCGCGAGCGTTGTCGCCATGATGAGGCCGAGGCCGGCGGAGAGCCAGGCTGCGCGGGTGTGTCCGCGCCACAGCAGCCACGTTGCAAAGATCGCGAATGGCCAGATCAACAGCGCCTCAGCGCCGAGGAGCGCCTCCAGTCTCTGTGGCAGTGTTCCCTTGATGACGAGCATGGCACCGAGGCCATGCACGAGATCCACGGAGAGAAGCAACGCCGTCGCGGCCGCCAGCACCCGATGCGGACGGGTCAGCAGGGTACTAGCGGCAACGGCCGCCACGATCAGGAGGACGACCGCGAACCATGGCCACGGGGACGGCCCGGGCACCCAGGTCAGCGACCCGACAGCGGAGAGTGGTTCCCCGTCGTAGTCGAGCATCACGGTCCACGAGCTGATCAGGTGGGAAGACGTCGGGTCGGCGGCCACTGCTGGAGGCAGCGTCTGCCCCATCCAGTGGACCCGGTGGTCGTGCCAGCGCCATAGGCGCTCATCCGACACCTGACGCCACGCCGGGGCCTGCTTGCCGTCCACGCCCCGCGGCACCGGTGTGGTGGAGAACCGGTTGGCGTTGAGGTAGGTGGCGGGCGAGTTGTCGTTGACGAAGGCGCCGGTCGGCCCGACCCGCGCGTAGGGCTCACCCCCGTACCCCTCCACGATCACGTCGGCGGCCGTGTCGTTGCGAAGTTCGAGCCGGCTGCCGTTCTCGATGACCCGCAAGCTCAGCCCAGGCACCGCCGGCGTCACGGCCGACAGAGTGGTCTGAAAGTTGGTCGCGCCGACGCCGCCGACATCGTGTGCCGCGGCGGGCGCCGCGGGAAGGACGATAAGGGCGAGCAGCGCG
>Ga0184632_10000549_pt1 | contig 14910 bp, 11 predicted proteins | sample PLM31_50_b1_FD_133153 | JGI IMG/M metagenome (GOLD analysis project Ga0184632, IMG submission 133153) | Groundwater sediment microbial communities from an aquifer in East River, Colorado, USA - PLM3-1_50_b1 | ecosystem: Environmental > Terrestrial > Soil > Riparian zone | place: USA: East... | reverse complement strand
GCGATCAACCAAACCGCCGGCGTCAGCCCAGGCGTCCACATGCAGCCCCCCGAGACGGCCACCACCGTTCGGGTCGAGGACGGCAGGACGCTGACCACCGACGGGCCGTTCGTCGCCGTGAAGGAGGCGCTTGGCGGCTACCTCTTCCTCGAGGCGGACGACCTCGACGCGGCGATCGAGCTCGCGTCGCGCATCCCGGCCGCGCGCATGGGCGGAGCGGTCGAGGTGCGACCGCTCGTGGAGTACTGACGATCCTCGCGCAGGCTTTCCGCGACGAGTGGGGCCGCGTCCTCGCCAGCCTGATCGGCTTCCTCGGCGACTTCGACCTCGCCGAGGAGGCCGCCCAGGAGGCGTTTGCGATCGCCGCCGAGCGCTGGCCCCGCGAGGGGACACCCACGAACCCGCGCGCCTGGCTCGTGACGACGGCGCGCAACCGTGCGATCGACCGCATCCGCCGCGAGCGCACGCTCGCAGCGAAGACGCGCCTGCTCGACGTTCCCGAACCGGTGGAGGACGACGTGGACGAAACGACGATCCCGGACGAACGGCTCGAGCTCGTCTTCACCTGCTGTCATCCGGCGCTCGCGCTCGATGCCCAGGTAGCGCTCACGCTGCGGACACTGGGTGGTCTCGAGACGGAGGAGATCGCCCGCGCGTTCCTCGTCCCCGAGGCGACGATGGCCAAGCGGCTCGTCCGCGCGAAGCGCAAGATCAAGGCCGCCGGCATCCCGTTTCGCGTGCCCCCAGCGCATCTGCTGCCCGACCGCCTGGCCGCAGTGCTCGCCGTCTGCTACCTGATCTTTAACGAGGGCTACGGCGGCCGCGAAGACCTCGCGGCGGAGGCGATCCGGCTCGGGCGCGCGCTCGCCGGGCTGATGCCCGACGAACCCGAGGTCCACGGACTCCTCGCGCTGATGCTGACCAACGATGCCCGCCGCGATGCGCGGTTCGCCGGCGGCGCGGTCGTCCTCCTCGCGGACCAGGATCGATCGCGCTGGGACGTCGACCTGATCGCGGAGGGACGATCGACGCTCGATCGCGCACTGGCGCTGGGCGGCCGCGGTCCGTACGTCTTGCAGGCAGCGATCGCCGTTCTGCACGTCGACGTGCACCCGGACTGGCCACAGCTCGCCATGCTGTACGGGGAGCTTGCCCGCGTCACCGGGTCGTCAGTGGTCGAGCTCAACCAGGCCGCAGCCATCGGAGAAGCCGGCGATGTCGAGGCCGCGCTCGCCCTGGTCGAACGCCTCGAGCTCGATCGCTACCACTACCTGCACGCGACGCGTGCGGAGCTGCTGCGACGGCTCGATCGTGTCGCAGAGGCCCGCGCGGCGTACGACCGAGCGCTCGAGCTCGTTCACTCGGACGCCGAGCGCCGGTTCCTCGAGCAGCGCCTGGCGGAGCTGTGAGAGAAGCGGAGCCCCGAGAGGGGCTCCGCATCGTCTGCTACGCGCGCACGCCGGCCAGGACCTCCACTATCGGTGCTTCGTAGAGATCCGCGGAGCGGACCGACCCGCCGATCCCGCGCACGACCTCCTCGCGCTTCGCCGCGAACTGACGCTCTGCCTCGTCCGCGCCTTCCTTCGTCTCCCAGAGCACGATGGAGCGCGCGCGGCGATTCCCTTCATCGACGAGCGAGATGAAGCCGGCGAAGCCCTCGATTTCCTTGAGCCCAGGGATGATCCTCTCACGGATGATCCCAAGTGCTTCTTCGCGTTTGGACGGATCGACACCCTCGATCTCGACAAGTCGTCCGTACATCGCTTCTCCTTCCCTCGACGTCTGGATGATCGTATCGCTCCGACCTCGCGCTTGCTCACCGCGGGCCGTCGCGCCCGCGAGGCTCCTCGCCGCCGCGCGAGGCGGCGGCGAGGACGAGGACGAGCCCTAGGAGGAGGCGCTAGCCCGCAGCACCGTCGAGAGCGGGCTCGGGAGCCCGCACCTCCTGCTCCTGCAGGTCGCGGCCCCGCACCATGAACAGCGAGACGAGGACGCCTGCAAACGTGATCGCCGCGCCGGCCCAGAACGCGGCCTGGAAACCGTCGGTCAAAGCGACGGGGGCCGCCGTACCCGTCGCGAGTGCATCGTCAGTGGTTGAGACTGCGATCGTCGAGAGGATCGCGATACCGACCGCGCCGCCGATCTGCTGCGACGTGTTGATGAGCCCCGACGCGAGACCGGCCTCCTGAGGCTTCGTGCCGGCGACGGCCGCGATCGTCACGGCGACGTACCCGAAGGGGAGTCCGAGCCCAATGAGGAGAAAGCCCGGGAAGAGGTCGGTCCAGTACGAGCCGGAAGCCGAGACCTGCGTGAAGTAGAGAAGCCCGACCGTCATCACCGCCATGCCGAAGACGAGCGCGGGCTTGACGCCGACCCGAGTCACGAGGGCTGCAGCGACGTTCGCCCAGAAGATCGCGGTGCCCGCGACGGCCAGGTATCCGACGCCTGTCTCGATCGGTGTGAGACCGAGGACCTGCTGCATGTACAGCGTCAGCATCAGGAACATTGCGAAAAGCGCAGTACCCAGGATGAACCCGACGACGTTCGCGGCGGTGAGCGTCTGCAGGCGGAAGATGGAAAACGGCACGAGCGGGTCCTTCGCGCGCTGCTCCCACCCGATGAACGCGAGGAGCAACACGGCTGACGCGGCGAAGACGCCGATCGTCTCGGCCGAAGTCCAGCCCCACCCGTGGCCCTGGGTGATCCCGAGCACGAGGAGGGAAAGCCCGGACGTGACGAGGATCGCACCGAGGGCGTCGAAGCCCTGCCCGTGCTTGTCGAGGCTCTCGGAGAGGAGGAAGGGAGTCAGGATCAGTGCGACGACGCCGACTGGAACGTTGACGAAGAAGATCCACTCCCAGGACAGGAGGTCGGTGAGGATGCCGCCGAAGAGTACGCCGGCCGCCGCTCCGAAGCCGCCGACCGCTCCCCATGCGCCCAAAGCGATGTTGCGCTCACGTCCTTCGGCGAACGTCGCCACGAGGATCGAAAGCGCTGCCGGCGTGATCGTCGCGGCCCCGAGACCCTGCAACGCGCGAAAGGCGATGAGGGACTCCTCACTCCAGGCGAGGCCGGACAGCAGCGAGCCGACGGTGAAGATCACCGTGCCCACCATGAAGACACGCCGGCGGCCGAGAAGGTCTGCTGAGCGACCGCCGAGCAGGAGGAAGCCGCCGAAGACGAGTGCGTAGGCACTTATCACCCACTGGAGGTTCTCCTGCGAGAACCCGAGGTCGACCTGGATGGACGGGAGCGCGACGTTCACGATCGCGATGTCGAGAATCGTCATGAACTGCACCGTCAGGATGAGCGCGAGAGCGAACCATTTCTTTCGTCCGGAGTCCACCATGAGAAGCCCCTTCTGAGTGTCGTGTGCGTGAGGAAGTGCGCGATGCTAGCAGGAATCACTTGCGATTTGCAAGTTAAGACTTCCCTTTTGCAAGTTTCGCGGTTACAATCCGCGCATGGCGAAGACCTACGATCAGTACTGCCCGATTGCATGCGCCCTCGACCTCGTCGGGGAGCGCTGGTCGCTCCTCATCGTCCGTGAGCTCCTCGAGGAAGGTGAGCTTCGATACTCCGACCTCCACGCACGGCTCGCCGGCTGCGGTACGAACATCCTCGCCGCGCGCCTCAAGCAACTCGAGGCCGGTGGCGTCATCCGAAGGCGAAAGCTGCCGCCGCCTGCGGCCTCGACGGTCTACGAGCTGACGGAGTACGGTCAGGGGCTGCGTCTCGTCATGCACCAGCTCGCCCACTGGGGTGCACGGATGATGGGTCCACCGCGCGTCGAGGACCTCGAGGACGGCTGGCTCGCCGGCGCGCTCCGGATGGTCTTTCCGCCGACTTCCACCGCAAGGAGCGTCGAGTTCAGGATCGGCGACGAGGTCGTGTCACTCGTGAACGGTGACGTGTGCGAGGGACCGATCGACGACCCCGATGCCGTCGTCACCGGCGATGCGCCCGGCTTCTACCACCTTGTCGTCGACCGCGACCTCGGCGCCGTGTCCGTCCACGGCGACGCTGGCGCGCTCGCGGCGCTTCTCGAGACGCTTCCTCCGACGGTTGCGCTCGCGCCGGCCGTCTAGCGGGCGCCGAAGTCGTCGAGTCGGCCGGTCTTGGCCCGGATTCCAACGCCCACGTAGCCGGCAGCTCCGTAGCTCGAATCGACCACGCTCCCGAGGAGCGACCAGGCCGTGCCGCGCTTGAGCCAAGCCTCGAGCGTGGAGCCCTTGACCCGCAGCAACAGAACGTCGCCCGCCGTGAGATTCTGCGAGATCGTGAGGCGGTTGACGAGCGCGCCGTTATCCACACGCTCGAGGAACACCTGGTCGGTCCCGGAGAGCTGGTTCGTGCGCAGCATGTAGCCGTCGTACGCGGACGTCCCGGGCTGCTGCACTCGCGCCAGGAGGCGGATCTGGTTGCCGTTGCCGGGCAACGTCGTAATGCGCGCCGAGACCTCGGTATCGGGACCGTACAGGGCTGGGTTGCGCCAGGCCGTACACGTGGTCGTCCTCGTACAGGCGAGCCGGTTCGAGGCGACGCGAAAACCGGTCTCGGCCGAGCCCGCGATGCCGTTCGACCAGCGCCCTGCGTCGGAGAGCGGGGTCTCGTTCGTACGGTTGAAGCTGTCGACGATTGGAAGCGGCTCGACGGGTACCGCGCTGGGGGTCGTCGCAGTCGCCGTGTTCGAGTAGGGACCGACATTGGGGACAGGGGCGCCGTCCTGAGCGCGCACCCGGTAGGAGTAGGCAGTGGAGGGGCTCAGGCCCGTGTTCGAGTAGCTGGTCGTCGCCCCGCCGACGGTGGCGATCTGAGCGAAGGTGCAGGGCGAGCCCGAGCAGCGCTCGATCAGGTACTGGGCGACGGTGCCCGAGTCGTCGGTGGCGGGCTGCCAGGAGAGGTCGATCCGGGTCGAGCTGAGCGCGCTCGCGGTGAGGGTGCCGGGGGCGCTCGGAGGCGTCGTGTCCGGCGGCGGCGAAGCTCCCATCGTGCGCGCCCCGAAGTCGTCGGCGCGGCCGGTCGTCCCGCGCAGGCCGACGCCAACGTAGCCAGCAGCGCCGTAGGTCGCATCCGCGACGACCCCGATCCGCGACCAGGAGCTCCGATTGAGCCAGGCCTCGAGCACCTGCCCCTGGACGCGCAGGAGCAGGAGGTCGCCGGCGACGAGCTCCTGGTTGATCGTGAGCAGGGTGACGATGGTGCCGTTGTCGACCCGCTCGAGCGAGACCTGGTCGGTCCCCGAGAGCTGGGTCGTGCGCAGCATGTAGGCGTCGTAGGTCGAGGTGCCCGGCTGCTGCAGGCGCGCGTACAGGCGGAGCTGGTTCGAGTCGCCGGGCAGCACCGAGAGCCGCGCGTAGACCTCGCTGTCGGGGCCGTACTGGCCGGTGTTCCGCCAGCCCGTGCAGGTCGTCGCGATCGAGCAGGCAAGCCAGACCGAGGGGACGTACAGGCCCACTTCGCCGCCCGAGACCCCGTTCGACCAGCGCCCTTGGTCGGAGAGCGGGTTTTCGAAGCCGTCGTCGAAGTTGTCCAGGATGGCGAGCGGCGCGCTCGGGGGGACGACGGCGGTGGGCGTGGCCTGCGCCTGGCCCGAGAGCGGGCCCTCGCCGTTCGCGTTCAGCGCGGACACCTTGTAGTAGTAGGTGGTCCCGTTCACGAGTCCCGTGTCCGCGTATGTCGTCTGCACCCCGACGTCTGGGGTTAGGGCAGTGGTCGGATTCGGGCTCGTGCCGCGATAGACGCGATAGCCCGTGACCGGCGAGCCGCCGGTGAAGGAGGGCGCGTTCCAGGAGAGGGAGGCGCTCGCGTCCCCCGGAGAGGCGGCGAGAGAGGTGGGGGCGCCCGGCGGGCCGTCGGGAGGAGTCGAACCGTCGATCGTGACGCCGAACCGCTGGAGAACCGCGTCGATCGGACTCCCGATCGTGAGGCCGTCACCGCCGGCGAAGAGGAGCGCGACGGGTTGATTGCCACCCTGAGTGACGATGAGCGATCCCGAGTCTCCCGGCGCGCTGAAAGGACCCGGTGAGACCGAGATCTGGCCGACGAACCGGGCCTCTTGCAGGCAGAAGTCGAACAGAACGAGATAGCAGACATCGACCGTCATGTTGGTCCCGGCGACGTTTCCGAGTTGGAGACCCGTCGTGCGGCCGTACTTCTGGACCGATTGCCCGAGGAATGCCGGTGCCGTGATCGGGCTGGGCGTTCCGTAGCCGTCGGCAGGCGTCGACGTGCCGACGTTCGCCGGCGATGTCAGAGCAATCGCGGCATCCATCGTGTTGTCACCGCCATCGAAGTCGATGGTCTCGTACGCCGCCAGCGTGCCGATGATGTCGTCGGGATCGACGCCGCCGTCGACGTCCCCGGGCGAGATGATCGCGTCGCCGATACTCGCGCTGTTGATACCGGCGAAGACGTGGTTGTTCGAGAGCGCGTAGACGTTCGTACCGTCGGTGACGCGAGCGCCGAGCGTCCCGGTGGCGACCCCGCTCAAGCCCGCAGAGACGCCGATCGGGACAGGGCGTGGGAAGCGGTGACTCGGAGAATGATCGCGCGGCTCGATGATTCCCGTCGTCACGGAGTCGACGGGCACACCTTCGAGCTCTGCGGGCAGGTCGGCTACGTCCTGCTTTTCCTTGTAGATCCTGATGACGGGCTTGCCGGCACCGTTCAGGGCGACCCCGATTCCGGCGACGCCGGGCTTGTCGAGAATCCGGTCCGCGTGCTTCTGTTTTGCGGCGATCGCCTTGTCGAGCCCGGGAGGCGAGCCGCCGGGTGGACCTTGGGCCTGGCCTGAGGACGACGAGGCGAGCGCGACGGCGACGAGCGCAGCAAGACCGAAAACGATCGAAGCCCTTCTGACCACCCTTGCCTCTCTTGTTCGAGACCCGTCCCCTCGACTCGAACCCTAATCCGGAGAAGCGCGATTTACCAGGGGATTTCCGCTACCCCTAAAGGAGGCCCCCGGGATAGCGCCACGGGTCCGGCTCGAATCTGATTCCCCGCTTGCGGCAGAACTCGCGCACGGACTCGAGGACGACACCGCCCGAGCCGTGCACGCGGCGTGCGACGAGATCGAGGACAGCAACCCCGTCCGGCACGTCGCCGCGCGTCTCGAGCGTGAGAACCACGGCCGGAGCGGCCGCGCTGCCGCGGAATGCGGGGGTGAACGACACCTGCGTCCCCTCCACCTCGAAGCCGCGCGGATCTCCTTCGCTGATCGCGGACACCTCCTGGCCCCTGAGCGCGAGCAGCTCGTGCAGGTCGTCGATCATCCGCCGCGCAAGCTCGAGCCGCCGGGCATCGGAAAGCTTGTGGCTGGAGCTCCCGGTGACCTTCGCCGGAACGCCTATCGCGAACGAGCCGTCCGGAATATCGCCGACGACGTAGGAGCTCGACGCCACGATCGCCTCGGCACCGATCCGGCAGCCCGCGTAGAGGACCGCGCCGAGCCCGACCTGCGAGCGGTCCTCGAGCACCACCGGCGCGAAGCGGTTCTCGAAGCCCTCGAGGACCGAGTGTCCGATGTTGTGCGTCACGATCATTGAGCGCATCGTCAGGAACACCTCCCGGCCGATGAGCACGGGGCGGCACACGTTGACGAACGCCTCGTCACCCACGAACGCGAGGTCGCCGACGGCGAGGGTCGCCCAGGGATCGCGGTGTCCGCCCCCGCCGAACCTGATCGATCTCCCTGCCCAGATACCCACGCCGAGAAACGCTTGCCGGCAGCGCAGCTCGAGGTCGTGGCCGAACTGCGTAAGCTCGCCGATCGCGACGACCTCCTCGCAGACGACCGTCCCTCGCGGGCCGATTCGAACGCCGTCCTCGATCACGACGCGGGGAGCTGCCACGAGCGTGCCCTCGCCGAGCTCGACGCCCTCGCCGATGCGGGCGCCGTGCTCGCGCAGAGCCCGGATCTTCTCGTCCGATGCGAGAGCGCGGAACGAGTCGGGATCGGCTCGAAGCGATTCGAGGAAAGCGGGCTCGAGCGCGCCGACGCTCGCGTCGACGTCGAATGAGGCCGGCAATGACACGCCGTCCGTCGAGACTCCCGCGAGAACGGGTCCCGGCTCAAGCGACTCCGACGCCTTCCGCCGGGCGATCAGCTCCTCGACGTCCTTCTCGGTGATGAAGCCGCGCTTGTCGATCTCGCCGAGATCGACGCCATGGAGCTCGGCGAGCTCGGTCGCCTTCCGCGTCGCCTGACGGTCCTCGAGTGCAGGTTTCGCCGTAGGCTTCTCCTTCTCGGCGACGTCAACTGAGGCGAGCTCCTCGGCCGTCTCGGCCACGTACGCGATCGTCTTGCCGAGCTCGACCTCCACATCCTCCGCGTAGAGCTGGACGAGCGTGCCGGCGCCCGGCGACTCGATCTCGACGGTCGCTTTCGTCGTCTCGACGACGCAGACCGCCTGACCCGGCGTCACCTCCGCGCGATCTTCGACCAGCCACTCCGCGAGTAGGGCGAATTCCGTGTTCGCGTCCTCGCGTGTCAGGACGATCTCCAGCACGGCCTTACTGTCTCACGCCTTCGAGCGCGGCGATCGCCTCCACGACGTCGTGGGTAGTGGGAAGCATCGCGTCCTCGAGCGAACGAGCCGACGGGATGATCCCGTCGCGTGCCGCGACGCGCTTGACCGGCCCACGGAGATCGCTCCAGGCCACCTCCTGCACGCGCGCCGCGATCTCGGCTCCGAACCCCCCCGTGAGCGTGCCCTCCTCGGCCGTGACGAGCGCTCCGCTGCGGACGACCGACTCGAGAACCGCGTCGAGCTCCATGGGGAGAAGCTGCGAGAGCGCAACCACCTCGCAGAAGATCTCGTGCTCGAGGATCAGCTCCGTGACCGCATCGAGGACGACGGGGACCATGCCGCCATAGGTCACGATCGTCGCGGACGCCTCCGTGAAGTCGGTGCCCGAGAAGGTGAGAGCCGGATAGGGACCACCGCTCTCGCGGACGGAGAGCTGACCGACCTGACCATCCTCGGGACGGCGGTTGACGCGGCCGTACATGAGCTTGTTTTCGATGAAGAAGACCGGCCGCTCGTCCTCGACAGCGCTCGTCAACAGGCCGCGCAGGTCGTGGCACTCGCTCGCCGCGACGACGCAGATGTTCGGAATGCCGAGGAGGAGCTTCTCGAGCGACTGGCTGTGCGTCGGCCCGTAGCCGCGGCGGCCACCCATCGGCGTGCGCACGACCAGCGAAACCGTCACCTGGTCGTCATACATCTCCCGGAACTTCGAGATCCCGTTGACGACCTGGTCGAAGCCGAGTGCGATGAAGTCCCCGAACATGATCTCGAGGATCGGCCGCTGCCCGCGCAATGCCATTCCCGCGGCGACTCCGAAGAGCGCCGCTTCGCTGATCGGCGTCGTGACGACGCGGTCGGGATACGCATCGCTCAGGCCGTGCGTCACCTTGAACGCACCGCCATAGGGGTCGAGGATGTCCTCCCCGAACAGGTAGACGTCGTCACGCGACGCGAAGAGCTCGTGCAGCGTCTCGTTCAGTACCTGGACGCAGCGTTTCTGCGTGGCTGTCACGCGGCCTCCGGAGTCGCAGCGGGAGCGGCATCCGCAGCGTCGACGGTCTCGGCGAGCCGCAGCTCGCAGCGCTGCTCGATCGCACCGCGCTCGTCGTCTGCGAGGCGGGCGCCGGCGATCTTCAAGGGATCGCGGACGCGGCGCTCCTCGATCTCGGCCGGATCGCGCTGATCGTCCGATTTCGAGTGCGGGCTGAAGCGATACGTGTCGAGGACGAGGAAGAACGGCGCTCCCGTCTCGCGTACGCGCGCGATCGCTTGTCCGGCCGCCTCGTGGATCACCTCGACGTCCGTGGTGTCGAGCTCCGCGGTCTCCACGCCGAAAGCCGCTCCGCGCGCCGCGATCGAGCCTGCGAGCTCGAGCTCGACGGGAGTCGACTGCGCGTAGTGGTTGTTCTCGACGACGAAGAGGACCGGGAGTTGCCAGAGCGAGGCCATGTTGAGCGACTCGTAGGTCACGCCCTCGCCGAGGGTGCCGTCACCGAGGAACACGGTCGAGACGGCGCCGGTCCCCTTCTTCTTCTCCGCGAGCGCGATCCCGGTGGCGACGGGGACGATGCTCCCGAGGACGCCGTTCGAATAGAAGTTGCCCTTGCACAGGTGCTGGCTTCCGCCCTTGCCGCCGCAGACGCCGGGTGCCTTCCCCATCACCTCGCACAGCAGGCCGAACGCATCGTCCGTGAACGCGAGGTAGTGCCCGTGACAGCGGTGATTCGAGAAGACGACGTCGCGGCGGGGGTCGAGATGGTCGATGACGCCGATCGCGTTCGCCTCCTGCCCGATGTAGGTGTGCGTCGTCCCGACGAGCTTCCCGAGCGAGAAGAGGTCGAGGAGCGTCTCCTCGAAGCGGCGGATGAAGAACATCCGCTCGTAGAAAGTCGCGGGCGGGGACACGTCCTAGTGGTCTCTCCGGGAAGTCCGGTGCCCATTCGCCGGCGAGAACCGAGCGGGCCCGGGGAGCAGGCACGAGCACGCAGGGAAGCCGCAGACAAAGGTATGTGGCCGACCGAGGACGACGGCATGCGAAGCGTTCGCAGCCGCGCGAAGGGGTGGCGTACTTCCCGGAGCGACCACTAGAGGTAGCCGAGGTCGGCGAGCCGCTTCGCCACGGTCGCCTCCTCCTCCTCGGTCAGCTCGTGCCGCTCGGCGCTCTCGAGCTCGCGGAAGACGATCTCGCGCAGCTCAGGGGGCGTCTCGGGCGGCCGGCTCTCGAGCTCGCGCGGGTCGAGCTCGAGGTTGTAGGCCTCCTCCTCCCCGCTCTCGACGTGGAGGATCAGCTTCCACGGCGGTTTGCGGACGGCGAGCTTCGTCAGCGCGCCCATGTCGGTGCCGGCGATCACCGCTACGCGATCTCCCTGCTCGCGCCCGTCCGTGAGCGGGAGGAGCGACTCGCCGTCGGACTCACGTGCCGGAAGCCCGGCGAGCTCGAGCAGCGTCGGCATGAGATCGATCGAGCGCACCTGCGACTCGACGACGCCGGGCTCGATCGTTTCCGGTGCCGAGAGGACGAGGGGAACCTGCACGATCTCGTCGTAGACGGTCGCGCCGTGCATGTGGTAGACGCCCTGCACGTCCTCCTTCGCGGCGAAGCGCTCCCCCCAGGACTCGCCGTGGTCGGAGAGGAACGCGAGCACGGTCGACTTGCGCAGGCCGAGGGCCTCGAGCTCCTCGAGAAGCGACGCGACGAGCACCTCCGACTGGCGCTCGACCGCCTTTCGGTACGACTCGCGCATCGCCTCGAGCGCGGACGCGGAGCCGGACTGGATCCCCTCGATGACCTCCTGCTTGGCCGCGAGCCAGTCCTTGCGGTCGGCGTGCAGGATGTCGTACGGCATGTGCGTCGCCCAGTTGTGGACGTACAGGAGGAAGGGCTTTTCCCGGTGGGCGCGCAGCCACTCGAACGCGCCGTCGAGGGACTCGCTCGTGCCGAGGACGTTCGCTTCGGGGAGGTCCTTGAAGAGGTAGTTCGTGTCGAAGACGAAGCTCGCGACCTCGTAGCCGTGCGCGGCGAACGCGCGGAAGAGCGTCTCGGTCGTGGGGTCGAGCTGCGCGTCCCAGTGAAGGTAGCCGTGGTGGTGGGCGTAGAGTCCGGTGACGATCGAGGTCGTCGACGGCGCTGTCCAGGGCGCGGCGCTGATCGCCTGGTCGAAGCGGACGCCACCTGCCGCGAGCTCGTCGACCGTGCGCGTATTGACCGCGCGGCTGCCGTAGCAGCCGAGGTGGTCGGTGCGCAGCGCATCGGCGACGTAGACGAGGACGTTCACAGCGCGGCGGATTGTAGTGACGCGCTCTTGGCGCCCCTCGGCTTGCGTGACAGTCCCGATTGCGGCTCAGTGCCGAGCGGTCGAGCGCCCCCGTGACGACAGGTCGAACGTGTCGAGCGGTCCCCATGGCCCCATGCGGGGAGTCACCGCTTCGAGGTCGTCGATGACCGCGGTTCCGAAGAGCCGATCGAGGAGGCTACGGGACGTGGGCGTGAGCATCATGGCCACGGCCGAGACGCTGCCCACGACGACGAGGACGTGGGCGGCATCGAGAATGCGGGACGAGGTGGTGTCGAGCTCGCGGCCCTCGTCGAAGCTGGTCGCGACCAGGTAGGTGACGTAGAACGAGGCCGCCATCGCCGTCGCCACGATGCCGCGAAGGGTCGCCATGACGTACGACGGCGCTCTTCCAGTCTTCGTCGAAACCGCGCGCAGCTCCAGGGCGTTCATCCCGAGCGTCTGGCTCGTCGGCAGCAAGAGTCCGAAGTACGCGATCACGGGCACGACGGTCAGCACCTGCGTCACCACGAAGAGCACCTGGCCGGGCAGGCCGCCGAGGTCACCCTCCCGCCAGGAGATGGAACCGAGCGCCTGGACGGCTCCGAGCGGGATCGACACCAGCAGAAAAGCGACGTAGCACACTGTCCAATCGACGGCACCCGCAGCAACGCGGCGCCACGGCGCAGCGTAGGAAGCGACGTAGCTGCCTGCCGGGTCTGCGTACTTCACCCCGCCTCGAAGCAATCGTCCAAACGTGATCACCTTCGTCCCAACCTTAGTGCTCCCCGAAGCACGTCGTTCGAACCGGAATGCCCGCTAGGGACGCTCGTGAGCAAGCGATGGAAGCAAGCTCCGCCCGCGCATCCCGTTCGGCTCATCGATCCCGAGCAGGTCGAGCACGGTCGGCGCGATGTCGAGCAGGTGCGCGTCCGCGCGGCCACGGGCCTCGATGCCGGGGCCTGCGACGACGTAGAGACCGTCTTGCGCGTGGTTGGCGTCGTCGGGACCCGTGTCGTTCTCGAGCGTCTGGATGCCCTCGTCGCCTCCGATCGTCCCCACCGAGCGCCAGTAGAGATCGCCGAAGACGACGATGAGGTCCGGCGCAACGCCCTTCGGCTCCCCGTAGAGGTCCTCCGGCTTGTAGACGGCTGTCGGAATCGGGTTGCCAGCGTCGTCGGGGATTGCGGCGATCCGGCTGGCTAGGTCGTCGCGGACGGCTTCGTACTCCTCTGGCGGGATCGTCCCCTCGGGTTCCCGGCCCTCGACGTTGAGGAAGATGCGCGCGTAGTAGCCACCCTCCCCCCACGCCGTCGTGCGCGACCAGTCGACACCGACGTCGCCAAGCGACGACACACCCTTCGGCTCGGTGGTAGTCGCGAGTAGACCCTCGCACCGCAACCACTCGTTGATGCGGATGCCACCGTCGAGCCGCTTCGCGCCGTGATCGGAGAGGACGAACACGACGGTGTCTTCGTCGGCGTGCTCGAGCAGCCGACCGATGAGGCTGTCGACGTGCCGGTGGTAGTCGAGGATCGCGTTCTCGTACGCGTTGCCCGGCTCGTGCTTGCGGTGCTCGGGATCCATGTACTTCCAGAAGCCGTGGTGCATGCGGTCGGGCCCCATCTCGACCATTGCGAAGAGCGTCCAGGGCTTCGTCTGCAGGAGGTGCTCGGCCAGCCGGAAGCGACGGTCCGTCATCTCGTAGACCTGCCGGAGGAGGTACGCCTTGTCCTCGGTACGAAAGTCCTTCGTGTCGAAGATGTACTCGCCGACGACCTCGGCGATCTCGTCGCGGAGCGCGGCGGGGTAGGTGTATCTGCTCTCCAGCGACGGGGTGAGGAAGCATCCCACCATGACGCCGTTCAGCGGCCGCGGCGGGTAGCAGCCCGGCACCGAGAGGACGATCGACGAGCCGCCGGCGCGGGTCACGAGATCCCAGAGGCGTGGCTCCTTGATCGCGGTCGACATCGCGATGAAGCCGCCGTCGTACGTGTGATCTGAGCGGTTCCGGAAGCCGTAGACCCCGAGGTCCCCGGGGGTCTTCGACGACATCATGCAAGACCAGGCCGGAACGGTGATAGGAGGGATCACGGACGTCAGCCGGCCGTAAGTGCCGCGCTCCATGAGCCCCGAGATCGTGGGCAGCTCGTCGCGCCAACGCTCGAGCACGAGCGACGGCTCGGCGCAATCGAGCCCGATCAGCATGACCTTCCGCGGCACGCTCGCAACGATAACCTCGTGGGAATGGGAATCCCGACGTGAGTACGGCGCCCGACCCCTCTCCCGAGACTCTCGTCATGAAGTTCGGTGGCTCGTCCGTCGCAGACCCGGAGAAGATCAGGCACGTCGCGCGTCGCCTCGTCGAAGCGCGCGAGCGGGGCGTCCGCGTCGTGGCGACCGTCTCGGCGATGGGCGATACGACGGATGCGCTGCTCGAGCTCGCCGGCCGCGTCTCTCCCCAACCACATCCGCGCGAGCTCGACATGCTCCTCTCGACCGGCGAACGCATCGCGTGTGCACTCGTGGCGATGGCAGTACACGACCTCGGCCACGAGGCCGTCTCCTTCACCGGCTCGCAGGCGGGGATCATCACCGACCCGGTGCACACGAAGGCGAAGATCCGCGAGATCACTCCGGTGCGCGTGGTCGAGGCACTCGATCGGGGACGGATCGTCCTCGTCGCCGGCTTCCAGGGCTTCTCACGGGACACGATGGACGTGACGACGCTCGGGCGCGGTGGGACCGATGCGACCGCCGTCGCACTCGCGGCCGCGCTGGGCGCGTCGTGCGAGATCTACTCCGACGTCCCGGGCGTTTTCACCGCCGATCCTCGGATCGTGCCGGAGGCGCGCAAGCTCGACGTCGTCTCCTACGAGGAGATGCTCGAGATGGCAGCCTCGGGCGCAAAGGTCCTCATGCTGCGAGCCGTCGAGCTCGCGCGAAACCACGATGTCCCAGTTCATGCCCGCTCCACGTTCTCGAACGAATCGGGCACCTGGGTCGAGGAGGCCGAAGGGATGGAGCAGCCGATCGTGTCGGCGGTCACGCACGCCGAGGACGAGGTCCTGTTCGACCTGCGCGGCCTCCCCGACCGGCCCGGAGTC